>Ga0272446_1000483_pt1 | contig 62895 bp, 51 predicted proteins | sample YNPCB0061_FD_194587 | JGI IMG/M metagenome (GOLD analysis project Ga0272446, IMG submission 194587) | Hot spring microbial mat communities from Yellowstone National Park, WY, United States - YNP-CB-006-1 | ecosystem: Environmental > Aquatic > Thermal springs > Hot (42-90C) > Sediment | place...
GGGATAACAGGTTCCGCAGTATACATAGGGATCCAATACCACCGAATCCCCCGGTTTTAAATTTTTTGTATTCGGGCCAATCTCCACGATTTCTCCCGCTATTTCATGGCCCAAAATACGGGGATACGTAACCAATACGTTATGTCCCCGGTAGGCTCCCACATCGGAGCCGCAAATACTCACCGCTTTGATTTTGATAATCCCGTTGCCGTCTTGAAAAACGGGATAGGAAATATCCGTTAATTTGATGTTTTTAGGTCCTTCGAGATATACGGCTTTCATAAAAATTCTCCTAAAGGGGGCCGAAACTGGAATCGCTTATTTTGTAATCCGCCTGTAAAAGGAACGGCGAATCGAAGACGTAAGAAGCTTCGGTTCGCCATTCCATTCTAAGGATCGACTCAACGAGCGTCGAGAATAGCCTTCACAAGGCCGTTTTTGTAGGTGTTTTCGTAGTCATCCCACATGGGGGCGGTGATATCTTGGAACGCTTTGATGTTGGATACTTCGTTAAACTTTACACCGGCGGCTTCGAGTTTGGTGACGATGTCTTTTTCGTTGGTATTCCAGAGGGACCGTTCGTAATCGATGGCCTTGGCCGCTTCTTCCTTGATAATGGCTTTGTAGTTATCGGGAAGTTTTGCCCACGTTTTTCCGGAAATGGCGAGCAGGTCCGGGGTCATCCAATGGCGGGTGTAGGATACATATTTGGTGACCTCGTACAACTTGAGGGTGTACAGGGTGGTGGGGCTGTTTTCCCAACCGTCGATAACCTTCTGCTGGAGGGCGGAATAGACATCCGCCTGGTTCATCGGCGTGGCGATAGCGCCCATTTTGTTGACCCCTTCCAGGGTTATCTTCGTACCGATGGTCCGGATCTTAAGACCCTTGAGGTCTTCGGGCGAGTTGATGGGTCGAACATTGTTCATCATACTCCGGGAACCGCCGTAGAAATAGCCCAGGGGTTCGAAGCCCTTGGCCCGCAGGGCCGCCGCGAGAATCTCCCCAGATTTTCCGCTGAGGGAGCGGTAGAGGTGATCTTCGCTGACGAAAATGAAAGGCTCGGCGAGGATGTTAATCTCGGGAACGTAGTTGGCGAAGGTTCCGGCGAACTGGTTACAGATATCGATGGTTCCAAGCTGAAGGCCCTCCACCATTTCAGCGTTACCGCCCAACTGGCTGTTTGGGAAAAGCTGGATGTCCACCTTTCCATTGGTCCGCGCTTTTACGGCGTCAGACAGTTTCTGCAAACCCTGGTTCATGGGGTGATCCATGGGCAGGGTGTTGGTCGCCCGTAGCACAAAAGTTTGATCCTGGGCCACAGCGGCCTTGGATTCGGATGCCCCATTGGCGAACAGCATGCCCGCCACCGATAGAAGCGCTAAAACCGTTACAATCTTCCGCATAAAAACCTCCAAAGAAACTATTTAAGGTACCCGGTCAGACCGGGTATAAAGAGCGAAATTTGGGGAATGAAAATCACCAGGAGCAGGACAATCACCATGGCCAGCAAATATCGAGAATAGGTTTTCAGGATTTCGCTCAAGCGAGCCTTTGAAATTCCCGTGGCCACAAAAAGGGCAATACCGACCGGGGGTGTACATTGACCTATGGCCATATTCACGATGGTCATCATTCCAAAATGGATGGGGTTTACTCCAAGTTTTTGTACCACCGGCCAAATTATCGGTACTACGATTATAATAATCGCGGAGGGGTCCAAAAAGGTTCCCAACACAAGAAACAGTAGGTTGATTAAAAGTAATAGAAGGATTTTGCTATGGGTCAAGGATACCAGGTAGTTGGCTATCTGTATGGGGATCTGTTCTGCCGTAAGGACCCAACCAAAGCTAGACGCCGCGGCGATGGTTAGAACCACCACGCCCGTAGTCAACGCCGACCCGGTGAGCACGTTGAACATATTTTTCAAATTCAATTCTTTGTAAACAAAAAAACCCACCACAAAGGCGTACACAGCGGCGATTACCGAGGCTTCGGTGGGGGTGAAAATTCCTCCCACAATGCCTCCAACGATAATTACCACGGTAAAGAGGGCAAGGAACGAATCGACCAGCGATTTGAACATATCCTTGATAGACGCCCGGGGTTCCGGATCGATATTCCGCACCTTGGTATAGATATAATTGACCACCATTAAGGAAAGACCGACCAGGATACCCGGTATAACCCCTCCCATAAAAAGCCCGCCGATGGAAATACCTGCGGTTACGCCGAGGATGATCATGGGGATACTGGGGGGAATGATGATACCGATGGACCCGGCGGTGGCGATAACGCTGGTGGCGATATCTTTGCCGTAACCCTTTTGTTTCATCGCTGGAATCATCAGGCTTCCAATAGCCGCCGTATCCGCCGCCGCGGCCCCCGAAAGTCCGGCGAAGAACATGGCCGCCACCACGCTCGCGTTCGCCAGTCCACCCCGGATGTGGCCGATTAGGTTCGAAGCCAATTTTACAAGCCGCTTCGAGATTCCCCCATTATCCATAAAGCCGCCGGCTAAAATGAAAAAGGGTACCGCGATAAGGTTGAAATTATCCGTGGCCCGGAACATCTTTACCACAATGGCGATCAGATCCAGGTTGCTGAAAAACGTTATGGAGACCACCGTGGAAATTAAAAGACAAAACGAAACGGGCATTTCCAAAAGCATTAAAATGATAAAGGTAATAAATAGGGACGCGATCATTTAACAGCTCCTTCGGTGGCTTCCAAATTGAAAATCACTTCCAAAGTTTTCTCTATACCATGAAGAAAAATAAAGGCACCACATACCGGCATGGCTAAATACGCCCAGGCCATGGAAATGGGCAGAATATTCATCCTTTGGATTCTATTAGCCGCCGTCAGCTTTGCACCCATTATGAAAATAAAGAGGGAAAAAACAATAATAAGGATCCAGGTAAAAATGTTAATAGGTTTTGCGATAGCCGGGGGGACTTTTTTCATCAACAAATCCACAGAAAAGTGGGATTTTGTATAGATCGCCATGCTGGCACCGATAAAACTAACCCAAGTAAAAGAATAGGTAAGCAATTCTTCCGACCATCCGATGGGACTTTTAAGAATGAAGCGGGAAAACACCTGAAGAAACCCAAAAATCAACATTCCAATAAGCAAAATCAAAAGCAGTATTTTTTCAAACCTAAGGACTATCCTGTTAATTTTTGAAATAATACCCATTACAACGCTTAATCCGGTGTTCATAAAACCCCCTCACCTCCGTATTGTTATGTAACGTTTTCCCTGTTTAAAATTGAAAGCGCTTTCAATATTTTTGAATAATACCATGGTTTTTCCAGGAACGCAACAAATATTTTCAATAAAATTATTTTAATTCCCCCGCAGTCATGGTATGATGCGTCGAGGCATTTTAAAATGAATATATACGATATCGCCGCGGAAGCGGATGTTTCCATAACCACGGTTTCTCGGGTTTTGAATAAGCACCCTAACGTTTCCACCAGGACCCGGCAAAGGGTCCTTTCGGTATTGGAAAAATACGATTATCATCCCAACCAGTTAGCCCGGGGGTTGGTTACCAAATCGACCCACACCATTGGGGTTTTAACGGTGGATGTGCGGGACGTTCAATACGCCAACGAGGCGTACATTATCGAGCAGGAAAGCGAAAAATTGGGCTACTCGGTTTTGCTGTGTAACACGGGGGGGGATCCGGATACCCAGATCCGGTACATGAAACTTCTTTTGGAAAAGAGGGTTGATGGTATCATTCTTGTGGGGTCCATATTCAACGATTCCCGGATCGACGAGGGAATCCGTCAGTTTGCCCATTCCAGTCCCATCATGATGATCAACGGGTCCCTGACGGGGCCGAATATCTTTTCGGTGTTTTGTGATAACGGCATTGGGATGCGGAGGGCGACGGAGCATTTGCTTGAACGGGGTAAGACCCAGATTTGTTATATCCAGGATACGTTTACCTACAGCGGGTATTGCAAGGTCGACGGCTATAGGGCCGCCCTAAAAGATGCGGGCCTGCCGGTGGAAGAACGCCGGCATATCAAAATAGACCACGGTTTGGACGGGGGCCGACGGGCGGTGGATAGTTTCATTGAACGGAAAATTCCCTTTAACGCGATTATGGCCGGTGAGGATATTACCGCCCTGGGGGCCCTAAAACGCTTACAAACCCTGGGATACCGGATTCCCGAAGATGTGGCCGTGGTGGGCTTTAACAACTCTATTTTTTCCCAGTGCGCTGAACCAGAATTGACCACCGTGGATACCCAGATGTACGACCGTCTCTCGCTGGCGGTTCGTTTGCTCTATGATGTCCTTAACGGAAAGGCTATCCCTCCGACCACCCTTTTCATTCCCCAACTGCTCATAAAGGGAAGCAGTTAAAGAGCGAATCTTTAAAAATGAAATAATGTTTCAAAATAGTTGACGATTTTTATATTTCGTTTATAATAAGAGTCCCCTCTAAAAACCAATTGTTTTTAGAATTGTCTCAATAATGCGTGGGCCGGTGATCCTCGGGGATCCATGCCGGAACGGAGGTTACTATGAAATTGGACGTTCGATACGCGAATCATCCGGAGGATGCTAAGGGGTATTCGACGGAGGAACAGCGGAAACATTTTTTGGTGGAACAAATATTTTCTCCCGATGAAGTGCTAATGACGTACAGCCATCAGGATAGGGTGGTCTTCGGTGGCGCTATGCCGGTTTCAAAAAAACTGCGTTTGGAAGCGGGTAAAGAATTGGGTACCGCCTTTTTTCTTGAGCGGCGGGAATTGGGGTTAATTAATATCGGGGGTCCTGGACGGGTCCTGTTGGACGGTACCTCTTTCGACCTCCTTAAGGGCGACGGAATGTACGTTGGTTTGGGTACCCAAGAGGTTGCCTTCGAATCGGCGTCCGCATCCGACCCCGCAAAATTCTACCTGGTCAGTTCCCCCGCCCATACAACCTATCCTACCATAAAAATCGAGCTGGACAAAGCGAATCCGAGGAAGCTAGGTTCCCTCGAAAGTTCCAACGAACGGACTATTTATCAGTACGTACACCCCGCGGTGTGCCGGAGTTGCCAGTTGGTGATGGGAATGACAATCCTTGAAAAGGGGAGCGTGTGGAATACCATGCCCTGTCACACCCATGAACGGCGGATGGAAGTATACCTGTATTTTGATATGGCCCCCAACACAAGGGTGTTCCATTTCCATGGACAACCTTCGCAGACGCGGCACCTGGTGGTGGCCAATGAACAGGCGGTTATTTCTCCCAGTTGGTCAATCCATTCGGGGGTCGGTACGGGAAGCTATACCTTTATCTGGGGTATGGCCGGGGAGAATCAAACCTTCGACGATATGGATACCGTATCGCCAGAAAATTTGAAATAGGGGGCCTAGGATGCCGGGGATTCTCGATTCTTTTAGATTGGATGGGAAAATCGCGATGGTTACCGGGTGCAACCGGGGCTTGGGTAAAGCAATCGCCATCGCCCTTGCGGAGGCGGGCGCGGATATCGTTGGGGTAAGTTCGTCCCCCCAGGCGGAGGAAACTCAAAGCACGGTGGAAGGTTTGGGAAGGAAATTCCTCTATATTCAAGCGGATCTGGGGTCCCTCAAACCGATTCCGGAAATTTTTGAAAAAACCCTTAAGCGCTATGGTCGTCTGGATATACTGGTTAATAACGCCGGGATAATACGGCGCAACGATTCCCTAGACTTTACGGAAAAAGATTGGGATGATGTGATAAACCTAAACCTTAAAACCTTATTTTTCATCTGCCAAGCGGCAGCCCGGCAATTCGTAAAACAAAACTCCAGGGGAAAGATCATCAATATTGCTTCTATACTCAGCTTCCAAGGGGGAATTCGAGTCCCCTCGTACACCGCCTCCAAAAGCGCCGTTCGGGGAATTACCATGCAGATGGCCAACGAATGGGCCCCCCGGGGTATCAACGTAAACGCCATAGCCCCCGGGTATATGGAAACCGATAATACCGCCCAGCTTCGGTCGGACAAGACCCGTAACGCCGCTATTCTAGAACGGATCCCCGCAGGGCGCTGGGGCCAGGGCCAAGACCTGGCAGGGGCCGCCGTATTCCTGGCCTCCGCAGCTTCGGACTATGTTCATGGCTCCACCATCGTCGTGGACGGGGGCTGGTTGGGCAGGTAGCTCCGGATCCTTCCAATCTAGTTGACAAACCTGACAAAAATTGTAACAATAAAATTATATCTATACGAAAGGGAGTATTCTATGAATCGTATCATTCCTGTGGTGGCCATTTCCCTCCTCTTTGGCGGGGCGGCGTTTGCGTCGGATCTGTACGTCGATGCCCAATTCGACGTAACTGGAAAAAACCTTGACAAGAATTTTCTTACCGTTAAGGGACCCTCCGCATCGGTAGAAAAGGACACGGTGGACGTGGTTACCGGCGCAAGCCGTCATAAGGGGACCGATGTTTGGAACGAATACCGAGCTGGATCGGATAAAAAGCCCGCTCTTCCTTTGGGTCTGCAATCCCTGGTCAAATACGGTGTGTCGCCGGAAAAACAGTTCCTTACGGACAACCTCAACGCCCGCAAGGAAGCGGATGGCCGAATCGTTATCCAGTACTCCCACCGAGGAACCGCGTACCTGATGATCTCCGATAAAAACGGGGTCTTTACCCTCCCGGGGGCCGATTGCAAGCTCCGACGGATCGCCAACTTGGAGAGCGACGGTTCTCAGACGGTTTCCAAGGATTTTTCTCCCACCGGTAAAGTAGGGGATATTAATTGGACTAAGGTTTGGGATTCCTCCATCCGTGGTGGAACGCTCATTGTAAAGGGAACCACCGCCGACGGAAAGGTTGTGGAAGTGAAGACCAGCGATATTTTTAACGACGTAGCTACCTCTTCCGCCTCCTACGTGGGGACCTTTAAGGTTACGCTGGACGGGAACCTAATGACCGTGAAGGGTGATTTAAAGACAAAATAGGGGTTCGAGAAAGGGGAGAGCGATTCGATCTCCCCTGCTTCTCCGCTTACCTATCCATGGAGTTTTTTAGTCATTTAGGGGAGGGTAGCGCTTGGGCTTTGCGACCCCTTACCTTGGTCGAGATGGTATCCTGGAGGGTGCCCATGGGGCAGATGGAACACCAGGAGCGGGGTTTGAAAAACAGTCCCATCAGGGTTCCTAGTCCTACGGATAAAAGGTAGATGGCCCAAAATACGCGGCCTATCTGGGCCACACTGCCCCCCGACCGGACGAGCAGATTGATAACGCAAAACAGCATAAAGCCGCAGAGCATTCGTCGTATTTCGCTGGAATAGAGACCCCTGGGGAGGCGGTTCCGTCGGGAAACCTTAGAAAGTCCCGAGGAAAAAAACGACCGTTGGGACAGAGGGTAGAACAGAAGGTCCTTTTGGATCTTTGATTTAAGATAAGGGCTCCTAAAATCATAAGGGGCACCACCAGTCCTACAACAGGGAAAAAATACCCCCCCACCGCCGTTACTACGATAAAAATGGGGGCCCACAACTTCCAGGGACCCTTATAAAACGTCTGAAGATTCATATTCATGGCAATATATATAAAATATATTATATAATTTCACAAGCCCCGAAGGGCCGTGGATAAAGCCCCTTAACGCCGCCGGTCGTGCTCCCGAACGAATTTTGCCGGCAGTAGAAGGTGCTGTTTTGTTTTCGCGCTCGTGGCGGCGTACGTAAGGGTCTGATCCTTTAATAAACGAAAAATGTACGTGTCTATCTCGTCGAAGGTAAAACCCAGACGGCTGTTAATCCAGGCTTTCATTTCTTCCACGTCCACCTTATAACTACCGTCGTGGATCTGTTCGTTAGTTTTCCGAGCAAAATCGGCCATACCGAAGAGTATCCGTTCCTTAGGGGACGTTTCTATCAACTCCTCTACCTGCTCGTTGGAACGCCGTATTCGGTCAGAGAGGACTTTTATTATTTTTAGGGCAAATTTACCGTTGGTAAGGATCATGGATTCAAAGGTTGGCCCGTCTACGGGTAGAAGCTTTGTTTTTTTTGCCGCAATGGCGGTGGCGGAACGGGGGCGGCCATCGATAAGAGCCATCTCGCCAAAAAAATCGTTCTGCTGATCGATGGTCTTTAAAACCGCCTCTCCGCCCTCTACCTTTTTTTTAAGATCCACCGCCCCTTCTAAAAGTACGTACATCAGGTTTCCCTGATCCCCTTCCTTGAAAATAACCGATCCGATTTCCCAAATTTGGATAGCTTTTTCTTCCATGCCCTAACTGTACAAGAAAAAAATAAGCTTCGCAAGGGAAACCCGACAAGCTGGGTTCTTATCTTTTCGGAATTTTGCATATTGTCCACGGGGCTTGGTTTATGGGGTCCCTCAGACTCCGAGCTCTTCCAGCCGCTGTAACGCGGCCCGCCAGGCGAGGGCGGCACATTTTACCCTAACCGGAAGGCGGGCGATGCCCTTAAAGGCCATCGCGTCCCCCAGGGTATCCAACTCTTCGATTTCCAACTCCCCCCGAAGGACCGCTAAAAATCGTTCAACCTGCGCCCTTGCCTCTTCTGGCGATTTACCCACCAAATCTTCCGCCAGAATATCCGCAGAACTCATGGAAATGGAACAGCCGGAGCCGTCAAAAGCCGCGTCGGAAATTTTTCCGTCCTCCCCCACCTGGATGGAAACCCGGACCCGGTCTCCGCAGGAGGGGTTTTCCGCGAAGGGAATACCCTCCAAAAGTCGCCGATGGGAGGGTTTTTTGTAGTGATCCCGGATGATCTCTTCGTAAAGGCTGTCGTAGGCGTCGCTCATAGGACCTCCTTGGCCTGGGCTACCAGGCTTGCGGCCCGATCCGCCTCCTGGGGCAGGTTGTAGGCCCCAAAACTGAAGCGGGCGGATGAAACAACCCCGTACCGCCGGGCCAGGGGGTGGGCGCAGTGGTGCCCCGCCCGGACGGCGATTTGGTTTTTGTCCAGATAGGCCGCCAGGTCGTGGGCGTGGACGCCCTCCATGGTGAGGGCCACGATACCCGCCCGTTGGGCTGGATCACCGAGCACCCGGAGACCCGGAATATCCTTCAGGGCCCGCAAAAACCGTTGGGCCAGCTGGCTCTCGTAGGCCCCCAGGGCGTCGATATTCACCGCCGTAAGCCAGTCCGCCGCGGCGGCCAAGCCCACGGCCTGGGCTATGGGCGGGGTTCCCGCCTCAAATTTGTAGGGGAGCTCGTTTACCGAAAAGCCTTCCAAGGTTACCTCGGATATCATATCTCCGCCGCCCATAAAGGGGGGTAGGGCGTCGAGTAACGCCTCTTTACCGTATAGGACCCCGATACCGAAGGGGCCGTACATTTTATGTCCCGAAAAAGCTAGAAAATCGGCACCCAGAGAGGCTACGCGAAGGGTCTGGGACGGAGCCGCCTGGGCGGCGTCTAACAGGACCGTGGCCCCGGCGTTTCGCGCCAGGGAGCTTATTTTTTCTACCGGATTGATGGTCCCCAGAACGTTGGAAACCATGGTAACCGAAACAAGCCGCGTCCGCTTATTCAACAGTTTTTCATAGACCCCCAGATCCAATTCACCGGTCTCGGTGAGGGGAATAAAGCGCAGGACGACGCCCCGGCGGGCGGCGAGCATGTGCCAGGGGACCAGGTTGGCGTGGTGTTCCATCTCCGACAGGATAATCTCGTCTCCCGCGTTCAAGGTCTCGCCAAAGCTGTGGGCCACCAGGTTTATGGACTCGGTGGTTCCCCGGGTAAAGATCACCTCTTCCCGCTGGGCGCCGATAAAGGTGGCGATCCGAGACCGGGCCGCCTCGTACCGGCTGGTGGCCTCTTCGCCGATCCCGTGAATTGCCCGGTGGACGTTGGCGCAGGAGCGGGAATAAAAATCCCGTTCCGCCTCCAGGACCTGCCGGGGTTTCTGGGCGGTGGCCGCATTATCCAGGTATACCAGCTCCGGCCGTTCCTCAAAAACGGGGAAATCTTTCTTTAACAATTCCGCCACGGGGGTATTCGATTCCAGGTTCCCGGGGCTTACAAAGGAGGGTTTCATGAACAGGCACCCCCTTCGTGGATCCCCAAAAGGTCAAAGGCCCTACGCTCCACCTCTTCTCGGCTTTCCTCTGGCAGGCGGTCCAGTACGGCGGATAGATGGGCTTCTACCAGCAGGCTTTTGGCCGAATCGGTGTCCAAACCCCGGCTGGTCAGGTAGAAAAGTTCCTCCTCCCGGGGTCCCCCGGTGGTGGACCCGTGGCTACAGACCACGTCGTCGGTTTCTATCTTTAGCTGGGGAAGGCTTTCGGCCCGGACTCCATCGTTCAGGACCAGATTCCGGTTGGAAAGGTAGGCATCGGAACCGGCGGCGCTTTCTTCGATATGAATAAGCCCCTTAAAAATCAGATGGGCCGAATCTTTTAAAGCGGACTTAAGGTACACCCGGCTTTTTGTGCGTGGGCCCCGATGGCGGGTCGTGAGGATATAGGTCCCTTCGGTGTCGCAAACGGCTCCGTAGGCCCCCGCAAAATCCAACTCGCTTTCTTTTCCCGTGAACATAATGTTCCGCTCGTAGGTTCCCTTCCCCGCGTCGAAACCCACATCGGTCCAGATGAGGCGGCTTCCTTCTTCTAGGGTACAGTGGTCAAGGGCTTCCCGGGTAAGGGTGGCCGGTAGGGAGGAGAGGACAAAAAGTTCTAACTGGGCGTAGGGCCCCAGATGGATTTCTAGGGAAGTGCGAAAAAGTTCGGTTTCGCCATCCATGGCCCCGGGGCTACGGCCGGGACTGGGCTCCTGGGTCTTGTACTGTAGAAACACCCGCGCCCGGGCGTGGTCTTCCAGGTGTATCGCTCCCCCCTGGAGCCGCCCGCTGTCTCCCCTAAAGGGGATGGTTATGTGGGTGAGTTCCCCCTCATCCCTGTTGCTTCCCAAAGGGGCTTTAAAGGTCCAAAGGAATTCCGGAGCCTCCGCGAGGGACCCCCTTTGGGGTGTTGCTTTTGTCAGTGTCGCTGTCATCCTACGGAGCCCTCCATTTCCAGCTCGATGAGGCGGTTTAGTTCGACCGCGTATTCCATGGGCAGTTCCTTTACCAGGGGATCGATAAAGCCGTGGACGATCATTACCGCCGCCTCTTCCTCCGTCAGTCCCCGGCTCATCAGATAGAAAAGCTGTTCCTCGCTGATTTTGGAAACCCTGGCTTCGTGTTCCATGGACGCGTTTTCCGATCGTATATCCATGACCGGGTAGGTGTTGGACTTGGAATGGGGATCCAGGATCAGGGCGTCGCATTCCACCTTGGATTTAATACCCGTCAGACCCGCCTCCACCTTTACAAGCCCCCGGTAACTGGCGGTTCCCCCATCCTTGGAGATCGATTTAGAGGTAACGACGCTGGATGTGTTGGAGGCGAAATGGAGGACCTTGGCCCCCGTATCCTGTTCCTGGCCCTTCCCCGCGAAAGCGATGGAGAGGACCTCGCCTCGAGCCCCTGGACCCATCAAAAAGATGGCCGGATACTTCATGGTGGCCTTTGAACCGATATTCCCGTCCACCCATTCCATCACCGCGTTCTCGTAGGCGAAGGCCCGTTTGGTCACCAGGTTGTACATGTTGGAAGACCAATTCTGAACGGTGGAATACCGAATCCGGGCGTTCGCCAGGGCGACAATTTCCACTACCGCCGAGTGGAGGCTATCTTTGGAGAACACCGGGGCGGTACAACCTTCTATATAATGGACAAAGGAACCCTCGTCGGCGATAATCAGGGTCCGCTCGAACTGTCCAAAGGACTGGGAGTTGACCCTAAAGTAGGCTTGCAGGGGAATTTCTACGTGGACTCCCGGGGGAACGTAGACGAAGGAACCTCCGGACCAAACGGCGCTGTTGAGGGCGGCGAATTTGTTATCATCCGGGGGGATGATGGTCCCAAAAAATCGTTTAACGATCTCCGGATGTTCCCGGACCGCGGTCTCCACGTCGGAAAAGAGGACCCCCTTTTTCTCCAGGTCCTCCCGAATATGGTGGTACACCATTTCGGAGTCGTATTGGGCCCCCACGCCGGCGAGGAACTTCCGTTCCGCCTCCGGGATGCCGAGCCGCTCGTAGGTATCCTTGATCTCTTCCGGGAGTTCGTCCCAATTCTGGGAACTCCCCTCGGTTGGTTTGGCGTAGTAGGTCATTTCATCGAACCGAAGCTCCGAAAGGTCGGCTCCCCAGGACGGCATGGGCAGAAGGTTGAAAAGATCGAGGGCCCGAAGTCGGAATCGGAGCATCCATTCGGGCTCCTGTTTCGCTTCGCTGATTTCCCGAACGGTCGCTTCGGTCAAGCCTTTTTCGGTTCTCAGGACCGATCGGTCGGGCATGGAAAAGCCGAACCGTTCCCCGTACGCCGTTCCAATGTCCCTAACCAGGGTATCAGCGCTCATACACCGCCTCCTTGGTTCCCCCCACCAGGCGCCGGATGCCATCGTAGCCGTCCTGCTCCAACAATTCCACCAGCTCGAACCCTCCGCTGGCCACGATATGCCCCCGTTCCAGGATGTGTACCCTGTCGGGGCGTACTAAATCCAGGAGCCTGCGGTAATGGGTTATAAGGAGGGCGGAAAAACCCTCTCCCCTCATCCTGTTTATACCTGCGGAAACAACCTTTAGGGCGTCCACGTCGAGTCCCGAATCGGTCTCGTCAAAAATCGCGAACCGGGGACGGATGGTTAGAAGCTGGAGTATTTCCATCCGTTTCTTTTCTCCCCCCGAAAAGCCGTCGTTTAAATACCGGTTTACAAAGGACGGGTCAATTTCCAAAAATTTCAGGTTTTCCTTCAGCTCCCCTAAAAAAGCGGCGGCGTTTTTGGGTGGGTCCCGCCGCAGGTCCGCGACGCGCTTAAGGAATTTGGCCACCGTAAGTCCGGGAATTTCGGCGGGGTATTGGAAGGCTAAAAAAAGACCCCGTCGGGCCCGTTGGGACACGTCCAGGGTCATCAAATCAGTGTCGTCCAGGGTGATCGCCCCTTCTTGGACCGTGTACCGAGGATGACCCATTAAAATATTGGCCAGGGTACTTTTACCGTGGCCGTTGGGACCCATCAACGCGTGGATCTGTCCATCTTCCACGGTTAAATCCAAACCATTAATGATGATCTTTTCATCTATCCGGGCCGTAAGGCCCCTAATCTGTAAACCCTTCATAGGTACTCCTTCCATTAAAAATCGCTACCAAATGGGGTAGCCCATCTCCAAACGAATATCATCGCTGGCCCTTTCGATCGTCCATGGGGGATTCCAGACCACATTGGCCTGGACCATGGATTTGCCCGTAATGTTGCGGAGGGTCAAAACAATATCCGTCCTCAGCTGTTCACCGATGGGACAGCCGGGGGAGGTAAGGGTAAAATCAACCTCTATAGCCTCTCCCACCTGTTCTGCCCGGTACACCAAACCCAAATCCACGATGGAATATCCCAACTCGGGATCCTCCACGATCCGTAATATTTCCAATAGTTCTTGTTCCGAATAGGTATCTTTCATATACTATACTAATATAGTCATGTTTTGGTATATATTCTAGGGGGGGACAATAAAATTTTGAAGTTTTCTTCCCCTGTTTTTAAGATTGAGGCCCCTCTAAAAACTGATGTTTTTAGAATTGTCTCAAAATTACCGAGGAGTAGCTATGGAAAATTTACTAATTTTGGCTCAGCCCAAAAAGGAAGGCTTTAACCGGGCCATCGCCCGCGCTATTGCCGACAAGGTTCCGAATTTAAGGATTGTGGACCTGTACGCGGAGGGTTTTAACCCGGTTCTTCCGGAGGAAGAATTAAATCGAAAATTTAGTTTTGACGAAACGACCCTCCATTATCAGGAGGCGATTCAAGGGGCCCAGAGGGTGTTCTTTGTCCACCCCGATTGGTGGGGCGGTCCTCCGGCGATTTTAAAGGGTTTTCTGGATCGGGTGTTTCGTCCCGGGATAGCCTACGGTTTTCGGGAAGCGGACTTTCGGGACGCCGACGCCCCGGGGCTTTTTTCCGATAAAACCTTTGACATTTTTATTACCACCGACGCCACCATCCCTTCCACCCAGAAGGTAGAAGATTGGGCCCCCGTTCGGGTGTGGAAGGAAAACGTTCTAGGCTTCTGCGGGGCCCAGGATATGCGGTTCCACGTGTTTTGGAACCTCCGAAAAAGCACCTATTTGCAAAGAAAAGCTTATTTGGATAGTATTGGAGAACTTTGTAAAAGTTCGTAATCTTAAGTCCCCTCAATTGAAGCTGTCCCGTAACTTAGGAAGTTACGGGACAGCTTCTTTAATGTCGTATTTTCGTAGGATTTTAGCGGTTTTACCTGGTTTTAATACGTCGAAATGGTTAAGACGCTAAAATCCGAGAAAATACAAGGGCTGTCTGATAACTAACAGAGTTATCAGACAGCCTCAATTGGTTTTTAGAGGGGACTCAAGCAATTCCTTACAGGAATTGCGATTTCAGCGGAACAATGCTAAAAATTGATGTTTTTAGCATTGTCTCAATCTTGACAAAAATACGGGGCGGGGCATCCTTCGTTTCCCTTTATCGACCATTGACAGGTTTACGTACTTTAATTATACTTTAGAGTGTTTAGTATAAATTAAGGAGCTTCCATGGGTTTCCACTTTGGGGAGAAAATTCGTTCGGTTCGGGAACGACGGTCCCTTACGTTAAAAGAAGTGGCCGATAGGGCGGGGGTAAGCGAGAGCCTCGTGTCCCAGATCGAACGGAACCGGGTGTCTCCGGCTATTGATACGCTCCTTGCCCTGGCCGACGCGGTCGATATAGACCTGGAATATCTATTTTCCGATTATCGACGGGAGCGGTCGGTTCGAGTGGTCCGCAAGGGAGAACGATCGACCTTTACCCGGCCGGGGGTACTATACGAACGGTTAGCCCAATTGGACGGGGCTTCCCAGGGTCGGGATGGGATAGAGGCGTACCGAATTACCCTAGAACCGGGAGCCAAGACCGGCGGAAAGGAGTACGGCCATCCGGGGTGGGAATTGGGGATAGTCACCGAAGGGGTGGCGGAACTAACGGTGGGCCACAAGACCTACCGCCTAGAGGTGGGCGATTCGGCGAGTTTTCGGGCCGACGCTCCCCACGTTTTAGCCAACGGGGGGGAATCGGTTCTCCGGGTATTTTGGATTATCACACCGCCGAAAGGCGAGATTGGAACGGGAGGCTGATTATGGGAAAGACGTTGGCCCAGAAAATTTTTGACGCCCATCTGGTGGACAAGCCCTTTGGCCAGGAAGATTGGGTTCTTCGGCTGGATCGGGTGTTTTGTCACGAAATTACCACCCCCATCGCAATCAACGATCTGGTGGCCCAGGGGATGGATAGGGTTTTCGATCCTACCAAAATCAAAGCGGTGATCGACCACGTTACCCCGGCAAAGGATTCCAAAACCGCGCTACAGGGTAAAATCCTCAGGGATTGGGCCCGTCGCCACGGTATAAAAGATTTTTTTGACGTGGGGCGCAACGGGGTTTGTCATGCTCTGTTTCCCGAACTAGGCTTTGTCCGTCCGGGCTTTACGGTGATCATGGGGGACAGCCATACCTGTACCCACGGGGCCTTTGGAGCCTTTGCCGCCGGGGTAGGAACCACGGATTTGGAGGTGGGGATTTTAAAGGGGGTTTGCGCGTTTAAAACTCCCCATACGATACGGATTAACCTGGAAGGTTCCCTCCGCCCAGGGGTCACGGCGAAGGACGTAATTCTAGCGCTGATCGCGAAAATCGGCGTGGCCGGCGCCACCGATAGGGTGATGGAATTCCGGGGGCCCGTGGTTTCCGCCATGGGCATGGAAGGCCGGATGACCCTCTGCAACATGGCCGTGGAGGCCGGAGGAACGAGCGGGGTTTGTATGCCCGATATGACCACGGTGGAGTACCTGTGGCGCTTCATCGGGCCCCAGGGAGAACATCAATATCCTTCCAAGGAAGAAGCCCTGAGGGACTATCAACGGTGGATTAGCGATGAGGATGCCCCCTACGATTCGGTGGTAAATCTAGACTGTTCAGCCCTGGAGCCCCTGTCTACCGTGGGCTATAAGCCCGATCAAGTAAAGACCATCCGGGAACTGAAAAACACCAAGGTGGACCAGGTGTACATCGGTTCCTGTACCAACGGCCGCATCGAGGATCTTCGCCAAGCCGCGGCGGTTCTAAAGGGGCGCCGTGTCGCGGAAAGCGTCAGGGGTATCGTTTCACCGGCCACACCGCAGGTCTACGCGCAGGCCCTTGAAGAGGGGATCATTCAAACCTTTATGGACGCGGGATTCTGCGTTACCAACCCCACCTGCGGGGCCTGTTTGGGCATGTCCAACGGCGTGTTAGCGGAGGGCGAGGTGTGCGCGTCCACGACCAATCGGAATTTTTACGGCCGAATGGGGAAGGGTGGGATGGTTCACCTTATGAGTCCCGCTTCGGCGGCCGCCACGGCGGTTTTGGGAACCATCGCTAATCCGGAGGATCTAAAATGAAACATTTTGGCGGTCCCGTATTGTTTTTAAACCGGGACGATATAAACACCGATGAAATTATCCCGGCGAAGTACCTCACCGAAAACACGAAAGAGGCGCTAAAACCCTATTGTCTGGAGGATTTAAAACTTTCAGACTTTAATCCAAAGCGGGATCTGGAGGGAAAGAGGGCCATTCTGACCCGGTCGAACTTTGGGTGCGGAAGTTCCCGGGAACACGCTCCCTGGGCTCTGGAGATGAACGAAATAAACATCGTGGTGGCCTCCAGTTTTGCCCGGATCTTTCGTCAGAATATGTTTAATTGCGGTATGATCGCCGCGGAAGTTGACAGCCCCACCATCGACCGGCTCTTTGAGGAGTTTGCCGGTAAAGAGACGGTGTTATCGGTGGATTTAGAAAAAAACCGACTCCACTTTGTGGCGGGGAAAACGGAACGGCAGGTCCCCTTTATCCTTAAGGATTTTGAGGCCGCCCTCGTTCGTTCCGGCGGTTGGGTCCGGTTCGCCGCCCAGCGGTACTAGGGGGGCTGTTTGGGCCTACCTCTGGCGTTAAGTCGCCCTGGTAGGTAGAATAGGCCCATGTCCCTGATACTACCGTACTTCTTTGCCTTTACAATCTATGGTGTCGCTTCTCCCTATCTTTCCGTGCTTATCCGGGGTTTGGGGTACAGCCCAACGGTGGTTGGCCTTTTACTGGGTCTTTTTGAGGTTGCCGGTATCGGCGGGCCCTTTCTGTTGGGCCACCTGTCCGATCGTTTAGGTCGTTCCCGACCATCCCTGGCCATCGCCTTTGTACTGATCCTCCTTTCCCTTTTTCCCTTGCTGTATTTTCATTCCATTTTTGTTACCCCTATAAGTTTGATCGTGATGGCCGTAGGGCTCCGGTCCATTATTCCTCTCATGGACGCAACGGCCACGTTGACCCTATCCGGTGCGGCCCCATACGGCAAAGTGCGTTCCGCCGGTTCGGCTAGTTTTGTGATCATGAGCCTCCTGTTGCAGGTGATACCTTTTATGGTTCCCAACACACCGGTTCACATCGGGTTTTGGATTGGCCTGATGACCCTTTTTTCTCTAGCCACCCTCATCGTATTTCCCCATACCCCCAAGAACCGATCCAGGGGTCCCCTTACGTCGGGGAACCGTAAAACGACCTACCGTTGGAGTCCCGTTTTTATTGTGGGTCTTGTTATGATAGGTCTTGGATGGCTCGCCATGGCGCCCATTACTTCCTTTTTCTCCCTGTACGTGGTGGAGGCTCTGCATTGGAACGCCGTGGGGTTAATGTGGGCCATTTCGGCAACCTCGGAAATTCCCTTTATATTCTTCTCCGGGCCCCTGATTCGCCGCTTTGGGGCCCCAAGGTTGTTGGCCTTCTCCATGGTGGCCATATCGGTACGTCTGGCTCTCTACGCCCTCTTTCCCACTCCCCTGGGGGCGGTGGTGGGTCAAACCCTCCATTCCCTCTGTTTTGGCCTTTTTCATCCCGCCGCGGTGGCCTTTGTGGCGACCCACGTTCCCCCGGAACGGCGGGCGGTCGGTATGTCCCTGTATCTTTCTTTGGGGGTGGGTTTACCCACCTTTTTGGGAAGCGCCGTGGGAGGCCTGGTGGTCGATCTGGGGGGATATCGTCTATTGTTTGGATCCTTTATCACCTTCGCCCTCGCTGGTCTGGCCTTGTACGGTATGATTCGGCACAGCTTAAACGCCCCAGCCACGTAACACCATTGAGGCTGTCCCGTAACTTTAGAAGTTACGGGATCGCCTCAATTTTTTTGCTTTTTGTTGACACGGTCTTCCTACACCGGATAGGCTCTTTCCATTATGATAGCCACCGTTATAAATTGTCTTGCGGTCATTATTGGGTCCCTGTTGGGACTTCTTTTGGTTGAGCGAATTTCAGAGAAATACCGTTCCGCTATTTTTGACGGTGCGGGGATTGCCACCGTGGTCATCGGGGTCTCCATGGCCCTGGAGAGCAAACGGATTATCTTTCTGGCCCTCTCGTTAATCGCGGGGGGACTTTTAGGTACCCTTTGGGATATTGATGGAGCGATTCTCCGCTTCGGTAGGTTTTTAGAACGACTTACCCTGGGGCGGGGAAAGAAGGAACGTCCTCGGGCAATCAACGGGAATACCGAACAGGGGGCGGCGGCCTGGGACTTCGGCCATGGCTTTTTAAACGCCTCGGTGCTCTACTGTGTGGGGGCCATGGCTTTAATCGGATCATTCCGGGCGGGAACCCAGGGGGATTACACCTTGCTTCTAACCAAATCCGTATTGGATGGTTCCATGGCCATTCTGTTGGCCGCCGCTATGGGTCCCGGGGTGGCTTTTTCTGCCCTGTCCATTTTGGTCTACCAGGGGATTCTCACCATCGCCGCGGTCTATATCAAGCCCTACGTCTCTCCCCTAATAATATCCGAATTAACCGGAATCGGCGGGGCGATGATCCTTATGATCGCCCTTAACCTCCTCTCTCTTAAAACGATAAAAACCGCGAACTTTCTTCCCAGCCTGGTTATTATTGTCCTTTTCGCGGCCCTGGATCCCCTCTTTGCCCAGGTTGCGAAACAGTGGGGGATGTAGCGGAGGATTAGTGGCCCTGGTCCTCGAAGTAATAAAACGTATCGATCGTATCCAGGTATACCCCGTCGTACCCCGCCGCTATAATCTGGTCCAGGTACGCCTGGGGCGAGCCGAACAGGATATTTCTCCAATCGGGATCCCAGTAGCGAATTCGATAGTTACCCTTCCATTCGGGGTTTTCGCTTTCTATCCAAGGAGGAGGGGCGGCGGACCAGTTTTTTTGCCAATAGGCCCGGTAATCCTCCGCTTCACCGATGCTCATATAGGCGAACACCAAACGCCGCGCCCCGTTGGTTTTCCGACCTCCCTGGCGTACTTCCTGGGGCGACAGGAGTTTACCGTCAAAGTAGGCGTCCATAATGACCAGGTCGTAATCGGTCTTCTCCAGGGCGCTTAAAAAGGCTTCGGACTTTGAAAAGCCCTCGGGGTTTATTAAAAAAAGAAAGTTATTCACCGCGGCCAGGTTCGTAACCGGGTTTTTGGAAAAATTCATCCAGGAAGCAGGAACGGATGGGATGGTATCCAGGGCCCGTCGATTGGCGACAAAGGAGACAAAATTCTCCCTTCGGTTTTTTTCTAAAATCTCCGATATTTGATTAGGCCTATCGCAATAATCGATGGTAAGAACCCGTTTCCCCTGGGCGTTTAAAAAGCGAAGGATGTTCAGCAGGTAGGTGGTAGTCTCCGTGGGGGTTCGGCGCCCAAAATCCGGATCCCCGTACCGAAGGCTTTCCTGGCCCACCCCGTCGATGGCCCTTAGGTAGGCCTGCTTCAGCGGAGTATCCAAGGGGGCCTCCAAGAGGGCATTACCGTTTTGGGTAAAAACAAAAAAAGAGGGGTTTATTTTTTTTGCGTAGGCCGACAGGTCTACCACCAACCGTCGCATGGCGTCCCGATAGTTGGTTTGAGCGTCGAGGGGATTGGAGACTGAAAGGAAAGAACACAATAAAATACTGGGAAGAATGGTGTATCTACGCATATAATAAAGAATATACCAAGTTTTTCGCAAAAGTCTGCCACTTTTGCAAAAAGAACGTGGAGACAATTCTAAAAACAATTGGTTTTTAGAGGGGACTCAATGTGGGCTTTTTCAGGCTCCTAAAAGCCTGGAAAAATTTCGCATGGTAGGGCCTAAACCCTACCGTACCGGGAGAAATGAGGCGACGGTGGAAAAAATACAGGTAAAGCGGGATCTTTCGATGTTAAAAAGCCCCCAAAGTGCGAAAAAATTGGGAGAGATACTCGCGGTCATCCTTGTTATAGCGGGTATTAATCGCCTAGGTTCCTTTGAAGCCGGGTTTGGGTCCTTCCCCGTAAATCCCTATACGTTTTTTTCTATTTTCGCGGCCGTTTGGTTTGGCCGCCTTTACGGTTTTGCCTCTTTTTTATTGTCCGTTCTTTCTTTGGCCCTTCCCTTTCCCCAGCAACGGTGGCCCGAAAGCGTTTTTCAACTGTATGCTCACTTCAAGGTTCCCTTCCTGTGGGCCCTGGTGGGGGTATACCTTTTTGGGATGGTCCATACGTATTTTACGGCCCAATTGGAAACTAAAAATAAATATCTGCGGAAGGCGGCGTCGGAAAAATTTCGGTTGGATACGGAAGTCAAAGCCCTGGTGGAGGTTAACCGGGATCTGGAAGAACGGGTTCTTCGCCAACAGGAATCGGTTACGTCCTTGTTTTCCCGCATTAAGGACCTAAGCTCCCAAAATTTAGCGGAAACCCTGGCTGCTCTTTTAGACATGGTGGGGCAATACGCGTGGGCGAGCAAGGCTTCCGTGTGGATCTATCGGCCCGAGGCGAATGTTCTGGAACGATACGCCACCCTGGGCTGGCAGGAAGAGGATTTGGCCCTTCAAAAACTTCCCGTAACCGAATCGATAGAAGGGTGGGTTGTCCGAAACAATTTGGTGTTCTCCGCTCGGATGTTGGTCAATTACGCGAACCTCAGAAAAATGGATCGGGGACGAAATATCATGGCCTTTCCTATTTCCTTTGGTAAGGTCGTCTGGGGTGTTTTGAATATTGAAGAAATGCCCTTTTCCAAATTTAACCTCTATACGGAAAAAATACTGGGGGCCCTTATCGATCTTGGTAGTCCTTCTATAGAGAAAACGGTAGCCAACGAACGGTTGATGGTAACCGCGTTACACCCCCAAACGGGTTTCCCCCTCATTTCGGTTTTACAAAAAAAGATGGAACAGTGGGTCTCCTCTTTGGAATACAAAGGAAGTTCCTTTTCCATTATTATTTTGGAATTGGTTAATTTTGATTCGATTCTGTCTTCCTTTGGGGATAAAAAAACCTACGGTCTTATTAAACGGTACATGGGGGAGATTAAAACCCTTTCGGGAAACGTAGGGGAGGTGTACCACTACCAGAAGGAAAGTCAAATGGTCCTCTTTTATCCCCAGATCGATTACGATGGAACCGCCCTGTTCTGTTTTGATCTGTTAGGGATGATCAACGGGAAAACCTGGCAGATCGATGAAAAAGTAGTACCCATGGATATGCTGATCGGATTTGCCAATAGCGGCAAGGGTAAAATTGAGGGGGATTCGATTTTACGGGCGGCGGAAGAGGTGCTTGAAAAGCAAAAAAGGTAGGCCATGACTATTCGGGATTTTTTTTTAAACGTGGGGACCTTCATTTTACCCCGAACCCCCGCGGGGGCCTTAAAGGCCTTTGAGGGGGGCTTTGCGCCCATCGAGGCGTTTATCTATAAATCCACGTCCTCCAAGCCCATCGACGAACAACCCTACGACCTGGATGAGATTGAACGGATCCTCTCCCGGCCCAATTTGGACTTTAAAACCAACGTGGTTTTGATGGGAATTTTCGAAAAACTCATTCACCACGAGGATCAAGAGTTGGCCCTCTTCGGGGCTGAAAGTATCAATGTAATTGAAAATCGCTATAATACAAAGATTAGTTCCCTTAAAAAGCAAGGTACCGAAGCGGCTAGTCCCCTGCAAAGACTTTCCGATCTGGGTCGGCTATACTTTGAGCTTGCTCTGCTCAATAACAAACGGCAGGCGATTAAGGAATTTTATATCGACCAATCCCTCCATTATTTTCAAGAACTTCTGCGCTTACGGACCCTAACGGGGAGCGAACGAAACACCTATATCCGGGCCCTTATGGAGGTCCGGGATTATAAAACCGCGTCGGAGTTGTTACGGGGTAAAAAGGCTCCTAAAACGCCGGAGGATATTCTCCTTTTAGCGGAAATAGAGTATTCCCAAAAAAAATTCGATCGGGCCTCCGAATTAATTTCCCATCTGATCCGCCATATGGATACGTTAAATGAGCGAGAAATGGCCCTCTACGCCTATTGGATGGGGGCTTAAGGATGCGGGTATGCCTATTGCTCGAGGGTTCCTACCCCTATATTACCGGTGGGGTATCCTCCTGGACTCAGGATCTCATTACAAGCCTCCCCCAGGTGGAATTTTCCCTTTTTACCATATCCCCGACGAGGAACCAGACCTTAAAATATCAATTGCCCCCCAATATCAAGGAACACGTGGATGTGGTTTTGGGGGAACAGCGGAAATCCCAGGGGCTTTTACGGAATAAAAAGAGGCTTTTTAAGCTCCTTAAGATGATTCAAGCCCAGTCGCCCCATATATCGGTGCAAGATATAATAGAATTGATAAAATTGATCCCCGAGGGGTACAATCCCATGGATTTGGCCCTGGAGTCCCAGATTTTTTGGGATATTTTGGTGGAACTAAACCGCAAACACAATCCTATGTACCCCTTTACGGATTTTTACTGGGCCTGGAAGGCCGCTTTTTCCATGCTTTTCGCCGTGGCCTCCGCTCCGCCGCCGGAGGCGGACCTGTACCACGCTATTTCCACCGGTTACGCGGGCCTCGTGGCCGTGGCGGCCAAATACCGCCGGGGGAAGCCCTTTTTGCTGACCGAACACGGGTTGTACCATAAGGAGCGGGAAATTGAACTGCGGAGGGCAAGCTTTATCCGGGGATACCAGCGGGATCTATGGATTTCGGTGTACCATTTTTTAAGCCATTTGGCGTACCAATCGGCCGACTATTGCACTTCCCTCTTTGAATACAACCGTCAGGTTCAACTTGACCTGGGCGCCCGGGAGGAACGGGCCCTAGTCATTCCCAACGGTATAGATATTCCCCGGTTTTCTTCCGTGACCCGGTATAAAAAGCCGGGGTTCCACGTGGGATTGGTCGGTCGGGTGGTTCCTATTAAGGATATTAAAACCTTTATTACCATGGCTCGAATCGTGCATCACCGTATTCGGGAAGCGGAGTTTTACTGCATCGGTCCAACGGACGAGGATCCGGAGTATTACGAAGAGTGCCAGCGGATGGTAGAAAGTTTCCAATTGTCCGATGTGTTCCATTTTACGGGCCGTCAAAACGTCTTGGATTATTACGCCTTTTTGGACGTTATGCTTTTAACGAGCATCCGGGAAGCCCAACCCCTGGTCATCCTGGAGGCCTACGCCGCGGGCCTTCCAGTGGTAAGCACCCGGGTAGGCAACGTGGCCGAAATGATGGATTACGATGATCGGTTTCTTGCTTCGTCCAAGGACGCGGAAAAACTGGCCGAATCGGTGGAGTGGATTCACCAACACCCCGAGGAAACCGCCCAGGTGGTAACCGAAAAACAGCGGAAGGTTCGGGAACGGTACGATAAGGTTACCCTGTACGATACCTTTGGGCGTCTGTATACCACCATCGTGGAGGGCCAACAATGGCAGGCATAGGCTTTGAGTTACAGCGGGCCCTCCGGGGTGGTAGCCTGGTTAAGGCGGTAACCGTAGCCCTTACGGGCATCGTCATCGTGGCGGGTCCCTGGCTTATTTCTATAATTGGAATATCTATTCTAACCGGAACCGCATCCTTCGTTTTACAGGAGGGCCAGGCCCTTTTTATCGGGGTGATCGTATATGCTTATGCCTTCTCTATCTGCCTGTTTGGGGGGCTTCATTATATCTTTACCCGGTATGTATCCGATCTGTTATTCAACAAAAAATACCACCGTGTAACGGCGACCCTGGTTTTGGTAAGCCTGGGGACGGCCCTTCTGTCGGTAAACATCGCGGTCCCCTTTGCCCTTACCCTCTCCAGCCCCCAACTGAGTCATGGGGCCCTGTTTAAGATCGCCGTGGTCATTCTCTTTGTGGCGATCAACCTCATCTGGATAGAGATGCTCGTCATCACCATTTTGAAGGGTTTCTTTACGATTATCGGAGCATATTTGGCCGGTATGGCCGTTTCGGTCGGAGGGACGGTGTACTTTGGGGGACTGTACGGCCTGGGCGGAGCCCTCTTGGGCTTTTCCCTGGGACAACTCGCGGTGGCCCTTATCCTCCTTTTTATCATGCTCCGCTGGAATTTTCCCAGTCGACCGTTGTATGAGCTAAAACCCCTCTGGAACCACGCTCGGCGGTACCGCAGTTTGATGCTGTCCGGTTGGTTTTATTCCGCCGGATTATGGATCGACAAGATGGTATTTTGGTTCACCAAGGGGAATTCCATCGGGGGGACCCCCATCCATCTGTACCAAGGGTACGATTACGCCGCCTATATTGCCAACCTCAGCGTTATTCCCGCGCTGGTATTTTTTACCATATTCACAGAAACCTCATTTTTTGCGGGTCTTCGGCGGTTCCTTTTAAAATTAAGGACGAATATATACACCAGGATAATCGAGGAACGGTACGCCCTCGTACAAAACAGCGGAAAAATAATCGGGGAGCAGTTCTATTTTCACGGTCTTATCGCCTTGGTCCTATTAGTTATTCTCCAGGGCTTTCTGGTAAAGGTACTGGTGGTCGCTGTGTTTTTCCACATGGCCTTCTTGACCTTTTTTACCTTTCTTTTTTATATCGAATCCCACGATAAGGCCCTGGGGGGTAGTGTTTTGTTCTTTTGTTTCAATTTCGCGGTTACCCTGGCTTCGGAGTATATTTCGTGGATACCCCCCGGGACGGGGTACCTGGTGGGGGCCCTGGTCGCCGGGGTATATTGTGGATATCATCTATACGATAATTTGAATGCTTTGGATCGTATTATATTTATGCGGAATTGAGGAGTGGAAGCATGAATTCAAAGATTTTGCTACCCGGTGTGGTAGCGGGCCTTTTACTGCTGGGCCTTCCAGGGTTTGCCCAACAAAATAGCACGGCGGTACCCTCCGCGCCGTCTGCCATCACCGTGCCCTCCGGCACGTCCGATTCCCCTGGGGGGGCCGTCGCAGCAAAGGGGACCCCCACCAGCGCCCCCGCAGGGACAGAACGGATTCCCGCGATTCTTCCACCGGGGGATCCAAATCTTATTTTTGTGGAGGGGGAATCGGCGGTTTCTACCAACTTTGCCCGGGAACCGATCCTTAACTACGATTGTTCGGGGTATAGAACCCTGCAGTTAAACAAAACGACGGCCCTGAAGGGCGACGGGGAATATTTTGCGGATTTTGCTTTTTATGTGGAATCCACGGGAACCTACGAGCTTTGGTACGGTGGTACTCCTCCGGCCAATAAGGACGAGGCCCAGGTATCCTATGCTTCCCCCTTTAGCTTGGTCCTGGACAAAATCAGCACCTTTGAAATATTCCGCGATACGGTTCACGTGGTGGAAAATTATACCCCCGCGTACTATTGGAACCTGGTGGGGGACTTCCCCCTTCAAAGCGGAAGCCACCGTTTGCGGTTCCAGGTTACAAAACCCCGAAATTACGATGGCAAATACTTCTTTTACCTGGATAACTTTTTTTTAGTTAAAAAAGAAAACGGAACGCGGCTTCCGGTTACCCTAAAGCCCGCGGTATTTCCCCGGGATATGGACAACCGGTCCATCGATCGTTCCTTTTATTCCATCGATGAGTACGAAAAGAGGATACGGGATAATCCAACCGACGTAACCGCGGCCTTGGAGCTTTCCATGGTCTACTCGTTGATCGGGGATTACTATAACGCCCTAAAGTACCTTCGCCGGGCCGATCTTTTGGAACCCCAAGATAGGACCATCTTGCTCCTTCTGGCTAAGAACACCCTCTGGAAGGGAGATACGGCCGGAGCCTTGGGGTTGTACAAAAATCTGCTTAACTACTACGGTGATGATAAGGGGATTTGGCTCGAGGCGGGAAAGGTGGCCGCGTGGACGGGTCGCTATACCGATTCGGTGGCCTTTTTTACGGACGCCCTAAAAAAGTTTCCCCAGGATCTGTCCCTTATCGTTAACCGGGGGTTGAGTGAATTGTGGTCCGGCGCGACCGTCCGAGCGAAAAAGGATTTCGAAACCGCCCTGGCGTTAACCGGCAAAGACGTGGGCAAACTTAAAAACCTGGGGTCCATTTATACCGTCAACGGATACGCGGATATGGCGGTTCCGGTGTATAAGGATGCCCTGAACTTGGCTCCGGGGGATGTGGAATTGTACACCCTGCTCTACGATACCTACGTACGGTTGAACCTTACCAAGGAGGCCCAGGCCGTAAAGGATGGGATGGAGAAGCGGTTTATACCCACTCCGGAACTAACGAACTTTTTGGATGTTTTTAATCAAAAAATTCAGCTAAAAAACCTGGTGTTGGACGATTACAAGAAACAGCTGGAAGCGGAAAGCGACAATTTGGAACTCCGTAAGCTAATCGCCGAAACGGATTTTTGGAACGGCGATATGGATGGGGGCATAAAGGAATACGAAAGCATCCTGGCTAATTATATATACCGACAGTTGAGAACCATGGAAAAGGCTTCGGCGGAGTATATGGGGATTCTGGATCGGTCCTTGGTCTATTCCCGCTACCTGTTGGACCTGCCTCAACTGACGGCGTCCTACGCCAAACGGTTGAACGATCACCTGGGGGCGATAAAAAAAGCCCAGGCCGATTTGGCCCAAAAAAAGACCGCCAACGCCGATACGGTCAAGAAGGGCAAGGAAGCGGACCTGGCGGGGGAGAACGCCCTGAACGAAAAAATAACCCAATCCCAATCGGAGCTGGCCGCCACGATTAACGAAATTAGTTTTCTCTCCGCGACCGTTCAAACCCTATCCGATCGCTTTACGTCGGATCGGGATCGGCTCCAGGTCCTGGCCCAGGAGGACGCGAAACAGGAAGAGACCTTTAAAAATTTGACCAAGGATACCCATTGGACCTGGGACCGGGGGGCCATGGAAAAGGAACTAGAAAAGGCTCGTCAGAACGGCACCAACCTGGCTGCCTATGCCCTCGGCCGTATCGCCCTGTTCCAGGGGGATGCCCCTGGGGCCCAACGGAATTTCAGCGCCCTGGCTAAAGAAAAGGCCCGATTGACGGGAACCGATTATGGTCTTGTGGAAGCCCAACTCTTGCGGGGGCCCCTACCAACGGTGGATGCCCTACAAAAGGTCCTTTCCGACACGGAAGAACCCTTCGCCTCCCTGGGTTCTGATTTTTTAGCCTACCTGGGGATCGTTCAAGAAAAACCCGCCACCACACCGGGGTTTTTGACCGATGACCCGGTGGTAGCGATCAACGGGGCCCTGAAGGAACTGGCCTCCCTACGGGACGCTTCCTTTAAGCAAAAGACGGTGGTGGATAAGAATACCCAGGAAATTTACCAACTCCTATCCCGTTCTTTGCAGAGAAACTTCTACGATTTGGCTATAAACACCTCGGATTTGCACAACGAGTTGGGAAATTTTTACCAAAGCGCGAAACGGTACGCCGACGCGATCGACCAATTTAAACAGGTTATGGCCATCGATCCCTGGAATCGGGAGGCTCTTTTTAAGCTTGGTCAGGTGTACCAGTACAACGGAAATTGGGCCCAGGCCCAAACATTGTACAAAAAAGTGTACAATGATGACCCCTTCTTTAACAACGTGGCCCACTTTTATAACCAAATAGAACGGGAGTACGCCGATAGAATCGACGCGTCCGCTTCGTTTATGGCCGATACGACCCGGCTCGTCCAGACCAATACCCTGGCTTGGGGCACCAACGTAAACGAAATGGTGGGAATTACGGCGGCCTATACCTCCATTTACCAGCGTTTCCCGGTAAGTCCCGGCTACGGTAGTCTGGATCATCGGTTCACCCTGGCCGTTCCCCTGACTCCCTGGAATCGGGATTTCTCTATAACACCCTACGCGGGGGGGCTCCTGTACAACCCCTTAGCCGGGGTAGGGACTTCGTCTTCCAGCTTGGATGGCTCCACCTTTTTCGGTTCCTACAAACCCCGTCCCCTGGTGGGCTTGGGGACCCAATGGACGAGCAAACTCTTTTCCGCCGGTCTTGCTTACAATTTGGACACCCTGGAAGATACGATTACGAAGGATAGTCCCCTGTACAGTCAGAATATTCAGGCCGATGGGACCCTGCGGTTTAGCTTTACTGGGTATCCCGTTTTTTCGGATACTTCCGTCCGGGCTTCCGCCGCTACCCAAATGGTGGAAGATGGGGCTCTGATCTATTCCGTGGGGGGCGAGTATATTATTCCCCTTACGGTTTCCAACACCCCCCACCTGACGGTATCCTTCAATTTTCCGGTTACTTACCAGGATAGTCAGAACGTGCCCCCCACCACGGCCTACTTTGCCCCCCGGCAAGCCCTAACCACCGAAGCGAGTATAACGGCCACCGGCGATTTTGACGTTAGCCCCGGTTTGGCCATTCATCAGGCCCTTCGGGGTGCGGTGGGCTATTACGGAGAGCAGGCCCTGGATACCAGTGTTCCGCCCCAGTGGGTTCATACGGATAATCTGACCTTCGCGCTGGAAAATCGAAGCGAGTTCAGCACCGAATGGTACACCGCCTACGTGAACATCCTTGGAACGGGCAAAAATGAAGTGGCCCCCCAGGTCAGCAACCTTAATTACTGGAGCTTCACCGTGGAAATCGGTCTTCGGTTCCGAGCTCCGAGTCTTCTCGTACCGTAACCGTAAATTAGAGGAGTACCTAATGGGACGATCAAAAAAGGGTCTGGTTTTTTTTGTTATTCCCCTGCTGCTGATAGGGTTTCCCCTCCTTGCCCAGGAAGGGAGTTTCGATAGGACCGTGTTGGCCCTGTATAAATCCTCGGAGAATCAGAGCGAAAAGGAAAACGAGGTATTTTATTATCTATCCATACCGCTTAAGGAAATGGGTATTACCCTGCGGTACTGGGACATCGATAAGGGCCTTCCGCCGGTAAGTTTGACCCGGTACGCCCGGGGTATTATCACGTGGTTCCGGGGACCATCGATGAATAACGTGGAGTTTTACCTGGACTTTTTGGATTCCCAAATTGATCAGGGTAAGAAGGTTCTGGTTTTTGACAACTTTGGGGCCTACCAGGAACGACGGACCGGGGAATATGTGCAACCCCTGCGTCTAAACAGTACCCTTTCCCGCTTAGGTTTGATTTACCAAGGTGATTGGACCCAGGATGGGAGTAAATTAAAGGTCGCCACCGTGGTTCCCGATATGGTGGAAGCCCAGGGGAAACAGGACCCCGCCATCTCCGCCTTTTACTACCGTTTTATCGGTGTGGATAGGGATTTAAAAACCTGGCTCTCCATTTCCCGGACCGATAGGGAGTATCCCCCCAGCCCGGTAATCGTTACGAATCCCAAGGGAGGCTTTGCCCTTTCCCGGTACCTGTACCGCCTGGAGGGGGGAAAGGTAAGCCTTCTTCTAAACCCCAAAGCCTTTTTGACCGAGGCCCTGTTCCCCGACTACGGGGACCAACGGATCGCGATCCTGGCGGACCCTCGGACCGAAAGTCGGCGAAAGATCCTTTTTTATACGGAAAACATCCTCAAACGGCTTAAAATCCCCTACCGGCTTATTCAAGCCAAGGATTTTCCCAATTTGGTAAGCCTGGACCTGCGGTCCTTTAGCGCCGCGTTGCTTATTGTGGGGGACGATTCGGGCTTGGATCCGGCGTTGCTCACGACCCTGCTCCAAAAGGGCGGGGGGGTAGCGTCCCTGGCCACCGCTAGTTTCACCACCCTGGCTCCCATTCTGGGGATTAAAGGGGTCATTCAACGGCCCGACGTGGTCACGGGGTACAAAATGTCGGCGAAACTCCACACGGGGGAGAATTTGGCCCTGCAAAATCGTGACCTGGCATGGACCCCCGGTCCCCTGGTCCCCGCGGAGGGGACGGAACTGTTAGCCACCGATTATAGAGGTGCGACCCCCTTGGCCTGGGCGTCCCAAAGGGGTCCCGGAAAGACCCTGGTGTGGAACTGGAACGAGTTTCAGTCCGGATCCTACATGGGTACCCTGGCGGAAACCCTGCTGTTCGTCCAGGGGTGGGGCGCGGTCCCCACCCCGGGCCTGGCTTTTTTCAACCTGGACGACTGGCCCCTGCCTATGTACGACGTGGTAAAGCCCCCCCTAAGTACCAAGGATACGGACTTCTATACGAAAACCTGGTGGCCCCAGGTAAACCAGATCCTCCAACAGGCGGGATATCCTATCTCTAGTTTTATAATTTTTAACTACAACGCCCAAAACACGGCCCCTTTTTTTACGGGAGAATTTTTTGCCAACCAGGCGGAAGCCCCCTTGGCTTTGGCTCGGCAAGCCCTTTCCATGGGCTACGAGCTGGGACTCCATGGGTACAATCACGTATCCCTGACCCGCCAAAGCTCCCCGGGAAATCAGGTCCAGTGGATGGACCTGGACAGTATGAAAAAGAGCCTGGAAATGGCTAAGCGGGACTGGATTCGATATTTTGGCCCCGCGACCCTTCCTCGGGTCTACGTGGCCCCCCAAAACGTCATTTCCGACGAGGGCATCGCCGTTCTTAAGGATGTATTCCCCACTATCAAAACCGTCTCTACCATCTATTACGGCTCCGGCAATGATACCACCTGCGATTTCGGCCCCCATCCCACGGTCAGGGATGTCTATATGCTCCCCCGAACTGTGGCGGGGTACCATCTGGACGATGACGCCATATTGGCCACCGTCTCGGGCATCCTGGGCCCGGGGGTATACGCCCACTTTATCCACGGGGACGACGTGTTTGACCCTGCCCGTTCCCGGGGAGACAGCTGGGACGTACTACAAAAGGGCCTGGAAAAGAATCTTCAATTTGTGGATACCCAGTTCCCCTGGCTTCGAAAGGTGAATACCTACCAGGCCTACCGGGCCCTGGAGCGCTTCGACGCCACCCAGGTCGAGGTCCGCCGAAGCTCCTCCACGGTGACCATCCACTGTTCCGATCCGGGAACCCTTTTCCGCGTCCGCATCTCCAGCCAGGGCCTGGGCACGGTTTCGGGCGGTACGGTTCAGTACAGTTACCCTACCTTCCCCGAGGTGATAATCCGCGCCGACGGCCCCGAGGTAACGATTCGAAATTCCCCGTAGGGGGTTATATGTTCATCCTCTACCGCGTTTACACCCGCCACTCGATTCTACTCCCCCAAGGAGTTTCGGTGCCCCTGGGGGCCTTTTTATGTATCCTCCCTCGACAGGGGGACCATTAAAATGGGGGTGTGGAGCGTTTGAACGAGCCGATTTCCCACGCTTTGGTCGATAAACGCGGAGGTCCCCCGTTTGCCATGGCTAGCCAGGATGACCAGGTCGCTTTTTTCCCGTACCGCGATTTTTTTGATAATTCGAACGGGGTCTCCCGTATCGTAGAAGGTGCGGACTTCGTAGCCCTGGGCTTTTAAAGCGTTAGCCGCCGACTCCAGGTCCCCCTGGGCGGAGTGTTGCTCCAGTTCAAAAAGATCCTCCGCGGTCCGGGGCAGTAAACGGGCCGCAACCCGGCGTTCTACCTTGAGGGTATCGGGGGTCCGAACGACCCGTACCAGGTCCAATTCCGCGTCGCAGGGGCCCGCCCATTCTCTGGCCGCCCGGAGGGCTTGCTCCTGATGGGCATTTTCTCCCGTGGGCACCAGGATCCGTTGCAGACAGATAATGTCTTCCAGTAGTTCGGGCTTTTTAACCAGCAGTATGGGTTTTGTACTTTCCGCGAAAATTCTCTGGGCCACGTTGCCCCGGAAGAGACGCCGAGTATTAAGGTGTCCATGGACCGAAAGGATGATAAGATCCACTTTCAATTCCTCTTCGTGGGACCGTATCCCTTGGATGGGGTCCTCTAGGGCCTCTTCGTGTACGTGTATGTGGATGGGAACCCCCGTGGATGCGTATTTTTCCGCCAGGCTCCCCAGGTACGCGGTTGCTTCCCCCTGGGTACGGAGGTGCCGCTGGCCGTGTACCGTTCGGGGAGCCTCTGCTTCGATAATATGAAGGAGGGTTACATCCGCTTCAAACCGTTGGGCGATAAAGAGACCGTAGGGGAGAATCCGTTCGGCAGAGGCACTGCCGTCCAAAGGGAGGAGTAGGTGTTTCAATTTCCGCCTCCAATAAATAACTGAACGATAAGGTAAACGTTTAAAACAATGATAACCGCCGCGACGAGGGACGCGGCCCAGGTGGTACTCCTTTTGTTCGCCAGGGACCCCATAATCTTTGTATCCCGGGTAAAAAGAATCAACGGAATGATAACGAAGGGAAGTCCAAAGCTGAGGACTACCTGGCTAAAAACGAGGGACCCCGTGGGGTCAAAGCCCAGGATAATCACCAGTAGGGCGGGGAGAATGGTGATAAGTCGGCGGAGGACCACCGGAATATGGCGCTTTAAAAACCCCTGCATGATTATTTGTCCCGCGCTGGTTCCCACCGCGGAAGATGAAAGCCCGGACGCCAGCAACGAAAGGGCAAATACCCACTGGGAGGCCTTGCCGAGCAGGGGTTCCAGGGTCTTATGGGCCTCCTCGATGCTGGCTATGTTATGGAACCCTACTTTATAAAAGGTCGACGCCGCCATGATCAACATGGCTCCGTTCACCAGACTGGCTACCCCCATGGCTACCACCACGTCTACGATTTCGTAATGAAAAAGCTTCTTCAGCCGAACCGGGTCGGTAACCTTAATCCGACCTTGGGTAAGGGCCGAATGGAGGAAAATAGCGTGGGGCATCACGGTGGCCCCCAGGATTCCCGCCGCGAGGACCACGCTTTCCGGGCCCTTCAAACGGGGAAGCACCAGGTGGTAACCGATATCCGGCCAATCTGGCCGAGCGATGAGGATTTCAAAAAGGTAGCTTAGGGCTATGACCGCCACAAAGCCCGTAATTATCGCTTCAAAGGGTTTAAATCCGTACCGTTCTAGACCCAGGATGAGGTACGTAAAAATAGCCGTTAATATTCCCCCCCAAAAAAGGGGAATTCCCAACAGCATGTTGAACCCCAACGCCGCCCCCAGAAATTCCGCCAAATCCGTGGCGATAGCCACCAGTTCCATAAGGATCCACATGCCCATGATGACCGGCCGGGGAAGTTGCTCCCTGCAGTGTTCCGCCAGATTCTTCCCCGTCCCGATCCCCAACTTGGCCGAAAGGGTCTGAATAAGCATGGCCATGAGGTTGCTAGCCACGATCACCCAAATAAGGGTGTAGCCAAAGGCTGACCCCGCCTGGATATTGGTGGCAAAATTACCCGGATCTACGTAGGCGATGCTGGCGATAAAGGCGGGACCAAAGAAGGGGAGGAGTCGTTTTAAAAGATTTTTACTACCCTTTCCGTCCAGGACCAGTTGAGCTGAATCCTGGGTTCGGGTATCGGCGCTTTTTTCATGGTTACTCATGTTCCCAGTATAGAATTCTCCCTTCCAATACGCAAGGTAAAAAACCTCTATTGAAGCTGTTCCGTAACTTAGGAAGTTACGGGACAACCTCTATTGTATTTCTATCTTCCCCTATGGTAGGAATGTACCATTATGCAAACCTCCATTGGCCAAATAGCCGCCCTGGGTACCTCCGTATGTTGGACCGTTACGGCCCTAGCTTTCGAATACGCGGCGAAAAAAATCGGTTCTCTGGCCCTGAATATCCTCCGCCTTACCGTGGCCTTTGGCATCTTCGCCGGGGTGGGGCTTGTCCTCCACGGTCAATTGATTCCCCTGAACGCCCCGGGAAGCGTGTGGTTTTGGCTTACCCTTTCGGGTCTCGTGGGGTTCGTGTTTGGAGATATTTTTCTTTTTCAGTCCTATATCGATATTGGAGCCCGAACAGCCCAAGTGATTTTCGTATCCTCCCCCTTAATTACCGCTATCCTGGGCTTTTTCCTGCTCGGTGAAAGGATAGCGCCCCTGGTAATTTTTGGGATGGTTCTGGTGATTGCCTCCATCATTACGGTGATCCTCTATAAAAACGCCATCACCGCGGCCTCTGGAACCGGGGATATGGACCCGGGGATTCATCGGCCCCATAAAATCCGGGGCGCGATTTTTGCTTTGTTGGGCGCCCTGGGGCAATCGGGGGGGCTTATCCTCTCAAAAATCGGCGCCCCCTCCTACGATCCCCTGGGGGCGACGCAAATTCGGGTAATCGCGGGTCTTCTAGGTTTTATTATTGTTGGGGCCCTTTGGAAAAGGCTACGAGAGCCTATCGCCGCCCTGTCGAATCGAAACGCCCTGGCCGCCCTTTCTTTGGGAGCCTTTTTTGGTCCCTTTTTAGGGGTTTCTCTCGGTCTTTTCGCGGTTCAGCGGAGCAGTTCGGGAATCGCCGCTACCCTCATGGGATTAACCCCCATTCTAATCCTCCTTCCTTCGGTATTTATCTACAAAGAAAAAATTACCCCGGTGGAGGGGCTCGGGGCTCTCGTGGCGGTCCTGGGGGCGGCGTTGATTTTTTATACCCCCTAAAGTAAGACTCTCTGATAACTCGATTGGTTATTAGGCGCCCCTTGACAAATTTCCTTTTTTTTCCGAAAATAATTACATGATGTTCGGCAATAGTCTATCCACATTGTATTGTCTCGCCGCGGCGGCCGCTATCCTGGAGGATTGCGGTTAGCCGTTCACATACGAACGCACGGGCCGTGATCCTCCTACGGGGGATGACGGCCTTTTTTTATGTCATCGGGACATAAAAACACCAAGGTACATCCCCAGGAGCGCGGCCCGAGGGTATTCAACGTAATACCCAAGGGAGCATTCCATGAGAAGGGACATCGTCCATCCGGGAGCCGGGGAGCTCAAGTACGAAATCCGCGAAATTGTCGCCTTTGCCCGGGAACTTAAACGGTGGAATATTCCCGTTATTTGGGAAAACATCGGGGACCCGGTAAAAAAGGGGGAGGCCGTCGAGCCGTGGATTAAGGAGATCGTAAAAGAAAAGGTGGCCCAGGACCTTTCCTACGCCTATTCGGAAACCGAAGGGGTCCGGGAAACCAGGGACTTTTTAGCCGAAGGGATTAAGAAACGGCCTGCCCTCGGGTCTCTACACGGGGACACGGCCGCGCTTCCCATCGGCGCCGAGGATATCCTCTTTTTTAACGGTCTGGGGGACGCGGTGGCCAAGGTTTTTGGTTTTCTACGCCGGGAAGCCCGGGTATTAGGCCCCTCGCCGGCCTATTCAACCCTATCCTCCGCCGAAGCGGCCCATTCGGGCTACGAACACCTGACGTATCGGCTCGATCCGGATAAAAATTGGATGCCCGATATGGAGGACGTGGAACTAAAGGTCCGATATAACGATTCTATCGCTGGAATCCTCCTTATTAATCCGGATAACCCTACGGGGGCGGTATATCCTCCAGAAATTCTAGGGGAATTCGTCCGGATCGCCAAAACCTACGGTCTTTTCCTCGTGGCCGACGAAACCTACGCGAATATCGTTTTTAACGGATACCGTACCGCCGCCCTTTCCCAGGTAATCGGCGATGTACCCGGTTTGGCCCTCCGTTCGATTTCCAAGGAAGTTCCCTGGCCTGGGGCCCGATGCGGGTGGGTAGAGGTGTACAATAGAACCGTCGATCCTCGCTTTGACGCCTACGTCCGCAGTTTGTTGGACGCCAAACGCCTGGAAGTATGCGCCACGACCCTTCCCCAATTGTGCATCCCCGATATCATGGGCGATAGTCGCTATCCTGCCCATCTGCAACGCCGGGCCGCGCTGTTCCAGGGGCGCTCGGAGGAGGCGGAACGGGCCTTTGCCGGGAAAAAGGGGGTTCGAATCATTAAGCCCAAGGGGGCCCTGTACGTAACGGCCCTTTTCGATCCGAAACTCTTTAGCGATGGGCGGTCTAAAATGCGGAAACTTCCGGTCCAGGATGCTTCGTTGGACGCTTTTATAGAGGAACGGACCGCCGCAGTGGCTCCGGATAAGCGCTTTGTCTACTGGCTTTTAGCGGCCACGGGGATCTGTGTCGTCCCCCTATCGGGATTCGCCAGCGACCTTCCCGGGTTTCGCTTTACCCTGTTGGAACAGGACGAAGAGCTTCGATCTAAAATTTACACTACCCTAGCGGAGTCGGCGGAAAACTACCTTCAATCTTGACCGGTACACTTTTTTCGTTTATCCTAATAGCCTGTCGGACTAGTGGATTTTTAATCCCAAAAGTTCACTTCGGGGATTAAAAATCCCGATAAACCAGGCTCTTTTGTCAGTTTGCAAGGTAAAAAATTGCAGATTCCTGCGATTTTTTATGATTAGACGGACAAGTCCGACAAACTGCTAGGGCCTCTGAGGAAGGTGTTTGAAAAAGATACTGGTACCCATGCTCGAGGCGGGGGCGGGTCATAAAATGCCCGCCCTCGCGGTTAAAGAGTCCATCAACCGCCTTTTCCCTGGTCAATTCCAGGTGGATGTCATCGATTTTCCCCGGGAAGTGGGGGCCCTAAAATCGGATCGTTCGATAAAACAGTTTTGGGATATTGGTTTAGCCAACCCCTTTTTAGCAAAAACAGGGTACCGTTTCGCGGATTCTCTCTGGCCTTTTTCCATTTTTTGGAACCAGAACGTATACCCCGAATTTAAGCAAAAGGCCCTGACCTACGTCAGGGAATATAACCCCGATTTGATCTTTTCCACCAATTTTATCACCTCCACCATGTCCGCGGCGGTTCGAAAAAAATTAGCTCTTCCCATAGAGGTGATCAGTTACGTTACCGATCCCTTTGACGCCTTTGGGTGGTGGGTCGATCCTGACTTGGATTTTATTCTGGTCGCTTCGGAGGTGGGGAAAAAACAACTGCTGTCCCGGGGAATTCCGGATTCTAAAATCCGGGTTCTTCCGTTTCCCATACACCAGAAGTTCTTTACGGTCCACGAAGACCCGGATAAACTGCGACAAAAATTGGGCCTGCGCCCCGGCTTGCCTACCATGCTTACCACAGAAGGCGGCCAGGGAATAGGAAAAATATCCCAATACGTTCTTCAATTGCATCAGATGGGGTACCCCTGCAATATTATTTCTATATGTGGGAAAAATGAAAAACTGTTTGGGGAACTACAGACCCTGGTACAAAAAAATCCCGACGCGCCAACCCATATAATTCCCCTGGGCTTTGTGAACAATATGAACGAACTGCTGGGGCTTTCGGACCTTTGCGTAGCCAAGGCCGGGGCTTCTACCATGTTTGAGGCCCTATTAAAAGGGATCCCCATCATTTTTTCCAGCTGGGCTAGCTACAACGAAAAACCGAATATCGATTTTTGCGTTAGCCAGGGCATTGGTTGGTACGCCCCTGATTTTTCTTCCTTCAAAAACGTGCTGGATCTTTTATTTGAAAAGCACCAGTTGGCCCCTGCGAAAAAACGTATCGCCGATCTGGGACTTCGATCGGGTAGTGACGAGGTGGCCCAATTTCTCGTTTCTCGGCTGATGAATGGGGGAGCAAACGCATGATGTACGATACGATAATCGCCGGCGCGGGATTGGCGGGATCCGTGGCGGCCCGTCTTTTAGCCGATTCGGGGCGCCGAGTTCTGATCGTGGAACAGCACCGTCACGTGGCAGGGCATTGTCACGATTACCGCAACGAAGCGGGGATCACGGTCCACACCTACGGACCCCATATTTTTCATACCAAAAACAAGGAAGTGTGGGATTTTGTGCGCCGCTTTACGGAATTTTACTATCTGCAACATCGGGTCCTCTCCTACGCCGAGGGTAAATTGGTCCCCTTTCCCATCAACCGGGATACGATTAACGAGGTTTTTGGCGTACATATCACCACAGAGGAGGTGGAGGCCTTTTTAAAAGCCCAGGTGGCTCAATCCCAGTATAACGATCCTCCCCAAAATTTCCGGGACGCCGTGGTTTCCCAGGTGGGCCAACGGCTTTACGACCTGTTTTTTAAAAATTATACCCTTAAACAGTGGGCCCGCTCTCCGGAAACCCTTTCCCCGGAGATAGCCAAACGGATCCCCGTGCGGTCCAACCGGGACGACCGCTATTTTTCCGACCCCTACCAGGGTGTGCCCCTCCATGGCTACACTCGGATGGTAGAAAACATTCTCGATCATCCCAACATCTCCCTCCTTCTGGGGGCCGATTATTTTGAAGTTCGAAATTCTTTTTCTGCCGAACTGACCATTTTTACCGGAGAATTGGACCGATTCTTTGACCGGAAATACGGAAAACTTACCTACCGATCCTTGGATTTGGAATTTAAAACCCTGGACCAAGAGCGGTTCCAAGACGTTCCGGTGGTAAATTACCCCAACGATTATGATTGGACCCGAATTACGGAGTTTAAACTCCTTTCGGGAGAAAAAAGTCCCAAAACAACCCTCTGCTACGAATATCCCAAAGAGGAAGGGGAACCCTACTACATCGTCATGAACGACGAGAATATGGCTCTTCGGGAAAAATACATGAACGAGGTTCGAACCCTGGAGGAAACGGGAAAGTATCTCTTCGTAGGGCGGTTGGCGGAATACGCGTACTATAACATGGACCAGGTTATCGGTCGAACCATCGAAAAGGTTAGACTGCTCGACCTTCGCTGAAGTACCGGCGACTTGACTTTCCCGTTCTGGAAACCTACTGTATAGATGTAGGTGGTCTATGATAGGACCTATAGAGCCCGTACAGTCCGTTTCTCTCGCTTCGCGGGGACCTGGAAAGGTTCGCGTACCCCCGGTCTTGACGGGGGCTCTTCATTCAACCGTTCAACCCAGTGAAGAATTGATTGCCGCCGATGAATCGGTAAAGGTCCACGAAAACTCCCATTTGTCGGTCCTCGGGGGCTACGCGGCCGGACCGATCAACTATACTTATATTACCTTGCCCGATGGGTCTAAGTTCGCTGTGGGCGGTTCTATCAAAGTGGATCTAAGCCCCGTTCCTGGGGATCCGGAAGCCACGATACGGAAAGCCAGAGCCATAGCCAACGCTTCCTTCGCGGTTAACAATCCCTCTCCGGCGGATATGCAGGTGGCCGCCCAGGCGTACCAAATGGAAATGCAAGCCCAGCGAGAGCTGGACCAGCGACGGGAGGGTTCAAAGGCCGATCAAAGGGTGGATATAACTATTGGTCCAGTTTCCAATCCACCAAAAAACCCGTGGGAGTAGGCATAAGGGATACCGTGGGGACCTTTCCAACCTCTAAAGAGCGATTCTGTCGAAGGTGAAGATACGGAATGGCCCATCCGCTGAGGGAACCTAACACCGCTCCGGCAACCACGTCGCTTAAAAAGTGTTCCCCGCTGGTTACTCGCAGGACCGCCGTCCCGATTATTCTCCGGTCTCGGTCAGTCGAATCCCCAGGGAGAGGGCCACCGCCCGTTCTTGAAAGGGTTTCCCCCCATGGATGGGAACATTGAGGGGGCGGTAGGAACCATCCTGTTGCTTCAAAACTAGGGCTGTTGATCCGCCTCCGTCAAAAATTAGGCCATCCTCAGCCCCGAGGAGGGAAAGAATTTGTCCTGTTTCAAAACTTGTAGCCCCCACACTGGCCTTTCTTCGGCCATCGATGGCCACCAGGTACAGGGTTTTTCCCCCGTCCCCCAGGCCCGCCGCGCTCCGGGGGTTGCGGATCCCCGTGGTTCCCCGGACTTTTCCCTGGGATAGGACCACAAAAAAACCTCCTATGGCGTTGTGGATGGGTGGGTTAAGGGGCAGGGTCCCCTGGGACACCACCGCCGCGGTTTTATCGGGATAAAATACCAGGGCCGCGTATTTGGCTACGGCGGGGGAAACCCAACGACCCTGTTCAACCCCAATCCCCACGATAGAACGATTTTCACCCTCCCTGTCGCTGGAGGGGTCAAAGGGGCTTCCGTTGATCGCCGCTACGCATTGGTACCGCTGGGCAAAGGTGGACACCCGTAGGCTTTTTACGGTCCCATAGGGTAGGCCTGGTTCGGCTTCCGGACCCACCACCGGGCTAACCGCAGGGTTGTCCAGGTGGATTTTCAGAGCCCAAACTTCCAGCGCCGGGGTATCGGCACGGAAGGAATACATTTCTATGCCCGGGTAGAGCACTTGCCAGTGGGGCCGTAGGTCCGCGATAGTCGAGAGGCGGTACAGAGGAGGGGAGGGGTTATCCGCCTGATTCCCCTTCTGAAAAAGGGGATCCAGACTGGCGCAGGAACTGAGGAGGGAGATAAAAAGTATAACCCCAGGGCTTTTTAAAAACCTAAAAACTTTGTCGAACTTTTTCATGGTGATCCTAAAAAACCGTGGTTTGTGGGGGATCCAAGGTCTGTTACCTTCGCAAAACCCCTGTAGAGCCCCAGGATACCCCTAATGGGGGTTCTCTGTTAACTCGGTTAAGTCTATAGGATACCCCTTCTTTAAAACCCTTTCTCCTTTTTATATAAAAAGTGTTATATTAGAAATAGAATATTGAGACCATTCTAAAAACAATTGGTTATTAGAGGGGACTGATATTTTTAGGGAGCAATATGAAAAAACCATTTTGGTTCATTACCGTTTCTACCGTAGGTTTTTTACTGTCCGGTTGCGCGTCCTTTAAAATCAACCTGGATAAAAACGGGCTTAAGGATTTAACTGCGGACTTGGGAAAATCGACCGATCAATCCCAGGGTAAAAATTTTGAACAATTTTTGGATTCCTTTTCGATTTCCGCGACCCCTGTGGCTTCCTCCGATTCAATCACCGTGGAACCCTTTAATCGCTGGAAACCGCGATCTTCCGCCTCCGGTGGGTCCGTGGTGGGCGAACGGTTAAGTTTTGTTTCTCCCCTTCCCCGAAAGGATGGATGGGATAACCGGGGGTATTTTTACTATTTCCATCGGAAAGATCAGACCTCCAATCGGGCTATTCTCTTTGCCCCCGGTTTTGGGGTATCGGATTTTGCCTTTAACTTTATACGAAACTTTTTCGAAAAGGAGCTTTCCCAGGGGTGGTCGGTCCTCGTTTGGGTACCCCCGTACCACCTGGAACGGCTAAAACCTAAAGAAAAACCCGGTAGCGGTATCGTTACGGAAGACCCTCGGGATCTTTTGACCGCCGTTTCTACCTCCGTGGGGGAACTTGCCCTGGGTGTCCAGTGGCTTCGGGACCGGGGAATGACAAAAATTGGCGCTTGGGGCGGGAGTTTTGGCGCTTCGGTTCTCCTTCTCTACGCTCAAACCTATCCCTTTGACCATATAAGCGTGATGATTCCCCTGGTCGACTGGAGAACCCTGTGGGAATCGAAGGAATTGGCCCCGATCCGCTCCTCTTTCTTGGCTTCCGGTTATACCGATGAATCGCTACATCGAGCTTTTTCCCTTATAAGCCCTAACGGTGCGGGAATGGGGGCCCCAAAACTCCAAACCCCCGGGAATCGGATCCAATTCCTCGTGGCTGTCTACGACCAGTTAACCCCGGAACCGGTGGTATCTTCCTACGCCAAATCCCTGGGGGCTGAGGTTGAACGATTTAATGAAAGCCATAGTTCCATCCTGTTGAACGGGGCTGTGTACAGGGCCTACGGAAATTTTTTAGGCCGGATGGGTACTCCGTAGGGGGGCTTCTTGGGACCCCCAAGAGACTGGCTTCTAAAAAGATAGGCCCCGGGGAGTATAAAAAAACCGTCCAGGGTTGCTGGACGGTTTGATGAACTTAAAATTCAAAATTTTCGTGGAAAATATTAGTATTCCACTTTCCCCTTCCGGGTTTTTTTCATCAGCTTTCGCTGAATAGCCTTTTTCTTCCGATTGAGGATGGTGGAGGGTTTTTCGTAGTATTCCCGCTTTTTGTACTCCCGGATGATGCCTTCCTTTTCCACCATGCGTTTAAAACGCTTGATAGCCTTTTCCAGCATCTCGTTGTCGTCAACGATAATATGGGCCAAGTAAATCACCTCCCTTCCGTCTACCGGTCAGAATTGGTGGCCGAACCGTTGGGGCTGGCAACCTTTTCGTATATTTTACCTACTATGCGATCTTTGTCAAGAACCGACTGGGTTGTAAAAATGTCCGGATCGGTACTCTGGCCGTGAAGCCTAATCTCCCAGTGCAAATGGGGGCCCGTGGATAGACCCGTGGATCCCGATTGGCCGATAATGTCCCCCTGGCGCAGGCGGTCGCCGACCTTTACGTTTATCGAATCCAGGTGGTAGTAGAGGGAATAAAGGCCCGGCCAATGTTCAATGGCGACCGAATTCCCCGTGACGATGCGAAATTCCGCTAAACTCACTACCCCATCGGCGCAGGCGTGGACCTGCGTTCCCCGGGGAACGGCGAAATCAATACCCCCATGGACGCTCCGTTCCCGTTTGCCATCGGCGTAGACGTAGATCCGCCGATCCCCAAACCCGCTGGTCCGGCGTTCGCTGGTTACGGGCTGGACAAAGGGTGTGTTCGCCAAAAAATGAGGATTGGTTTGTATAAGGATTTTCCATAATTCTGTGGCCTCGGCGGTTTTTTTAGGGTCCGGTTTGGTGAGCAATTCCGTGTTTAATCGGTCCAACGGGATGGTTTCGCTTGAAAATTGTCTATCGACGATAATCATGGGGATATCAAGGGTTTCGACCTCCGGAGTTCCGAGGGTCGATGTGCCCGTCTGGATAGCCCCGGGGTGTCCTTCCCGCAGACGAAGCAGAGCTGGTCCAGGGGAACCTTCGTTGGGAACCGCCAAAAGCCCCGCCCGTATGGTATTTCCATCGCTTCCCTCAAAATAGTCCAGCAGGACGGTGGTCGTAAGTTCCCTATCCTTACGGAGGAGCGAAGCCGTATAGGTGGCCGTGGAATCCTTTGGTATAAGGACCGCTACGGAAAAGGGCTCCCCGAGGCGGACCTGGTCGGGGTACACCAGGGTTTTTAAGGGCTGGGCCCCCACAAGGGTCCCCGCTAATACCAAGAACAGGGCGAGGCTATAAAAAGTTTTACGTCTGACCATGGTCCGTTCGTTTAATATCCGAGACGATTAATTGGGGTATTTCGTTTCCGTTAAACCAGTTTCGGTTTAAACGGAATACCAGGTCCACCGAATCGTTTATGTCAAACTCCCTTTTTACCTTTTCCGCCGCCCGCCAATACACCGCGGGCCACTTGAACTTTCCCGTGTCCAGGGAAAGTTTTACGTGCTTAATCTCCGGTTTTCCCATCAAGGCCAGGTCCGTGATTTTTGCTCCCCGGGTCATAAAAATAAGAGGCTCGTTCCCCTCTCCGTAGGGTTCAAACCGGTCTACCACCTTAAAAATATCGGGAGTAAGAAATTGTAAGGGCAGTTCCGCGTCGATGTTCAGTTTTTCCTCGTCCTCGTTTTCCTCCAGTTCTATACCGACCGCGGCGAGTTTGAGCCGTTCGATAAAGGCATCCCAATTTTTTCGTTCCATGCTAAAACCGGCGGCGAAATCGTGGCCCCCCCAGTCAAGAAAAAGGTCCGCGCACTGTTCCAAAAGGGCTCGAAGATCGTACCCCCGGGTTGAACGGAGGGACCCGGTGGCGATAGAGGAACCGTTAAAGGAAACTACCACGGCGGGGGTTTTAAAGCGGGAGACCAGACGGTTCGCCATAATACCCGACACGCCCCGATGGATTTCGGTTCCGTAGGCCAGCACCAATTTGCCCGCAAAGGTATCTAAACTGGCTTGCGCCAGGGGTTCCACCACCGTCCAAATATCGTTGCCCAGTTTTTTTCGGTCCTCGTTCATCTGGAGTATGGCCCCCGCCAGTTCGTTCTGCTCATTTTTATCCTTGGAAAGGAAGAGCCGCACGGCGGTTTCGGGACTGCCCATTCTCCCTGTGGCGTTGATGGCGGGACAGATCTGCCAGGAGACTTCCGTCGCGCTAATCCGTCGCCCCGAGAGACCAATTTTAAAGAGCAGATCCGAAATACCCGGCCGGGAATTTTTATTTAAACCTTCTATACCGAGCCGGACAATAATTCGGTTTTCATCCCTCAATGGCATCAGGTCCGCCACGGTTCCCAGAGCGGCCAATTGAAGGTCCCCCGCGTCGGCGGAAGAATAGAAACTTTCCCGCCTTTGGGCGAAGGAAATGAAAAGGTTGATAAAAACATCCAGTTCCCCGGGGGATTTTTCCGCGTATTTAGCGATCCGGGATAGCTCCTTGATTTTTAAAAGACTCTTCCCCGCCGTAGAGGGAATTTCCTTGGCTATTTCGGGGGCCAGGTCCAGCATGTTAATTTCGATTCCCCCGCCGAAAATTTTGGCGATGGTTTTTCGTTGGAGCACCGCGTCCCACACGAGGATCTGTTGACCCTGTAAAAAGGGGAGCAACCGGGTTTGCTCGAAGCTGACCATGCCGGGGATTACGGTCTCGGTAATCCTATCGATTACCACCAGGTTTCGAAGTTTGACCGCTTCAATAACGTAGGCGTCGTTGGTAGGACGGGTGTTTAACAGACAGATTGGCTGTCCGTAGAGGTTCCCCTTCTGGGCAAACCGAAGGGCAGAGGCAAGTTTGTAGGTAACGCCGCAACCGGATAGGTCCCGAAAGGGGTAGGTGGACGTGGGCAGTTTGGGATTTACGATGGCCAGGGCTTGGGGTAGTTCGTTGGGGGGATTATGATGATCCACCACGATGACGTCGATACCCAGCTCCTTTGCCCTGGCTACCTCCTGGATGTTAGAAATACCGCAGTCCACGGTGATGATGAGGCTCCCGTAGTTGGCGGCGAATTCCTCCACTGCGGCTATGGAAAGCCCGTAGGCATCGTCCCCCGTGGGGACCCGCCAGGTTACGTCCATCCCCAGGTCCATTAAAAGCCCCACGATCAAGGTGGTGCTGGTGATCCCGTCCACGTCCCGGTCCCCGAACACCAAGACCTTTTCGCCCTCGTCCAGGGCGGCGAGGATCCTATCCACCGCGTCATCCATGGCGGGAAGTTCAAAGGGATTTCTGAGATACCGGAGGTCATCTTCCAAAAAATACTGAATAGCTTCCCCTGCGGTGATACCCCGGCGGGCAAGGATCGAGGCGACTAACAGATCGCAGTCAAATTTTTTCGCGATTTCCCGGACTAACTCCGCCGGCACATCTTTTTTTTCCCAGTTCATGCGGAGGCTATTTCCTTTAGTATGAGCGTTCGTTGTCCCGGGGCCGAATCGGCGTATTCCACCGCCCCCTGCAAAAGGGGGATCGCCGCCTGGAGACCCCCATCGTTGACGGCCCAAACGGTCATGATCGGTTCCCCCGCCCGCACCGGATCTCCGCCCTTTTTATGGAATTGAAGGCCCGCAGTAGGGCTGACCGCGTCTTCGGTCCTGTTTCGACCCACCCCCAGGTACACCCCCGCAATACCGACCTGGTACGCGTCGATCCGTTTTATAAAGCCCGAGCGGGCCGCCGTCAGGACCTTCTGATGGGGCGATCGGTAGTTTCCCCGGAGACTGAGGAACTTTTCCACGTCCCCTCCCTGGCTTTTGATGTTATCCAGGAATAATTGTCGGGGCTTTTGGGTCAAGAGCATAGCCTCGCACATTTTTCGTCCCTCGGAGGGGGTTTTCGCCCTATTCCCCAGGACAACCATGCGGGCGGCCAATTCCAGGGTTACCTCCATCAGATCCGCTGGGCCGTGACCCTCCAGACAATCAAGGCTTTCTTCAACCTCTAAAAAGTTTCCCACCATATTGCCCAGGGGTTCGTTCATATCGGTCAAAAGGGCAATAATTCGTTTCCCCATGGCGGCCCCCGTATCCACCAGGGAGCGGGCCAGTTTTTCAGCCTCCTGGGGATCCTTCATAAAGGCTCCGGACCCGAATTTGACGTCAAAAACCAAACCCTCGGCCCCCTCGGCCACCTTTTTCGAAAGGATGCTCGCCGTGATAAGGGGGATCGATTCGACCGTGGCGCTTACGTCCCGGAGAGCGTATAACAGCCGGTCCGCCGGAACGATTTCCTTCGTTTGCCCCGTCATGGCGAAGCCGTTTTTTTGAATGATTTCCCGGAATTGTTCCACGCTGAGGTTCGTTTTATACCCGGGGATGGATTCCAATTTATCCAGGGTGCCCCCTGTGTGGCCCAAGGCTCGACCGGACATCATGGGGTCCCGGATTCCCAGGGCCGCGACGAGGGGCGCCAGAATCAAGCTCGTTTTATCACCCACGCCGCCGGTGGAATGTTTGTCGATAAAGGGTCCCGGAATACCGTGCAGGTCGATCACCGTGCCGGATTTTAGCATCACCTCCGTTAACACCCCCGTTTCCGTGGGGGTCATTCCCTTAAAAAACACCGCCATCGCCCAGGCGGATACCTGATAATCCGGAATGGCGCCCCCCACGTATCCACCGATTAAAAATTCGATCTCTTCCCGGCTCAGTTCCCCGCCGGAACGTTTTTTCATTATAATATCCACCGCGCGCATAGGTTTCTCCTTCCGTCTTTACTTCGTTAAACCCCACCAAATTCTAGGGGGGCATTATGTTCGCATAAAGTCGTACCAAGTGACAAGCCGTTTTCCCAGGGTGTCGAAGGTTAATTCGGCCACCAAATCCCGGGTCTGAACTAGGGATACGGAATCCATAGTGTAGCGCACAGAAGAGCGAAGGTCCACCGTTTCCATGGACCGTATCCAACGGCGAGCCCCGCTCCCCAAGAGGCAACCCTGGACCGATGGCCTTCGAAGTTTTTCGTAACAGGGGGTACAGAGGAAAGCCCCCTCGGGGGGGACGTAGTAGAGATTTTCATCCAGGGATACAATTCTTCCGCAGGCTCCACAGCGCCCCTGCTCGGGAAGGGCCCCCAAAAGGGCTAACCATCGCCAAAGAAAAAGGAGGACCAGTCGTTGGCTGGGTTCTTCCGCCGCGGTCTCCAGCTCCCGGAACGACTGGTCTACCAGGGTCAGGGCCTCGGTCCAACTTCCCGCCCCCCCATCGCCGGCCAGGACCGCTTCGGCGATCACCGCGCAGGCCATGATGCGGTGGTACGCTTCCCGAATTCCGGGCCGCCAATCGAGGACCTCGAAATCGGTAATTTTCCGGGAATTCCGTACGGGATCAACGTAGAGCCATAGTTTTCCCCGATGGTAGGGTGACACGGCGGCCCGCAGTTTGCTTTTAGGTCCCCCAAAAACGGTGGCCCTGAGGATGCCCTCCTCGGCGGTAAGGATCGTGGCCTCCCGGTTGGATTCCCCGGATTGGCGGACCGACAGAATTTGGGCTGTGTAGGTAAAGGATCGGCTCATGGAAACAAACCCGAAGGGTACCGATCCAGGAACCCACAGACCGGCTGGCACGGCCCTGACGAACCTAGGTCCGGCAAGCCCACGCCCGGCGGACGCAAGGTGGGCAAACCTAGGCCCAGCGGACGGAAGGTCGGCGGACGGAACGTCGCTGTCCAAAGACCTTGGGGACCCGATCCGTTCAAGGGGTAGTCCCTATATGTCCAGGGCGAATACTTTGCTTTTTCTTTTTTCATCGTAGAGTTTTCGCTTTTTTTCTGGAAGGCTGTCCACGGGGGCTTCTTTAAAGCCCAAAAGTTCAAACCAATCGTGGGTTCGGGTGGTAAGGACAAAAACCCGTCTAAATCCCTTTTTAGAAGCCCGGTCGATCAAATATCGAACTATTCTTCTGCCCAATCCCAGGTCCGAATAGGCGGGATCGGTGGCTAAAGCGGCAATTTCTCCCTGGCCTTCCCCCCAATCGTGGAGGGCTCCGCAGGCGTGAACCGACCCATCGATTTCGTAGACCACGTAATCGTCCTTCTTTTCCATTATCTGTTCGGCGGTACGGCGGATAAGTACTCCCTTTTCCATCAGGGGGTTCATCAGCCGGAGCACTTCGCCGATATCGGAAACCGCCAAGGCCCTGATAGACTCGTACTCGTCCGCGTAGACCATGGTCCCGACCCCCAAATTGGAGAATAGTTCCCGTAAGACCGCCCCCTCCTCCCGACCGTCCACTAAGTGGACCCGTTCTACTCCCGAACGGGACGCCTTAAGGGCCAATTCCAGCTCGACCAAAGCCCTGTCCCGGAGGTTCTCCGTTCCCTCCGCCCCTTCGACGTTGTCGGGGGGTGGGTTGAGGGCCAAAATTGCTTCCGCTTCCTGGGGGGTAAGCCGGGGGATCCGGCCTTCTTCGGTGCTGTGAATCGATTCGGGGAGACGGAATAATTCAGGCCGTATCCCCTGATCCGCAGAAACGATAAAAAACTTTACCGCCCCCAGGGCGGCGCAGGCCCCCAGGGCTATCTCGTCGCTGGGAAGGTTGTAGGGCTTTCCGGTGGCGCTCCAGCCGATGCAGGGAAGGATGGGGACCATGCCCAGGTCCATGATGCGCCGCAGGCCTTCCACTTGAATCCGGTCCACCACCCCCGAGTTGCCATAATCCACCCCGTTCAGCACGCCAATACCCCGGGCTCGGACAAAATTACCCACCACTGCGTCCACCCGGCTTGCGGAGAGTTGGGTCATAAACCGGGTGGCTACCTCAAAGGCCGCCATTTTTACAAAGGGAATCGCGTCTTCGGTGGTGATTCGGATTGGTCCAGCGTACTCGGAGACGATATCGTACTCCTTTAAAACCGCGTCGATCCATTCCTTGGCCCCCGGTACAATCACCACCCGGATCCCTGTCTGGGCTAGCAGGGCCAGGTCCTTCATCAGATAGGGGAATCGGGGTTCCTCGGTTACGGGGAAATCAATTTTAAATACCATGGTACTTCCATCAAAGCGGCTTTGGTAATAAAAGGCTTCCCGGATCAGGTCCACCTGCGCTCGGCTTGATTTATTCATACGGCTATTGTAGGGTAAAGGGTGTAAAAAAAGAAAGGGGGAAAATAGAAGCCCATGCGTGCGGTCGTACTCGATGGATATACCACCAATCCCGGGGATCTAAGTTGGTCCGGAATCGAAAAAATCTGTTCTCTCACGGTTTACGATAGAACCGCCTACGATGTATCGGATGATGAAAGCGAGGCCCGTATCATCCAACGGATCGCTGACGCGGATATCGTTTTTACCAATAAAACCCCCCTGTCGGCTCGGATTATCGCCGCAGCACCCCGGTTGGTGTATATCGGCGTTTTAGCCACGGGGTATAACGTGGTGGACCTGGGGGCCGCCAAGGAACGAAATATCGTGGTAACCAACGTTCCCGCCTACAGTACCGCTTCGGTGGCCCAGATGACCGTGGCGTTGCTTTTAGAATTGTGCCACCACGTGGGGGACCACGATGCGGCGGTACACCGGGGTCTGTGGTCCCAATCGCCGGATTTTTGTTTTTGGAACCATCCTCTAGTAGAATTGGCGGGGAAAACCTTCGGTATCGTGGGTTACGGACGAATAGGGCGGGCTGTGGCGGCCATAGTTCGGGCCATGGGGATGGAGGTTCTTGTGTATAGCCGCGGTCGAACCGGCTTCTCCGAAACCGGGGATTCCCTTTTTGTGGATTTACCCACCCTATTCCAGGATTCGGACGTTATCAGTCTCCACTGCCCATTGACGGAAGAAACTCGAGGAATGATCAACCGGGAAACCATAGGGACGATGAAAGATGGGGTGTGGATCCTAAACACTTCCCGGGGGGCCCTTATAAACGAGGAGGATCTGGCCCGGGCTCTGGAATCGGGTAAGGTGGCCCACGCGGCGGTTGATGTGGTCAGCCAGGAACCCATCCTAGCGAACAACCCCCTTTTAGGGGCTAAAAACTGTATAATCACTCCCCATATTGCCTGGGCACCCTTGGAAGCCCGTCGTAGACTGTTAGCCATCGCCGAAGGAAATTTACGATCCTTTTTAGCGGGAGACCCTATTAATCGGGTTAATTGAGGTTGACTAATAAGGTTCTCCGTTACATGACAGCCTCCATGAAATTTTTTTCCGTTGTGAATCCCCAGCTTTTCTATTAGGATAGGACCTATGGCTTTTGCGCACTATATTTCTATCGTTTCCGCCGTATCCGGAAGCGCGGTCGTATCCCTTGGAATGGTTTTACAAAAGAAGGGCGTCTTGTGGCTTACCCATAAAAAAAACAAATACCCCCATTTTACCCGGGATAAGATATTTTGGCTTTCGGGTTTTGCTTTGAACAACTCTTTGGTTTTCTTTTATTATTTCGCCCTCAAGGGCCTAGATGCGTCCATCGTCGGTTCCATGATGGCGCTCAACATTATATTCACCTCTATTTTTTCAGCCCTAATTCTTCGGGAGCCTATCTCAAAACAGGTAGCCCTGGGTTCCTTGGCTTTGATATTTTTTATCGTTCTTGCCCATCTGAGCGGCGGTACCTCCGCTTCCTTGGCCCCACCACCCCTTTATTTGATCGTTTTTTTCTACGCTGTGCCCTTTTTTTTAGTTTTATTAGCCCTGGGAGGCCGACGTTTTTTATCCCTGGGGAACCATGCCTACGGGGCCCTGTTTGCCCTGGCCGCAGGTTGTCTGGAGGGCATCATTATCGTCATCGTTAAGGCTATTCAAAACGATAGGGGAGATAGACTTTTAGAATACTTGGAGACCCCTTACCCCTATATGTACGTTATCGCTTCCATAGCCGTCGTTAGTTTTATGCAGGTAGCCTACTTGAACGGTAAAATGACGAAGGTCGCTCCCGTTCTTTGGGGCGCCCAGATCGCGTACCCCGTTATGATTACGTATCTAGCCTTTTCCGTCCCCATGCCCCCTATCCAAGTGGTAGCCTTTGGGGGAATCCTCTTTTGTGTAATCCTTATCCAGTCCAAACACCCGGAAGCAACACCGTGAATGGTTGAATGCCCCCTGAAACCCTGTATTTTAGGGTAAATCCTTTTTTTGTACCCCATAAATTCGTACATTTCTATAGAAATAGGTGGTATAATAGGGCCCATGGATGAAGATCTATATCAAAATAGAGTCCTTCGAAGGGCACGGTTTTTTGGGAAAACCGGGATTAAAAGAACTCTTTTTATCGCTTTCTCCCTTCTATTAGCTCTGGTCTTTTTTTTTATCGGGGGAGTAACCCTCCAAACCTACCAAGGGGTACTTTTTCGGACCGTGGACAACTTGGCCCAATACTACGCCGAAACTATACGGACCCGCATAGAAGCGTACTTGCAGGTTCCCCTTACACTTTCGGAAACCGAACAGGGTATTTTTACCAGTTCTTTGCGCCCTTCCCTGGAGATGCTCCCGTCGTTTTTTAGTCAACAGTTAGAACGGTTTCCCATGGTTCATATTCTGGCGGTGGGATACGAAGATGGGGAATACGCGGAGGCCCAAAGGCTTTCGAACGGTTTAATACGGATGGGAAGGGCGGGGTGGTCCACCGGCGGAGCTTTGCTGTTTTTTACTCTGGATTCCGAGGGTCGTCGCCTGGAACAACAGCGTAGCGGAGACTACGACCCCCGAAAGCGCCCCTGGTACGTCGACGCGGCGACCAAGGGCCATCTTTCCTTTAGCCCAACTTACCATATCGTCTCTACGGATGCCCCGGTTATAGCCCTGGCGAACCCTTTCTTTAACTCCGCGGGAACTCTGGGGGGAGTAAGTACGGTAACTATAAGTTTGGAGGAATTGAGGAGGGGTATTACCGATATAGCCAAAAGCGAGAACGCGGTTATTTCGATACGCGACGCCGGGGGGAACGATTTGATCGCCCTCGATTCTTCCAAGGAGCCTGTGGATACCCAGGACCGTTTGGATAAAGCGGTTCGTAGAATCGTTAAAAACGGCGTTCCCTACCGAACCTATTCCCTGGTGTATCAAGGACCAGCGAAGGCCAATTGGAATATTACTATTGGATTGCCGGAAAATAAATTTCTTGTACCCCTTCGGAATACCCTCTTTTGGCTGAGCGGTCTTTATGTGTTTATTCTTTTAGTGGTAATGATATTAGCCTACACCTTGATTTTAACGATCAATAGTCCCCTGGGAGCTTTACGGACCGAGGTTCTCCGGTTGTACAAAAATATAGGTCAGATTTCCCCGGTCCCCGGTGAATATACCGTCCTTGAAGCCCTGGGAAAACGGAAGGATGAACTGGGTCAACTGGCCAACACCTTTATTTCCCTATCAAAGGAATTAAAAACAAGCATGAATTCCCTTAACGATTCAATTCGTGAGAAGGATGTTCTGTTAAAGGAGGTGCACCACCGGGTAAAAAATAACCTACAAATCATTTCTAGCCTGGTCAGCCTGCACGCCAACTCGGTGGGGGACGAAAAAGTTCAGGTGGTTCTAAAAGAGTTGGAGAATAAGGTTTATTCCATGGCCCTGGTCCACGAGGTCCTCTACGCTTCGGGAGAGTTTGCTTCGTTGCCCATGGACGTGTACATTCCCCGGTTGGTGGAAAATCTTTCTTCCTTCGCCACGGTTGCCACCCCTGTTTCTCTCGAAGTGAACGTGGAACCCATCTCTCTGCCCCTTGATCAGGCTATTCCCTGTGCCTTGATTCTGGTGGAGTTGATGACCAACGCGTATAAGTACGCCTTTAGGGATGATCAACGGGGAAGCATTGCCATCGATTTTCGCCGTCTGAATGGACGCTTGGAATTGAGCGTAAGGGACAACGGTCAGGGCTTTGATACGGAAGCCGTAAGCTCCGGAATGGGGAGTACCATTGTACGCGCCCTGGCGGAACAGATTAAGGGTCAATTAACGGTGGAGTCGGGAGCCCAGGGGACCAGGGTTTCCATTCTTTTTTCCCATTAGCGTAGTATTTGCCTTTTTACGCCGTTTTTATGATATTTTAACCGTGCTTTTAATAATCATTCGGTAAGAAAGGAAGGTTATCATGCCCGAACAGAGCATTATCCCTATCGATCAGATTCTCCCCAATAAATTGCACCTTGTGGCGCTGATGGGGCGGCCCATTTTCCCCGGTATCTTTACGCCCATTATGATTGGAAACCCCGCGGACGTAAAAGTGGTCGACGAAGCGGTGGCCGGCGATGGGCTTATCGGTCTGGTGATGCTGATGAACGAATCGGAAAATCCGACCATAGACGATCTTTACAAGGTGGGTACGGTCGCCAAGATCGTAAAAAAAATAAACCTGCCCGATGGGGGGGTGAATATCTTCATTTCCACCCTAAAGCGCTTTCAGGTAAAAAAGGCCCTGAACTCCACCAACCCCATCGTAGCGGCGGTGGATTATCTGGAGGACGAGGAGGATGATACCAGCGAGGTAAAGGCGCTGACCCGGGCTCTTATAAGCGAGATGAAACAGGTTTCGGAGAACAATCCCCTGTTTTCCGAGGAAATGCGCCTCAATATGATCAATATAGACCATCCCGGGAAAATAGCCGACTTTATCGCCAGTATCCTCAATATCGATAAAACGGAACAGCAACGGATTCTGGAAATTGTCAACGTCCGGAAACGGATGGAACAGGTGCTGGTGTTTATCAAAAAGGAACAGGAACTTTTAAAAATTCAGAAAAAAATCCAAAAGGAAATTAACGAAAAGATTGAAAAAAGCCAGCGGGACTACTTCCTTAAGGAGGAGCTCAAGGCTATTAAAAACGAGCTTGGTATGACCACCGACGCGAAAAGCAGTGAATACCAGCGTTTTAAAGAAAAGGTTGACGAATTTAAGTTTGAAGGGGAGATAAAGGAAGCGGTGGATCAGGAACTGGAAAAATTCAGCCTGATGGACCCTAACTCCAGCGAATTTATCGTTACCAGAAATTACCTCGATGTGATCATCAACCTTCCGTGGAAGGAACCGGCCTCCGAATCCTTCGATTTAAAACGGGCCCGGGAAATTTTGGAGGAGGACCACTACGGTCTGGAGGATGTAAAAAACCGTATCGTGGAATATTTGGCGGTACGGAAGCTCCGTAGGGATACCAAGGGTTCCATCATCTGTCTGGTGGGCCCCCCCGGGGTGGGAAAAACCTCGGTGGGCCGGTCCATAGCCCGGGCCCTGGGGAAACAGTTTTTCCGGTTTTCCGTGGGGGGAATGCGGGACGAGGCGGAAATTAAGGGCCACCGGCGGACCTACGTGGGAGCCATGCCCGGCAAGATCATCCAGGGCTTAAAGATTGTAAAAACCAAGGACCCCGTATTCATGATCGATGAAATTGATAAAATGGGGGCCAGCTATCAGGGAGACCCCTCCAGCGCCCTTTTGGAAGTCCTGGACCCGGAACAGAATTTTAGCTTCCGGGATCATTACCTCGATTTGCCCTTTGACGTATCCCACATATTCTTTATCGTTACCGCCAACACCTTGGATACGGTTCCCTTGCCCCTGATCGACCGGATGGAGGTGATTCAACTGCCCGGGTATATCGATACGGAAAAGCTAGAGATTGCTAAACGGTACTTGATACCCAAAAGCCTCGAGAAAAACGGGCTTAAGAAAAATCAGGTAAAGTATACCCGGGATTCTCTTTTGTTTATCGCCAATGGGTATGCCCGGGAGGCGGGGGTTAGAAACTTTGAAAAAAATCTGGATAAGATCCATCGAAAGTTGGCGAAACAATTGGTAGAAGCATCGGAATCCGCGGAAGCTTTACAAGCTTCCACCCCCTCGGAACCGCCAAAGGATGGATCGGTTCAAGAACAGGTGCTGGATCGAGGGGATAATAAGGGGGCTTCTACCGCCGCCACGGGAAAAGAAGCTTCGTCTGGTAAGGTCAAAAAGACAAAACAGGGACCGATGGAAAAGTTTACCATCGATAAGAGTTCCGTGGAAAAGCATTTGGGAAAGCCCATTTTCGCGGAAGAAGAGGTAAAAAAGGCCGATAGGCCTGGAATGTCCGTGGGGTTGGCGTGGACCAGCATGGGGGGAGATACGCTGGTGATCGAAGCGGTGGCCACCCCGGGGAAAGAGGGGCTTACCCTAACCGGAAAAATGGGCGAGGTGATGAAGGAATCCGCCACTATCGCGTACACCTACGTCCGTAAACTAGCGGCGGAAAAATACGGCATCGGCCAGGATTGGTTTGAGAAAAATCACGTACACCTCCATATTCCCGAGGGCGCGACCCCCAAGGATGGGCCCTCCGCGGGAATTACCATGGCCATAGCCCTGACGTCCCTGGTGACCAACCGGGTGATCACCGACCGGCTTGTCATGACCGGCGAACTCAGCTTGACAGGCCATGTTTTACCCATCGGGGGCCTCAAAGAGAAGACCATCGCCGCCCGCAGAAATATGGCCAGGCATATCATTATCCCCAAACAGAACCTTCGGGACCTCGACGAAATACCCGATCACATCAAAAAGGGGATCGAGTTCCATCCCGTGGAACGGTTCGAGGAAGTTTTAGCCTTGGCCTTGCCTGACTAGGGGTAGGACCCATTGGTTGCTCAACCTTTGTTGAAGAAGGTATACTTTAGGTATGCAGTTTTTTTCCAAAACGAAATCCGCCGAGGAGGATCGTTTTTATAGGTTGGACAACAGCGCCGTCTTTATGGCGGCCATTGCGGGGTCTTCGGGGCCCTTCGTCTTTTCCATGTACTGCGAATTGGAACAGGCTGTGGTGCTTCCCGCCCTGGAAACCGCGTTGAACGCCCTCTTTCCCCGGTTCCCCTTTTTGTTTGTCAGCCTTCGTCGGGGGGTGTTTTGGCATTATTTAGACCCGGTGGATCATCCTCCCCGGATTGAGGCTGAGCCTCCCTTCCCCTGTTCTCCCATGCCACGGCGTTTGGGTCACCCTATGATTCGCGTTACCGCGAAAGGGGGGCGAATAACCAGCGAATTTCACCATGTCCTAACCGACGGTACCGGGGCCATCGCGTTTATGAAGGCCCTGGTGGTGGAGTATCTACGGAACATCGGTGTGGGGACGGAGCTGGGGGAATCGGCCCTGGGGGATATCAAGCGACCGGGTCAGCCGGTGGATCCGGAGGAGGAGGAGGACGCGTACCAGCGGTACTTTAAGAGCCATGCGTCCCTCCCCGACCGGAGCCGGAAATCTTTTTTGATCCCCGGGCTACGACTCGATTCGGGGGCCTATCGCCAAACCGTAGGGGTGGTGGAAGTATCCCAGATTTTGGGGCTCGCCAAGGCAAAAGGGGTAAGCGTTACCGAATATCTAGCTTCGGTTCATCTGTTTACCCTGCAAAGGCTCTACGAATCCCTAGACCCCGCGAAACGACGGAAAGCTCGCCCGTACATATCCATACAAATTCCTGTAAACCTTCGATCCATTTATCCATCAAAAACCCTGAGAAATTTTTTCCTTTTCGCGGCCCCCTCCATAGATCTGCGGCTGGGCCACTGGTCCTTTGACGAGATCCTCTATCGGGTGCATCACCAGCTTCGTTTGGGAATGGGGGAGAAGGAACTTCTCCGTCAGCTTAAGCGGAATGTGGGGGGCGAACGGAACCCCTTGGGGCGCCCGGTTTTGCTTCCCATAAAAACCCTGGTGCTAAGAATTATTAACCAGCTTATTGGGGTGTCCGCCTATTCGGGGTCCATCTCTAACTTGGGCATCCTGGAGCTTCCTCCTCCCTTTGCGGCCCCGGTGCGCCGTTTTGGGTTTTTGCCGGCCCGATCCAAAACCACGGGGGCTAACGTGGGTATTATGACGTGGAAGGGGGGGCTCTATATTTTTATCGGCAGTATGGTAGCCCGACCGGAGTTTGAGCGGGTGTTTTTCCAAACCCTGGTTTTCCAGGGATGTCGGGTAAAAGTAGAATCCAATCAGGAACTTATTCAATAGAAGGTGGAGGTTTTTCTATGGCCTATTGCGTTCATTGTGGGGTTATTTTGGCCGACCAGGCGAAGCGGTGTCCCCTGTGCGGGAGACCGGCCCACGAAGGGCTTCCCGCTTCCTCTCCCGTACCGGGGGAATCGCCACTGCCCGTTTCGGCGGAGGACGAGGATTCCCCCATCGACGTTACGTTAACCCGGGAAGAACGCCAGCATGTCGCGGTGGAATTGATCTCTGTGGCCCTGGGGATAGTTCTGGGGGTAACGATCCTAGCGGATCTATTTACCCAGCATGCCTTCACCTGGTCCCGCTATTCCTCCGTCGGTGTGGTGGGCCTCTGGTTTTTTACCGCCATGCCCCTTATCCTTCACCGTCACCCCTGGATTCTCTTCGCCATCCTTGCTCCCCTGCTGATCGCCCTGATTTTTCTTTTGGACGCCTTTGACGGACGTATAACCTGGTTCCTGGGTTATGGATTACCCCTGGCTTTGTTGTTTGAAGTTTGTGTCACCGGAGCGGGAACCCTGGTGGCCATACTTCGCCGAAGGGGGCTTAACGTGATCGCGATTATTTTATCCTTCGTATCCCTCTTCTGTGTCGGCCTGGAGGCTATCATCAATTTTCAAATTCAGCACGCCCTGTGCGTCCGGTGGTCCGTTGTCGTAGCCTTCGCCCTTATTCCGGTGGCGGCCCTGCTCTTTTATATCCATTATAGGATTATGCACCGGGCCTCCCTGCGTAAGCTCTTCCGTTTATAGGGTCGTATCCATGGGAAATACTAGCCCAAGGGTCTATCGGCCCTATAACCCCCGATGGTTTAACCTAATTCTTAGGCATACGGTGGGGTTTTATTTAAAGGTACGGTACCGTATCCGTACCCAGGGAACCGAACTATTTGACACCCTCAGTCCCCCCTACGTGATTCTTCCCAACCACGTCGCCATGATAGACCCCCTGATGGTGGCTTCCTTTGTCCCCCAGCCGGTGTATTGGATTGCCAGCGACAGCAATTTACGTTCCACGGTTATGCGAAATCTTCTGCGAATTGTGGGGTCCATACCCAAGTCGAAGTTTATCCCCGACGTGGAGACGGTGCATACGGTGGTTAACGTGATCCGCAAGCGCGGGGGTGTGGTGGGTATTTACCCCGAAGGGACGGCAAGTTTTGACGGCCACACCCTGCCGTTGATTCCATCGACGGCTAAGTTGATAAAACTCTTAAGGGTTCCCGTAATCAGTGTGGTTCTAAGGGGAGCCTACTTTTCCATGCCCCGGTGGAGTTGGTTTCACCGTCGGGGGCGCATCGAAATCCATTTTAAGCAGTCCCTAAGCCCGGAAGAAATACGGCAGTTATCCGTCGAGGAAATTTTAAGCCGCCTAGAGGCGTCCATTCTCCACGACGAAAGCCAATGGGAAGCCACCGCCCACGTTCCCTTTTTTAGAAGGGCCCTGGCGGAAAACCTGGAGACCGTGCTTTTTCAATGTCCCCACTGCGGGGACATAGGTTCCATGAGAAGCTCTGGCCGGACCTTTCGCTGTACCGCCTGCGGGGTTTCCTACCAAATGGATAGGTTTTATCGGCTCCGTAGGGGTGGGCCGGAGGGCGGGGAATTGGTGACCATTAGGGACCTTAGCCTTCAGCAGGAAAAATCCTTTCCCCTCTTTTTAAAACAAAAAATGGAGCGAAAAAAAGCCGCCTGCCTTTTTTCAGACCCCGGGGTGGTGGTTTTACGGGGCAGAAAACTCAGGCCCCTTAGCCGTTTTAGAACCGGCCGGTTGGCCCTTTTTCCGGATCGTATAGAACTGCGCCCCCTTTCGGGGGGACGTTTGGTGTTTCCCCTTTCGGAGGTAGAAGGGGAGGGGGTATTTCAGCGGAATAATTTTGAGTTCTACCATAACCGAATTCTCTACCAGGTTCGGTTTGCCAACCGAAGCGCCTCGGCCCTAAAATGGCTTATGGCCCTCCGGTTTCTCCACGGACTTACGGCTTAATCCACATGGATCGCCCTTGTTCCCAGGCCCGTTTTCGGGCCAGGAGGATGTAAGCGATAAGGGTAAACAGAAGGTAGGCGAAGGAAATACCGACCATGATCCAAAAGTAGGTCCAGTTGCCCGTTTGTCCCGCCTTTGCCGGGAGGTTGATTCCCAAAATAAAGGGAATGGCCAGTAGGAAGGTTAATCCCGCGGAAACCATATAGTCCGACGCCACGGGGCTCCGGTACTCCGGATCCAGGATCCGGAGGAGGGCCAGCCCCGTAGAAAGGGTCCCGGTGGAGCACCCGTAGATCATCAACATCCGCTCAAAACGATAATCCTTAAACATCCTCGACGCCATCCAGGGGACCGAAAGGGTGGTGGCAATTCCGCCTAGGGTGCTTATGACCACAATTTGAATCCAAAAGGCGCTGACAAAAACCAGAGAAATAGCCGCTATGGCGCTGACGACCATGTAATCCACAGAAAAACCCGCGATTCGGGAAAGGGTCTTATCGTCCAAAATCCACTGGGTTCCCGTTTTTTGTAGTATAAACCGAACAATTTGGGCGATCAAAGCGGAAAAGATAAAGTTTATCCCCCAAAGGTTGTTTCCCAGTTCCCGGCCCCCGTTCCCGGCGAAGGAAAGTCCCCACACGAGGACCCTCAAAAAAAGATAGGAGAGGAAGTAGGTGGCCGCTACGATAGCCCCGTGAAAACTAAGGGAATCGATGGCCTCCGATTCGGTGGTCAGTTCTCCACCGGCAACCCGTTTTTCATCCTTGGACACGAGACCCGTCATCAATTTTTTGTTAGAAAAAATAGCCATGGTTTCTTCGCACATCCAACCCCGGCGAACCCCATAATGGATCAAGGCTACACCGGCAAAACAGGCCCAAAGGTACCCGATGGCCGCGAAGGTTAACCCCATAGAGGACGCTCCTGCAAAACCCAGGGCCTCCCAACCCTTACCGATGGCGAACGCCTGTCCCGGTCCCAGGGCGAAACCCAGGGGCAAAAAGAGGCCAAAGGCGGGCGAAAGGGAAGGGGACAGGGTGCTTATAAATAAAAGGGTCAGCAGAAGACCGATGATGGCCTGAATGGCGTATTGGGAGAGAATGCCCACGGTGGTGCCCACGACCCCGCCGGATTTTCGTCGAATAGTGGGGGGGGGAGAACGCAGGGTCATGGCCACAAAGGAAATATTCAGGAGGTGATAGACCAATTCCCCCAATCGATTAGTTCCGTACCCCAGGGGGGGCAACGCGAAATTATACAACGGAAGGAGGAGGAACCCCGCGGTGATCGCGTTGGGGATCATAAACCGCTGAAAAAACTGAAAGCGGCTTCGTATAAGGGTTGCCACGATAAGGGCCAGCGAAACTGCCCCCGCGTCGATAATAATTTTCCAGGAAAAATCCATAAGGACCCCCTTTTAGAATAACAAGGATAGTTTGAGTTGTAAAGGAGTCTGGTTTATACGGTCCGACGGACCCATAGGGTCGTTTTTAAGTGGGGAAGGGACGTTGTTTTTGACAATCCGGGGAACCTTGAAGGCCAGGGCCTTCATCGGGTAGAATAACCTATCATTGGAGAACCCATAAAAGAACCTGTCCCGTAACTTTCTACGTTACAGGATAGCCTCCATTAGGAGTCCGCAACATGCTCGAGCGAATGCGCAATATCGGTATCATGGCCCACATCGATGCCGGAAAAACCACCACCACCGAACGGATTCTGTACTATACCGGGAAGAGTCATAAAATAGGCGAAGTGGACGATGGCGAAGCGGTGATGGATTGGATGGAACAGGAGCAGGAGCGGGGCATTACTATTCAAAGCGCCGCCACCACTACCTATTGGCGGGAACATCAAATTAACATAATCGATACCCCCGGTCACGTGGATTTTACCGCCGAGGTGGAACGATCGCTCCGGGTTTTAGACGGGGCTATCGGTATTTTTTGCGCCGTCGGCGGCGTGGAACCCCAAACGGAAACCGTATGGCACCAGGCGGATCGCTACAGGGTACCCCGTATCGGCTTTATCAATAAAATGGATAGAGTCGGTTCGGATTTTTTTGGGGTGCTTGAGGAAATCAAGGCAAAATTGGGCGCCAATCCCGTGGCCATTCAGCTTCCTATAGGAAAAGAGAGTTCCTTTGAGGGGGTCATCGATCTGGTAGAGATGCGAGAAATCCGATGGGATGCCTCTACCGACGGCGAGGAAATGATCTATGGGCCCATAGCGAAGGAGCGGGAATCCCTGGCCCAACAATGGCGGGAAAAATTGATCGATGCCCTCTCGTCCCATAGTGAAAAAATCACCGATCTGTATCTTAACGGTGAAGAAATTCCCCTGGACCTGATCCGGCGGGAATTGCGGGCCGCGGTTATCGCTCGTACCCTGGTTCCTATCCTATGCGGTGCTTCTCGAAGGAATATGGGGGTTCAACCCCTGATTGACGCGGTGGTGTACTACCTTCCTTCCCCCGACGAGGTTATTCCCGCGCTGGGCCATCATCTAAAAAAGGAAGAGGAGGTTTCGGTTCCCTGCGACCCCAAAGGAACTCCCCTCGGGTTGGTGTTCAAAATCCAGTACGATCGGGAGGCGGGAAGCCTCTGTTATGTCCGAATGTACTCCGGCAGTATTAAGGTTGGTTCGGTGGTGTACAATATTGGTAAAAAAAAGCGGGAACGGGCCAACCGAATACTTCGTATGCACTCCAATAAATCCGAGCCCATGGATGAGCTTTCGGCGGGGGATATCGGGGTTATCATCGGTATGAAACTCGCCCAAACCGGCGACACCATTGGCAGTGAAGGCTGGCCCGTGGTTCTAGAAAGGATGCAGTTCCCCGAACCGGTCATTTCGGTGGCCATCGAACCAAAAACCCTGTCGGAACAGGAAAAGTTAAAGGAGGTGCTGGAAATCCTCGCCAAGGAAGACCCCACCTTTACCACTAAGGAAAATGAGGAAACCGGTCAGTTGATTATTTCGGGGATGGGGGAGCTCCACCTGGATGTTCTTGTTACCCGGATTCTTAAGGAATACAACGTGGGAGCCAAGGTTGGGAATCCCCAGGTTACGTATCGGGAGTCGGTATCCAAAACGGTGGAACACACCCAAACCTTCTCTAAGGTTATCGCCGGTAAGGAAAACAGCGCAACCCTTACCGTGCGGGTAGAAAGTCTTCCCCGGGGTTCGGGGAACCGGTACACCAACGGGGTAAAAAAGAATCGGGCCCCGGAGGGGATCTTTGACGCCATCGAGCGGGGCGTAAATTCCGCCTTCCCTTCGGGTATAGTTCTGGGGTACCCCTGTATCGATATTGGGGTAACCTTGATCGATCTTCAATATTCCGAGCTTACGGGTACCGAACTGGCTTTTGAAGCCTGCGCCAGTATGGGCTTTGATGAGGCCTGTCGAATGGCCAATCCGATACTGCTGGAACCCATAATGGCGGTCAATTTAATCTGTCCCAAGGAATTTGTGGGGGATGTGATCAGCCTGGTGATTCAAAGGGGAGGCCTTGTACAAAGCCGGGACTCTAAACTTACCATGGACTACGTTAAAGCCCAGGCTCCCATGGCCAAAATGTTCGGTTTCATGACCTCCCTCCGCTCCGTCAGCCAAGGCCGCGCCACTTTTTCTATGGAATTCTCCCATTTTGAGAAAAAGACAAATTAACGATAAAACGATTAGTGTTACGAAGATTAATTTTTCATGCCTTTTTTTAAAGCAAAAACCTATGTGTCTCCCGTAGTAAGGGTATTCTCTGAAGGAGGATACCCATGTTCATTCCCCCATTTTGTCCTTACAAAGCCTGCCCCAACCACACCGTCGTTCCCGACTCCCCCTGGTACCGCCCCGTAGGCTTTCACCACACCAAAGCCTTCGGTGCGGTGCGTCGTTTCCGTTGCCGCACCTGTAATCGGACCTTTTCTGTCCAGACCTTCTCCGTCAATTACTACGCGAAAAAGGTCCTCTCCCTTCGCCGTCTCGAGCACGCCGCCGCCGAATCGGGTAGCATCCGCGCCCTCTCCCGTCTCTTTAACTGCTCCTGCGGGACCATCGTCAATCGTATCGATCG
>Ga0272446_1000484_pt1 | contig 62756 bp, 56 predicted proteins | sample YNPCB0061_FD_194587 | JGI IMG/M metagenome (GOLD analysis project Ga0272446, IMG submission 194587) | Hot spring microbial mat communities from Yellowstone National Park, WY, United States - YNP-CB-006-1 | ecosystem: Environmental > Aquatic > Thermal springs > Hot (42-90C) > Sediment | place...
TATTTTGAGATAAGTAAGTAGCTAGACATTAGTAGCAGAACAAAATATTGTTTTTCAGTTTTTTACAGAAATATAAGTGTCGGTTTAGTTTTGTTCAACTATTTGTAGGGTTCAGAATAAATTATTCCTCACTTACAACTCATAACTCACTTATTCACCATAATCCAGCCTTTGCAGGTAGCACCCGAAGGAGCTTCGTAGAGATAGTAATAAACACCTGCTACGATTTCTTTTTGTGTCCCCCATTCGTTTTGGTAGTTATCGGTTTTGTAGATACGTTTGCCCCAACGATTCCAGATTTGCAATTTAGCACCTTTTTCGGCAATTTCAAAAGTATCATTTATTCCATCACCATTGGGCGTGATAGCATTAGGGGGTATGCTAAGCGGAGGCAACTCTATGGTTCTTTGCAAAGTTTTTGTACATTTCTTGCTTTTGTAGGTAAGTGTAATGGTAAAAGTTTGCGTTTGTATATCATTTTGATTAGGGTACAAATAGGGGGGCGGAGCAATTCCCTGCAATACAACACCATTACTCAAAGTCCAAGTTACGTTTTGGTCACTTATGTCAAGCAATAGGCTATCAGGAACATTTAGTTTAAAGGCAATGCTATAAGGGCTGAAACAATCTTTCAGCAAGCGAGTTTCAAAAGGCAGTTCAGGCAAATCGTCTAAGGTGATTTTTACTTTTCTTTGAGCGATACAGCTATCGTTCTGCAAAGTAAGCGTGTAAGTGATGTCTTCCAAAGGGGTTGCAATAGGGTTAGGAATGTTCGGATTATTCAGATAAGTGCTTGGAGTCCACAGGTAGCTGACAGCCCCACTTGCCGAAAGTTGTACACTTTCGCCTCGGCAGACCGTTACGCTATCTTCTACCACAAAACCGGGCAAGGTAATATCAAATTTTTGCGAAGTAACGAGTGGCGATTTACACGCCGAACTGCTAAATACGCTAAGTTGAACGGTATAAACTCCGCCTGCGGTGAAGGTGTAGAAAAAATCTCTTTGGTTATTTTGCGAAAAAATCTGGTTATTGTTTTGGTCAAAAATTTGCCACAAGAAACTTTCAGCCCCTACGGAAAGGTTTTTGAAAAAAAGTCTATCTACACAAACAACACTATCTTTTTTCACAACGGCAAAGCCATTTTTAGGGTCTTGGGCTTGAAAATCTACACTTAAATCAAAAGAAATTTTAAAGGCGGCGTTATTGCAGTTGGGACTGCTGTTGCTTCTTGCCCAAGCGTTAGGGGTAGTAGGAAAGCCATTAGTGCCTCTGCACGAAGCACAAACAGCGTGATAGATGGTGCCATCTTTGGAGAAACGGCTTGTGCCACCATCTACGTGGTCGCCGCGTTCGCTGGTGGTATTTTCGCCAAAAAAGGTAGCATACAAGAGACTTTCCATATCTTTTTTATAGACAGCCAAATAAAAATCACTACCATTTACACTTGTACGGCGGAGGGCATTAGGAGTTGTAGGCAAATTTCGGGTATCACTTGAACTATTATTTCCGCCCGCCGAACTCTGATTAACTACTCCCCCCCAACCAGCAATGTAGATATTTCCACAATTATTTTCGGTTACAACCAAAAAAGCCGTAGGCGAGAAGTCAGGTTGTCCATCGCCCGAACCTATACGCGTACTCCATAAACTCGTGGTAAGGTCGGCACTGATTTTATGAATAAACTGCCCACTATTGGGGTTACTATATTTACCTGCCGTGATGGGATAGTTTCCGAAGGTTTGCCCAAAGGCATATACGTTTTGGTCGGCGTCCAAGTCTATCAAGAAAACTGCGTCTGCTGCCGAAGTTCCCAAATAAGTAGATTGAAGCAAAACGCCATTAGCATCAAATTTTGCGATAAAGCCGTCATCGCTACCTCTGGCAGTAGCGTGCATTCCGCCCGTGGTAGCAGGGAAGTTCGAGCTGGTAGTAAGTCCGCCTACATATACTTCGCCAAGCGAATTAACTTTTATGGAAAGAGCAAAATCCAAACTACCACCGCCTAAGTATCTGCCCCACAAGGTATTGAAGTTTTCGTCTAATTTTAGCACTAAGCCATCTTGTCCGCCACTCAAACTGCCTGCCACGCCCGAAATTGTGTTAGAACGAGTAGTAGAAGCAATATAAATATTTTTGTTTTCATCAACGAAAATATCGCCTCGCAGTTCGTCGCCGTAGTTATGAATGAATGTTCCCGAAGTAGGTTCTTTGATGCCGTCGTTGGCAGTTCCGCCGATAATTCTTGAACGATTGAGCGTGCCGTTGGTGTTGAGCCTCATTACGAACAAATCGCTGCCGTTGTTGTAGTCGTTGCCGAGAACGTTAGTGGCTTGTCCGCCTACAAAACCACCGGGCGTGTTGGTAGGAAAATTCGTTGAAGAAGTTGTTCCGAAAATTAGCAAGCGATTGTCTTTATCTACTACTAAGCTATGAGCCACTTCGGAGCTATTGCCACCTATAAAGATAAGTTGTTCTAAGGTTGTACCAGAGGCATTGTAACGAAAAATTGCAATATCGCTAAACAGCCGCGAGTCATTTACGCCACCTGCCCCGATACGAATAGGACCTGTGAAACGTGGAAAATCGTAGCCGTAGGTAGTGCCGCCCGAATAGAGCCTGCCGTTGTTATCGAAGGTGGCGGTTGTTGCCCAATTATCCGAACGCCCACCCGAATAAGTTGAAAAAATAAGTTCGGGGTCAATGACAAGCGGAAAATCTTTGTTGTAACCTTTCGGAAAGTAAAAACTTACAACGTTATTTTTCAAGACAAATTCGGTAGTTACTTCTATTTTGTTGCCATCGATGATTTGGTAACTATATGGTTTTTTTTCATAAACATTGCCGACTGTGGTTTGAATTTCAAGCGTACCATCGGACAATAGCTCTACTTTGGAAGCATATTTGATGTGCATTTTTATTTTTCGTGCATCGGCATTGGGCTTTACCAAAAACTCATATTTGAGATGTTCGTTTTGGGAGAAGATTCTGTAGTCAATGTCTTTGTAGAGGTTTTCGTAGTAAAGTTCTTCGTAGCTTTTCACGTTTTCAGCCCAGCGTTCGGGGTTATTGCCCCAGTAGTAATGAGCTATCTCAGGAGTTGGTTTTTTGGGGTAAATCTTCACTCGTGGATTAGCTTTTACAAAATCAACTACAAAACTATGAGCATTGATACCTTCGGCAGTTTTTTTTTCTTTTTCTACAAAAGGGTGTTTGTGATGAAAGAGAGCCTCGGCATCATAAAAACTATATTGCAAGGCATTAGCATACACAAACAAATAACCACTTGGCAAATCGGCTCGGTAGCGGAGGGTATCGTCCCACTGCTTTTTGTTTTCGGTGAAACGAATAGCATTTTGCGTTACAATAGGCGTTTTTTTGTATTGAGCCTGCAACAAACTTGCCCATAACAAACAAACGCAAAGTGTAAAGGCAGATTTCATAATTTATGATGATTTTTGCAGTCTGAAATTTACTAAGTTTTTCTCAAAACAAAAAACGCACCAATTAACTTTGGCAAATTTTTTGTAAATATTTTTCCGAGCTTGCAACCTTCTTGAAAAATTGAGGGTATTGTATGCAGAAGGGGGTTAAAAATAAAAACTAAAATTATGAAAGTAACTCAAATCACTAAATCTGTTATGCCTATGAAAAAACTGATACTTGACTTTATAGAAGTGGCTCTGCTGTTGGCTATTGGCTTCACGATGACGGCTTTCTTGCCTGCTTAACGCTTAACGAAAAAGAAGAAGGTTTTTCTAAACTGCTCGGGATTATTCCTGAGCAGTTTTTTTATGGTTGTATGGCAAAACTATACGAACACTTTTTTAGATTTGCAACTTCAAACTATTTTGCAATGGCTATTCATTTTTTTTCGGAAGGTATTGTTTTCAAGCCTAAAAACATCAGAATATTGAAAAATTGGATTAGGCAAGTTATCCTGAAAGAGCAACACACTTTGGGAGAACTGAATTTCATTTTTTGTAATGACGAATATCTACACAACATCAATGTAGCCTACCTCCAACACGACACCTACACCGATATTATTACATTTGACAATTCCGATAAAAAACACAATATAGAAGGCGATATTTTTATTAGCATTGAGCGTGTGCAAGAGAACGCCCAAAAACTAAAAATTGATTTTGAAACCGAACTTCATAGAGTAATGATACACGGCATTTTGCATCTGCTTGGCTACAAAGACAAAAGCCCGAAAGAAAAAAAACAAATGCGAGCCAAAGAGAACGAATACTTGGAGTTGCTCTAAAAAAATATACGAAATCCCTTTTTCATACGTTTTTAATATTGAGGAAAAATGCTTATCTTGCAAGTCCCAAAAAAACACTAAAAATTCTGTGAAAATTTATACAAAAACAGGCGACAAAGGACAAACTTCTCTTGTGAGCGGCAAAAGAGTAGCTAAGTATCATCTACGGATAGAAAGCTATGGCACCGTAGATGAACTCAACTCTTATATCGGATTGGTAAGAGACCAAGACGTAAATGAAAAAAGGAAAGAAGATTTGAAAGAAATACAAGACAGACTTTTTACGATTGGTTCTTTGCTTGCTTCGGAGCCAGAAAGCCAAAAGAAAAAAGTGCCTGATTTGTATGAAACCGATATTGAATTTCTTGAAAAAAAGATAGATGAGATGGACGCCGAATTGCCTCCGATGCGGTTTTTTATCCTGCCCGGTGGGCATACCTCTATCTCGGTGGGGCATATTGCCCGTACAGTTTGCAGGCGTGCCGAAAGGCTTGTACTCAAACTCTCCCAAGAGGAGGAAATTGTCGAAGGGGAACTGATTACTCGCTACCTCAATCGCCTCTCCGACTATCTGTTTATACTTTGCCGAAAAATGCACCAAGAGTTGGGTGTGGAAGAAATTGCTTGGAAACCCCGTATCTAAGTGTGTTTTGTCGCAGTATTTTTTTACAAAGACGCAACTTTAACGATTAAACATTTATGCTTGAAACATTTTTGATAGAAGTAGAACCTACTACCCACTCACGCCTCTCAGAAGTTGATTTTGATAACTTAGGCTTTGGTAAAATTTTCTCTGACCATATGCTCGTAGCCGACTACAAAGATGGGCAATGGGTAAGTTGTAAAATTATGCCTTATCAGGATTTGGCTCTTAGCCCCTCTTTGGCGGCTTTGCATTATGGGCAGAGTATCTTTGAAGGTTTGAAGGCTCAATATATGGAGAATGGTGAAATCTCGGTTTTCCGACCTTGGGAAAATCATAAAAGAATGATTGTCTCTGCCGAAAGAATGTGTATGCCTGCCGTTCCCGAAGAGTTTTTTATTGGTGGAATAAAGCAACTCATAGAACTTGATAGAGCTTGGATACCCAAGACAAAAGGAACAAGCCTATACATTCGTCCATTTATGTTTGCTTCCGAAGCGTTTTTAGGAGTACGTCCTTCCAACGAATATAAATTTATCATTTTTACTTGTCCTGTTGGTAATTATTACTCTGAACCTGTAAAGTTGAAGATAGAAACCCATTACTCACGAGTAGCACAAGGTGGTATAGGTGCAGCCAAAACAGCAGGTAATTACGCCGCCTCATTGTACCCCGCTGTACAAGGGCAAAAAAAAGGCTATCATCAATTACTATGGACTAACAGCGAAACCCACGAGTACATCGAAGAAGTAGGTACAATGAACATTATGTTCAGAATTGGCAATAGCATCATCACACCTGTTCTTGGGGATACTATCTTACGAGGCATTACTCGCGACAGCGTACTTACCTTAGCCAAAGAATGGGGCTACGATGTACAAGAACGCAAAGTTCGTGTTGCTGAAATTGTTGAAGCTCTCAAAAACAATCAGTTGGACGAAGCCTTTGGTTTAGGCACTGCCGCTGTGGTGGCTCACGTGAAAACCATTCATTACGAAGGTACAGACTACCACTTGCCCGCTATCGAAACTCGTGAGTTTTCTAATAAAGTGCTTGATACACTTACCAAACTGCGTTATGGGCAAATAGAAGATACGCACCAGTGGTTAATGGTTATTTAATCTTTCGTTTTCTCTGTTCGTTGAGCGAAGCCGAAACGAACAGAGAAAACTCAAAAAGTCATCTTGTTTCTACTAATCAATCTCAATAATCACATCATCGCTAAGGGGGTGAGCAACACAAGTAAGTACAATGCCATCTTTCATCTCTTGGTCGGTAAGGCAATCGTCTTCGGTCATCATCACTTTTCCTGAAACGCATTTGCCCATACAAGCCGTACAAAGCCCACTTTGGCACGAATAAGGTAAATCTATATCCAAATCCAAAGCCGCCTCTAAAATAGTTTTTTTAGGTGATACCTTAAATTTGTAGGTTTCGCCGTCATATTTTACGGTTACTTCCCTTTCTACAATTGCGTTACTTTCATCTAATTTCTTCTGTGCCGATTCCTCAATACTTGCCGAGAAGTTTTCTTTTTTGGGTTTTGGCAATCCCTTTTTTTCACAAACTTCTGCAATGGTTTGCATCATTCCTTCGGGGCCGCACATCCATTGTGAGAGAGGCAATCCGTTTGCATATTTACTTAAAATTTCTTCTACTTTTTCGGCATTGAGCCTGCCTTTGTAGCCTTGCCAACCATTATGCGGCTGGCTAAGTACGTGAATTACCTCTAAGCGTTCAGGGAATTTTTTTTGCAGGATTTGCAGTTCGTTGCTGAAAATAATGCTGTGTTCATCTCTATTAGCATACACCAAAACGACTTTGCTCTTAGGTTCTTGATGCAAAATTGCTTTGAGCATAGATATTATTGGAGTAATGCCACTGCCCCCCGCCCACAAAATATACTGCAAGGCGTGTTCGGGGTGTATTTCAGGCGTGAAAACGCCCATAGGTTCAAGAACATCAAGATAATCACCTTTTTGGAGGGTATTATTGAGCAAATTGGAGATTTTTCCGTCTTTTACTCGCTTGACGGTAACTTTTAGGTCTTTTTCGGTGTAAGGACAATTTGCCAACGAATAAGCCCTACGGATAGTTTCTCCTCCTAAGTTAAAATTAAGTGTCAGAAATTGACCTGCCTTGAAACGGATAGTTTCTTCTTGGGGTTGTTCCAATACGATAGAGATGGCTTCGGGTGTTTCGTGAATTATATCTTTTACTTTGAGTTGATATTTTTTCATCTTTTATGGCATATTTTCACAAAGAAAACAAAACTTTGATGATTTTGTTCTGAAAATTGTTTTTGTACCAAAAGCAAGAAATGAAACTTTCATCTTGCCTATAACGTGAGTTATGAACCAAAGTAGTTCCACAAAATTAAAAGGACACTTTCGCTGAGGCAAAATACTGATAGATAATTTTTTGTATTGCATCTTGCCTCTTTTGTCTTTTGTCTTTTGTCTTTTATCTTTTATCTTGTGTCTAATTACTCAGTTCATTAAGCAAAATTAACGCAAAATCATCGCAAAATTACCCACTCTATACGTGTTTTTTCTTTCGGTCTGAAAATATTTTGTCTTTTGAGTTGTTTGGGTTCTACGCCTTGCAAGAGCAATTTATCGCGAAAATCATCAGCCTGACTGCCTAAAAACGCCAAATCCTCTTTGCGTGAATAGTACAAAACAATTTTCAGCTTAATATCAGGGTTTCTGAATAAGATTTGAGCAATCCGATATATTTGTTCGGCATTTAGTTCAAAAGCATCTTCTTGATTGGTAAAAATAGGTTTGAGTAACAATTTTTCTGCATTGCTTAATACAAGTTTCCGTTTGGGAGCAGTTACTTCCAAGGGTTCTCGGATAATTACTTTCATAGCACCACGTTCTTCAATGCGGTTGCTCTCGCCTAATTCAGGTTTTTGGAGGGTGTCGGTTCTTACTTTGTTTTCATTACGAGTAACTAAAATGCTGTCTTGTTCTTTTTCTTTCACAACAGGCTTGCTTTCTTTTTGAGGCACTTGATAAGGTTTTGAAGGATTTTTCAAAGACTTTCTGCTGTTTTTCTCAATAGGTTTTCTCCAAACAAGACTTATCTCAAAAGCACTATTGGTTTGTCCTAAGACATTTCTGTTGGCAAAAGCAAAATCATAACTGGCAGCGAAAAAATAATTTTTGTAGGCAAAATCAAAACTTAGGATTAATGTGGAGGAATTTTTGTACCAAAGTCCTGCCGAGAGGCTGTTTTCTCTATCAATTTGGTAGCGTGCCAAAGAGCCTATGTTGATATTGGCTTTTTGAGTTTGTCTGAGGTAGCGAGCCGTAGGATAAAAACTCCAATTTTCTTTTTCATAAAGCAAAAATTCGCCTGTAACATTCCACATCAAAGGGATACGGCTTACTTCGGCAAACCAAGTGGTATTAGGGCGGTTGAGGTAGTAACCTGCTATGCTCAAATGGTAGAGCAAGCGGTTGTCGTCATCTTCTCCGTACCAAATTAGCCCTGCATTGATAGTGGGGAAATCGGAACGAAAAGCCTCAAAAGGTTCGCCTACGGGAATACTTGCATCAAAGCCATTGATAGTGTACTGACTTTCGGAAGTGAGGCGGCCAGGGTTTATTCTGCGAAAAAAATAACCTCCCTGCAAGCCAAAGGCAAGGTGGTCGTAGTCAGAAAAATGGAGATTGTAAGCCAAATTTCCAATAACAGCATTGCTTTGCAACAAACCGCCTTTGCCTGCTTGCTCGTTGAGTACGCCAATGCCCAAACCACCTGCTCTACGCCCATAATCATCTAACAAAGGCAAAGCCAACTGAAAATTTTGCGTGTTGATACCTTGTCCTACGCTAATTTGCTGACTTCGCGTATGTAAGCCTGTAAATAGTTCTTGCCGAACCGCCACCCAAGCAGGATTGGAAAAGACAGGCGTAGGATAATAATATTGTGAAAAAAATATATTTTGAGCAGAAGCAAATTGGCTGAGCAAGCAAAAACAAAGGAACGAAAAAAAACTTTTTTTCGCAAAAAGCCACAAAGCACTTTTATTGTTCTTTTTCTTGCTTGCGATACGCATAACTTACTATGTTTGCCATTTCATTTTCGAAAAATGCCAGAACGATTTTGGCAATTTCTCGGATATTTTCTCCATATTTCTTGATAATTTCCCAATTTACAACTTCTTCTTGGGATAGCATTTCTATTTTGCCTAAAATTCGTGCCAAAACCTGACTGCCCATCAGTGTAGCAACAGGCTTCAATTTATGAACTACCTTATAGAGTTCATTTGCATTTTTTTGAAAAATAGATTGAATAATCTTTTCTGTGTCTTCGGGGCAGGAAAGCAAAAACGAATGTATCATTTCTCGTATAAAATCGCTATTGTTTTCAGTGATTTTATGCAGATACTCCAAGCCATACAGAGTAGTCTTTTCTTTGGGTATAACCTGCAAAAGCGAGTCGTAGAGTTGCTCTTGATTGTAAGGTTTCAGGAGAGCGGGGTACTTGAGTTTTTGTGAACTTAGGCTTCCTGTGGCAAATAGTACAGCTGTTTTTTGAGGGTGCAGATTATTTTTTTCAAAGAGTTCTACCAAAGCATCACCTTGTAGTTCGGGCATTCGCAGGTCGGTGATGAGCAAGTCGTAGTATTTTTCTTGCAATTTGCCGAGTGCTTGCTTACTGGAATTACAACTCTCAACCTCAAAATGAAATTTTTCTAAAAGTCTTTGTGTATAAAGTCGGCTGATGTCGGAGTCATCAACGAGTAAAACAGAAATTCCTGCAAAAATATATTTTTTATGGAGTTCAAATTCTTGTTTAGCTTCTTGAAAGTCAAAAGAAAGTTCTACAACAAATTCTGAACCTAGATTAGGCACGCTACTTACGGAGATTATTCCGCCTTGCATTTCTACAAGTTGTTTTACCACCGAAAGCCCCAGCCCTGTGCCGCCGAGTTCTTGAAGGGAGGCATTAAGTTGTTCGTAGGGTTCAAATATTTTGTCAATTTTTTCAGGACTGATGCCTTCACCCGTGTCTCTTACCAAAAATTGCAGTTTGCAAGTACTATCTGCTTTGTCGAGCAATTCAACAGCCACAGAAACCCCACCTTTTGTAGTAAATTTTATGGCATTGCTGATGAGATTGTAGAAAATTTGAGTAACACGCACCTCGTCGCCTACGAGTATTTCGGGTATGGCAGGCGAAATCTGAAAATTAAGGTATAAATTTTTCTGTTCTAAAATTTTCAAGAAATTCAGCTGTAAGTGCTGAAAAATGGCATTTAACCTAAAAGCGTGCTTCTTGAATTCAATTTTACCTGTTTCGAGTTTTGAGAGGTCTAAAATATCGTCTAAAATCACGCGGAGGTGTTTGGCGGCGGTATGGATACTTTCTATGTAGTTGTTCAGGTCGGTAGATGAGGGTTTTTGCTCTAAAAGAATTTGCGAAAGCCCCAAAATACCATTCACGGGTGAGCGAAGTTCGTGGCTGATTTTGGAAAAGAATAAGTTTTTCAGGTCTCGGTTTTTCTGCAACTCCTGATTGCGTACTTGTAAGAGTTGATTTTCTAATTGTATGTTTTTATTTTGAAGTGAGAGGTAGTCATTTTCGAGCATCGTAAGGCGTGCTAATTGTTGCATTTCGAGCAGGTTTCTGTCGCTTTTGCTTATATCTCTGATAATGCAAACAATAGGCTTTTGAGGCAGTTTTTCTTCTATAAAAAATAAAAAATCAAAAACTCCTTTGGGTTCTGTGTCTGGCAATTCCGATAGGTCTACACAAGGCAAGAAAAGTTCCTTTGTTTGTAGCAGTGTTTCTTTCAGATTTTCCAAAAACGGAAAAAAAGTATCAAAAGGTTCTGCGGTTTTTTCTGCTAAATTAAATATAGAATTGCAAGAGTCTTGAATTAGCAAATTTTCATCAAGCCATATAAACTGATGAAAAGACTCCTCGGATAAATAAAGTCGTTTGTATTCAAAAATATTAAACATCAAATATTTGGTTTTATCCTTGTTGTTCTGCTTTATCGTAGGCTTGAATAATTGCTTTTACGAGGCGGTGTCGTACTACATCTTTGGCATCTAACTCTACAACGGCTATTCCTTCTATATTTTTGAGAACTCTTAGAGCATCAATCAAACCTGAACGCTGTTTGCTGGGCAGGTCAATTTGCGACTGGTCGCCTGTAACAATCGTTTTAGAGTTTGCCCCCATACGTGTCAGAAACATTTTCATTTGCATAGGAGTAGTGTTTTGGGCTTCGTCGAGCAAGATAAACGCATCATTGAGCGTACGCCCACGCATATATGCCAGCGGGGCGATTTCAATAATTCTATTTTCCAAATAGAATTTTAGCTTTTCCGAAGGAATCATATCATCTAAGGCATCATAGATGGGGCGAAGGTAGGGATCTACTTTTTCTTTGAGGTCGCCGGGCAGAAAGCCTAAATTTTCACCTGCTTCTACGGCAGGACGTGTAATGATAATTTTTTTTACTTGCTTATTTTTGAGAGCTTGTACCGCTAAGGCAACAGCGACGTAGGTTTTTCCTGTACCCGCAGGGCCCAAAACAAAAACTAAGTCATTTTCTAAGGAAGCCTTCACGATTTGGGCTTGGTTCTGAGTACGAGGCTTGATGCCAAAACCTTTTGTGCCGTACAAAATTACTTCTTCTCTTATTTTTTCTAAACTGCCCTCTCCTGCCAAAGATTCTTTGCCACTTTGCAAAATGTATTCTTCTACATTTTGCAATGTAATTTTGCCAAACTTATTGTAATGGTTGATGAGAGCATTGATAATTTCATTGATTTTCAGAATATCAGGTGTTTGCCCCTGAATACGTATTTCATTGCCACGAGAAATAATTTTGCTGGTTGGAAAAGAGGCAGCAAGTTGCTTGATGTGTAGGTTTTCTGCACCTAAGAAATCCACTAAGGAAATATTTTCTAAGGTAATGGTTTTTTCTATCAAGGTTTTTATTTTTTGGTAAAACAATTTTTTTCAAAGTTAAAAAAATAATCTTTCTCTTGGAAATACTTTGAAAAATTGTTGGCATAAAAAATACTTTAAATAAAACTTGCATAAACAAAAATTATCTACTACATTTGCAACTCAATTTTGCGGATGTGGCGTAATTGGTAGCCGCACCAGACTTAGGATCTGGCGCCGCAAGGCGTGGGGGTTCGAGTCCCTCCATCCGCACTATGTATTTGCAATCCCCTGCCCTTCAGTAGGGGATTTCTTCTAAGAAAAATTTTAATTTGTTGTATGGAAAGTGTTTTTGTAAAAAATAGCTCCACCTTAGGAGAGTTGAGCGTTACCATTAGCCCCGAAGATTATTTGCCTGTTTTTGAAAAAGAACTCAAAAAGATAGCCACCAAAGCTCATATAAAAGGCTTCAGACCCGGCAAAACGCCCGTAAGTGTAGTCAAAAATATGTATGGAGAGAGCATTTTAGCTGAGGAAATAAATAAATTGCTCAATCAGGCTGTGGATAGTTGTATCAAAGAGAACAATGTTGAGTATTTGGGCGAACTACTGCCACTTAACGATAACGAAGACAATAGGATAGAGATGCACTCAAAAAAGTCCTATCACTTCAAGTTTCAAGTGGCTACCCCATCACCCTTCGAATTGAACTTTTCAGGCATTTCTCTAAAAATTTACCAACCTACCCTAAACGAGGAGGATATCGAAAATGCAATAAAAGATATGGCTGAAAGAATGGCTGAGGAACAGGAAGCCGAAAGTATAACTGAGGATTGTACCTTTATCAAAGCCGAGGCAACTTGGCAAATAGAAGCCGAAGATGAATATTTACCGAAAGAAATAGGAGTGTTCCTTTCGCCAAACCTTCTAAAGCCCGAAAAGTTCGCTGAAATAATTGGGAAAAAAATAAATGACACCTTCGAACTCATTGCTTCGCAGGATATGGAGCTGGGAGAAAATGACAAGCGGTTTAGCTATGCTTTTGGTATCTTTGACGAGGAGCAAGTTCAAAAACTCAAAGATAAAAACGTACAAATTACTATTTCTTCTATTAAACAACGAAAACCAAGAGAACTCAACCCCGAGTTTTTTAAGGAGTTATTCCCTGATGATAATATAGAAACTTTGGAAGAACTTCGTAAAAAAGTTGCTGAAATAGAGCAACAAGAATTAGAAAAGCAATTTGCTTTCTTCAATGATCAATTAGCCAAAGATGCCGTTTTGGAAGCTCATAATTTTGAGCTACCCGATGAATTTATGAAAAATTGGTTGCTAAAACAAAATAAAAGACTTATCCAAGAAGATTTGGAGAAAGAATATCCCGAAGCGTCCAAAGAAATCCGATGGAGTGTAATAAAAAACAGAGTGATTAAGGATAATGCCATAAATGTAGAAGCAGAGGAGGTAAAAAAGTATGCCACTAACATTATCATTAGCCAACTACAACAATATGGTTTATACAATAATCCAGAGTTTATGAAGGCAATTCTTAATATCGTAAAAAACTATCTTTCTGAAGATAGAGGCAAAAATTTTAGAGAAATCTATGAGACAATTATGCGTAAAAAAGTGATTGATTATATGATGTCGCAAATGTCTCTGGAAAAGATACCTATACACTGGAAAGAGTTGGATACAATGATAAAAGATTACTATCAGATAGAAAAAGATACCTCCGAAAGTAGTGAGGCAAGTTCTTCTTAAAAAGAGACTGTCCGAAAAGTCTATTTCCAAACAAAGACCTCTTACAGCGTTCCGACACGCTATAAGAGGTTCAAAATTTTATGAAAATCCTGCTAAATTTTTAATACAAAAAACTCACTATCAATTTTTTACAATATCTTGTATGCCATAGCACAACCAAATATTTCAAAGACTTTTTTCTTTTTGGATATTTTTGTGTTATTTTTGTACTTAACCGATACAATTCGCCTGAAAACATACAGGCAAGATGTTTCACCAAAAATTTTTTTTATGAGATGTGTAAAGTTGATAGAAGTAAAATCAGAAGTAGGAGCAGGTACGCGTGGGGCGAGTTTGGGCATTGAGGCTCTCCACATTGCAAGCTATAAGAAATTAGATGATTACTTTTGTTTGTACCCCATCGAACAAGTGCCTGTAAGCAATGCAAGTCTTTGTAAAACAACTTCTTTCCGATACGCCAAAAGAATAGATACTATTCTTGAAAATCTTAACCAAACTTGTAGAGTAATAGCCAGAAATTTGCAAGAAAAATTCTTTCCGATAGTTCTTTCAGGCGACCACTCCAACGCCGCCGCCACCATTGCCGCCATCAAGCAAACTTTCCCTCAAAAAAAATTAGGTGTAGTTTGGATTGACGCCCACGCCGACTTACACTCTCCTTTTACTTCTCCTTCGGGTAATATGCACGGCATGCCCTTGGCTATGGCTCTTGCCGAAGACAATCTTGAAAACCAAGTAAATAAAGTAGATTCGCTCACACAATCTTTTTGGAATAAAATCAAGAATTTGGGCTATACGGGGGCAAAATTTCTACCCGAGCATTTGGTTTATATTGCCGTTCGCGATACCGAAACACAAGAAGATGCCTTCATCAATAAGCATCAGATTCCGAACTACACTGTATCCGAAATCAGGAAAAGAGGCATAGAAAATATTGTTCAAGAGATTTTAGAGCAAAAACTCTCTAATTGTGATTTAATCTACATTTCTTTTGATGTAGATAGCTTAGATGCGAGCATCTCGATAGGAACAGGCACACCCGTTGCAGGAGGACTTAGCATAGAAGAAGCTACTACACTCAACCAAATGCTTGTTAAAGATGAACGTGTATGTGCTTGGGAAATGGTAGAAATCAATCCTGCCCTTGATGACAAAGGCAATACGATGGCTGAGGTCGCATTTGATATTCTTAAAGCAACTACAAAAGTTCTCCAATACCAAAGTAAGGAAATAATGTACCAATAAAATTAAGACATTAGAGGCGAGCCGACCAAGACAAATATTGTTTTTCAGGATTTTGCAAAAATGCAAATATCTGTTTATCTTGTAAAACTACTCGTTGATTAGGTCATAAGAATACGCTTCAAGCCTTCACTTTGAAAGTGAGGGCTTTTTTTAGGAAAAGTATGCTCTATAGTACGACACATTCTCGCCTTTGTAGGATTTTATTTGCTTGTAAAAGCAAAAATCATAATATTTGCAAACTCAAAAAAGTTAACCTTGCAAAATTCAATGAAATACAAACGAATACTCCTCAAACTTAGTGGCGAGGCACTCGCTGGCGATAGGCAAGAGTACGTAATCAATCCTCAGATACTTGAACGCTACGCCAAAGAAATCAAAAAAGTAGTAGAAAAAGGAGTGCAAGTTGCCATTGTCGTAGGGGGGGGGAATATCTACCGAGGGGCTGAAGCCGATATTTCGGGTATTGACAAGGTACAAGGCGACTATATGGGAATGCTCGCCACGGTCATCAATGGAATGGCTATGCAAAATGCCATAGAAAAGCAAGGGATTTACACGCGTCTGATGTCGGCTCTCAAAATGGAGCAAGTCTGTGAGCCTTTTATTAGGCGTAGGGCTATCAGGCATTTGGAAAAAGGTAGAGTAGTTATTTTTGCGGCGGGTACGGGTAATCCTTATTTTACAACCGACTCGGCGGCGTCTTTGCGTGCCATTGAGATAGGAGCAGAGGTAGTTTTGAAAGGCACAAAAGTTGATGGCATCTATACTGCTGACCCCAAAAAAGACAGCACTGCCACAAGATATAAAAATATCACCTTCGACGAAGCCTACGAAAAAGGATTGAACGTAATGGATATGACGGCTTTTACCCTCTGCAAAGAAAATAATTTGCCCATTATCGTGTTTGATATGAACCAAGAAGGCAACTTGCTCAAAATCGTAGAAGGAGAAGAAGTAGGAACATTGGTAGCTCTGGAAGCTATTTAGTCAAATTTTCAACATAAACTTTCAATATCAAAACTCGATTTCTATGGAAGAAGAAATTAAAATGTACCTTGATGAAGCCCAAGATATGATGAAGAAGGCTTTGGAACATACAAAAAACGAATTGGTTAAAATTCGGGCAGGCAAAGCTATGCCCAATATGCTCGACGGCATTTTGGTAGAATACTACGGAGCCAATATGCCTATCAATCAGGTATCAACCATTACTACCCCCGATGCCCGCACCCTGAGCATACGTCCTTTTGAGAAAGGCTCTATCGGAGCTATTGAGAAAGCCATCAAAAACAGCGATTTGGGAATAAATCCGCAAAATAATGGAGAAGTAATTATCCTTAATATCCCCCCACTTACCGAAGAACGCCGCAAACAATTGGTAAAACAAGCTAAACAAGAAGTTGAAAACGGCAAAATCAGTGTTCGTAATGCCCGTAAAGAAATCAATGATGCCCTTAAAAAACTTCAAAAAGAGGGTGCCCCCGAAGATATGATAAAAAAAGCAGAAGAAAATGTACAGAAATATACCGATAGCTACATTGCAAAGTTAGATGAAATTTTACATACCAAAGAAGCCGAAATAATGAAAGTCTGAGAAATTCAAGCACATCAGCACTTTTTGTAGCGGTCAGGGGCGAGCCTGACCGCTGTTTCTTTTAAAATTACAATGAAAAAATTTAAAAAGTGAAATTTTTGAAAAAAGTTTGAAAAAAGTTTGAAAAATATGATCACAACAAAACAAACTCTTGTTTTCTTGATTATTTTATTATTTACTTTTACAGCTTTTTCAATATTTCTTAAACAGGTAAATATACAGGCAGCCACCTGGAAGATTTTATTTTCTTTCTTTGGGTTTCTTTGCTTCTTTGTTTTGACTTCTTTTTGTTTTTACCAGATGTTTTTAAAAAAAAATTAGGCTGAAAAAGAATAAAATGTTCTTGTTTGCAAAGAACTTGTCAAAAATTTTATTTGAAGGATAAATAATTGAATGTTACTTAGTCGTCCCTGAAAAAGTAGCTTTTTGTTCCAAATTTTAGTACGATTCACAAAAAATGTGATAAATCTGCCTAATCCCTTTTATCTGCGGGCTATTTTTGGAACACAGATTAAAATGTACAGACAAGGCATGCCTTGTCTGTACTCTTGCTTGAAATTTGATTTTTCTACCAATAAATTTTATTTCATTTTGCAAGTTTTTCACAATTATCTGTAAATTTCTTGCAAATTAATTGCCTTTTTCTGCATTTTATTTTTCATAAATCATTGATAATGAAAATTTTGAATAGTTTTTAAGGGACGACTAAATAAAGCAGTTTTCTTCTTTTTCGTGCATTTTGATTCAACGCACAAAAAAGAACATTTTTTTAGAAAATTTGAGAAAACTTTTACTCCAATTCCACCACCAAATCTCCTTGCTCTACGATAGAACCAACCCCCAAATGTATTTTCTTGATAATTGCCTCGCGGCTGGCGGTGATGATACTTTCCATTTTCATTGCCTCAATGACAAACAGAGGCGTATTTACTTGCACTTTTTCGCCTTCTTTTACCTTCATTTGCGAAATTTTCCCTTGCAGAGGCGAGCCAACGTGATTTTCGGCACTTGCTTTCACGTTAGTTTTTATCAAACTACGCTTTGAATTATCTACTAGACGAACACGACGAGTTTGTCCGTTATGCTCAAAATAAACAGCCCTAATGCCATTTTCATCTACATCGGCAACGCTAACAAGTTTTACAAGCAAGGTTTTACCTTCTTCTATTTGTATTAAAATCTCCTCTCCTGCTTTTAGACCAAAGAAAAAAGCAGGTGTTGGCAAATAATATACCTCCCCAAATTCCTGTACGTGATTGTAATATTCCTCAAATACTTTTGGATAAAGCTGGTAAGAAAGAAAATCTAAAAAATTATCATCAAACTTAGTTTTGAATTGCTCAAATTCTGCCTCAAAATCAACGGGTTTTAGATGAGCATTAGGGCGGTCGGTGAAAGGTTTTTCATTTTTGAGAACTATCTTCTGTAGCGTTTCGGGAAAGCCACCGTAGGGTTGTCCTAATTCGCCACGGAAAAATTCTTTAACTGATTCAGGGAAGGAAAGCGTATGTCCTTTTTGTAAAATATCTTCGGCTGTAAGGTTATTGGCTGTCATAAACAAGGCAAAATCGCCTACCACCTTTGAGCTTGGCGTAACCTTGATGATATTTCCGAAAAGTTTGTTGGCTTCTTGATAGTTTTGTACTACCTGCTCGAATCTATCGCCAACACCTACCGAATCGGCTTGGGCTTTGAGGTTGGTGTATTGTCCGCCGGGCATTTCGTGTTCATAGACTTCTGCCGAACCTGTCTGCATACCCGCCTCAAAAGGATAATAATATTGCCGAACCGCCTCAATGTATTTAGAAAGTTTATTGAGTTTGCGGAGGTCGTAAGGATTTTCGCGGGCGTGTCCTTGCATCATTGCCACAATGGAGTTGAAATTAGGTTGAGCCGTTGTGCCTGACATTGCCGCAATGGCTACATCAATCACATCAACACCCGCCTCGATAGCTTTCAGATACGTTGCCGCCTGAATAGAAGCCGTATCGTGTGTGTGCAAGTGAATAGGAACACTTACGGTTTCTTTGAGTTTGGAAATAAGCACCTCGGCAGCGTGAGGTTTCAGCAAACCTGCCATATCTTTGATAGCCAAGATATGCGTGCCTGCATCTTCTAAGCGTCGGGCAAAATCTAAGTAATATTGTAGTGTGTATTTTTTTTCATTTTTGCCGAGCAAATCGCCTGTATAGCAGATAGCCGCTTCGGCAAGGCTGTTGGTGTATTTTCTGACAGCCGAGATGCTGGTTTTGAGGTTTTCAATCCAGTTGAGCGAGTCGAAAATTCGGAAAATATCAATGCCATTTTCAGCAGATTTTTCAATGAATTTTTCTACCAAGTTGTCAGGATAGGCTTTGTAGCCCACGCCATTAGCTCCACGCAAAAGCATTTGCATTAGGATATTGGGAGCGGCTTTTCGGATAAATTGCAGGCGTTTCCAAGGGCATTCTTTCAGGAAACGCAAGGCTACATCAAACGTTGCTCCCCCCCACATTTCCAAAGAAAAAGTTTGCGGAAAATGGTAAGCCATCATTTCGGCATAGGGAATCATATCTTTGGTACGCATACGCGTAGCCAACAAAGACTGATGCCCATCGCGAAGCGTGGTATCGGTGTAATAGATTTTTTGTTCGTTTTTGAGCCACTGGCAAAATTTTTCTCTGCCGAGTTCTTCTAAGATTTGTTTTGTGCCTTTGGGCTTGTCATTGAGGCGGTCATAATCTAAGAGAGGCGGTTTGCTGAATGTTTTTTTGTCATCTTTAAATTTTACATCAGGATTGCCATTGACAATCACATTTGCCAAGAAACGTAAAGCACGCGTGCCTCTATCAAAGCGTTTGGGGATTTGGAAAAGTTCTTTGTGTTGGGCAATGAAAAAAGTAGTTGCCTTTCCACTCTGAAAAACGGGGTGATTGATAACATTTTCCAAAAAACCGATATTAGTTTTCACACCTCGTATCCGAAACTCTCGTAAAGCACGGCTGAGCCGTTGGGCTGTTCCTTTGAGTGTTCTGCCTGAGGCAGAAACCTTCACAAGCATTGAGTCGAAGAAAGGCGAAATTTTTACACCAGGATACGTACTGCCTTCATCTAAGCGAATACCGAAACCTGCGGCATTTCGGTATTCTACAATTGTTCCGAAGTCAGGCTTAAAGTCGTTAAGGGGGTCTTCGGTCGTGATACGGCACTGAATAGCTACGCCACGAGCCACTACATCTTCTTGTTTGTGTATCCAGATTTCAGGGTCCGAAAGGCGATGCCCCTTAGCAATAAGAATTTGTGAGCGAACAATATCAATCCGAGTAATTTCTTCGGTAATGGTATGCTCAACTTGTATGCGTGGATTTACTTCAATAAAATAAATATTTTCGTCTTTATCTACCAAAAACTCTACCGTGCCTACGTTGTTGTAACTAACTTTTCGGCAGATGTTTAGAGCATACTCATAAAGTTTATTTTTGGTTTCTTGTTTGAGAAACGAAGGAGCAACTTCAACTACTTTCTGAAAGCGGCGTTGTACGGAGCAATCTCTTTCGTAGAGATGAACAATATTGCCGTAGTTATCGCCCATAATTTGCACTTCGATGTGTTTGGGGTCTTCGATGAATTTTTCCATAAAAAGCGTATCGTCGCCGAAGGCACGTTTAGCTTCGCCTTTGGCTTCATTGTAGGCTTTTTCAAGGTCTGCCTCGTTGCGTACCACACGCATACCACGCCCACCGCCACCTGCCGAGGCTTTTACCATTACAGGAAAACCGATACGTCGGGCTTCTTGCAGAGCGATTTCAAAAGTAGTTAAATCTTGTTGATTGTCTTGAATGATAGGCACTTGTGCCTCAATAGCAATTTTCTTAGAGGCAATTTTATCGCCTAAGGCTTCCATTACCTCAGGCTCGGGACCTACGAAAATAATTCCCTCTTCTCTACACCTACGAGCCAGATTTACATTTTCCGAAAGGAAACCATAGCCCGGGTGAATGGCATCGGCTTTTATTTTTTTGGCTAAGGCAATAATTTCCTCAACATCAAGGTAGGGGCGTAATGGTTCATCATCTTTGCCTATTTGATAGGCTTCATCGGCTTTGAAACGGTGAAGTGAGTAGCGGTCTTCGTAGGTATAGATGGCTACGGTGCGTATGCGAAGCTCGGAGGCGGCTCTGAATATCCGAATGGCAATTTCGCCACGATTGGCTACCAATAGCTTTTGTAAGGGTTTTAGATGATTCATAAGCAAAAATTATACTTTTACCTGTTTCTAAGGGCTTTAATTTGTGTATTTTTATCAGTAAAAGCAAATTTTTTTATGCAATAATCTAGCAAGTTCTCCTAATTTTTGACACTTTTTACTATCTTTATCCTCAACTTACAAGTTTATTCTTCTTCGATGATGATAAAAACATCTTCGTTTGGTTTTTGTAGCAAGTGCTTCTCGCGGGCAAATTTTTCAAAATTTTCGTTTTGGTTATAATCTTTTACGTTTTGGCGGAGATTGTTGTGGAGCTCCTGATAATAAGCCTTTTCTCTTTGCAGTTTATTGTATTTCTTTCGCCATTTGTATTGGCTGATGAAGTCATTTGCATCAAAAAAAAGCATCCAAATAAACAAAGCAAAAGCCGTAACGAAGTAAAAACTTTTCATAAATTTGGGAATACGAAAGTTTATTACTTTTTTTACAAAACGCTTGAATTGTTTTTTGGTATCCATTGCTATTTTATTTTTACAAGATGCTCAAAGTTACGGCAAACCACGCAAAAGAACAAATAAGTTTTGATGTTCGCCACAAAGACGGACAAACTTGGCTCAACGAAAAAGCAATACAATGGGATTTGCAAGCCATCAACGAACACACGTTTCACGCCATTTATCAGGGAAAATCTTTTACCATTGAGGTTGTGAAAGCAGATTTTTCGGAAAAAAATTTTTTGCTCAAAATCAATGGGCAAAAAGTTGAGTATTCCGCCAAAGATGCTATTGATTTGCTCTTGGAAAAAATGGGACTGCAAGGCAAAAGCAGTGCCAAAATCAATCAACTTAAAGCCCCAATGCCCGGGCTGATTGTTGATGTACGTGTAGCAGTAGGGCAGAAAGTAAGCAAAGGAGAGAATTTGCTCGTTTTAGAAGCAATGAAAATGGAAAATATCATCAAATCGCCTACCGAAGGTACAATAAAAGCCATAAAAGTACAAAAAGGCGAAAACGTAGAAAAAAATAAAATTTTGATTGAGTTTGAGTAAAAAACCGCTATGAATCGTATTGATAAACTATTTCACGAGAAAAAATCAAATATCCTGACTATCTACTACACGGCAGGTTTTCCGCAAAAAGACGCTACCGTCCCGATTTTAGAAACTCTGGCTCAAAATGGCGTAGATTTGGTTGAAATAGGAATGCCTTTTTCGGACCCCCTTGCCGACGGCGAAACCATACAGCGAAGTAGCGAAATTGCTCTCAAAAATGGAATGACTATCCAAGTACTTTTTGAGCAGCTGCAAAATATTCGCCAAAAAGTACAAATTCCTTTGGTGCTGATGGGTTATTTGAACCCTGTTTTGCAGTTTGGTGTAGAAAATTTTTGCAAAAAATGTGCAGAAGTAGGCATTGATGGGCTTATCCTTCCCGATTTGCCCCTGCAAGAATACGAACAAGAATACAAAGATTTATTTGAAAAATACAATCTCTATCCTATTTTTCTAATTACTCCCCAAACTTCGGAGGCTCGTATTAGGAAAATAGATAGCCTCTCGAAAGGCTTTATCTATGTAGTTTCGCAGGCGAGTACTACGGGGACAAAATTAGGTGTTTCGGAAAGTCAGGAGGCGTATTTTCAACGCATAAAAGCAATGAATTTGAAAAATCCTTTACAAATAGGTTTTGGCATTTCAGATGCCGAAAGTTTCCAAAAGGCCTGTCAGTATGCACAAGGAGCGATTATTGGCAGTGCTTTTATCAAATATATCCAAGAACGCAACGACACAAGTAAAGCTACCGCTGAATTTGTGAAAAATATCCTGCAAAAAAGTCTTGTGCAAAAATGACCATAGACCTACGAAGCGACACGGTTACTCGCCCTACGCCTGCTATGCTCGAGGCAATGCTTTCGGCAAAAGTAGGCGATGATGTCTATGGCGAAGATGAAACCGTAAATCTTTTAGAGCAACGCACTGCCCAAATGTTTGGAATGGAAGCAGGCTTATTTTGTGCTTCGGGTACAATGACCAACCAAATCGGTATCAAGGCTCTTACGCAACCCAACGACGAAATTATTTGCGACAAGCTCGCCCATATCTACAACTACGAAGGTGGCGGACTTGCCTCCAACTCCTTACTTTCGGTACGTTTGGTAGAAGGAAATAGAGGAATTATCAGTCCGCAACAAATTGAAGAAAATATCAACCAAGATAACATTCATTATCCACATACCAGCATTGTAGCCTTAGAAAATACGGTCAATAAAGGCGGTGGTTGTTATTATACTTTGCCTCAAATTTCGGCTATTGCAGAAGTTTGCAGGCAAAACGGCTTATTTTTGCACTTAGACGGGGCAAGAGTGTGGAATAGTTTGGTAGAAACGCAAGAAAATCCTGCTGAATATGGCAAATATTTTGATACGATTTCGGTTTGTTTTTCAAAAGGCTTGGGCTGTCCTGTTGGTTCGGTGCTTTTGGGAAGTAAAGAAACTATCAAGAAAGCCAAACGCATTAGAAAAGTAATGGGTGGAGGTTGGCGACAAGCAGGTTATTTGGCGGCAGCGGCTTTGTATGCCTTAGAAAATCATATCCAACGCCTCCGAGATGACCACCAACGAGCCAAAATACTCGGCTCGGCTTTGCAAAATGCCTCTTTCGTGAAAGAGGTGTATCCTGTATGCACTAATATCGTCATTTTTGAAGTGCAAAGCGATACTTCATCACAAATAATTACCGAAAAATTTGCAGAAAAAGGCATTAAAGTTTCGCCTTTTTCCAAAACCCATATCCGAATGGTTACGCATTTAGATTTCACAGATGTAATGCTCGAGCAAACGTTGGAAGTGATAAAGGCAATTTATTGAAATTGCAAGTTGTTTTTTAAAAAAATACAAAACAAAACTCCGAAAAGTGTTATTTTATTGCGATAAAGTGCCACACTACAAATAAAAAAGCATTTTTTTGTTGCTAATGCAGGAAAAACAATATACATTTGAAAGATTTTTTTGAAAAAGTATCAAATTGAACAGGTTTTGATGAATTCTTGTTGTAAAAAAACAGCCTTGCTCGTAGGTGCAACAGGCTTGGTGGGTTCGGCTTTGCTCGAACAAATGCTCGCTGATGATTTTTACAAAGAAATTATCGTTCTCACACGCAAATATTTAGGCATCAAGCATCAAAAATTACGAGAGTATCTGATTGATTTTGACAATTTGGACACTTATTCTCACCTTATCAAAGCCGACCACATCTATTGTTGTTTGGGAACAACTATCAAAAAAGCCAAAACCAAAGAAAATTTCTACTTAGTAGATTACACCTATCCCACCGAAATAGCCAAAATAGCTAAATTTAATGGGGCAACACTTTTTAGCTTAGTTTCGGCTATGGGGGCTTGCAAAAATTCTACATTTTACTACAATCGTGTGAAGGGTGAAGTAGAAGAAACCATACAGCATCTTCAATTCAAAAGTTGTAATATTATGCGTCCTTCGCTACTGCTTGGCGAAAGACAGGAGTTTCGTTTGGGTGAGGAAATTGGCAAAGTGGTTGCCAAGGGCTTGGAATTTATGATGGTGGGCGGACTGAAAAAATACAAACCCATTGAAGCAAAAGCCGTAGCCGTAGCAATGTATGCCATTTCCAAAGAAATGCGTGAGGGCTTTCATATCTTTGAATCTTCTTATCTGCAAGAAATATATGATGAGGAACGCTTCGCTGCATATACGGTTGCTTCGTAGATGATGTAAAAATAATCTTGTATCTTTCAAAGCAAAAAGCTACTTTCAAAGTGAAAAGGAAGTAGGCAAGCCACCGAAGGAATTTTAAAAATTTCACCTTTGCTATTCACAAGGATAACTTCAATAGGCTTTGCTTGTTTCTCTTCAAATTCAAACATCACTTGTCGGCAAGCACCACAAGGAGGAGTAAATTGATAATCTTCGCCACGTTTTTTGGCAATTATCAAAACTTTTTCAATCACTACATCAGGGTACAACACACCTGCACTGAAAAAAGCCACTCTTTCGGCACATAGTCCCGACGGATAGGCTGCATTTTCTTGATTTACCCCTTCCACAATCTCGCCATTGGCAAGCAACAAACACGAAGAAACCAGAAAGTTAGAATAGGGAGCATACGCCTTCTCACTGATTTGTTTGGCTCTTGCCAACATCTCTTGCTCTTTATCGCTCAAATAGCTCGAATCGGGCAAGACTACATAGTTTATACAAATTTGTTTTTCTTCTTTCATCATCTTTTAGAAAAATACCTATTTGCCGAAAATCAAATTACAAAACGCAAAATAAAAATTTATATTGCTTTTTTATTGCCGAAAGATTTTAAATTTGCCAAAATTTAAATTTAAACGACACAAACACAAATTTATGCTGTATTATCTTTTTGATTTTTTGGAACGTCAATATGATTTTTTTGGAGCGGGGGTTTTTCAATATATTTCTTTCCGAGCGGGTGCGGCTACGTTTCTTTCCTTGCTAATCAGCACTATTTATGGCAAGAAAATTATCAATTATTTGCGTAAAAAACAAATAGGCGAAGATATACGCGATTTGGGTTTGAGTGGGCAACTCTCTAAAAAAGGTACACCTACGATGGGAGGCATTATCATTATTCTTTCCATTCTTATTCCTACGCTTTTGTTTGCCAAGTTGGACAATATTTATGTGTTGCTGCTCATTGTTACTTTGGTGGGTTTAGGTTTTATAGGCTTTATTGATGACTATCTGAAAATTTCAAAAAAGAACAAAGAAGGACTTTCGGGCAAGTTCAAAATCGTGGGGCAGATAAGTATCGGTTTGGTGGTGGGAGTTACGCTCTATTACAATAGCAATGTAGTGGTACAAGAACGAGTTTTGTTGGGCGAAGAAGACCGCATAGCATATTTGCAAAAAAACGAAAGAAATGTGGTAGTCAATAAAATTCAGAAACGAGGCGAAGCACCTTACTATGCTGTTTCGTACAAGACTACCAAAACTAATTTGCCTTTTTTCAAAAACAATGAGTTTGACTACGACCTTCTCAACGTATTCGGCACTGATTGGTTTGAGGCTTTGATTTATATCGGAATGGTTATTTTTATCATTACGGCGGTCTCAAATGGAGCCAATATCACCGACGGACTCGACGGACTTGCAGCAGGGACATCGGGCATTATCGGGCTGACCTTAGCGATATTTGCTTATCTTTCGGGAAACATCATTTTTTCCGATTATCTCAACATTATGTACATTCCTAATCTTGGCGAGGTAGTAATCTTTGCCACGGCATTTGCGGGGGCGTGTGCGGGTTTTCTGTGGTATAATTCCTTTCCTGCACAAGTGTTTATGGGCGATACGGGCAGTTTGTCGTTGGGTGGGGTGATTGCCGTAATCGCTATTTGCGTAAGAAAAGAGCTAATGATACCTATACTTTGTGGGATATTTTTTGCCGAAAACCTATCGGTTATTTTGCAAGTGGCTTATTTCAAATACCAAAAGAAAAAAAGAGGCTTGGAATACGCCCAACAACACAGGCTTTTTTTGATGGCACCACTTCATCATCATTACCAAAAGAAAGGCTATCACGAATCCAAAATTGTGGTCAGATTCTGGATTATTGGAATTTTGCTTGCTATCTTCTCTCTGGTTACGTTGAAACTTCGTTGATATGTTTTAATTATACTCAAAAATAATTGATTTTTCGCTTTTCTGTACATTGAGCGTAGAGGTCAGTGAGCCTGCCGAACTGCCGAAATGTACAGAAAAGCAGTTTTTCTCAAAACTTTTTACAAAAACCACTTTTGATTGAGTATAAACTATTTTCTAAACCAATACTGATTCAGGAATTTCTACTTGATATAACTCTTTGATAGTAGCCTTCACAGTTTCAACAATTGTCGCATCTAAATTGATACTCTCGTCAGGGTTATTTATTTCGGCAATTCCCCAGCCTTTTGCTTTGAAAACATCTAAATTTTTCATCACAATTCTTTGCCACGCCATTGGTGTAATGTTTTCATCACACCATTTTTTGATTTTTAGGGCTTGCATTTTTGTAAAATTTTTAAACTAAAACGTATTCTACGGGCAGTTCTACTTGATACAACTCTTCCACAACGGAAGCAACCACTTCGAAGGCTTTTCCTGACAAAACTAAATTTGTAGGATTCATCAGATCAGAAAATTCTAAACCTTCTTCACGCAACTGAGGCAAAGCCTTTACGATTATTCTTTGCCAAGCAACAGGAGAGATTTCCTGATTGCTCCATTCTTGGATTTTTTTTGCGGAAACTTTCATAGTAAATTTATTTTTGGTGTTGAGAAAATTTATCTTTTCAAAGGTCTAAAACTTGCTTTGCAAAAAAAATGATTTTCATTAAGAAACCAATATGATAAATGTCAAAATCTTGTTTTGCAAGTTCTATCATACAAATAAGAGATTTTTTTCCTAAAATAAAAATTTGCCAAATTTTTTCTTAAAATTTAGATGTAATTTTTTTGTTTTTTTTCAAAACTGGAAATAAATAAAAGGTTGTATTGAAGCAGAACGCACTTGATAGAAAACAGCTATTATCCAAACCACAATTAGCAGGGCTTTCAGAAAATCGGGGAGTTGAGTAAAAACTGCCTGACAGCGATTTTTCCAACTTTCAGGTAAAAAATGTAACATATATGCAAGCAGAAGCATTAAAAAAACCAAATGATACGCCCCTATAATCTCAGGAACAAGCGACCATTGAAAGCCATATAGTATTTTTTTTAAAATGATTTGCACAACTTGTATATCTTGAATTTGCTCTTCTCCATTGATATTGATGGCATTTGCTCTAAAAAAAATCCAACATAAACAAATAAAATGAAATGTAAGTATTTGTGAAAAAAAATACCAAATTTTATTGTTCGGAAAGAAATTGCTTTTGGCGGTAAGTCGTGTCCAAGTTTTGTGTATGCCTAAGGCAAAGCCGTGTAACACGCCCCAAACAATAAAACGTAAAGAAGCCCCGTGCCAAAGTCCTCCCAAAAACATCGTGAGCATCAAATTGGCATCGGTACTTAACATTCTTCTCCGCTCTGCACTCCAAATTGCCGAAAGCCACATCACAAAAACAAAGACTATCAGGTACAAAGCCAAAAAAGATTTTTGTGTGTAGAGCAAACCCGCCCACAATACCAAGATGTGCAAACCTACATAGCCCCAAATATCTCTGAACTTTTGTAGCCACAAGAGCCAACACAGCAAAAACAAATGAAAAAAAAGCCAAGAGCCAATTTCTAAACTTTTATCCAAAAGCAAAGCAAATAAAATGGCTACGGGTAGCGAAAGATAGGTAAAAGTTGAGGTTCTCCGACTGCCTCCTAAGGAAATATACAAATAATCTTTGAGCCAAGTAGAGAGTGAGATGTGCCATCTTCGCCAGAAATCGGTGATATTAGAGGCTTTGTAGGGTTGTTTGAAGTTTTCGGGCAGGCGAAACCCTAAGAGCAGAGCCAAGCCTATGGCTATGTCGGTATAGCCCGAGAAATCAAAGTAAATCTGAATAGCAAATCCATACACCCCCATTAAGTTCTCAAAACCTGTGTAAGTAAAAGGATTTTCAAATACTCTGCTTACTAAGTTGATGCTGAGGTAGTCGGCTATGAGTTTTTTGGTCATTCCTGTCAGTAGTAGCCAAAAAGCCCTTCCTATTTCTGCCTCGCTAAGGTGGTAGGCTTGCCTGATTTGTGGTAGGAAATCACTTGCCCTTACGATAGGTCCTGCGACAAGTTGCGGGAAAAAGCTAACAAATAAGGCGAAATCTAAAATGTTTTTGGTGGGTGCAATCTTGCCACGATATACATCAATGGTATAGCTCAACGTTTGGAAGACATAAAAAGAAATGCCAACAGGCAAAATGATTTGCGTAATATCAAAATTTGTCCCAGTGAGCGTGTTGATAAGTTCAGCCAAATAATCTTTTGCTACCCAGTTGGTTGCAAATAAGCTATTGAGAAATTCGGTAAGTAGGTAAGCGTATTTGTAGTAAAGCAATAACCCCAGATTAGACAGCAAGCTCAATAACAAAAACAAGCGTCTGAAAAAGATTGTGGTGCTTTTATGTATCCATAAGGCGAAGAAGAAGTCTGTGATGGTGCTAAAAATAAGTAACCAAAAATAAAAACCGCCAGATTTATAGTAAAAATAAAGACTTGCCACCAAGAGCAAGGCATTACGGGCGGCGATGTGTTTGCGTGTGAGGGCGTGTAGAATAAGTAAAACGAAGAAAAATCCCCAGAAGAAAGGTTGTAGGAAATCTAATGGGGCATTTGTCTGAAAAGCGATTATCTGAAAAATATCAAAATCCAAGAGAGTTTAGTAAGTTTTGAAAAAGATAAAAACAGCATTACGAGCATTTGGCTTCTGCCCAATGCCCGCAAAGATAAAGATAATTAAGCAATTTTGTGCATATCGAGAGCCACTCCGATAACTTTGTTTTTTTTGTCTAAAATCGGACTGGCAGTAATGTCGTACAAATCATCTAAGAAAATGACAGCTTCTTTGAATTTTTCACCTGCCAGAGCTTTATCAAAAAGTAATTTGTAGGTTTCCCATTCGGAAGGCGAAAATATTTTCTCGATGCTTTCACTGATTTGTATATTGTATTTTTTCTTTTCCGAAAGTGTTTTAGCAAGTGCTTCGTTAAATACCACGAAATTGTACTTGGTATCGAGTGCGAAGATAAGGTCTTCTAGATTGTTGATTAAGCCTCTTAGGTCTGCTTCTTTTTCTTCCATTTCGCGTTGTATGCGTATGAGTTCCTCTTGGTTCTTTTTGATTTCGGTGATGTCTTTGGCAAAGACCGTAACCCCTTGTACATTGTCACTATCATCTAAAATGGGGTTATATGTTACCAAAAGGGCAATTTCTTCTCCCTTTGAGCCTACATAATATTCTTCCATACGCACTTTTTCTCCGTTCAAGGCTCTGTCGTAGGGGTCTTTGAGTTTGTTGTAATTTCTTTCGGGGAAGGTGTCGAGTATATTTGTTCCAATATCTACCTCTCTACCCATTTGCTTAAATACATTTTTTAGGTTATCGTTGATAATCGTAACGAAGAAGTTTTTATCGATAGACAAGATGCGTTCATCGGTATTGTTGATAAGTGCCGTGAGGTTTTCTTGTTGTTGTTTAGTTCTTTTTTGTACTTCTTGAATTTGTTTTTCAGTTTCTTTTCTTTGGGTGATGTCTTCGGCAAGCATCAAAATCTTGATAGTGTTTCCATTGAGGTCAAATATGGGATTAAAACTGCCATTGAGCCAGATAGTATCGCCAACACTATTTTTAAACTCATATTCCCCCGACTCGAACTTTCCGCCTTTGAGCTGTCGCCACATCATTTTGTAATCATCGCTTTCAGATTCTTCGAGGAGTAATAGTTTGTTGTAATGTTTGGTAACTAACTCTTGAGCAGTATAGCCAAAGAGTTCTAAGGCGACTTTGTTGATGTCGGTAATGTAGCCTTGCAGGTCAAATTCTATCACAATCGAGGAACGCCTGAGAGCCTCTATTTGCCCTTGATAATCAAGCACTCGCTTTTTTTCTTCTGTTATATCAAAAGCCAAACAAATTACTTTATAGAAATCTCGTGTATAGCCATCTTCGTCATCTTTTTTGGTGGCAATGGGGACGTATGTTGCTCGTATCCAAATTTCGGAGCCATCTTTGGCTATTCTTTTATATTCGCCTGTTTGGGTTTTCCCTGCTCTGAGGTTATCCCAAAATTTCAGATATTCTTCGCTGTAAGAACTTTGTGTATCTAAGAATATTCGGTGGTTTTTTCCTTTTATTTCGTTGATTTTATACTTTAATTTTGCCAAAAATTGCTCATTAGCATTGATAAGTCTTCCTTCCATATCGTAATCTGCTTCTATGAGTGTAGAGGCGATGGCGAAAGATTGTGCTTTGAGCGTAGTTTCACTTTTACGCATTTCGGCTTGTGCCGATTCGAGTTGTAAGATACTATTTTTCGTTTTTTCTTCTTGCTCACGAATTTGCTCTGTAATACGTTTTTGTTCTTCCAAAAGTAAGCGAGTACGCTCATTTACTTTTACGTTGGAAATGGTAGAAGCAATATTGTTGGAGAGACGCTCAATGAATTCTATTTGGTATTTTTCAAAAGTTTTGAAGGAGGCTAACTCAATAATTCCGATTAGCTTCTCATTGAGTTTGAGCGGAACGACCAAAACGCTTCTGGGGTTAGCCCCTCCCAAGCCCGAAGTAATATCAGCGTAGTTTTCAGGAACATCATCAAGGTAGATGGTTTCTTTGTCAATAAGCACTTGCCCGATAACTCCTTCGTGAGGATAGATTTTTAGGTTCAGGAATTTCTGCTTGTCAAAAGCATAGGCAGCTGCCAATTCAGCATACATTTGCTCCTCGCTTTCGTCATTTACAATATACATACCACCTTGTGCCACCCCTACATATTGTATCAATTCTACCAATATGTTGTAGGCTAATTTTTTTAGGTCATCGTTATTCTGACGCAAAATCTCCACAAACTTAGTAAGCCCCGTATTGCTCCACTCGCGGTTTCTTTCACTTTCGGCAACGTTTATCATACGCTCTCTCATATCGAGCAAAGCCCCCGCAAGCGATTCTTTTTCAAGGTCAGTTTGTTTAATGCCCCTGTATTGTGCTTGCAGATTGCCCCTGCCAATGTCCTGAATAAAGGCGGTAGCATTTTCTAAGTTACCAACCATTTTGTTGATAGCCTTGATAACCGAACCTACTTCATTATTGAACTCGTAGGCAATGGGTTTGCTACTAACACCTTCGGCTATTTCTTCGGCGGCATAGGCAATCAGATTAAGCGGTTTGAGAACAACATCTTTAATCACGAAAAATGCTCCGACAATGGCTCCTACATTGAGCAAGGTAAGTATCAGAATTATTAAATCTGCATTTTGGCGTTTTTTATCCAAAATATTCAGATATTCTCTTACTAATTGTTCATTGAGCAGCAGCATTTCGGAAGACTTGCTACGCAAATAATTGATGGCACTTATCACACGAGGGTTGGTAATTTGTTTTTCTTCGGCATCAATATCAACCAATTTTTCTATGTCAATATCCAACTTTATCCCACTTTGTTTTTCGTTGTTGGCTCTGATAGTTACCTTGATAGGCTCTGCTACTACCACACTGGCAGAGTCTTGGTAAGTTTTCCAGAGTTTTTCTACCCGTTTGATAGTAGGGAGGATTTCGGCATCAGCTTTGTCTTTTATGGTAACTTCTTGCCTATCCACGGTAATAGTGCCTCCATCGCGTAAGGCACGTAAAATGCGGGCGTGTTCGGTAATATGCTCACGTAAAACCGTCTTCATATTTTCGTTTCCTTCGGCAACTTTTTGGGCATCAATCACGATGAGTTGGGAGAGGGTACGATTTTTCCCTGCAATATTCACAAGGTATTGTCCTTGTTCAATCGCATTGAAAAAGTAACTTGTAAGGACATAGTTGAGGAGCAAAATCACTAAGAAAACTCCCAAGAGCAAAAATAAGCTATTTCTAATAACGGGATTTTGTTGGTTGCTTGTCATTGTTTTGCAAATTTGGGTTGTTTAGTATCCAAAAATTTCTCTATGCTCATATTGAGCCAATGTAAGGCATTTTGCCCTAATAGTTTTTCTTTGGTAGTAGGCGAGAGTTCTTGCATAGATTCTATGAGTTTGCCCGGCTCAAGCTCGCCTAATGGGAAGGGATAGTCTGTCCCCAGAGCGATTTTATCTTCACCAATTACTTGCAAGAGCAATCTTAGGGCGTGGGGGTCGTGTACGAGTGAATCCACATAAAATCTGCCCAAATATGCTCTTGGATGTACATTATTATCAATGGCACACAAATCGGGACGAACCTCGAAGCCGTGAGAAATTCTACCAATGGTAGCAGGAAACGAGCCTCCTCCGTGTGCAAAGGCAACACGTAATTTGGGAAGTTTTTCAAAGATGCCACTAAAAATCATAGAGCAAATAGCCAAAGAACTTTCGGCAGGCATACCCACTAGCCAAGGCAACCAGTATTTAGGCATTTTTTCTTTTCCCATCATATCCCAAGGATGTACAAAAATGGCGGCACCGAGTTGTTCGGCGGCTTGAAAGAAAGGAAAAAGCACTTCTTCTGATAAGTTCCATTGATTGATATGTGAGCCGATTTGTACGCCTGCCAAGCCTATTTTCATACAACGTTCTAACTCCTGAATGGCTAATTTAGGTTCTTGCAGTGGTACCGTCCCCAAGCCCACAAACCTTGTAGGAAACCGATGCACAAGGTCTGCTATGTGGTCATTGAGAAACATCGAGAGGTCTAAGGCATCAAAAGCACTTGCCCAATAGCTAAACATCACAGGAATAGTAGAGAGTACCTGCACATCTACTTTGTGCGTGGCACACTCACGCAAGCGAACTTCAGCGTCCCAACAATTAGCATAAATTTCCCTGAAAAATTTGCCATCAATCATCATTCTGGCACAACCGGGCTTGTGGTGGTCTAAATTCACAAAACCCGTATAGCCGTACTTCTTTTTCAGGTCGGGCAAATGCTCAGGGATAATATGCGTATGAATATCTATTTTTAGGCACATAAGGCTTGAAGGCTATGGGTTCGGTTAGTAATTGTGGATAAACGCTTTTGCTCAAAAATAAAGATTTTTTTGAATTTTTACGCTTTTTTCACTGAAAAATATCAGTTTTATACTTACATTTGCCCAAATTTTTTGTATATGCAAAAATACTCCTTCTTGCCGCCTGCTGTATTGCTTCTCGAAGACGGAACGCTATTTACGGGCTATGCTATCGGAAAAATAGGTACAAGCACAGGGGAAATTTGCTTCAATACAGGAATGACAGGTTACCAAGAAATCTATACCGACCCCTCTTATTTTGGGCAAATTGTTGTCAATACAACTGCTCATATCGGCAACTACGGCACAAACCATAGAGAGCAAGAATCGGATAAGCCTAAAATTAGCGGAATGGTCTGTAATGCTTTTTCCAACACCTACTCACGCCACCAAGCTGATGATAGCTTACAGAACTATCTACTCAAGCATCAGGTAGTCGCTATTACAGGCATCGATACAAGGGCTTTGGTACAACACATTCGCAACAAAGGAGCAATGAATGCTCTCATATCTTCGGAGAGCTTAGAAACAGACTTTTTACGAAAAAAGTTGCAAGAAACCCCTTCTATGAAGGGATTAGAACTTTCCTCGCAAGTAAGTACCCAACAAACCTATACCTACGGAAAAGAAAGTGCTGGCTACAAAATAGCCGTTTTAGATTTGGGGGTGAAAGAAAACATCTTGCGTTGTTTTGCCGATAGAGATGTGTATCTGCGGGTATTTCCTGCTAAAACAAGTTTTGCAGAAATGCAGCAATTCAATCCTGATGGGTATTTTATTTCAAACGGACCTGGAGACCCCGCTGCTATGCCTTATGCCGTAGAAACAGTCAAAGATATTTTGAACAACCAAAAACCACTATTTGGCATTTGTCTGGGGCATCAGCTTTTGGCTTTGGCAAGTGGTATAGGCACACACAAAATGCACAACGGACACCGAGGACTTAACCACCCCGTAAAAAATTTGATTACAGGGAAAAGTGAGATTACCTCGCAAAATCACGGATTTGGCGTAAATAAAGAAGACATCGGTAAATCGGATATTGTAAAAGTTACGCATATCAATCTAAACGACGGAAGCATTGAGGGAATTCGTCGTGTAGATAAACCTGCTTTTTCGGTGCAATATCACCCCGAAGCCTCCCCCGGCACCCACGACTCGATGTATCTTTTTGATGAGTTTATCAATTTGCTTAGCAAGCATAAAAATCAATAAATGTACCTGATTATGACAAAATTATTAGAAAACAAAGTCGCTCTCGTCACGGGGGCTTCTAAAGGCATAGGCAAAGCTATTGCCGAAAAATTTGCCGAACAAGGGGCAAAAGTTGCCTTCACCTATTTATCGAGCATTGAAAAAGGACAAGCATTAGAAGAAGCACTCAAAGCAAAAGGCGTAGCAGCCAAGGGCTATCGTTCTGATGCCTCCGACCACAAACAAGCCGAAGATTTGGTAAATCAGGTGTTGCAAGACTTTGGAAAAATTGATATTTTGGTAAATAATGCAGGCATCACCAAAGACGGCTTACTTATGCGAATGACAGAAGAACAATGGGATAGCGTCATCAATATAAACTTAAAGTCTGTTTTTAATCTTACAAAGGCGATTCTTCGCCCTATGATGAAAGCAAAGTATGGCTCAATTATCAATATTACTTCGGTAGTGGGTATCAGAGGCAATGCGGGGCAAGCCAATTATGCTTCTTCCAAAGCAGGGATTATCGGTTTCACAAAATCGGTGGCTTTGGAATTAGGCTCTCGTAATATCCGCTCAAATGCAATTGCTCCCGGCTTCATAGAAACAGAAATGACACACGAACTCGCTAATAAAGAAGAATGGCTGAACCAAATCCCCCTGAAAAGAGGCGGACAAGCCGAAGAAGTCGCCAATGCTTGCGTATTTTTAGCCTCAGATATGTCTTCGTACATTACAGGACAAGTGCTACAGGTTGATGGCGGAATGCTGACATAGAAAATTTTATACTCAATCAAAAGTGGTTTTATGTTTTTCTGTACGTTTCGGCAGTTCGGCAAGCTCACTGACCTCTTCGCTCAACGTACAGAAAAATACAAAACCATTTATTTTTGGGGTATAAACACTCTTGGCTTGGTTTTACACCAACATTCGCATAGGCTCTTCAAGATTAGCTTTGAGGGTTTTCAGAAACTCTGCCCCAGTTGCCCCATCTACTACCCTGTGGTCGCAGGTAAGTGTAACCTTCATAATGTTGGCTACTTTCATTTCCCCTTTTTCCACGATAACGGTTTCCTTAATTCCTCCAACCGCCAATATACACGCATCAGGGGGGTTGATGATTGCTGTAAATTCATCTATGCCGTACATTCCCAAATTGCTGATAGTAAAGGTACTACCTTCCCAATCTTTGGGTTGAAGTTTTTTGTCTTTTGCCTTTTGGCTAAAATCTTTCACTTCGGCGGCAATTTGCGATAAGGACTTCATATCCGTATTGCGTATAACAGGCACTAAAAGCCCTTCGTCTACTGCCATAGCTACACCAATATTCACGTGGTAATTCACACGGATTTTATCACCTAACCAAGAAGAATTGATTTTAGGGTGCTGTTTGAGAGCCATTGCTGCGGCTTTGATTACAATATCGTTGAAAGAAATTTTTACAGGCGAAAACTCATTCATTCGGCTGCGGGCTTGCATAGCCTTATCCATTTGGATTTCTACGGTCAGATAAAATTCAGGGGCAGAAAATTTACTTTCAGAAAGCCTACGAGCAATAGTTTTTCGCATTTGTGATACATTTATTTCCTCGTAGTTTTCTAAGATGTTGCTGGCACTGGTAGAAGTAGTTTTTGTTTCAGTTTTTACTTCGGGGCTGGCTACTTTTGGGGTAGAGCTTGCAGGTTTGTAGCTTTCAATGTCCGATTTAGTTATTCTACCGCCATCACCTGTACCCTGTACGAGGGCTAAATCTATTCCCAAATCGCTTGCCATTTTACGAGCCAAAGGCGAGGCTTTTATTCTGCCATTAACATCAGAACTTGTTGTTGGGGTAGATGCAGTGTTTGCAGTTAGAGGAGTGGAGATTTGGGCAACATTTTGCTGCACCGCTCCCCCTTGATTGGCTTGTAGCAAGGTTTTCCAGTCGGCATTAGGCTCTCCTATGATGTAGAGAATAGCATCAACTGCTACTTTGCCTCCTGCTTCTACCCCCAGATATAAAATAGTGCCTTTTTCGTAGGCTTCGAGTTCCATTACGGCTTTGTCGGTTTCTATTTCAGCCAAAATATCACCGGGCTTTACGCTATCACCTACTTTTTTGTGCCAAGCTACTACCACGCCTTCGGTCATTGTGTCGCTCATTTTAGGCATTCTTTCAATTTTGGCTTTAATGTTAGATACATCAATAGTTTCAGTAGCCGAAACAGCAGTAAAAGGACTTGTAGCTGTAGCCACAGAGGTAGAAGTCGTAGGCTGACTTGCAGGTGTTGTTGGGGAGCTTGGCTTGCCTGAAAGTAAATGCTGAAAATCTTCGCCGGGCTTGCCTACAATATACAAAGTTCCATCCACAGGTACGGATTGTCCTGCTTCTACACCAATATAAAGAATTGTCCCACTCTCATAAGCCTCTAAATCCATAGTGGCTTTATCGGTTTCTACCTCTGCTACAATCTCACCAGCTTTGATGGTATCACCTACTTTTTTGTGCCAAACAGCAACAACCCCTTCGGTCATTGTGTCACTCATCTTGGGCATTTGAACAATTTGAGCCATATTATTGCGTGTTTAATTCAAAACATAAGAAGTGGAAGGCAAGATAAAATATATTTTTTCAGATTGCAACGAGTTTTAGCATTTATTTGTGTGTATCGGAGTTAAGTCTTTTTTTACTTTTGCTTGGCACTCGCCCAAAGTCTATCCATTTTAATAAAATTTGACATATAGTATTACAATGATGCGTGCATACTAATTAGCATCTATTTTGGGACTATTTTGATGAAAATTGATATTTTTTTTGAAAAAAAATTATTTTTTCTTGATAATGAAGTTGTTTAGGATTTATACTCATTCAAAAGTGGTTTTTGTAAAATTTCTTCAAAAAACCTGTTTTTCCTGTGCGTTTCGGCTCATTTCGGCTTCGCTCAATGAACACGCTCAACGCACAGGAAAAAACAAAACCAAATTATTGCGAGTATAAACGTAAGTTTTTCCGTGCAACTTTCCAAAAGTTACAACTTTTGGAAAGTTTTTTAATCCTCCAAAGAATTATTCATAAAAGTAGTTTTTAGAGCGAGCCAAATGAGCCAAAATATTACCGCCCAAATCAGATAAATACGATAAAAGTCTTTTGCCTGCACGTATTTTACTTCCAAAATTTCTGATTTTTCGTAAGCAGAAATTTTTTCAAAAATAGCTTTCAAAGCATTGGCATTTTCGGCTCTGAAAAATTCCCCTTTGCTCGTCTGAGCAATTTGTTTCATAGTTTGCTCGTCGATAGCATTTTCATACATTACAGGCTTTCCGAGTACATCTTTTCCGTAAGGGACAGCCTCTTGCCTGCTGGCAGCAATAATTGTATAAATTTTTATTTGTTTTTCTTGTGCCAAACGAGCCGCCTCGAGGGGCTGTATTCTGCCCGCATTGCTATCGCCATCACTTATCAGAATAATTACTTTGGATTTTGCCTTGCTTTGCTCTAAACGATTGATAGCCACTGCCAAAGCATCGCCAACGGCAGTACCTTCGGTTTCGGTCATTTGGGCTTTTACTTCTTCTTTCAAATAGCTTCGGAGCAAATCGTAGTCGGTGGTAAGAGGTACAAGTGTGAAAGCCTCGCCAGCAAATACCACCAACCCTATTCTATCTTCATAGAGCCTTCCGTCTATAAATTTTTGGGCAGTTTCCAAAGCAGTTTGCAAACGATTAGGGGCGTAATCTTCATACAGCATCGACTCCGAAACATCAATAGCAATCACTATATCAATACCTTCTGAATATTTTTCGATTTTTTCATTAACACGCTGAGGGCGTGCCAAGGCTACCAATACCAGAGAGAGAGATATAAGCAAAATCAGGTCGGGGATAAAGCGTTTCCATACACCTTTTTGAAAAGGCTTGGTATCTTTTGGTAAGACAATCGGTATTTTCTGACGGAAAGGTATAACCAAGAGCCAACGCAAGATCGGCAACAGAAGAACGAACGGCATAGCGTATAACCAAAAGCTATTCTGCCAAAAATATGTCTGCCAAGTGTTTGGCAAAAACCACTCTAATTTGTACCAACCCTCCGACTCTAATAAAAACAAAAAACTTAACACTTATTTAGATACAACAAGATTTTAGACATCAGACACAAGACATAAACATAATTTTCAAATCGTCCTAATTCAGACGGCAAGTCCTAATTCTTTTCTTATTATTTTTTCGCAATGTTGGAGTAGTTTTTCAGAGTTTTCAAAATCTTCTTGCAGAATAGGTTTGAAAATATGCACTCGCATTTGGGCAAAAGGAACAATAGGAATACGCTTGACCGTCCAGAAATTTTCTAAGGCTATTGGCACTATCAGAGCCTCGGGCAGGCACTCACAAAGTTTTACGAAACCTGCCGCCTTGAAAGGACGCATCTGGTTGCTGTTTTTATTACGAGTGCCTTCGGGATAGATATAAGCCGCCCAATTATGTTTTTTTACATTTTCGGCAAATTTCTCAATAGAACGCAGAGCCAAATCTCTATGGTTTCGGTTGATGACACTATGCCCACCATAGCGGATATTCCAAGAAATACTGGGTATGCCATAAGCCAACTCTTTTTTAGCAACATACTTGAGGTGGTGTGAAGTTCTGGCAAACAATGCCCCCAAACAAGCAATTTCAAATTCGCTTTGGTGATTACTTACAACAATAATTGGACGATTTTTAGGAAGATTTTTCAGATTTTCTAAGCCTTCAATGCGTGTTTTTGTTCCTATCAGGTAGGTTGATTTCCACACCACCCACATCATTGAGTGGCTCACGAACATATACACCTCATAGCCCAAAAACGAAAATATAACGTGAAAAGGGTGAAATACAATTAAGGTGAGAGCAAAAAGAAGTATCAGCACGGCAGTCAGCAACCAAGCCAGCACTTTTTTTAGCTCTTTAAACTCTGCTTGCTTATATTTTTCTTGTACAACAAGATATGCTTCCGAAAAGTAATCGAAAGTTGCCATAGTTTAAAAAATAAGTTTTTGAAAAACAATTATGGTGCAAGATAGTTATTTTTAAGCAGATTTACTTTATTTTTGCAAAAATTTTCGCTGTATAAATACCTTGATGATGAAACCTTTTGAAGAGCAAACCCTTAATTTTTACGAAGAACCTGAGCAGGTGTTTTCGATGAATCCCAAAAAGTTTATGATGTGGCTTTTCATAGTCAGTATCACTATGATATTTGCTTCTATGACCAGTGCCTACATCTTCAAACAAGCCGATGTTCGTTGGCTTACCTTCGACCTGCCCGAGGTTTTGGGATATAGTTCTGTTATTATAGCCGTAAGCAGTATATTTATGCAGGCTTCTTATTTTTTTGCCAAAAAAGATGAATTGAGCAAAACCAAAATTTCTCTACTGATTACTCTTGTTTTGGGCATTGCTTTTCTGATAATGCAGTGGGAGGGTTGGGTGAAACTCGTAGAAATGGGAATTTATGTAGGAGGAGTAGATAGAACAGGGCAACCTGTCAATGTGGCTGGCTCGTTTGTGTATGTACTTATGGGGTTGCACGCTTTTCACTTGATTACAGGCATCATATTTTTGGTTGTGCTTACTTGGGCAACTTTTCGCTATCAAGTACATTCTAAAGCTACCACACAAATAGAGATGTGCGTAATTTATTGGCATTTTTTGGGTGGGCTGTGGATATATTTGTATTTCTTTTTGCTTTTAAACCGATAAAAATTTGCAAATTTGCTTTCCTTATCTTTAATTTGTGATAAATTCAAGATAGAAAATCTTACAGAATATTTATGGCACACTCTGCGACAGTTTCGACACCTTCTAAAACAGGAACTTGGTTCGGCGGTAAAGAACCATTTAACGCAAGCTACGGAAAGTTAATGATGTGGTACTTTTTGCTTTCCGACGCTTTTTCTTTTTCTGGTTTGCTGATTGCCTATGCAGTACTCCGCTTCAAAGAAATAGGTTACTACAACTCTGAATTTGCCAAACAATTCGGCTCTATCAAAGAAGCTGGTGCTAAGTTTGTAGCTTCAGATGCTTACTGGCCTATTCCCGAAAAAATCTTTGATGCTTTCCCCTTCTTTCACGGACAGCACTTGCCACTCGTTTTTGTTGGTTTGATGACCTTCATTCTCATTATGAGTAGCGTAACAATGGTACTTGCCGTAGAAGCCGGACACAGACGCGACAGAGCCGACGTGGAAAAATGGATGCTTTGGACAATACTCGGTGGCATCACCTTCTTAGGTTGCCAAGCGTGGGAATGGACACACTTTATTATGGGAACAGACCAAGGGGCTGTTAGAAGCGTTTGGATGAACGGCGAGTGGGTACAAAAAACTATTCACGGAGCTAACCTCACGATGAACGAATATGGACCTGCTCCTTTTGCTTTCTGCTTCTTTACTATTACGGGTTTTCACGGCTTCCACGTACTTAGCGGAGTATTCATTAACTTGGTTATTTTCTATAATACCGCTCTTGGTATCTACGACCGCCCCGGTAGAAATTACGAAATGGTAGAAAAAGTTGGTTTGTATTGGCACTTCGTAGATTTAGTTTGGGTATTTGTATTTACCTTTTTCTATTTGGTCTAAAAAATTAAACTAACGAACAATTATGGCAAATGTATATGAAAATCTGCCCGCAGGCGAAGTAGCGAAACCTCAAACAAAAGTAATCTGGCGAACTTTCTGGATTTTGTTTGTGGTTACTTCCTTAGAGTTTTTGCTTGCCTTTACGATGCCTGCGGGTACTTTGCGTACGCTTATTTTCGTACTGATGACCTTAGTAAAGGCATTCTATATCGTAGCTGAATTTATGCACCTCAAACACGAAGTAAAAGGCTTGGTGTATGCTATTCTTGTACCTACTATCTTTGTAATTTGGCTCATCGGAGCAATGTTTATTGAGGGTGGCTCTATCTACGACTTGATTCATAACTTCTAAAAATGCAGAAATCTAAAAAACAAGTTGGTATTTTATTGGCAATGCTGATAATACCAGCTTTTTTCTTTATTTTGTTTCAGGCTTCTTTCAAAAATTACTACAAATTGCCCTATCTTAGCAAAGAAGGGGAGAGCAAGCCAGTCCAAATTATGCCTTTTTCGGTAAAACCAAACTTCCAACTTCCCCAAAAACAAACTTTTTGGGTAGTGGGTTACGACCAAGAGCAGGGCAATTTGAGCGACTCATTGCTCAATAATTTCGCTCGAATGAGCCGAAAAGAAGATTTAGCAAAATTATTAGAGCTAAAACTCAAAGGCTATCAAATTAAATATCTTCTGATGGGCAAAGAAATCAAACATAACGAAAAAGATGTTTTTATTTTGCCCCCCTCACCCAAAGCCAAAGATTTACTTCTTGAAAATTCAGGAGAAATTGTGCTGATAGATGAAGAAGGTTTTGTAAGAGGAAAATATACATTGCTTAACAAAAATAATTTTTTAGATGACGAAGAATTAGAACGCTTAGTTACTGAAATGAAGGTGCTTATTGAAATTGTTGCTAATCCTAAGAAAAAATAATGTTTTCTACAACCGAAATCACCTCTCACGAGATAGCCTCAGACAACCCTATTCACCAAAGGTTATTTTTTGCCTACTACCAAGCCTCCCAAATAATTTCGGGTGAGGTACTGGAAATAGGTTGCGGCGTAGGACGCGGTTTAGAAATTATCCTTCAAAAATGCCAAAACTATACAGCCTTAGACAAAAACGAAAAACTTATTGCCTTACTTCAAGAAAAATATCCACAACATAGATTTATCACGCATCACATTCCCCCATTGGCGAGTCTTGAAGATGAAAGTTTTGATTTTGTTGTTACGTTCCAAGTAATAGAGCATATTTCTCAAGACGATTTTTTTGTAAAAGAAATATACAGAGTTCTCAAAAAAAATGGTAAACTTGTAATTTCTACGCCAAATATCAAACAGTCGCTCACACGCAATCCTTGGCACATCAGAGAATACACAGCAGAGCAACTAAAAAATCTTCTTTCAAAATATTTTGGTAGTGTTGAAGCCTACGGCGTAGCAGGCAACGAAAAAGTGATGCAATATCACGAGGCTAATCGCTTGGCGGTGGCTAAGTTCAAGAAATGGGATATCTTTAATTTAGAAAAAAATTTGCCTCGTTGGGCTTTGCAAATTCCTTACGATATTTTGAACCGAATCAATCGCAAAAAATTATTCCAAAACCCTGACAGCCTCGCCAGCCAAATAGATTACACGGATTATTTCCTAAGCCACCATCCAGAAACGGCTTTGGATTTGTTTTATATTGCAACCAAATGACAAAACATTATGCAATCAGGAAAAACGAAAGCTGAGAAGTACGCTATCCTTGCCGAAAAAAATCAAGAAGCCTTGCTTGGCGGTGGGCAAGATAAAATTGATGCTCAACACAAAAAAGGCAAACTCACAGCCCGCGAACGTATTGATTTGCTCTTAGATGAAGGTTCTTTCGAAGAGATTGGCAAGTTCGTGATGCACCGTGCCAAAGATTTTGGTTTGGATAAACAACACTACCTTGGCGATGGAGTAGTTACAGGGTACGGCACTATCAATGGCAGATTGGTGTATGTGTTTTCGCAAGATTTTACCGTATTCGGTGGCTCACTTTCGGAGGCGTATGCCGAGAAAATCTGTAAAATAATGGATTTGGCAATGAAAAACGGAGCACCTGTCATTGGGCTAAACGACTCAGGTGGGGCAAGAATACAGGAAGGGGTGGTTTCATTAGCAGGGTATGCCGATATTTTTTACAGAAACACATTAGCCTCGGGCGTAATTCCACAAATCTCGGCAATTATGGGACCTTGTGCGGGTGGGGCGGTGTATTCGCCTGCCATTACCGATTTTATCCTAATGACCGAAGGCACTTCGTATATGTTTGTAACAGGTCCGAACGTAGTAAAAACCGTAACCCACGAAGATGTAAGTTCCGAAGATTTGGGCGGAGCTTCGGCTCATAGCACCAAATCGGGCGTTACGCATTTTGCTTGTGCCAACGAACTTGAAACTATCCAACATATCAAAAAACTGCTTTCTTATATTCCCCAAAATTGTGAGGAAGAAACACCGATTTTGACATACGAAAGCAATGGAAAAGAGGAAAGACCAAGCCTAAATGATATTATTCCCGATAATCCCAATCAGCCCTACGATATGCGTGAGGTAATTGAGCAAGTCGTTGATGAAGGTAGTTTTTTGGAAGTACATAAGAATTTTGCTGAAAATATTGTGGTAGGTTTTGCACGGCTGGCAGGCAGAAGTATTGGCATCGTGGGCAACCAGCCTGCGGTTTTGGCAGGTGTGTTGGATATTAACGCAAGCATCAAGGCGGCACGTTTTGTACGTTTTTGCGATTGCTTCAATATTCCGTTGTTGGTTTTTGAGGATGTTCCCGGTTTTTTACCCGGCACCGACCAAGAGTGGCACGGTATTATCACACACGGAGCAAAATTGTTGTATGCCTTTTGCGAAGCAACCGTTCCACGCGTTACCGTCATTACTCGCAAAGCCTACGGAGGAGCTTACGATGTGATGAACTCCAAACATATCGGAGCAGATATGAATTACGCTTGGCCTACTGCCGAAATTGCCGTTATGGGGGCAAAAGGTGCTGCCGAAATCATCTTCCGCAAAGAAATTACAGAAGCCGAAAATCCCGAAGCCAAATTGCAAGAAAAAGTAGAAGAGTACGAAAGAAAGTTCGCTAACCCCTACCGAGCCGCTTTCAGAGGATACATCGACGAGGTGATTATGCCTTCGGACACACGCAAAAAACTTATTCGGGCTTTTGCAATGCTTGAAAATAAAGCCGCTTCGCTACCCCGCAAAAAACACGGCAATATTCCTTTATAGGCGAATGGCACGCATCTTGGCAATAGATTATGGGTTTAAAAGAGTGGGGCTGGCTGTTACTGATTCGCTTCAACTGATAGCTACTGCCTTAGAAACTATCCATTCTAAGGATTTGATAAGTTTTTTAGAAAAATATTTACGCACAGAAGACGTAGAGGCTTTTGTAGTGGGTATGCCCAAAAATCTGAACAATCAAGCTACTGACCTAACTCAAGCTGTTGAAATACTCATAAAAACTCTGCAAAAGAAATTCCCTAATAAAAAGATTTACACTATTGATGAACGTTTTACCTCCAAAATAGCCCTTGATGCAATGATACAAGCTGGCTCTAAGAAAAAAGACCGCCACAACAAAAGCGGCAACTTAGACAAAGTCAGTGCTACGATTATCTTGCAAGATTTTTTGAATAGTCGAAAACTTTAAATAGTCGTCCCTTAAAAAGTACCTTTTCATTTCAAATTTTAAATTTTCAGCACACAGATCACACAGATTGAGCAGATAAAACACGGATTAAAATGTACAGACAAGGCATGCCTTGTCTGTACTCTTGCTTGAAATTTGATTTTTCTACCAATAAATTTTATTTCATTTTGCAAGGTTTTCACAATTATCTGTAAATTTCTTGCAAATTAAAATGCCTTTTTCTGCATTTTATTTTTCATAAATCATTGATAATTAAAATTTTGAATAGTTTTTCAGGGACGACTAAATATTTTTCTGCATTTTTGTTTAGGATTTTCCGTTCATTTGTCTTATGGTTGATTAGGAGGTGCTTAGTATTTTTGTAATTGCCTCGAATTCTAGCAGGAAGCCGTCGTGTCCGTAAAGTGAGTTGATGATATGTAAAGAGGCATTAGGAATATGTTGGGCTAAAAATTCTTGCTCGGCAATCGGAAAAAGTAAATCGGAACTGATGCCAATTACTTTGGTTTGAGCCTGTATAGTAGCAAGGGCTTGCTCTGTGCTTTTTCGCTTGCGTCCTACGTGGTGGCTGTCCATTGCTTTTGAGAGTGTCCAATATGAAAAAGCATTGAAGCGTCTGATGAGCTTTTCGCCTTGATATTGCTGATACGAACTTGCCTTGAAGTTATCTATTTTGTTGTTATCATCTTCTTTTTGCCTTTGATTGTAGATTTCCGTGTTTCTATACGAAAGCAAAGCAATAGCACGAGCGGCTTTCAGCCCCATCATACCTGCCTGCGGGTGAGCGTATTGCCAAGAGGCATCGGCTTGTATAGCCATTCTTTGGGCTTCATTGAAGGCAATGCCCCAAGGCGAATGAAAGGCATTGGTTGCCAATAAAACTAAATTTTTGATAAGGTCAGGTTGTAGAATTGCCCACTCCATAGCGATTTGTCCGCCCAAAGAGCCTCCCATTAACAAATGTATTTCAGGCAAATTTAGATGCCTACGTAGCTGTTCCAAAAAAATTGCCATATCGCGTGTGGTGATGAGCGGGAACTCGTGAAAATAGGCTTGTTTTGTTTCGGGATTGATGCTCAAAGGACTTGTTGAGCCGTAGCAAGAGCCTAAATTGTTGGCACAGACGATAAAATACTTTTCGGGGTCTAAAATTTTTCCTTTACCAAAAAGACCTGCCCACCAGTCGGAAACATCAGAGTTAGCCGTAAGAGCGTGAACAACCCAAATTACGTTACTTTTTTCTTGGTTGAGCGTGCCAAATGTATGGTAAGCAATTTCAATTTCGGGCAAAGTAAATCCACTTTCTAAAATAAAAGGTCGTGTATGACGAAAAATAGCTGGTTCTATCATAAAACTTATGAAATATGTGCAAAAATAGCTTTTTTTGCGTTTCTAAAATACATTTAGCATCTAACATTTCGGCTATGAAAAAGATAACAGCTTTGTTTCGTTTGTATCGTTACGAATTTTTCGCAACTATCAAGTTTAGTATTCCTATTATCATTGCTCAACTTGGCGTAATTCTGATGGGCGTAATAGATTTGGTGATGATACGCAATTTGGGCGTAGTGGCTACGGCTGCCGCAGGGGCAACCAACGATATTTTCTTTTTGGTATGTATGCTCAGCATTGGGAGTATGAATATCATTGCACCGCTGATTTCTCAATATTTTCAGAAAAACGATTTTGCCGAATCAAAAAAAACACTTTTAAGTGGGCTGATTCTTGCTTTGGTGTTGGGTTTAATCACTATGGGCATCATAGAATTGATTTTGCTCAATTTTGATTTACTCAAACAAACTCCGTTGGTGAGTGTAGAAGCTATAAAGTTTTTGCGTATTTTAAACTTTTCGGTTCTGCCGATTTTGTTTTTCTTAGCCTGCAAACAATTTACCGATGGACTTTCGCTCACCAAAGTTGCTATGAGCATCACTTGGATAGGCTTGTTGGTAAATGCTTTTTTGAATTGGCTACTGATTTACGGCAAATTAGGCTTTCCTGCAATGGGTTTGGAAGGGGCGGCTTGGGCAACGGTCTTGGCTCGCACCATAATGCTGATACTAATAGTCGGCTTCATTTTCACAAACAAAACCACTCGGCAAATTGTGCTTACGCCACTTGCAAGCTATTTTGAGGCGAAGGTTGTTTGGAAGGTATTTCGTTTGGGTTTGCCTGTTGGCTTTACGTATTTTATGGAGGTAGCCGCTTTTTCGGTAGCGGGTTTGCTTATTGGCAGTATAGACCATTACTCGCAAGCCGCACACAGAGTTGTAATTACGCTTGTTTCGGTTACGTATATGATTACTTCGGGGGTGGGCATTGCCAGTGCTATCCGTATTGGTAGGGTGTATGCTGAAAAAAGTATTCCTAAAATCCGAAAAATGGGGACAGCCTCGTTACTTGCTGCGGTGCTAATTATGGGAGCATTTTGTATCTTGTTTCTTTCTATTCCCGAAATTTTGATAAAACCACTTATTGAAAATGACCCACAAGCCGTTCCGATTGCGGTTTCTTTGCTTGTAATAGGCGGTTTTTTTCAGATTTCCGATGGTGTGCAGGCTGTTGGTTTGGGCGTACTAAGAGGAATGGAAGATGTCAATATTCCTACACTTATCGCACTGATAGCGTATTGGATAATAGCTTTACCTTTGGCGTTTTTGTCGCACCAACAAGGCTGGGGAGCTTGGGGCATTTGGATTGCCTTACTTTTGGGGTTAAGCACCTCGGCTTGTTTGCTTACCTATCGGTTTTTTAGTTTGTTGAAAGCAAAACAAAATCAACTATTAGCAAAGAAAATCTAAATTTTAAGTAAGTACTTAGACATTAGTTTTAGATGTTAGTAGCAAAACAAAATATTGTTTTTCATATTTTTACAAAAATACAAATATCTGTTTAGTTTTGTTCAACTACTTACTTATTTATTGGCATTGGTGTAACTTATCCTTACCGCTCAATATTCTCAAATATGTGTTTTCAAATCTTCCTTCGTTACATTGCGGGCAGGAAAGAAAGAAGCTATCAGTGTGGAAAGCAAAATAGTGAAAAAAGTAAGCACAAAGTCTATCCAGTCTAATCTGATTGGGTAGGGCGTGCCTCTGCCGTCCAACTGCACAAAACCATATTCATATTGCAACCAACATAGAATAAGCCCTACAATAAGCCCTAAGATAGCCCCTGAAAAAGCAATAAAAATACCTTGCAATACAAACACATTTTTTACGAAGTTTTTTTCTGCCCCCATTATTTGCCAAAGGGCAATGTCTTTACGTTTCTCTATGGTTATCATCGTAAGCAAAAAGAAAATATTGAAGCAAGCTATCAGGAACACAAACGAAAGAGCTATACGAGCAATGAGTTTCTCCACCCGAATAGCTCGTAAAATTTCGGCTTGTTGTTGCTCGCGATTTTCTACCAGAAAATTATCTCCCAAGACTTGTATCAACTTTTTTTGTATGAGGTTGGTTACTTGTTTATTTTGGAGTTTGAGTTCTAAATAACTTCTTTCTTGGGGGCTATATTGCATCAGTTCTTCGGTAAATTCTATGGGAACAATCACATATTTGCCGTCGTGTTCGTATTCTACCTCAAACACGCCAATAGGAAGCAGAGCAAGTTTGCGAATATCTTTTTCGGACATAGTAATTTTTTGCTTTCGGTTCGGATACCAAATTTCAAGCGGTTCGTCGCCTATGTTCATCGTCATAAGCGTAGCTACTCCCAAACCCACAACGGCACGAGCAAAATCGCCTTCGTAGAGTTTAAAATTCCCCACAACTACCTGCTTGCTAATGCCTTCTAACTTTACAAAATCTTCTGTAACGCCTTTTACCTTGCCTATCATTTGGCGGTCTTTGTAACGAAAAACAGCATCATCTTCCAATGCTTCCGAAACGACTTGTATGCCACCGATAGCCTTAATTTTTGCTTTCATAGTGCTATCGTACAAAAAAGTTTTTCCTCTTTTTGGGCTAATTTTCAGGTCGGGGTTCATCAGGTTGTACTGCCCTTGCATCATATCTTCCAAACCATTGAACACCGAAAGTAACACAACAAAAGCCACTACCGCAAGCATAATCACCAGTACCGTAATGAAAGAAATGATATTGATGAAAAGATTTTTTTTCTTGGACAGAAAGTATCTGCGTGCCGCAAAGATAGCTACATTCATAAGGTAATTTTTTCTTGCAGGTTCAAATGGCTTTACAAAGCTAAAAAAACTTTGCTTTTTGCAACAAAGTTTTTCTTAAAGTCCCAAAATAGTGCCGTGCTGAAAGGATATTTTAAACGAAAATTAGGTTTTGTAGGTTTTTTTTAAGAAATTGAAACGCTTTTTATGTTTCACTTTAACGAAGTCAAGATGTTTCTATTAAAAATTTTAGGAAAATTCCTTTTGTTTCTTTCAGGCTGGAAAATTGTAGGTAAAATTCCCCCTGTACCCCGAACCGTAATGATAGCCGCCCCCCACACCAGTAACTGGGACTTTTTCTATACAATGGTTATTTTTTCTGCCTTGGGCATAAGAATAAATTTTTTAGGAAAGAAAAGTTTGTTTCGTTTCCCGTTGGGCTTATTGATGCGTTTTTTTGGAGGTATCCCGATTGATAGGTCTAAAAATAATAATTTTGTAAGTACCGCCGCCGAAATGATTAAACAGCGAGAAAAAATCATTCTGCTTGTGCCTGTAGAAGGTACAAGAAGCTACACCGAACAATGGAAATCAGGTTTCTACTACATTGCCAAAGAAGCAGGCGTACCTATTAGCTTAGGCTTTTTGGATTATGCTAAAAAAGAAGGCGGCTTTTTTGACGATTTATTTTACCCCACGGGCAATTATGTAGAAGATTTGGAAAAAATACAACTTTACTACAAAGATATTCAAGGTAAATATCCCCAAAACTCTTCTCTCTACAAAAAATTTGGTAGCAAGATAATGATTTGGTAAGTTTTTTATGCAATTATTTAGTCAGGAATTAGGTTTGCAGGGCGAAGAAATCGTAATTATTCACGGTCTCTTTGGTTCTTCGGACAATTGGCTATCCATAGGAAAGGTTCTAGCCCAACATTATAGAGTATATCTGATAGACCAACGCAATCACGGCAGGTCGCCACACAGCCCCGACTGGGATTATAGCGTAATGGCTCAGGATTTACACGAATTTATTGAGCAAAAACAGATGAAACAACCTATTATTTTAGGACACTCTATGGGCGGAAAAACCGCTATGCAATACGCTTGTACCTACTTCCCAAGCAAAATACAGAAACTCATTGTTGCAGATATTGCCCCCAAAAGTTATCCTTTGCATCATCAAAAAATATTAGCAGGTTTGCAAGCCATTAACTTGCAAACCCTCGCTTCACGCAAAGAAGCCGAAGACATCTTAGGGCAATACGTAACAGAACCAAGCACAAAGGCTTTTCTACTAAAAAATCTTTACCGAAACGAACAAAATCAGTGGCAATGGCGAATAAATCTGCCCGTCATTGCCGAGAAAATTGCCAACGTAGGCGAGGGATTATCTACCAACTTACCCTTCACCGAACCCACACTTTTTGTAAGAGGTGAACACTCCGATTATATTTTAGACGAAGATTTTGAACTTATCAGATACTTTTTTCCCAATTCACAGATAGAAACCATCGCAGCAGCAGGACACTGGCTACACGCCGAAAAGCCCAAAGAGTTCTTGGAATGTGTGCAACACTTCATAAGCCTATGAAACTGAGTTTTGTGAAATTAACCTGAACTCTAAACGGCTAAGTCATTCTACGAAACCAAACGGATATTTGCATTTACTTACTGCAAGCGGATAATGTGCTTGCAAAATTCGTATTCTTCGGGCTGGTTGGAGGCAACAATTAGCAGGCGTTTGCCTAACTGCTTGCTGATTTCGTTTTTGTACCAAGCAATATTTTGAGCATCTAAATTGCTGGTGGGTTCGTCGAGAAAAAGTAAAGGTGTATCGGTGTAAAAAGCCAAACCAAGTTTGAGGCGTTGTTTCATTCCTGAAGAAAAGTTCTTGATAAATTTGTGGCGAGAACCTTCTAAACGTAAAATTTCAATCAAATTTTCGGCAGTGCCAAGTTGCGAAAGTATCGGTTTCATTCGGAAATGAAAGCGAATATGCTCGGTCAAGGTCATTTCCTCAATAAGTTCTAAATACGGACTTGCCCAAGCTACATACTTATAGAAATCCTCTCCCATAATTTTTTTACCTTCGGTTTCGTACCAAATTTTACCTTCGCTTGCAGGTAAAGCCCCCGCCAACACCTGTAATAAAGTAGATTTGCCACTGCCATTGTTGCCTACGACTGCATACGCCTCTCCAAAATCAAATCGGAAAGACAAATTTTTAAAAATCCACTCATAATTAAATTTTTTTCCTAAATTTTCGGTCAAAATGGCAAACATCAGTTTTTTAAATAAATTTTCGCAAACATACAAAAACTTCTTAAATTTATGTTTATCAAATGGATTGTAAGAATTTCTATCATATTGCTTAGCATTGTAGTAGCCATTTTATTTTGGGAATTAGCCAAAAGGCAATTTTTTGGCGAAAGAGAACCCAAAGTAGAAGTAAAACACAATCTTTCTTTGGAACAAATCGAGTCGATTGGCAAGTTGGAACTTGTAAAGTACAAATTCAAGGATATTTTGGAATATACCGTCAAAAAACCTTGGTACATTGGCGATAGCAAGGCTCTGATAATTGTTAGTGGTGAGGCAGTTGGTTGTATAGATTTGCGAAAAATCAAGCCCGAGCATATCGTAGAAAAAGATAGCGTAGTGTTCATTCAATTGCCCAAGCCCGAGTTATGCTATACGAAGGTCAATCATCAAGAAAGCCGTTTGTATGAGGTAGAAACAGGCATTTTCAGCAATGATGCGGGCAGTATCGTAAGCAAAAGCTACAAAGAAGCCGAAAAACAAATAGAAAAAACGGCTCTGGAAAGCAATATTTTGGAACAAACTAAAACAAATGCTGAACTGATACTCAAACCTATGCTTGAACGCATTGCTCGTAAAAAAGTCGTATTCAAATACGATTTGGCAAGCACCAAAATAGAAAAAGAAACACAAAAAAAGGAACAATAGACAATTATCAATGAACAATGGTCACTGATGCTTCGGCTTCGCTCAGCATCCTTAAGTACAGACAAGGCAAGCCTTGTCTCTCACTGACAACTGAAATTGCAATGTTAGCAAAAGAAAATATTAGGCTCATATTTGGCTTCAAAATCAAACAAATTCGCCAAGAAAAAGGACTTTCGCTATCGGATTTGGCTCAAAAAACAGGCATTTCGGTTTCGTATCTCAATGAAATAGAAAAAGGCAAAAAATACCCTCAAGCCGAAAAAATAGCCGTTTTAGCCGATGCCTTAGGCGTAAGCTACGATTGGCTGGTTTCGCTGAAATTAAGCAAAAAACTTAGCCCTTTGAGCAGTCTTTTGCAATCTAATTTTTTGAGTGATTTTCCTTTGGAAGTCTTTGGCATAGAATCTGCTCAATTTGTTGAAATTCTCGCAAATGCCCCCGATAAGATTGGAGCTTTTATCAGCACACTTGCCGAAATAGCCCGAAGCTATGATATGCAGATAGAAGAATTTTATTTTTCTGTACTACGCTCTTATCAAGAGATGTACGAAAACTACTTCCCCGACTTGGAACAAGAGGTAAAAAATTTTAGAGAAAGTTCCTCCCAAAAACAAGATAGTTTTCTATCTACCAATTTTTTGTCAGAAATTTTGGAACAAAAATACCAAATAAAAATACAAAAAACTACTTTTGAGGGGGCTTTAGATAATTTGCGTTCCGTGCTAAAAGGCAAAAACCTACTCATCAACCAAAAGCTAAATGAGGAGCAAATTCGTTTCGTGTTGGCTCGTGAAATTGGGTATAACTTTTTGAAAATCAAAAAGAGAGCTTATACGTTCTCCTGGGTGGAGGTACATTCGTTTGATGAAGTGCTGAATAATTTTAAAGCCTCGTATTTTGCAGGGGCTTTGCTCTTGCCCGAAACCTGCTTGAAAGAGAATTTAACAGAATTTTTCCAAAAAAAATCCTTTGAAGCCGACACCCTGAAAAGCTACCTAAAAACTTACTGCGTTAGTCCTGAAACTTTTTTGTATCGTTGTAGCAACTTGTTGCCGCGTTTTTTTGGCTTAAACGAAATTTTCTTTTTGAGATTCGACAATACCGATGGGCAATTCAATCTTACCAAAGAGATGCACCTTTCGGGATTGCACAACCCACACGCTTCGGCTTTGGGCGAGCATTACTGCCGCCGTTGGATTTCTATTTCTATTTTACAAAGCCTTCAAAATCAAAAAATTCAAAACAAAGAGGTACTTTGCCAAGCCCAAATTTCCGATTATTACGACTCACCCAACCAATACCTCGTAATCGCTATGGCAAGGTCGCTTTCGCCCACACCCGCCCATAGCAGTTTGGCAATCGGTATTAAAATTAACGAAAAGTCATCAAAAATAATTCATTTCTTGCGTGATAAAAACATTACTCGTAAGAAAGTAGGTGAAACTTGTGAGCGTTGCTCGGCTCAAAATTGCCAAGAAAGAGTTGCCAAGCCCTCTATCCTCGAAAAAGAACGCTACAAACAGGCTCGCAGGCAAGCGATTAAACATTTATTGCAATAATTGCACTTTTTTCATAAATGATTTTGGCAATTTCTATCACAAAAAATGGGTTTATGCTATTACCCAAGTTTTATAGCTACTTTTTGTTTTTCACGGCAAAACGTTGTAGTTTTGCTCATTCAATTCCACCTCAAATGAAAAAAAAGTTATTTTTTATCATTCTTTTTTTGTTTTCGGCAAGTCTATTTGCCCAAAACAAAAAAATGCAAGCCCAATATCAAAAAGGCAAAGATTTTATCACAGCCAAACAATACAACGAGGCAGTAATGGCTTTTGACGGCTTGCTCAAGTCACAAAAAGGAAATATTTATGCAGAGTACGCCCACTACTATACAGCACTTTCGCTTTTTCATCTGAGAAAATACAAAGAAGCCGAACGAGTTTTAGAAAGACTTTCCGAAAAACACCCACAATGGGATAAAATGCCCGAAGCCTTGTATCTGCAAGCCAATATCGCCTTTGAACGCAAAGAAGATAATATTGCTTTGAGCTATGTAGAAAAAATCAAGCCACCTCTTGCCAAAGATGCCCAAGATATGAAGGCTTTTTATCTTGGCAAACGTGATTTGCCTACACTCAAAAATTTACAAGTAGTTTATCCAAAAGATAAAACTATTGCTCAAATTTTGGTAGATAAACTCGCCGCCGAAGGCTCTACGCTGCAAGATTTAGAACTTCTCGAAGATCTCGTAGTAAAATACAATTTAGAAAAGCCTCAAAAAATACGTCTGCAAAGAGTAGAAAAGAAAATCAAACGCAGTAAAAGCGATACGCTCAATGTTGCGGTTTTTTTGCCTATCAATTTTAAAAACTACAAAGATGCCCAAAAACGAAGTACCGCCACCAATCTGGCTATTGAATTTTATCAAGGAATGCGTATTGCCAAAAGGCAATTAGACACCTCAAAAGTTTTGGTAAATCTGCTCGTTTATGATATTTACCAAAATCCCGATACGCTGGAACTGATGTACAAACAAAATGAATTTGCTAAGGTAGATTTGTTTGTAGGTCCGTTTTATGATGAAGACTTTGCCAAAGCCTTAGAAATAGCCGAAAAAAAAGATATTCCTATCATCAATCCATTTCTTACCAATCCAAAATTTTTGGAAAGCAAAAACGCTTTTTTCTTGCAACCTTCCATAGAAACGCAGGGCAAGCAGGCGGCGGCATTTGCTCAAAAAAATTTTGGTAAAAATGTAATCGTTTTTCACAGCGAACTCCCCGACGACCTCAAACTGATGCACGCCCACCGAGCAGAAGTAGAACGTTTGGGCGGAAAAATTTTAGTGCAACACAAACTTTCGGTTACGACCATTCCTCAAATAGAAGAAATACTTGCCAATCCCGAATACAAAGATGTTAATTACGTTTTTGTGGCAAGCCCCAGCCAAGCCGCCGCCGAGAAAATTATGGAACAAATGAAAGAAAAACTTCCCAATGTACCTATTCTTACCACGCTTGCTTGGCGAAAGTTTGCCGAAATAAAACCTGCTGACCTTGAAAAACAGCAAGTTCATTTCATCGACCCCGACTACACCAAACTCGGAGGAGACCGAGATAAGTTTAGAGTGGAGTACAACCTAAAAGTACGACACGTAGAAATGTATAGTAATATGGTTGCCCCACCTTTGGCAGCACACAAAGGGTATGACCTTACGCTCTCTTTCATCAAAACTTTGTATCAGAATAAAGAGAATTTTTACAAGAAAATACCCAATAACGAAGACTTTATACGCACATATCGTGGCTATATTTTCACTGATAAGGAAAGAGATAACCAATACATACCTATTCTGAAATATTCCGACAAAAAGTTAATAGTGATCAATCCTCTTTACGAGGAAAAACCTGAACCTAAAAAAGACAAAAAATAGACTTGTTGTTATTTAGGATATAAGTAAATGATTTTTTTCATAAAACCTTAAACCACAATAAAATGGCAAACTACGTAAATCTTCGCAATCTAAAATTCTTGCTTTATGAGGTTTTTGATGCTGAAAGCCTCACACGCTACGAGCATTTCAAAGACCACGACCGTGCCTCTTTTGATATGATTTTGGACACAGCCAAGCAAATCGCTGATAATCTGCTTTATCCTACATACAGAGAAATGGATACACAAGAGCCTCATTTAGAAAATGGTGTCGTAAAAGTACATTCTACCATTGGAAAATATCTACGAGCTATGGGCGAAGCAGGTATGATTGGAGCAACCTACAATTATGCCGATGGCGGAGGACAAGTACCTGCTATGGTGTATTCTTTGGCAAGTTTTATGTTTAGTGCCGCCAACAATGGTGCTTCAATGTATACTGGACTTTCTTCGGGAGCGGCTCGGCTTATCATTAACTTTGCCAGCCAAGAACTGAAAGATGTGTATGTACCCAAAATGCTTTCGGGAGAGTGGCAAGGGACAATGGCTCTTACCGAACCGCAAGCAGGTAGTTCACTTTCCGATATTACTACCGCTGCCAAACCCTTAGCAGACGGCTCTTTCCTTATTAAAGGGCAAAAAGTATTCATCTCGGCAGGCGAACACGACCAAGCAGAAAATATCATTCACTTGCTTTTGGCTCGTATCGAAGGGGCTCCCGCAGGCGTGAAAGGAATTTCGTTGTTCATTGTACCAAAATTCCGTTTGGAAAATGGAAAATTTGTACATAATGACGTAGTTGCAGGCAGTATTTACCACAAAATGGGACAAAAAAGTACCCCTGCTATGCACTTAATGATTGGCGACAATAATAATTGTAAAGGCTACCTCGTTGGTGAGCCTCATCAAGGGCTAAAATATATGTTCCAAATGATGAACGAAGCCCGCTTAGGCGTAGGACTGATGGCATCTTCTATTGCTACCACTGCTTATTATGCCTCTCTGCAATACGCCAACGAACGCCCACAAGGCAGACGATTAGACGAAAAAGACCAAAAAACAACGCCTCAAACCAAAATTATCAATCACCCCGACGTAAGGCGTATGCTTTTTACCCAAAAAGCTATTGCCGAAGGTTCGCTCAGTCTGCTTGTAGAATGTGCCAAATATGCCGATTTGATAGAAGTAACCGAAGGTGAGGAAAAAGAAAAATATCAGTTACTTTTAGATTTGCTCACGCCTATTGCCAAAACTTTCCCCGCCGAGTATGGTATCAGGTCGGTAAGTGAGGCAATGCAGGTTTTCGGTGGATACGGCTACTGCGTAGATTTCCCTATTGAACAACTCTATCGCGATATTCGTATCGAAAGCATCTACGAAGGCACAACTGCCATTCAGTCGCAGGATTTGCTCGGTAGAAAAATGACAATGAAAAACGGTGCCGCCGCTATGGCTTTGATGCAAGAAATTTCTAAAACCCTGCAAGAAGCCTCTACACACGAAGAGTTTAAAAAGTATGTTGAACTATTGCAGAAAGAACTCGGCAGAATGCAACAAGTAATGCAAAAACTGCTCGGCTTTGCTATGCAACAGCAAATAGAACGTTTCCTTGCCGATGCCAATTTATTTATGGAAATGGCAAGCCTAATTGTGGTAGCTTGGCAATGGCTCAAACAGGCAAATGTTGCTAAAATTCAACTACTTACCAAAAATCCACAAGGCGAAGAATTGGCATTTTACGAAAGTAAAATCCAAACAATGAAATTCTTTTTTGCCTACGAATTGCCCAAAACCAAATGGCTTGCCACTCGCCTACTCGATGATGAAGTGCTAACTATCGTGCAAGAGCAAAAAGATATATTGGTGTAGATTTTCAGGATTTCTGGGCTAATAAAAAACCTCTTTGTTCATTTCGGCTTCGCTCAATGAACAAAGAGGTTTTATTATCACGGATAGATTTATTTGCCTACTTTCACGATAAGGTCTGCAATACGATTAGAATAGCCTGCTTCGTTGTCGTACCAACCTACTACTTTTACGAGTGTTCCCATTACAGCAGTCATTTGGGCATCAAATATACAGGAGTGAGGATTTCCAACAATATCGATAGATACAATAGGCTCTTCGGTGTATTCTAAAATGCCTTTCATCGTGCTTTCGGCGGCTTTTTTCATAGCGGCGTTGATTTCCTCAATGCTTGCAGGCTTTTTGAGTACAGCGGTAAGGTCTGTTAGTGAGCCATCGGGGATAGGCACACGCATCGCAACGCCATCTAATTTACCTTTGAGGTGTGGTAAAACCAAACCTACGGCTTTGGCGGCTCCCGTAGAAGTAGGAACAATAGAATAGGCAGCGGCTCTTGCTCTACGCAAATCTTTGTGAGGGGCATCTTGCAGGTTTTGGTCGGCTGTGTAGGCGTGAATAGTAGTGATGTAGCCAGACTCAATCCCGAAAACATCATCTAACACTTTTGCCATAGGAGCAAGGCAGTTGGTTGTGCAAGAGGCATTAGAGATGATGGTTTCGTTACCTGTGAGTGTGTTATCATTTACCCCTAAAACTACGGTAGGAATGTTGCCCGAAGCAGGAGCAGAAATAATAACTTTTTTAGCACCAGCGGTGAGGTGTCCGCCTGCACCTGTTTCATCAACAAAACGCCCTGTTGATTCTAACACTACATCTATCTGACTGCTTGCCCAAGGGAGATTTTTAGGTTCTTTTTCGGCATATACGCGTATTTTTTGTCCATTTACAAGGAGGTTTTCGGCATCATAAGCTACCTCGCCTGCAAATTTTCCGTGAACGGAGTCGTATTTGAGTAAATGAGCTAAGGTTTTGGTGTCGGTGAGGTCGTTGATAGCAACTACTTCTATGTCGGATTTTTGGAGCATTGCTCTGAAAGAGAGCCTGCCTATACGCCCGAAACCATTGATAGCAACTCTAATTTTTGACATTTTTTATGAGCTTAAAAGAGTGGAACAAACATTGAAAAATTTTTCGCAATATTAAGTAAAAATTGCCTTTGAAAAAAAATAAATTTTTCACGTTTCAAAATCTCTCATAAGCCCATTTTGGAAAAGTCTAATCCCCCTAAATCGGGCATAATGCCACCTGTTATTTCTTGGAGGCGTGCTGCTGCTTTGTTTTCGGCTTCTTCCATTGCTTTGTTGATAGCGGCTACTATCAAATCGCACATCATTTCTTTGTCTTCGGGTTTGACAAGGTCGTTGTCTATTTCTATTTTAAGCACTTGCTTTTTACCACTTACGGTGGCTTTTACCATTCCTGCACCTGCTTCGCCTACTGCCACAATTTGCGAAAGACTATCCTGAGCCTCTTTGAGTTTGGCTTGCATCTCTTTCACTTTGCTCATCAAGTTGAGTATATTCATTTGAGTATCAATAAAGTTGAAAAAATATTTTAAGTATAATACGGACTAATCATCAGGTACACAATCACGCCTGTAACAGATACATAGAGCCACACAGGATAAGCTATTTTCGTCATTTTTTTGTGCTTCACAAAATCTTTTTGCATTGCATAAAACAAAGCAAGTAGCACAAAACGAACTACACCGATTGAAAGTGTGATATGGCTAATCAGAATGAACAAATACAATGGACGGTAGCCGTTGTCGGGATAAACAGTACTTTCGTTGGAAAAATGATACAAAACGTAAGTTACTAAAAACAAGCTACCCAAAGTGAAAGATGCCAGCATCATAGTTTGGTGCATTCGGATATTTTTTTGTTTGATAAACACCAATCCTGCTACCAAAAAGATAGAGGTGAGCGTATTGATAATGGCGTTGAGATGAGGCAAACTTTTTGTCCATTCGCCCAAATTTACCTTAAAACGCAAACCCAATAGCACTGCCACCGCCACAGGAATAGCTACCGATAATATATTGATGACTGTTTTGTTCAGCACTTTCGGGGTTGAAACTTCTGTTTGCATACAAAATTGATTTTGAGTTATGTACTAAAAACTCTTTTAGCAAAAAAATGTTTAGGATTTAGAAACTTTGGTACTGGGAGTTTTGAGCTGGAAAGAACCAAAAAATTCTTCTATTTCTTTTTCGGAGGGGTATTTGGTCATACTCGATATGCCCAACTGATATACTCTGTTTTTTACTAAATAAATTCGGTAAACCAAAAAGAAATTACCTGCGGCTCCAGCTTTCAGCGACAAGCCAGGGTAGCCGTCTAAAACAATTTTTTTATTTTCAATAATATCTTTTTCTGAAAATTTCTGCCCTACTATTACTTGTTTTTCTTGGTTGTTTAAAAACTTTTCTGCCCCTCCATATTTTTCGATGCTTTTGATGTCATAATCTTGGTAATAAAGCAAAAATCGCACCGAGTCATTTTTTTGAGAAAGCAGATACTCCACGGTTCTATCTGCGGTGTCTTCTGTTTTTTCGGGAAATTCAGGAAAATTGATTTTAAAAAGGTCTTCTTCTATGGTTACAGAAACAATAGGCGTACTTGTCTGCTGTTTGGATTGAAGGCTATCTTTTGTTTCGCTATTTTTTGAAGAGTTCTCAGAGTGGCAGGCAGACAGAACTGCCACGAAGAAACCAAAAATAAAAAAATTCTTCATAGGCTACGATGCAAATTCTTATGCAAGTAGTATTTTTTTGAAGGGAAAATCAAGATTTTTTTGAACTTTTAGAGCGGATTGACAAAAAAACTAACCGTACCATTAGAAATAGGTTCTACTTTAACATTTTTCCTTTCCAAACAAGCCTCTATTTCCAGTTCTATGGTAGTCTTGAAACTTTGTATATTTTCCTCAGAAAGATTAGAAAGATTGCTGAGGGGTTCGACAGCTACCAATCGTCCATTTTCATTGATTTTTATTCTGAAAACAACTTTACCTTTTTCGTGTGAGTTTAGGAGTGGTTCTATGTTGCAATTCAATTTCCAGCCTTTTACGTCCCATTCGGTAATAATTGAGGGCTTGGGCTTGCTCGGACTAAGGGCAGAAGCAGGTGCGGTAAGTGTAGTAGGTTGTAATTCTTTTATTTGAGAGTATTGAGCCTCTGGTTTTAAGGAGTCTGTTTGTGAAGTTGTCCTCGTCAGAGAGGGCGTACTTTCTCCACGATTGCCCACATAAATGAACACCCCTAACGTAGCCGCTAAGGTAAAAAGAGCCAAAATGAAATGAAGTAGTTTATTAGAAAAGTAGGTTTTCATTTGTATTCATAAAGAAACATTCAAAGCGTTGTTTTTTCATATACCTAAGCAAATTTCTTGCCAAGCATCGTGGGTACTTGATTAGATGCAAGTATTAAAGCTAAATAGTATTTTTTTGTGCTGAATATATTTTTTTGCCAAAACTGCAAAAACTTGTTAAAAAAAGTAATATTTTTGCCTGACTAAGTCTTGCCAAATTTTTAGATGTACTACAAACAGCATACCATAAAACATAGCGTAAGCATACAAGGAGTAGGCTTACACACAGGAAAAAACGCCACTATGACTTTTCTACCCGCACCTGTCAATAGTGGAATTAGATTCAAAAGAGTAGATTTGGAAGGTGCTCCTATTGTTCAGGCTGATGCAAGATTTGTTGTAGATGTATCGCGAGGCACTACCATCGAGCAAAGTGGAGCAAGAATCTATACCGTTGAGCATACGCTTGCCGCTCTTACGGGTTTGCAAATTGATAATGTCCTGATAGAAATTGATGCCCCAGAACCTCCTATCCTTGACGGAAGTTCTATTCAGTTTCTCAAAGCCCTACAAGAAGCAGGATTGCAAGAGCAAGAATTACCCCGAAATTTTTTGTACATTCCCGAAACAATTACTTACACCGATGCCGCCAGAGGGGTAGAACTAACTGCCCGCCCTGCATTTACTTACCAAGTTGGCATAAAAGTGGATTACAACTCGCAAGTATTAGGCATACAAGAGGCTTTTCTTGATAGGATAGAAAATTTTGGAGAGGAGATTGCTTCTTGTAGAACCTTTTGCTTCTTACACGAACTCGAAATGCTCTATAAAGGTGGGCTTATCAAAGGCGGGGATTTGAGCAATGCTATCGTGATTGTAGATAAAGTAATGCCTGCCGAAGAACTTAATCAATTGGCTGCCCTACTCGGAAAGCCCTCGGTACAAGTTACGAAACAAGGCTACCTGAATAATTTAGAACTGCGTTATGCCAACGAGCCTGCTCGCCACAAATTACTTGATTTGGTGGGAGATTTGACGCTGGTAGGCAGACCTATAATAGGAAAAATACAAGGCATCAGACCCGGACACGCCGCCAATGTTGAACTTGCCAAAAAAATTCAGTCTTACATCTCAAAAGAAAAACAAGGAATGGTTTATACACCCGATATGCCAGTCATTATGGACGCCGTGCAAATAGAAGCAATGCTTCCGCATAGATTTCCCTTTCTGCTTATTGATAAAATTGTACATTTAGACGAAAATACCGTAGTCGCTCTGAAAAATATATCTATGAACGAATGGTATTTTCAGGGACACTTCCCCAAAAATCCTGTGATGCCCGGCGTTTTACAGGTAGAGGGTTTAGCTCAGGCTGGGGGTATTTTTGCCCTTAGTACCACAAAAGACCCCGAAAATTATTGGACTTATTTTTTACGCATAGATGAATGTCGTTTTCACCAAAAAGTAGTACCCGGCGATACTATTCTGTATAGTTGCGTACTCACTACCCCCATTCGCAGGGGGATTGTGAAAATGGACGGACAAGCCTTCGTCAATGGAAAATTAGTTTGTGAAGCAAAACTCACTGCAAGTATTACGAGAAAAGATGGTAAGTAATTTAGCCTACGTACACCCCAAAGCCAAGATTGGCAATAATGTAACCATAGAACCTTTTGCTACAATTTACGAAGATGTAGTGATTGGTGATGACACTTGGATTGGCTCCAACACTACGATTATGAATGGAGCAAGGATAGGGAAAAATTGCCGAATTTTTCCCGGAGCCGTGATTGCCGCTATTCCCCAAGACCTCAAGTTTAATGGAGAATACACCACAGCCGAAATAGGAGACCACACCACCATTAGAGAATGTGTAACCCTCAACCGAGGCACTTCGCATAGCGGTAAAACTACCGTAGGAAGCCATACACTCGTAATGGCTTATGTGCATATTGCCCACGATTGTGTAATTGGCAATCATTGCATTTTGGTAAATTCTGTACAAATGGCTGGACACGTCCTGATGGACGATTTTGCCATCATTGGCGGAACAAGTGCTTTGCACCAATTCACACGCGTAGGGACACACGCTATGGTAGCAGGGGGGTCTTTGGTAAGAAAAGATGTGCCTCCTTTCATTAAGGCGGGCAGAGAGCCGCTTAGTTATGCAGGAGTAAATTCCTTAGGACTAAGAAGACGAGGCTTTTCTAACGAGCAAATTATTCTTATTCAAGATATTTTCCGTGTTATTTTTCAAAAGGGATACAACACAACCGATGCCCTCAA
>Ga0272446_1000485_pt1 | contig 62750 bp, 41 predicted proteins | sample YNPCB0061_FD_194587 | JGI IMG/M metagenome (GOLD analysis project Ga0272446, IMG submission 194587) | Hot spring microbial mat communities from Yellowstone National Park, WY, United States - YNP-CB-006-1 | ecosystem: Environmental > Aquatic > Thermal springs > Hot (42-90C) > Sediment | place...
GGGTGGGGGTGTGGGGAAACCCGGTTTCCCCATCCCCCTGCGCACGGGCTGCCCCCGCCCACACCTTCCCGCGGGCGGGGGTGTGGGGGAACCTGGTTCCCCCAGGCTCACGTTATACCAGGTGGAATTGGTAATCCCGCATGGTCCTGCTCATCTCCACAGCTCGACAGCTCCACACAGGGCTTTGGAGAGCTGGAGAGCTGTGGAGGTGTGGAACTGAGCCAATGCGATGCCATCAAGGAGAATCGGTATTAGACCTCCTGGCCGCCGTGGGCAGACCAACCGGATCGGGGCGCGCTGCGCTCGCAGCGCCGCGCCCCAACGGTCACCAGGAACGGTGGCACAGCGAAACCATTGTCTTAGCGGTGCGCGCAGCGCATAGAGGGCTTGAGGTATAATCTGTCCGTGGCGCTCACCTTCAGCCGGGCTTGAGGACGATGCGGATTCATATCTCCTGGAAAGCGTTACTGGCCGTGGTGATCTTTTTGATAGCCCTTGGTCTCATGCTCCGCTCCGCCTCGCGGCTCTGGACATCGGAGACGCAGACGGTCGTGGCCGTTAGCCCGGCCCCTACGCAGAGCACGGCTCCGACCATCGCCGCCGAAACCCCGCCATCGCCAACCAGGCCACCCGTGACGACCCCTACAGCTACTGCAACGTTGGTTCCTTCTCCCCAGCCGACGCTGCCGCCTCCCAGTCCTACGCCTTTTCAACCACCGACCCAGGAACCGACTCCCGACCCTGATCCGCTAACGGTTGTCGCCCAGGGCTTCGGGCAGCGTGGCGGCAGCGCCAGCTACGCCTTCGTGGTCAGCAATCCCAATCCTAACCTGCTTGCCCAGAATGTGCGCTACCAGGTTGCCGCCTACAACGCCGAGGGCATTGTGCTGCTGACCGATACGGACACGATAGCCCAGATTGGCCCCGGGCAGCGGATGGGCGTGGCCAGGCAAATAACCCTACCTCTAAACCTGACCATCACCCGTATCGAGGTCCTGGTTCGGCCCGGGCAGTTCGTGCAGGCGCCGCCGCTGCAAGAACTGCCCGTATCCAATGTTGCCTTTATCCAGAGTGATCCGCCAATCGTCACGGCCGTCCTCTCCAACCCGCTGAACCGTGATCTCGCTAACCTCAGAGTGGTCGGGATCGCTTATGATGATGTCGGGATCATCGGCGGCGGCGCCATCGAGGTACCCTTCGCCCCGGCCCAGGGTCAGGCCCCGATGAGCATTCCGATCAACACCAGCCAGGTGGCCACCCGGGTCGAATTTTTCGCTCAGGTCAGCGCGGCGCCATAAGCCTGCCGACACGCATGGCACCGAGAGGAAGGCATGGTTCAAAACCCGCGGTTTGCGCTTGACCGTCTGGCGGGGAGGTGTGGAGGGGCCAGGCCCCTCCACAAGCTCCCCCGTAGTCCCGTGTCGAGGCAAACGGTCACGTGCGTTTGAACCATGGCTAACAGTTCTGTAAAATCGGCTATCTGAACATTTAGACGTTATTTAGGAACCCCCGCTACGTTATAATACACGCGCCACAGGAGCATAGTTGCCCTACATCGAAGACCCTCCCCCGCGCAGCCGTGCGACCAGATCGGACTTCATGCCCTACTGTCGGCGTCTCTACCACCGATCCACATATGAACCAGCAACCTTCAAGACCGTGGCGGAACGTGTTTCTGGACCGGGACGGCGTCATCAATGAGAACCGCGTTGACTACGTGAAGACCTGGGATGAGTTCCGCTGGTTGCCCGGAGCGCTCGAAGGGCTGCGCTTGCTGACCGAACACGGCTTTCGTATCTTTATTGTCACCAACCAGGCCGCTGTCAACCGTGGCCTGATAACGGGCACTACCCTGGCGGAGATCCATCGGCGTATGATCAGCATCGCGGCATCTCACGGGGCCATCATCACCGGGATGCGTGTCTGCCCGCATCGGCCTGAGGAGGCCTGCGACTGCCGAAAACCCCGGCCAGGCATGTTGCTCGATCTGGCCAGGGAATACCAGGTGGATCTTTCAGCGGCATATATGATTGGCGATGCGCCATCCGACATTGCCGCCGGTCAGGCTGCAGGCTGCCGGACAATACTTGTACTGAGCGGTCGCACACAACTCGACCATCCCGAACTTCGGAGCCACCCGCCAATGCACATCGCGGCGAACCTGCTCGATGCAGCGCGCTGGCTTTGCGCGCGACCATGGCACGACCGGATGCTCGCTGAGGCGCGCCGCCCGGCGCCTCTCCTCAACGAATAACCTAACGTGAAACTAAACCCTCGGCAGGGGGGTGGGGAAACCGGGTTTCCCCACGCCCCCGCCCGGTGGGAGGGTGGGGGCGGGCGCAGCCCTCCCAGGAACAACCGTATGTTCATCGCGGCGTTGTGCGGCGGAGCCGCATGGAGGGCTGAGGTGAACATAGGCTCTCGAAGAGGGGCATGGGCAAACCGGGTTTCCCCACGCCCCCACCCGGTGGGAGGGTGTGGGAAGGCGCAGCCCTCCCAGGAACACCCTATGTGCATCCCGTCGGGGTGCGGCGCAGCCGCATAGACGGCTGACGAGGGACTTTCGTTACGATGCCCGCCAGATCGGGGGGCGGCGTTTCACACAAGGACTGGCCAATGCTTACCTGGCACGATGTTCTAGCGTATGTGCGCCTCTTCTTGCGCTGGTGGTTCGTGCTTGCCCTGGCGGTGGCGCTGGCTGTCGGCACCGCCTGGTACATGCTGCGTCAGCAGCCCGGTATCTACCTTTCGCAGGCCACGCTGATGGTGGGCAATAACTTCGAGGTCTCCGCGCCCAGTGAGGCTCAGGTGGCGCTGAGTAATGTGCTGGCCGATTACTACGCCGCCCTATCCAGGCGCGAGGTCATCCTCGCTCCCGTGGTCGAGCGCCTGCAACTCACCTTTCCATGGCAGGTCATCCGCGACCGCATGCTGGCGACCCGCATTGATCGTGGCGCTAACCTGCTCGAAATTAAGATTACCGATACGCATCCGGAGCGCGCTGCTGCCATCGCCAACGCAATTGCCGAGGAGTTGATCGCTTACACCCCGAACGCGCCTGAGAAGGTTGCCGCCCAGCAGGCTGAGATCAGCCGCCGACTCGCGGAAGCCCAGGCCAATATGCAGGCGGTGGACGCCAGGATCGCCGAGCTTGAGGAACGTCTCAAGAACCTCTCCTCGGCCATCGATATCTCCGACGTTCAGCAACAACTCCAGGCGCTCCAACTGACGCGCCAGCGCTACCTCGATGAGTACACCAACCTGATTAACCTCAGTAACCAGACCTCGGCCAACAGCCTCTCACTCTTCGAGACGGCACGCCCTGCCCCGGGACCGTTGCCTCAGAAGCGCAGCCTGACCCTGGCGACCGCTGGCCTCGGCGGCTTGCTAATGGCGATCGTGGCCGCGCTGGTCCTCGACCGGCTCGATGAACGCTGGCGCACCAGCAGCGAACTGCAGAGCCGCACCGGCGTCAGAAGCCTCGGCGAGCTGTCCGAGCCAACATCCCACCACCCGACCGAGAACCGTCAGGCCGAAAGCAAACGCCAGGAGACCCTGAACCGGCTGTACTCCAATATGGTTCGCGCCGCGCGCAGCAAACTGCCGCGGACGCTCCTGATCAGCAGTCCGCAGAAGAGTACGGCCCGTAGCTCCGTTGCCATCGAGATCGCCAGGATGTACGTCCGCACGGGCCACCGCGTCTTGCTGGTCGATACCGAGGGTGATACGATCTATATACCGCGCCTGTTTGATCAACGCGCCAACGGGCGCAACGGAAACGACGCCAACTGGAAACCGTTTGGCGTGACCGGGAGTCTGCGGGCCTACATCCGCCCGACCAGTACGCCTAATCTGCTGGTGCTTTCGGGCCGCCAGGCCGGCTACACGCGCTTTTCCGAACTAGTTCCGCTGGTTTTCTGGCCGGAAATGCTCGAACACCTGCGTAAGGCAACCGATGTGGTGATCTTCGACGGCCCGGCGGCGCTGGCGGGGCCTGACGCGGGGTTGCTGGCGCCCCTCGTGGATGGGGTCATGCTTGTGCTGAACGCCCGTTCCGATAGCCGCTCGACGGTGATCGAGGCGCGTAAACAATTGACCAGCGAGCCCGATACGCCCTTCCTCGGCGCCGTGATCGCCACGCCGGCCTCCCGCGCCCTCCAGGATCCCTCCATTGCAAGCGCGACGGGTGGCGGCTTCCGGATCTCCGTTACCCGGAACGGCATTACGATCCTGGTCGGTGCCCAGGCAACCACACCGGCTTCGCCCTCCGATCAGGCGTCCGCCCCGGCCCCGCGGCTGCTGACCGCAACCGAGATACCGCTTGAGGCCAACCACACCAATGGCGCCCCCAATCCCGAGCCTGCGTCGGAAACCATTACGCTGGAGGATCTGCTGGAGATCGAGCATGGCTCCTCGTCCGCGCCCCCAGATTTCCAGAGCGCCTGGGAGCCGCGGCCTGAGGTTATCATCACCCCGCCCCCTCAGGAAGCGCCCCCGATCCGTATCGTCGGCAATGGCAACTCCCGCAGCGCCACGCCGCTCTCTCGCCAGCGCCGCCCGCGTATTGCCAATGGTCGCTACACGGCGCACGCAGCCGACCGAAACCGTCGGGCCACCAATACAGACGGCAAGCAGGGCACACCATCAGACGTATGACTGCCCCCCTAACCCGGCGCTTCATGACGCTCGCCATATGCATCACAGCGCTCCGCAAACCCCTACGTGTGCTGCAGGCGCTCCTGCCGCTCATCCTGGCTGGCATGCTCCTGCAGGGAGTGCCGGGAACCGCACCGCTGGCGCTCGCCTCCGGCAGGTGGAGCGCGCCCTTTGATATCTCTGATGACCAGTTCGGCTGGTTTCCCGATGTTGCCGCGGACGCCCAGGGCGCCGTCCACGCGATCTGGGGCAGCGGGGCGCTAGCCGCCAACCCCGACCCGAACGACCCCAACGTTTCCTCGCGCGACCTGCTGCGCTACCGCGTGCTCCGCGACGGGCAGTGGTCGCCGATGAACGATATTGCCTTCACCTGCGTGGGCGGTTTCACGGTGCGCAACAGTATTGCCGTCACTCCTGACGGTCGCCTGCATGCGCTCGTCCGTCGCTGCACCGACGTGACCGCCGTAAGCGCCCCGGCGCAGCATGCCTGGTCCGCCAGGGCCTGGAGCGAGCCACGACGCCTGGGCAACAGTTACTACAATGCCATCGCCGCCGATAGCAAGGGCGTTCTGCACGCCTTCTACAATGAGGCGGTGATCGGCACCGAGGAAGGCAACCGCCTCTTGAGCGAAATCTTCTATCGCCGCTCGACCGACGGCGGCCAGACGTGGACGGTGCGCGCCAACCTCGCCCAACTGCCCGGCGGCGATGAGCGGATTCAGGTCAAGATTGACGGACGTGACCGGCTGCATGTCGTCTGGGACCACGGCAGCGATTGGTATCTCGGCCTGGACCAGCCGGCCTTCGGGGTTTACCGTCGTTCAGACGATGGCGGCGCGACCTGGCGCGATCCGGTGTTCTTCGGCACCGCCGAGGGACCGGTCGTACAAACGACCCTGGGACTCTCCGGCGACAATCCCATCGTGGTCTACCGCAGCGCCAATGGCACTGATGTGTACTACCAGCGTTCACCTGACGGCGGGGACACCTGGAGCCCGCCTCAGATCATTGCCGGGGTGCGCGCCCGCGATCCCGTAGAACGCGGGCTCGACAGTTACACGATGGCCACCGACAGCGCCGGCCACGTGCACCTCCTGATGCCTGGCTTTCTCGAACAGAGCATCACTCCCATTCCGATGCTGCTCCATCTTACCTGGAACGGCGAAACCTGGTCGGAGCCAGAGATTGTGGCAGCCACAATGAACCGGCCGATGTGGCCCCGTCTGGCAGTGGCTCGAGGGAATCAACTCCACGCCGTCTGGTTCAGTTACACTGATGCGAGCGGTTGGGGGGAACGGCGCGTGCTCTACAGCAGCGCCACGGTTGACGCGCCCGCTCTGGCGCCAGCGCCGTTCAGCGCGCCTCCCTCGGCGCCAGCCGCGCCCAATGCGCCTCTTCCTGCTTCGCCACGCGGCCAATCCACCCTGCCCGCAAGCCAGGCGCCCGCACCTACCTCCGCGCTGCCCGATGCCATTCGCGCGACACCACCACCGACGGCTGTGAGCGGCACTAATCCTCTGGTCATTCACGGACTGGCGCTTGTTCCGGTCGTTGGTCTGATCATCACGATCGTGACGCTGATGCTCTGGCGCCACCTCCGGAGCCGCTGACGATCCTCGCCGCCAGTCACTTCGACCATGGCTCACCTGCGCGTTACCCTCCTCTGGTGCTTGCTCTGCCTCACGGCGATCGTTCCGCTGTCGCCGGCACGGGCCGGGCCGTTATACGCCTGGGAACCACCGTTGCGCCTTTCTGACCCCGCCACAAGCCCTGTAGCCTCCAACCCTGACCTGACCACAGATGGCGATGGTAGGCTCCACGTGATCTGGTATAGCGTTCTCAGTCGCACCGATGAACAAGACAGGCTCGTTGACGCCCTCATGTACCGCGTGCGCGTTGAGGGGGTCTGGTCCACGGTCGAGCCGATCATGCTGCGGGAGCGTCGGTCTGTGGGTGACACCTTATCCCCCCTGGCTAGCGATGCCGCAATGAACAATGCGCGCTTCACTGTGCGCGGCAGGCTCGTCAGTGCGCCCGATGCCAGGCTGCACATGGTCACCAACACCGATGGCAAGCAGCAGTACCTTCACGCCCCCTGGGACGACGTGGTGCGCATGGCCCTGCTGCTCCCCCCTGCCAGTCTTGGTGAAGGGAACAGCACGTCAATTGCCAGCAGCCCGGACGGAACGCTCCACGTTGCGTTTGCCGCTCCCGCGCGCCGGTCCGGATCTTCCGCCCCTCCCTGCGTCGCCTGCCAGGACGTGCGCTACCGCCGCTCCTCCGATGGGGGCCTCACCTGGACGCGCGCCGAGAATCTCTCGCTGCTCGATGGCGCCAACCTTGCTCCACAGATCGGCGCCGATGATCTGGGTCAGGTCCACCTGCTGTGGGAACATCAAGGCGCCGGGCTACCTGGCGATGCAACCTTTCCGATCTACCGTCGTTCTCCTGATGGCGGGCAGAGGTGGGAAGAGCCTGTCCCGCTGGGTGTTCCCGACGACCGGCTTTCTCAGGTCACCCTTGGCATTGGACGCGCCGGACAGTTGCTTGCGATCTACGCCAGCGCAACGTCTGGCAGCGTGTTGTTCCAGAGCTCGAACGACGGTGGGCGCACCTGGTCGCCGCCCGGCCTGGTGCCTGAAGTAACCAGCCCTGCCAGGAGCGCCACCTCTGAGCGACGCCTGAGCCTGGCCGCAGATGGCGCCGGGCGCATGCACATGCTCGTGGTCGGGGTGATAGGCACGACCGGCAATAACGAGCCGCGGCTCTGGCACCTCACCTGGGATGGCCTGAACTGGTCGGCGCCGGAAGCGCTGACCGGCCCGGGCGCGGCGCCCCAGAGCCCACGCCTGGTAGTGGAACGGGGCAACCGGCTCCACGCCGTCTGGATGACCACCGAAACCAATGGCGACCAGGGAGCGCGCCAGACGATCTGGTACACCAGCGCCCCTGTGGCCGCCCCTGACGTGGCGCCTCCGCCGACGTTTACTCCCATGCCTCGCATCCTGCCTACCCCCACCTCCATGCCCACCCCCGTGCCTACGCCAACCCCGCTGCCTGAGGAAAGCCGGAGTCGCCCGGCCATCGAGGGACCGCCCCGCTGGGAAGGCGAAAGTCTTGAGATCCTGTTCATCGCCATGGCGCCGGTGCTGCTGATCGTTGCCATCGTTGCCTGGTGGTTCCTCCGCAACCGATGATGGCCAGACAGATAACAATCGTGTCAGTCCAAGGGGCGGGAAGATTTATGTGTTGATTACACGCTTCTGCTATCCTCTCCTGCGGGAAGGTAGACTGTTGCCCGCAGGGGTTTCGCATGACCCGGCCACTCACCACCCGCCTGACCCGCCGCCAGTTGCTCGGCGCTGCTGCTGCCGCCGCGGGCGCCGCGCTTGGCGGCGCCGCACTCACCTACGGGCTAGAAGAGCGCCGGCTTGCGGCCCCGCTTGCCGGGGCCACTGGCATGGCGCCCCCCTTATCATCGGCTGTTCCCGCCCCCGATGCGCCGCTGCTGGCGCTCACCAACCCGGCCGCCGATCCCGACTTCAGCGCCTACCTGATCGAGATCCTGCGCACCGAAGGCCTGGCGACGCTGCGAAGCGCGCCCGTTGAGCAGGTCGGTGCAGCGGAACTGGCCGGGTTCTCCGTCGTGGTCCTCGCGCCAGGGCCGGTGCGTGACGATCAGGTCGCCCTGCTGCGCGCCTATGTTGGGCAGGGCGGCGCGCTCCTGGGCATCCGGCCCGACGCGAAACTCGCCAGCCTGTTCGGTGTGCGCCCTCTGGGAGCCGCGGCGCCCGGCGATTACCTCCACATTGTCAGCGGGCTGCCAGAACTCGATGGTCTGGAGGAGAACCTCCTGCAACTCCATGGCCCCTACGACCGGCTGGCCCTCGATGGCGCGCGCATTGTCGCCCGCAGCGGCAATGGCGACCCGCTGGTGACCCTGCATCGCTTCGGCGATGGCATGACCGCCCTGTGGGCCTTCGATCTGGCGCGCTGCGTGGCGCTCATTCGGCAGGGCAACCCGGACGCCGCGGGTCAGGAACGCGACGACATCGAAGGCCTCCGCGCCACCGACCTGTTCGTGGGCTGGATCGACCTTGATCGCATCGGCATCCCCCAGGCCGATGAGCACCAGCGCCTGTTCGTTCGTCTGATCGAAGAACTCGCGGCGGCTGGACCACCCTTGCCCCGCCTCTGGTACTTCCCCGGCGGCGCGCCGGGGCTGATCGTCGCCACGGGCGATGCGCACGGCAGCCGCGTCAACCATATCGAACAACTGATCAACCCCATCGAGCGGCGCGGAGGCACGGTTTCGGTGTACTATACGCCGCCCCGCGCCAGCGCCTTCCGCCGACTGACCCGCAAGGCCCGCTGGAGCTTTGAGGAGATCCCCGTGCTGAGCACCCTCTTCAAGGAGGACGATCCGATCCCCTCGCCGGCGACCCTGGCGAACTGGCGCGAGCGCGGGCACGAGTTCGGCATGCATCCCTACGTGGAGGACGGTCTCGAAACCGGCTACAACCTGTACTGGAGCGAATTTATCAAGTACGGCTATGGCCCGCTGCCGCCCACCGTGCGTACCCACCGTGTTCTCTGGTATGGCTGGGTGGACAATGCCTTCGTTCAGGCGCGCTACGGCGTGCGCATGAACCTCGACCACTACCACGCCAGCGGGGTCGTGCGCCGGGCCGACGGCACATGGGCCGCCGGCTACCTCAGCGGCACCGGCCTGCCTATGCGTTTCGTCAACGAGCGCGGCGCCCTGTTGAGCGTCTACCAGCAACCCACGCACCTGGTTGACGAACATCTGATGAGCGTCTTTGACACCGGCCATGAAGCCGGCTTTGATGGCGCGACCGCGGCAACGGTCACGATTGCCCAGATCGCCGAGTGCCTGCGACGCTACCCGGCGGCCCTGGGCCTGCAGTGCCACGTTGATCCGTTTCTGTTCGGCGGGGAGAAAGCGGCCCACGTCGGGCGCTGGCTCAATGAGAGTCTGGACTATGCTGTCGCCCACGGGATACCGGTCCTCTCCGCGGAACGCTGGCTGGCCTTCACCGAGGCCAGGGCTGCCACGCGCGTTCAGCATCTGACCTGGGAGGCGAGCACCGGTCAACTCGCCTTCGAGACTGGCTTCCCGACCAATCCCGGCGGCGCGGCGGCCGTGCTGCTTCCACTGCATCACGGCGGGGCAACCCTGCGCGAAGTGCGCGTCAATGGCAGTGTTTCACGCCAGACGGAACGGCGCCTGGCCGGACGGCGCTACGCTCTGGTCACGCTACCGGCAGGCCGTTCCCAGATCCAGGCCGAGTATGGCGCCCTGGGCAGTGCAGGTTCACGCCTGACCTGAACATAGGCTGTTGGAGCCGGGGGATGGGGAAACCGGGTTTCCCCATCCCCTCACCCAGGGGGAGGGCGCGGGAGAGCGGCGCCCTCAAGCGGGGGTATGGGGAAACCCGGTTTCCCCATCCCCTCACCCGGTGGGAGGATTCGGGAGGGCTGCGCCCTCCCAGGAACAACCCGTTTCATCCCCCCTGGTGTGCGGCATAGCCGCATGGACGGCTGATAAGAACATGTGAACAATGAAAGGAAGGTTTCATGCGCGGACCGCTCGCCGCTGGGGGTAAGTACCTCGCCCTTGCGCTCGTCTCGGGCGGAGTGCTGGCGCTCCAGATCACGTTCACACGCATCTTCTCACTCATGATCTGGCACCACTTTACCTACCTGGTGATCGGCGTGGCCCTCCTGGGCGGGGGCGCGGCGGGCGCGTTCCTGGCCGTACACCAGTGGGATGGGCCTACCCTCCAGCGGCGCCTGGGCCTGCTGGCCTTGAGCTTCGGTCTGGCCAGTTTGATCAACCTGGTGGTGATTCGCTTCGTCGGTATCGATCCCCTGCGCGCGGCCGAACTTGTGTGGACGGTGGTGGGATTGGCGATCTACTTCGCCTGCCTCTTCACAACCTTCTTTACCGGCGGTTTGACCATCGCCGCAGCCTTCAGCCGCTGGTCCACCCTGGCCCACAAACTGTACTTCGCCGATATGCTCGGCGCGGGCATTGCCACGATCGGCATTCTGGCGCTCATTGAACTGCTCGGGGGTCCCGCGTCCATCGCGTTGATCGCCTTCCTGAGCGCGCTCGCTGCGGTGTTGTTCGGGCTTGAGCTCCCACGCCGCCTGCGCTGGGTCGCTCCGGCCTCGCTGCTAGGATCGCTGGCCCTGCTAGCAATCCTGCTGCTGCGTCCGTTAACGCTGCCGGTGCCCGGATCGAAAGAACTCGGCTGGGCCATGCGCGCCCAGAACGCGCAACCGGAATACACCCGCTGGAACCCCGTGGGCCGGGTTGACGTCATGCCGGAAATCGTGGTCACCGAGCCAATGATCGTGGGCGCGGTCAGTTCGGCCTACCCGCTCGATGGCCGCCCTGAACTGCCGCTGCGCCTGGTGAGCATTGACGGCACCTCGATGACCGGTATGTACCAGTTCGATGGTAGTGAGGAGGATCTCCAGCGCTTCCGTTTCCTCGACCACGCGGTGATCAGCGCGGTCTACCATCTGGGTATCGAGGATCCGAATACATTGAAGATTGGCGTTGGAGGCGGCCTCGATATTTTGCTTGCCCGGCTCTACGGGGCCAGATCCATTACAGCAATCGAACTCAACCCGAGCATCGTCGAGTTGCTCACCGGGCCATACGCCGAGTATACCGGGCGCCTGGCCGAGCATCCCGGCACCAGGCTCATCGTCGCTGAAGGGCGCAGCTTCCTCAGTCGCAGCGAGGAGCAGTACGACATCATCCAGGGCATTGGCCTCGACAACCTGGCCGCCCTCTCCGGGGGAGCCTACGTGCTGGCGGAGTCGTACATCTATACCGTCGAGTCGCTCGAACAGTCGCTCAACGCCCTGAGCCCGCGCGGCGTCTTCTCGTGGACGCGCGATGTCAACGCGCCCCCCCGCGAGATGCTGCGCCTCACCGGGCTGGCGGCCGAGGCGTTGCGGCGGATGGGCATCGAGCGCCCTGGGGACCACATCGCCATCGTGGCCAATGAAAGCGGCCAGAACGCCACTCTCCTGGTTTCGCGCGCGCCCTTCACCGCGACACAGATGGAGCGGCTGCGCGCCTGGGCGGCGGCAAATAACTTCAGCATGCTCCAGGATCCGCTGGCGCGCCTTGACAACACCTTCACCTACTATCTCTACGCTGAGGATCCCCGGGCCTTCGAGCAAGCCTATACCTTCAACATCTTCCCGGTCACCGACGACAATCCGTTCTTCTACAACTACTTCAAGTGGAGCAATCTGCACTTCAACGACGCCTACCAGGGCCGGTTGAACCGCTTTCCCATCGGGAATCTCATCCTGCTCACCCTGTTCACCCTGTCTGTGGCGACCGCGATCCTGTTCATCGTCGCTCCACTGGCACGCTACCGGCGCGATGGGTTGCGAACCTCGGGCGCTATGCCGATACTGGCCTACTTCAGCCTGCTGGGCGCTGGCTACATCTTCGTGCAGATCGTGCTGATCCAGCGCTTCACGCTCTTCATCGGCTATCCCATCCACGCGGTCACCACCACGATTGCCAGCATGCTGGCCTTCTCGGCCCTGGGCAGCCTGCTGGGACGGCGCATCCTGCGCGGCGCGCGCCATTTGCAAGTGACCCTCGCGCTGGTAGCCGTCCTGATCGTGGTCTATATCCTTGCGCTCCCACCGATCTTTGCCGCCCTGTTACGCCTCTCGGATGTTGAGCGTATCCTGACCAGCGTGTTCCTGATCGCTCCGCTGGCAACCATAATGGGCATGCCCTTTCCGACCGGGCTGCGGCAACTGGGCAACCAGGCGCCCCAACTGACGCCCTGGGCCTGGGGCATGAATGGCGTCTTCTCGGTCCTGGGTTCAGTGGTGGTCATCCTGATAAGCATGGTCAGCAACTTTACGGTTGCCATGGCCTGTGGGTCGGCCTGTTACCTGGCCGCTGCGGGCGTCTGCGCGGCTCTCTGGCAGTTGCAGATGGCTCACGCCCCGGCGCCAGGGCATCAGGCGCTGCCAGCCGATAGCCGGATGGTGACGGATTAGAGGTACGTGTTCACAGTTCTCCCGGGAGCGCGGGCAGCTTGCCCGCGTAGACGCGACGAGGGCGGGACGTTATCATTTTAGATTGCGGTTGCAGATTGGCTCAATCCACCAGGAAGCGCTCCAGCGCGGGCACGAGTTTGCGGCGTTTCGATGACGCTCTGGTAGCCCTGGCTGTCAGGCGCGTGGGTCACTCCAGGTGTGAACAGTTACAGAAGGAGCGGGGTCATGGCATCAGGCGTTACCGTAGCCGACACGAGCATTGCCCTCCCGCGCGAGCGGGCGGCCTCAACCAGGCGCATCGTCGCCATTGATGCGCTGCGCGGCGTGGCCCTGCTGCTGATGGCCCTCGACCACGCCAGTTTCTTCGTGGGCGCGGGGCTGCAAGCCGAATCGTATGGCGGGCAGCCGGTGACGCTCCAGAGCGCGCCATACTGGATGAGCGGGCTGCTCACCAACCTGGCCTCGCCGATCTTCTTTCTGCTAGGAGGCTACAGCCTGGCCCTCTACGCCGCCGCGCAGCGGCGGAAGGGTCGCCCAGAACACGCCACCACCCGGTATATCTTGATCCGCGCTGGCCTGATCCTGGCGCTCGATCTGACCATCTGCAACCTGTTCTGGCGCGGCGCTACGCCTTACGTGCACGTGCTCACGGCCATCGCCGCGACGATGGCCCTCCTCAGCCTGCTGCGCTTCCTGCCTCCGCTCGTCCTGACCGGCATCAGCCTGACCGTACTGGGGCTGCACCAGGTCGCCATCGGGTCGCTTGCCGGCGCTCTGGCCGCCGGCGCCCCCCAGCCATTCTGGCAGGCGTTCTGGCTAACCTACAGCTATGATACGCGCCCGGCGCTGGGCTTCGCGGTGCTGGGCTGGGGACCGCTGCTGTGGCTGGGGTACGCCATCGGGACGTTGCAGGGCCGCGCGGCGCTGCGGCGACCGCGCACCTGGGCAGCGGCAGGGATCAGCCTGTTGGGGGTCTGGCTGGCGCTGCGCCTGGCGGGCGGATTCGGCGATCTGGGAGCGTTTGGCGCGGTGGGTGACAGCGCGGCCCACTTCCTGGTGATGAGCAAGGCGCCGCCCAGTCTGGCCTTTTTCGCCTTCAACCTGGGGATAGCCGCGCTGCTACTGGCGGGGTTCTATGCCTGGCCGGGTCTGACGAGCAACGGCCCCCTACGCTGGCTGGCGCTCGTCGGTCAGGTCTCGCTCTTCTTTTACGTCTTGCACATCGTGATCTACAACCTGATTTCGCAGATGCTGGGGCTGGTCAGCCTACCCGGCCCGCGGATCATCTGGGGCTACGCCGCGTGGTTGATCGGCCTGTCTGTGCTGCTGCCACTCGGGGCGTGGTACCGGGAGATCAGGAAACGTCATCCGCATGTGCTAGCGTACCTCTAATATCCACGACATACGCGGTGGAGGTATGTGGGGAGGCTGCGCCTTCCCGCAAACTTGTTTCCCCGCCCGCGGCGGCAAAATGCTCCCAGAAATCCGGCCGCAAAGTGTGAACCGCCGCCCCCCGATCTGGCGGGCATGGTAACGAAAGTCCCTGCCGGCGTTGAGTATCGGACGGCTTTTGAGCGCGGGTATGACATACCATCTTGCACGCTCCCACGCCTTTTGGATGTAGAGGCATGGTTCAAAACCTGCGGGTTGCGCTTGACAGTCTGGCGGGGAGGTGTGGAGGGGCCAGGCCCATCCACAACCTCCCTCGTGGTTCCGTGTCGAGGCGAACGGTCACGTGCGTCTGAACCATGCCTGGAGTAACAGTTTTCTGTTATACTGCGCTCGGGGTCATGGGCAGTTTGAGTATGACGCCGCAGCATGGCATTCGGCGATACAGGACCAGAGCATCAGACCGTTGGGCGCGCCCCAAAAGCGTAGAGGCCCCACCAAAGGTTCAGTGACAGGACGTATGCAGTACATCGCGGTGGGGAAACTGCCGGCGCTTCGCCGGGCCGCCTGGCTACTAACGTGAACATAGGCTCTCGAAGAGGGGTGTGGGAAAACCGGGTTTCCCCATGCCCCCACCCGCGGGCGGGTGTGGGAGGGCAAAGCCCTCCCAGGAGCAACCTATGTTCATCCCATCGGGGTGCGGCGCGAGCTGCATGGACGGCTAACATGAACATACGCTCTCGGCGGGGGGATGGGGAAACCCGGTTTCCCCATCCTCCCGCCCGTGGGCGGGTCTGGGAGGGCAAAGCCCTCGAGCAGGGAGATGGAGGAACCAGGTTCCCTCATCCCCCCGCCCGCGGGCGGTTCTGGGAGGGCAAAGCCCTTCCAGGCTCCCCGCTGACAGGCAACGGCACAATTCCTGTCAACACGCTGGTCTCATCATGAAGTGTTTCAATGGAATCACTTCCAAGCATCAGTATCATCATCGGTGTCTATAATGGCGCCGAGATGATCGGAGCATGTTTAGAAAGCCTTCTCAACCAGAATTACCCATCACATTTATATGATATTATTGTAGTAGAAAACGGATCTACTGACAACACGGTAGATGTTGTTCGCCGCTACCCTGTGCGACTCTTCCAGAGTCCAACCCGGGGTCTGGCGTCAGCGCGCAACTACGGGCTTATGCGAAGCGACGCAGAGATTATTGCCTCGACCGACGCTGACTGCATTGCCCATCCCGACTGGCTGCGCGAACTGGCCAGGCCATACGCGGATGCAGAGGTAGGTGGGGTTGGAGGTTACATTGCGGCTTACGCGCGCGACGATCGGACCACGGTCGAGTTGTTTCTGGAAGAATACGCTCCTCTGATCAATTTCATTAGTGGGGAGCACGAGTTCTTGCCGCATCTGCTGGGCGCCAATGCCTCATATCGTCGGCATCTCTTGTTGCGGATCGGAGGGTACAACGAGCGGCTGGTCACGGCGGAAGACGTTGATGTGTCCTGGCGCATCCAGCTTGAGACAGGCGTGCGGCTAGTGTACGCCGCGACGGCGATCATCTATCACCATCACCGGACGACTGAGCAGGGGTTGAAACGCCTCTATCAGCACTATGGATTCGGTGAGATTCTGCTCGATACCCTGTATCGCGAGTGCGACGGCTACCCACGCGATCTGAACTTTCAATGCCGGCGCATCATGGGCCAGATAGCGGCGCTCCCGCGCTATATGTTTTCCATGCTGCTGCGCCGGTGGCGCCTGGCGTATGGGAGAATCAGCCCCTATGAAGCAGAAGTGCCGCGTCTGTGGCTGTTGATCGAGTGCAGTAACATCCGGGGCAAACTGCGCGCCCTGAAGGCCACGCGCCTGATGCGCACCGCCGAGCCAATTCTGGCGAGCGATCGTGACCGTCTGATCCAGTTGCTCTATGGAACAACCCATGGTTAACATAAACGTAGCTGTCTGGAGGGGGATGGGGAAACCGGGTTTCCCCATCCCCCCTGCTCGAGGGCTGCGCCCTCCCAAACCTTCCCGCGGGCGGAGGTATGGCGAAACCCGGTTTCCCCATACCCCTGCTTGAGGGCCAGGCCCTCCCGCGGGCGGAGGTATGGCGAAACCCGGTTTCCCCATACCCCTGCTCGAGGGCCAGGCCCTCCCGCGGGCGGGGGCGTGGGGAAACCCGGTTTCCCCATACCCCTCGCCGAGAGCGTATGTTCACGTTAGGGCATCCCAACCTGGCAGAAGACGAGCGCTCAACGTATGTTGACCCATCTGCGTGAACTGGCCGGCGCCTACGAATTGCTCTACGTCTGGACGCTCCGTGATTTTAAGGTGCGCTACAGTCAATCCCTGCTCGGCGCGGCATGGGCCATTCTGCAACCCCTGTCGCTGATGATTGTCTTCAGCCTGATTTTTGCCCTCTTCATCCGCGTCCCGACCGAAGGAGTGCCCTACCCCGTGTTCGCTTACAGCGCCCTGCTGGTCTGGACGTTTTTTGCTAATTCCCTGAGCATGGCATTCCCCAGTCTGGTGAATAACATCAATCTGGTCAGTAAAATCTATTTTCCGCGCGAGATCATGCCTATCGCCGCCAATCTGGTCGCGATGATTGATTTTGTCATTGCCGCGGTTATCTTTGCGCTGCTGATGATTATATACAAGATTTCAGTCGGATGGACGATCATCTTCCTGCCTTTACTCTTCTTGATACAGGTTGTATTCACGTTGGGCATAAGCCTGGCGGCCTCGGCGATCAATGTATTTTACCGCGATGTGAGGTTCGTTATTCCTCTGGTGTTGCAAATCTGGATGTACCTCTCTCCCGTCATTTATCCGGCAAGTCTTGTGCCGGAACGCATACAACCGCTCTACTTTTTGAATCCAATGGCAACGCTGATTGAAAGTTACCGCCGGGTTGTTTTCTTTAACCAGCCGCCTGACTGGTTCTACCTGGGGATCACCACAGGAATCACGACTGTGGTTGCGATGGTTTCGTATCAGTATTTTAAACGCGCAGAGCGCATGTTCGCAGATCTGGTTTGATAAACGTAGAACCGGTGACAGCGCAGGAAGGCTCTGCCCTTGCCTGTCGCGACTTATGATGATTGAGAAATTAATCCGGTATGCCAGGCTGGCCGTGGGGCTAAAGCCCTCGGCTATGGAATGCGAAGCCCGCCTGCGCGGGCTACATCGCATTTAATTCTTAAAGACCATCAGTCTAGAAGCATGCATCGCCGGCAGCCTATGCGTGTCATTGAGTTCGACCGGGTTTCAAAAGCCTACCGTCTCGGCATGGGCCATAGCAGTCTGCGCGAGACATTGGCCCGTCAGGCGCAACGCCTGATCGGCAGACGCAGCAGCATCCACGATGAACCACCGTTCTGGGCCTTGAACGAGGTCAGCTTTCAGGTTGAACAGGGAGAAATCCTGGGAATTATCGGTCATAACGGCGCTGGCAAGAGCACGATCCTCAAACTGCTCTCGCGCGTCACCTTCCCCAGCAGTGGTCAGATCGTGACTCGCGGGCGCATGGCGGCTCTGATCGAACTGGGCGCCGGCTTTCATCCCGATCTTTCCGGTCGTGAAAACATCTATCTCAATGGCGTCATTTTGGGGCTAAAGCGGCGTGAGATTGATGCTCAATTGGATAAAATCGTCGAATTTGCTGAGCTGGAGCAATTCATTGATACCCCTGTGAAACGGTACTCCTCAGGTATGTATGTGCGCCTGGCATTCGCAGTGGCGGCCCATGTGCGCGCGGATCTGATCCTTGTTGATGAAGTGCTGTCGGTTGGGGATGCAGCATTTCAACAACGCTGCCTGACCAAAATGCACGAACTGCACCGCGATGGCGCCACAATTGTCCTGGTTTCCCATAACCTGTGGAGTGTCAGCACCTTCTGCACCCGGGCCCTGCTGCTGCGCGCCGGGCGCATCGTGGCCGAGGGACACCCGGTTGAGGTGATCCAGAACTATCGGCAACAAGAACGGGAAGCGGCGCTGGCGCGCGTGCAGGGTCAGGTCGCCAATGGCGCGATGCGCGACGGCGCTTGCAACCAGGAACCCATCGCCTTTGCGGTCAAAAGTGAGCTTCTGAATGCTGAAGGAAAGCCGGAACGGGCTTTTAGCCCTGATGATGCGTTGATCCTGCGCATCACCTATGTGGCGCCTCAGCCGATTGAAACCCCGGCGTTTGTGGTACAAATCCGGCGCGCTGATGGGGTCATCTGCTGTTTTATCAAAAGTTCGGCCGATGATGTGCCTCAGGGAGTATATGGCGAGGGGAGCGTTGTCTTGAGGATCGATCCGCTCCAACTCGTGCCGGATATGTATACGATTGACGTCCGCCTTGAAGATCAACGGCGGGCGCTGGTGTATGCCAACGATACCGGCGGCATCTTTCACGTCAAGGGTTACCTGGAGGGCGCGGGAATTGGTGGCGTGTTCCAACCTCGCGCCAGATGGTTGCACCCGAGCGATGAATGGCATCCGGTGCCGGCGCGCAGCGGTGGAGGACAGCAATGACCCGCAGCATGCCCCGGGTATCGGTGATCATTCCCACCTACAATCGCGCCGACCTCCTGCCGCAAACGATCGAGAGTTGCCTGGCGCAGACCTATCCTGACCTCGAGATCATTGTGGTGGATGATGGCTCGACCGATACCACGGCTGAGGCGGTGGCACGCTATGGCGCGAAGGTTATGTATGTGCGCCAGGATCAGCAGGGTGTGCCCAAAGCCCGGCAGCACGGGCTGCAACGCGCCCTGGGCGAGTACATCACCTTTCTGGATAGCGATGACCTGATGGCGCCGACCAAGATCGAACGGCAGGTGCAGGCGCTCAACGAGCACCCCGAGGTGGGCCTGTGTCACGGCTGGTACTACACCATTGACGAGCATGGCCGGAAACTGGATCTGATGACCGATATGCCAGCGACCGATGTGCTCACTGAATTGATCTGTCGGTGCTTCATCTGGTCAGGAGCGCCTTTGATGCGCCGCGCATGGCTGGACGCCGTGGGTCTTTATAGCAGCGCCTGGGAACGGTGGAGCTATGACTGGGATCTGTGGCTGCGCCTGGCCCTGGCGGGCTGCCCATTTTATTGTCTTCGCGAGCCGCTCGGCGCGTATCGCATCCACGCCAACGCCCTCTCGTCCAATGTCGAGGTCGTTGACCGGCGCATCTTTGGCATCCTGGACATGGTGTACGCCGACCCCCGCGCGCCGGCGGCATTGCAGCCGGTGAAACGCCGCGCCTACGCGACCTGGCACGCCTGGTTCGCTTTCCAGTATTACGCCGCTCGACGCTGGGAGGAAGCGCGATACCACCTGGAGATGGCTCTGGATGCTGAATGGCCCGAGGTGGCCCATCCAGAGAAATTCGCCATCCAGATCAGTAACCACGCCGTCAATGGGCGCAGCGCCGATCCGCTTGAGTATCTCGACAAGCTCTTCACCCATCTCCCCCCCCGGTTCGAAGGGGTGCAGGCGTACCGCTGCCAGGCCCAGGCCCGCGTCCATGAGACCCTTGCATTGCGCCTGTATCGCTTCGGGGATAGCACCATGGCCGGTGAACATATGGCCCGGGCGGCAGTTCTGGCTCCCGAGGTGGTGTTGCAACCCGATCGATTTATGGATCTGGTTCTGTATCATGCCATGCATCTGTCAGATGATCCACCAGAGGTGTATATCAACCGGGTGATGCACAACCTCCCGGCGGAAGCCGGTGTCCTGCGGCCCCTCTATGTGCCATTGCTGGAACGGCTGGGCGGCTGGGCGTACCTGGAGCGCGCCCGCGGCGCGTATGCGAGCGGAGCTTTTCCTGCCGCCAGAGCATATCTTATCCACGCGCTGAACCTCGCTGAACCCACCCTTGCCGCCGATCCTGACGCAATGACGCATATGCTGCTCCAACAGGCTATGCGCCTGCCCGATCCCGAAGGCTACGTCAGGTGGATCCTGCAAAACCTGCCGCCAACTCTCGCCAGCTTGAAAGCCCGCCGATCACGGATTCTGGGAACCCTCAGCCTCAAGTGCGCCTTCGACAGCTTCGCGGCGGGAAGGCGCGTCGAAACGCTGGTCAATGTCCTGAAGGGAATACGCTACTGCCCTTCGAGTATTACCAACCGCGGGGTGATCGCGATCTTCGCGCGGTCGCTGCTGCCAGGACTGTGACAAAAGATAAGGGACAACCCGATGCGCCAGGCACCTAACGCCCCACTCGTGTCGGTGGTTACTCCGACCTACAACCGCTCCAGATTGCTGCGCCTCGCCATCGAGAGCGTGCTGGCCCAGACGTACCCGGCCATCGAGATCATCGTCGTTGATGACGGTTCCAGCGATGACACCCCCGCCGTCGCTGAGAGCTTCGCCGGGCGGATCACCTACATCCGGCAGACCAACCAGGGCGGCGCGGCAGCACGCAATGCCGGGCTGAAGCTGGCGCGGGGCGCGTATATTAACGTCCTGGACGACGACGATCTGATGTTGCCGACCAAGATCGAGCGGCAGGTAGAGGTGCTCGAACAGCGACCTGAGATCGGTCTGGTGCATTGCGGCTACTACATGATCGACCGCGATGGGCAAACATTGGAGAAGATCTCCTTTCTGCCAGATGGCAGGCTGGAGGAGTTAATCGTCTTGAACCCGATCTGGTCAGGGGCGCCGCTCATGCGGCGGGAATGTGTGGAGCGCGTCGGCGGCTACCGCCCCCTGGTTGTCGAGGACTGGGATCTCTGGTTGCGGATCAGTCTGGCCGGCTATACCTTTGCCTGCGTTCAGGAACCGCTCGGCGCCTACCGGATGACACCCGGCAGCATTATGTCAAATGTGGCGCGGGTTGAGCACGATGCGATGGCTATGCTCGACGACCTGTTTGCCAACCAGGCTTTGCCGGCGTCGGCGCAGGCACGTCGCAATGACGCCTACGGCACCACCTATCTGTGGTTGAGCTGGCGCTACTATGACAGCGCGCAGTGGGACGCCGCACAGCGGTGCCTGGAACAGGCGCTGCGTTTTATTCCCCAGCTCAAATCTGACGAACGGTTTCTGGTCAACCTGTTGGTGGAAGGGGCTTTCGGCGCGAACATCGCCGACCCGCTGCGGTTTATGGATGGTATGCTCGCCCACCTGCCGCCAGCAGTGCGCCATCTTGAGCGCTATTCGACGCAGATGCGCGCGCAAACGCACCTGGAGGTGGCCCTGCGTCTCTATGGACGAGGCGCCATCGCTGAGGCTCAGGAGCATCTGCGACGGGCGCTGGCGCTCCAGCCAGCCCTCCTCGAACAGCCCGAAGCCTTTGCCGACCGCATGCGCCGTGTCGCCACCCGCCAGCCCGATCTCGATCCCGACCAGTTTACCGAAACGGTCCTGCAATCCCTTCCAGCCGAAGCCCGACCGCTCTTCCGGCTCCGCGCCAGGCTGGTGAGCGCTGCGCGTTACGCCGCAGCGTTTGACGATTACCACGCCAACCGCCGGCATCGGGTCATTCCCCACCTTGCTACTGCCCTGCGCTACGATCCCTCAGGGCTGCTGAACCGTGGCGTCGTGGCAATTATGCTCAAATCGCTGCCCGCCTTCCTGGAGCACCGGCTGACCGCCGGGCGCTGAGGCGCCGACAGGAAACGGTCGGTCCCGCGCCTGTACAGGTCTGGTCTTTCAGATGCCTGGAAGATTGCTGTATGTCACCTCTCGTCTCCATTATTATCCCCAGTTACAATAGCGCGCGGTATATTGTCCAGGCTGTAGAGAGCGCGCTCGCCCAGACACACCCCGCGGTCGAGGTGATCGTGGTGGACGATGGCTCAACTGACGCCACGCAGCAGGCGCTGGCGCCCTACCGGTCGCGGATCGCCTGTCTCCACCAGACCAACCGGGGCCCGGCGGCGGCGCGCAATGCCGGCCTGCGCATCGCCCGGGGCGCGTACCTGCTCTTTCTCGACAGTGACGACCTGCTGGTCCCCACAAGTGTGGCGGCAAAGGTGTCCTTCCTGGAGCAGCACCCGCAGTATGGCCTGGTCTATTCGGCCTGGAAGCAAATCAACGACGATGGCTCACGGGTGCTCGGCGAGGTGCGCCCGGCCTGCCAGGGCGATATGCTTGCGGCACTACTGCGCCGCGAGTTCTTTTTTTTCCCCGGCGCGGCCCTGATCCGGCGCGCCTGCCTCGATCGCGTCGGCGCCTTCGACGAAACCGCCTACGGTACCGAAGATGCCGACCTCTGGATCCGCCTGGCCCGCGCCGGCTATGCCTTCGGCTATATTGACGAGCCGTTGTTTGTCTATCGCTTCCACAACGCCAGTATTACCGCAGGGGTGGACCCGCGCCAGATCAGAAGCTGGCAGATGCACCTCGCCCGATTTTTCGCCGACCCGGCCCTGCCGCCCGCAATCAAAGCGCTCGAAGCCGAGGCGTATGCCATTCTGCACTACGAAACGGCTATGCGCTATTTCCGCATCAGCCGGATCGCCGAGGCCCAGGAACATCTGCGCCAGGCCTGGCAACGCTGCCCAACCCTGGAGGAAGAGCGGATTTTAGATTGCATTGTCGGCGCGGCCCTCGATCCGCGAACCGACGACGCCAGAGCCTTGCTCGACCGTGTGTTCGCGCATCTTCCCGCGGATCTTCCCGGCCTCCGGCGCCTCCGTCAGCGGGTCCATGCTCGCTACCATATCGGGATGATCTTTCTCCACCATCAACGTCAGCAACGGCGCTCTATGCCCCGGCATATTCTGGCGGCCCTGCGAGGCGAGCCGCGGATCGTCTGGAACCGCGGGTTCCTCAGGATCGTGCTACGCTCCTTGTTGCCCTAAGCCATGGGTTTCGCTGTGCGGCCCTGTACGGAACCATGCGGAGGCGGCGCAGCGGGCGTAGCCCGCCGCAATCTCATTGGTCCGCCCGCGGCGGGGGCGCGCTCTGATGCAGACAGTATGAGTCTGCCGCCGTGGGCGGGGAAGTGGGGCACGCGGGCAGGCCTGGTCTCCCGGCACCCTTTCATGGCGTGCGTCCTAACGTGAACATAAGCCCTCGGAGCGGGATGTGGGGAAACCGGGTTTCCCCACGCCCCACCCGCAGGAGGGTTTGGGAGGGCGCAGCCCCCAGCAGGGGTAGGGGGAAACCCGGTTTCCCCCTACCCCCACCCGGTGGGAGGGTTGGGGAGGGCTACGCTCTCCCAGGAAAAACCCTTCTTTCACCTTGTTGGTGTGTGGCGCAGCCGCATAGGTGCCTGAAGAGTAAAGAACTGTCATTTTGCGAGCACCGAACTGTTATCCTCATGTTAGACCGGCTGGCTACACTGTACAACGTCAGACCGCCACGCTGCTGCGCCGCGCACTGACGTTAGGAGAGCGCGGCTATAAGCCCTCCTACAGGCGCATGGGCTTGGAGAAGCAGGAAGAGAGCAGGTCCTTCGCCGGTCACCTCCTGGCCAGACCCGTTGGAACCGACGTATCAGGCGCCCGACCTGAGCCTGCCCTGGTCGCCCGTGAGCATCAACGACCGATATCGCCTCCGGGAACAGCCGAACGTGAGCATCGCTATGCAGGCTCTGATTATCGCGACGAATGCAACCCCTGCCGCTCTGGCAGCAGAGGTGCGCGCCGGACAACATCAGCGCGTCGACTACCTGGAACTGGCCGAACGTTTCAATTCCCAGTATCTTGACTATAACTGCCTGCGCGCGGTTCCTGTCGCGCGGAAGTTGGAAGATCTGCTGCGTAGCGACCTGCGTCTCGCGGCAACTGTTGCGCGTATGGTTCGCCAGCAAGGCTATGATTGTGTTATCAGCCTCTCGGAGCGTGTCGGCATTCCGCTGGCATTGCTGCTCGACCGGCGGGTTTGCCATATGGTCATCTTTCATCACGGCATGTCGCCACGGAAATTGAAGCTGATCAAGGCCCTGAGGCTGCAGCGGCGCTGGAACCTGATCGCAGCGATCAGCAGAGCCGAGGCCGAGGGCATGCGTGCAGCGCTAGACCTGGAGCCAGAACGGGTTGTCGCTCTGCATACGCCGGTGGACACACGCTTCTACCAGCCTGGGGCCCCGTCGAGTGGCGACGAAGGGTTTATCGAAAGTCTCGGGCTATCCTATCGCGACTACCCGACCCTCATTCGGGCAATGCGCCGCCTGCCGCATATTCCGTGCCGGTTGCGCATCGGCAGCGCATGGGTCTCACGGCGCGGCGGGCACGAGCGGGAGCCATTGCCCCCCAATGTCAGTCTGGAACCCTTCGTGCATCCGCGCCGTCTGCGCGAATGTTATGCCGCCAGCCGGTTCATTATTGTGCCCATCCGCGCAACGACACAGTGGAGCGCCGGGTGCACCTCGGTGCAGGCCGCTCAGGCGATGGGCAAGCCGGTTGTCGCAACCCGCATGCCCGGTCTGAGCGAGTATGTCGTTGAAGGTGAAACGGGGTTACTGATCGATCCAGGGGATGATCGCGCGATGGCCAGGGCTATTGACGAACTCTGGAACGACCCGCAGCGCGTGGTGCGGATGGGTCGTCAGGCGCGGGGGTGGATCGAGGAGCATTTTTCGCTCGACCGGTGGATCCAGCGGGTCGCGTCGTTGGTCCAGCAGGTCGCCAGGCAGGGAGCAAAGGCCTGAGCGTCTTCGTCAGAATGGAAGTGTTCACACTTGGGGTAACCCAGGCGCCTCGAAGCGCGGGCGTCCCGTCCACGTCGCGTCTCCGCGGGCAAGCTGCCCGCGCTCCCAGGAGAACTGTGAACACGTACGTCAGAATTGCCAATTCCGTCAACCTATGCATCAGCTTGCCAACACTGTCTTGCGCAATTCGATCGCCGGTCTGATCGCTCAGATCGCGATCAAACTGCTCTCCTTCGCCTTCTCGGTGCTGATCATTCGCCAGCTCGGAGCCGGTGACTTCGGCCAGTATGCGGCGGTGATCGGCTTCGGCACGGTCTTTCTGTTCATTGCCGATCTGGGGCTGGCGCCTTACACAGTGCGCGAGGTGGCCCGCCTGCGCGATACCCCTGATGGCCAGACGCGCATCAGGGATCTCTACGCCGATGTGCTGGCCCTGCGGCTCATTCTGGCGCTGGTTGCCGGGCTGCTGGTGGTCAGCGCGGCCATGCTCACCGGGCGCCCCGCGATGATGATCGGCGCCATTGCGCTGAATGCCCTGACCGTGCTGCTCTATGCCCTCCACGGCAGCAGCGAGGCCGTGCTGGCCGGCCATGAGCGCCTTGACCTCACCGCCGGGATGCAGGTGGTCAACCAGTTGGTCTTCGTCTGTCTGGGGGGCCTGGCCCTCTGGCTGGGCCTGGGATACTACGGATTGATTATCGCCACGATGGCCGGCGTGGCCGTGATGACGGCGCTGGTTGTGCGCGCCGTCTGGAAGCTCGGCATCCGCCCGGGCCGGCCGACCCGCCAGGGCTGGATCCCCCTGTTGCGGGCCGCCTTCCCCTTCGGGGTCATCGGCCTGACGCTGGGGATTTCGTATCGCTTCGACACGGTGCTGCTCAACATCTTCAGTGGCGACGCGCCCACCGGCCACTACAACGCGGCCTACAATCTGGTGTTCGCCCTGGTGACCCTGTCGAACGTGCTCAACACGGCGCTCTACCCCTCGCTCTCGCGCCAGGCCGTCACCAACCCTGACAGCCTGCCGAAGATCTACGAGCGGCTGCTGCGCTACCTGCTGCTGGTGGCGCTGCCGATCGCCGTGGGGGGCTTCATCCTCGCCCGTCCGCTGGTAGGGTTCCTCTTCGGTCCTGAGTACGGGCCGTCAGCCGTGCTCCTGGCCATCCTGATCTGGGTCGTCCCGCTCATGTTCCTTTCCGAGTTCCTGGGCTACGTGGTGGTCATTGCTGGACGGGAAGCCCTGGTCGCGCGGGCGATCATCATCAGCAGCAGTGTCAATATTGTGGCCAACCTGTTGCTGATCCCGCGCTACGGCGTGCTGGCAGCCGCAATCATTACCGTGATCACCGAACTGGTCCTGGTTGGGCAGTACCTCTGGCTCATGCGCGATTTGCTGGGCCAGATGCGCTGGGGCGCCCTGGCACGATCGGGGGCGGCAGTCATCGCTATGGCCACTCTGGTCTACGCCATCCGCGATCTGCCGGTGCTGGTAACGGTGGCTATAGGCGGGACGCTGTATGCCGGTCTGCTGCTGGCGATGCGGGTGGTCGGCCCCGATGAAGCCGCCTTTGTGCGTGGTCTGATCGCCGCGCGGCGGGCCACGGCTGAGCCATCGTAGGAGCACATGCATGAAGATCCTCCTCGCCGTCCATCATTTCCCACCGCGCTACAGCGCCGGCGCCGAGCTGTACACGTTCCGCCTGGCGCGCTGGCTGCTGGCCCACGGGCACGAGGCCGAGGCGGTCTGCGTCGAGACGCTCGACGCGGAGCGCGCGGCCGGCGTTGAGGCCGAGCACGACACCTATGAGGGTGTGCCAGTCTGGCGGCTGCACCTGGGGCTGCGGGGCGCCCCGGCGAACTGGAGCTACGCCAATCCTATGGTGGCGGGGTGGGTCGCCAGGCATATGCAAGCGAACCGCCCGGACCTGTTGCACCTGCACAGTGGCTATCTGATCGGCGCGGGCGTGCTGGAGGAAGCCCACCGCCTCGGCGTGCCGGGCGTGGTGACGCTGCACGACTACTGGTTCCTCTGCCCGCGCTTTACCCTGCTGCGCGGCGACGGCCAGGTCTGCACCGAGATCCCCACCGACCCGGCCGGCTGCGCCTGGTGTCTGCGACTTGACCGGCGACGCTACCGCCTGCTTGAGCGGGTGAGCCGGGGGGCCGCAGGCCGGCTCTGGATCACCCTGGCCGGCGGCGCAGGACGTGATGCGCAGGCCGCCCGGCGCGCATATCTGCGCGAGGCTCTGGCGCGGGTTGACCTGGCCATCGCGCCTTCGCGGTTCCTGGCAGGGATGTTCGCAGACTGCCTGCCCCAGGGGAAATTGCGGATACTGCCCTTAGGTCTCGATACGAATCGACTGGCTGCTGTGCCAGCCCCACCGCCTGGCGACACCCTGCGGATCGGCTATCTCGGCCAGATTGCGCCGCACAAGGGCGTGCATGTGCTGGTGCGGGCAGTGCGCCAACTACCGGATGGCGGACGTCCCATCCAGGTGCGCATCTTCGGAAATCTTGCGCAGAACCCGACCTATACGCGCCAGTTGCAGACCATGATAGGGGCTGATCCGCGAATTACGCTGGCAGGTCTGTTCACCAGCGGGCAGTTGCCCGCGGTGCTTGGCGAACTGGATCTAACTATCGTTCCATCGATCTGGTATGAGAATAGTCCACTGGCGATTATGGAGGCGCAGGCCGCAGGCCGGCCAGTGATCACGTCTCGCCTGGGCGGCATGGCCGAACTGGTGCGCGACGGGGTAGACGGGCTGCACTTCCAGCCCGGCGACGCCGACGACCTGGCGCGGCAGATCCAGCGCCTGCGCGACGAACCGGGGTTGCTGGAGCGGCTGCGCGCCGGGGTGCGTCCGCCACCCAGCATTGATGATGCGATGGCGGAACTGATGGAGGCCTATCGCCTGGTGATCGAGCAGCGCCAGGCCGCGCGAGCGGTGGAGGTGCGTTGATGCTGCCGCGTGTCGCCATCATCGTGCTGACCTACAACGGCCTCGCCGACACCCTGGCCTGCCTGGCGTCGCTCGAAGAACTCGACTACCCCCATGAGCGGTATCGCGTGGTAGTGGTGGACAACGCCTCGCGCGACGGCACCCCCGCGGCGGTGCGGGCAGCCTTCCCTGACGTCGTAGTGATCGAACATGGGGCCAATCTCGGCTTCGCCGCGGGCAACAACGTCGGGCTGCGCTATGCGCTGGCACAGGGCTACGATTATGCCCTGTTGCTCAACAATGACACCGAAGCGGCGACGGACATGCTCACGGAACTGGTGACCGCCGCCGAAGCCGATCCCTGCGCTGGCGCGGTGGGGCCAATCATCTACTACCACGCCGCGCCGACGCGCGTCTGGTCGGCGGGCGGCTGGATCGACTGGGAGCGGGGCATCAGCCGCATGGAAGGCGAAGTTGAGGACCGGGGGCAATTCACGGCGACCCGTGAGGTGGACTTCGTAACCGGCTGCGCGATGCTGCTGCGGCGCGCCGCCCTCGAGCGGGTCGGGCTACTCGATGAACGCTTCTTCATGTACTTCGAGGAGACCGAGTGGTGCGTGCGCGCCCGCCGCGCGGGCTTTCGCATGCTCTTCGCGCCGCGGGCGAAGCTCTGGCACAAGATCCCCCTGAATGCCCGCTTTGATAAGGAGTACCTGGCATACTACATGACGCGCAACCGGCTGCTGTTCCTGCGCGCGACCGGGGCCAGACCAGGGACCTGGTTCAACGCCCTGGTGCTCCAGGATTTGCGCACCTATCTGAGCCTGTGCCTGCGCCCGAAGTGGCGCACCCGCCGGGGGCGGGTCGGGATGCGCCTGGCATGGCTGGACTTCTGGCGCGGGCGGTTTGGGCGGCTGGAGACACCGATGTAGTGTGGAGGTGTGGAGGTGTGGAGGTGGTTTCGTCAGAAGTTGATAGCCTGACGACCCTGCGCTCTCCAAGCCGACCGCCCGGCAGATCTATAGCAATAGAAGGTGCCGATGATGCGCATTGGAATTGACGTTCGCTATCTCTCCCACGGCCTGGTGGGCGGTGTGCATACCTATGTCAGAAATCTGGTGCCGGCCTTGCTTGCGGCAGGTCCAGAACACCAGTTTATCCTGTACGCCGACACGAAGGCGCCCTTTGAACTACGTGACCTGCCGGCCAACACACGGGTGCGCTATCTTCCATATCGCAACGCGCTCTCCAGCGTCGCGAGCGATGTGGTGCGCCTGGGCCGCATGATGAGCGCCGATCGGGTGGAGGTGGCCCACTTTCCGACCAACTACGGCTTCGGGCCGCGCGGCGGCGCCACGGTCATAACCCTGCATGACGCAATGACCCTGATGCCATTGAGCCACACGTTGCGGAGCAAAGGCACTCGCTGGAACACCCGCGCGCGTGCTATGACGATCTACCTCTACTGCTGCTCGCACCTGGCCTTGCGGCGCGCCGATCTTGTCCTGACCGTCTCGGACCATGCGCGCCGGGAGATCGCGCGCTACGGCCGCTACGATGCCGGACGGATCGTGCCGATCCATCACGGGATCGATGCGGAGTTGCGCCGGGTGACGGATCCGGTGGTCCTGGCAGAGGTTCGAGCCCGTTATGGGCTCGAGCGCCCGTTCATCCTCGCCGACGGGTTGAAGAATCCGGCGGTGATTGTGCGCGCCTGGCAGCGCCTGCCGCAACACCTGCGCGATAGCCATACCATCGTCTTCTTTGCGCGCCATGAGCCGCTGCCGGTGGTGCGCGAGGCCGAGGCTGCCGGCCAGTGCCGCCTGCTGCTGAACATTCCGCGCGCGGATCTGGTGGCGCTCTACAGTATGGCCTGCGCCTTTGTCTTCCCCTCGTGGCTGGAAGGCTTCGGCATCCCGATCCTGGAAGCCATGACCTGCGGCGCGCCGGTGATCTGCGCCGACAACTCAGCGATGCCGGAGGTTGCCGGCGGCGCCGCGCTGCTCTGCAACGCTGAAGATGACCATACCCTGGCAGCGCATCTGGGGCGCGTGCTCGGCGACCCCGACGAAGCCGGGCGGCTGCGCACCCTCGGCTTCGCCCGCGCGCGCCAGTTCTCGTGGCAACGCGCGGCTGAACAGACCCTCGCGGCCTATCACCGCGCGGCCGGGATAGCCGTGACCGGCGCCGACAACCGCCGGTTGCACGCTCAGCAAGGTTGAACCTATGCGCATCCTCGCCCTCTCAACCTGGTGGCCGGAACCTGCCGATAACGGGATCAAGCTGCGCCTGAGCCGGCTGCTGCGGGCGCTCGCGACCAGCCACGAAGTGCATCTGCTGGCGCTATGCCGGGATATGCCCGACGCAGCAGACCAGCACCTGCCGTTACACTATTGCGCGACGGCGCGCGCCGAGCCTGCGCCAATGACGCCGCTGCGCACCGGCAGCCGATTGACGAGCCTCTGGCACCCCAGGCCCGCTTCCGTGCGGGCTGCCTGGAGCGCGCGCTTTGCCACGCTGACACGCCAGAGCGCCCGCACCCTCAACCCCGATGTCGTCGTCGCCTTTGAACTCTCCAGCGCGCCGTATGCGCTGCTGATCCCCCATGTTCCGCGGCTCCTTGATGACCTGGAGATGGCCGCGCTGCACGACGAGTTCACCAACTCAACCGGTCGCCAGCGCCTGCGACGCTGGCTCACCTGGGCGAAGCACCGTAGCTATGTGCGGCAAGTGCTCAGAGGATTTAGCAGTTGCACGACAGTATCAGCACGTGAGGCTACCCTGGCCCGGCGACTCGCGCCCACGATGACGCAGATGGAAGTTTTGCCGAACGGCGCCGACGTTGAGGGTACCCTGCCATTGCCGCCAGAACCGGACACGCTGATCTACCCGGGGGCGCTCAGCTACCAGGCCAATCACGACGCGATGCGTTATTTTCTCGGACAGATTTTCCCCCAGGTACGCTCGATGCACCCTGCGACCAGGCTCCGGATCACCGGACGGGCAACGGCGGCCCAGATCGCCGCCCTGCCCGCATGCGAAGGAGTGGAGTTCACCGGCTTTGTGCCTGACATCAAAGCGCTGGTAGCGCGCAGTTGGGCCGAAGTGGTGCCACTGCGCGAGGGCAGCGGCACCCGCTTGAAGATCCTCGAGGCCCTGGCCCTGGGCACACCGGTGATCAGCACCACGAAAGGGGCCGAAGGCCTCGATCTGTCGCCTGGACGGGATCTCCTGATCGCTGATACACCTGCGGCTTTTGCTGAGACCACCGCGCGCCTGCTGACCCACCCTGAGGAACGCGCGCGGTTAAGCGCACACGGCCGTCGGACGGTGGCCGAACGCTACGACTGGCGCACCATCGGGACGCGCTTCGTGGCCCTGGTGGAGACAACTGCAACCCACAAGAAGTTGACCTATGACACACGCATCCATTCCACCTGATCTGGCTATCATTATCGTCAACTGGAACACCCGCCAACTCCTACTGGACTGCCTGGCCGCCCTGCCGGCGGCGACGGCCGGCATCAGCGCCGAGACCTGGGTGGTGGACAACGGCTCCAGCGACGGCAGTGTCGCGGCTGTGCAGGCCCACTACCCCGAGGTGCGGATCATCGCCAACCGTGAGAACAAGGGCTTCGCGGCCGCCAACAACCAGGCCATCCGCGCCAGCGACAGCCGTCACGTGCTGCTGCTCAACAGCGACACGCTTCCCGCAGGCGGTTCGCTCAGCGCCCTGGTACATTTCCTCGACCGGCATCCCCGCGTCGGGATCGTCGGGCCAGAGCTGCTCAATGGAGACGGAAGCGTGCAACGCTCCTACGCCAGTTTTCCAACCCTCGCTTCGGAGTTGACTGGGCGCAACCTGCGCCGCCGCCAGCGTTTTACCACCAGTGACGGGAGCACGGCCTATCGGGTGGACTGGATCGGCGGGGCCTGTTTTGCGATTAGACGCACAGCCATCGAACAGTTCGGTCTGCTCGACGAGCGCTACTTTATGTACACCGAGGAGGCCGACTGGTGCTTCCGCGCCCGGCGGGCCGGCTGGGAGGTCTGCTACCTGCCAGAGGCCAGAGTGGTACATCTGGGAGGACAGAGTAGCCGCATGGTCAGCACGCGCATGAAGGCCGAACTCTACCGCAGTAAGCTGCGCTTCTTTGGCAAACACTACGGGCCGCTACGCACCTATGTGCTTGGGATGGGCCTCCTGACTATCTTTCTTACCAGAGCAGCAGCCGGGGCGCTCGTCGCAACCTTGCCGGGGCGCCAGGGCGCCGGACGGACGATCACGCGCGACAGTGGCCTGATGCTGGCAGCCATTGAGCGCCAGTTGCGCCAACCCCTGGCGCCCGAGGTAGTGCGATGAGAATCGGTATTGATGCGCGGTTCCTGACCCACCCCCAACCCGGTGGGTTCAAAACCTACAGTGAAGAACTGATCGCGGCCCTGGCCGACGTCGATCGCGATAATGAGTATGTCCTGTACCTTGATCGACCACCCGCGCCAGGGGATCGCATCCCCTGGCAGGCAAACGTAAGCGTGCGTGTCATTGACGGTCACCTGCGACTTATCGGCATGCCCTGGCGTGAACAGGTCGGCCTGGGGCTGGCTGCCCTTCGCGACCGGCTCGACCTCCTGCATGCCCCCTGTCTGACAGCGCCATTGCTGGTGACCTGTCCCCTGGTCGTGACCATCCACGACATGATCTGGCGGGGTCGCGGAACAGCGAGCGCTGGCCGTGCAATGCTCAACCGCCGCTCACTGATGGATCACTACTACCGGATCGTGCCGGCCATGGCAGTGCGGCGCGCGGCAACGGTGATTACCGTCTCCTATGCGGCCAGGGCGGACATCATTGCCGCATTCGGCCTGCCTGCCGAGCGGGTCATCGTCACTCATGAGGCAGCGAAACCGGTCTTTGAACAGCCGCTCGATCCGGTCAGCGCGGCAGCGACCCGCGCGCGTCTCGGCCTTGCCGGCTCCTACGTGCTCGGCATCGGCTCGGCCGATCCGCGCAAAAACCTGGAAACCCTGCTGCGCGCCTACGCCCTGCTCCCTGCGGAACAACGCGCGCACCACCAGCTCGCGATTGTCTGGACCCACCAGCACCTGGCCGGGGCAATCGCCCACCTCGCCCACGAACTGGGCATAGCCGGGCAGACCGTATTCCTCAAGCGTGTCAGTGACGGCGAACTGGCGGCGCTCTATGCCGGGGCCAGCCTGTTTGCCTTCCCCTCACGTCACGAGGGCTTCGGACTGCCCCTGCTCGAGGCGATGGCCTGCGGCGCGCCGGTGGTCGCGGCGAACAACTCTTCTCTTCCCGAGATTGTCGGCGATGCCGGGCTGCTCTGTGACGCTGACGATTATCAAGAACTTGCGGCGATGATGCTGCGGGTCCTCAGCGACAAGCAACTGGCGCAGAAGCTACGGGCAGCGGGCCAGCGACGCGCAAGCATGTTCTCCTGGAAACGCTGCGCGCGTGAGACTCTGGCAGCCTACGCGCAGATCAAGCCGCGTGGGGGCGCGATCGTGGAGCGTCCGATCGGGTAAGGCACGTCCGCCTGCTGAGTGGCGGGCAGCGATCTCCGCGCCCCCCGAACAGCCGCGTCGCAACAGCGCAGCTTATACCGAAAAACAGAGCCCACAGGTACGAACATGCTCCGCTGGCTCGACCACCTTGAACATCCCGAAGCGCTACCGGCGCTTCCCCGCCGGTTGCTTGCCGTCGCGATGATAGGCGTCGCGCTGGCCTACAGCGTTCTGATCGGGATGATCCTGGCGCGCGGGAACGCGCGTCTGGGGTTCATGCTCCTGTTGCTCCCGCTCCTGCCTATCGCCATCAGCTTCGCCTCGCGCTACTTCGCGACCCTTGTCCTGATCCTGCCCCTGACGGCACTCATGCTGCGCATGGCCAACATACCGGTGGGCAATGCCAGCGAAATGCCGATCAGCATGGTCATCACGCTCGGGCTTGGCGGCATGTGGCTGGTCAGCATGCTGATCCGGCGCAGATGGGAGGTAATACCCACACCGTTCAACCGGATATTGCTGGCGTTCATGGCGGTCTGCATCTTTTCTATGCCCTGGGGCATCCTCTGGGCCGACCCGATTCTGAACTGGCGGATCATGGGCAACTTCCGCGTGACCCAGACTGCCTCGTTACTCTCGCTGCTGGCCCTGATGTGGGTACCGTTCATGGTGGCGCGCTTCATCGACCGGCCCTGGCAGATCTGGTTTTACCTGTGGTCCTTCATCATCGCCGGCACTATGATGACCGTCACCCAGGTCTTCGCGATCAACCAGACGTTCCTGAGCGATCAGGGACTCTGGGGCTTGTGGTTCGCCATACCCCTGGCCGGGCTGGTGATTGTCTATCCTCACACGCCGTGGTATGGAAGGCTCCTGGGCGCCGCGCTCCTGGGCTGGCACCTGCACCTGGTCGTGATCAAAAACTCGCTCTGGGTCTCCGGCTGGCTCCCAACCCTGGCAGGGTTGTTCGCGCTGATCTTCCTGCACTCACGCAAGCTCTTCGTAATTCTCTTGATCATCGTCATCCCCTACGCCGTCATCGGTCCAGGCCGGGACTATCTGGAGAAAGTAACCGCAGATAACATTGAAGAAGGCAGCAGCGGACGATTAGAGATCTGGGAGCGGAACCTGGGAATTGTGCGCGAGCACTGGCTCTTCGGCACCGGACCGGCGGGCTACGCACCCTACAATATGACCTACTTCCCCTGGGATGCGCGCTCGACCCATAATAACTACTTTGACATTCTGGCCCAATTCGGAGTGGTTGGCTTCGGCCTGTGGCTCTGGTTCATGGGCGCCAGCCTCTGGTATGGCTGGCGCACGGTGCAGATTGCGCCGCCCGGCTTGTTGCGCACCGTCGCCATTGTCGCCACCGCCGGCTGGGCCGCTGCCCTGCTCTCGATGGTGTTTGGCGACTGGATCTTGCCCTTTGTCTACAATCAGGGGATCGTCGGTTTCCGCTATGCAGTGTATAGCTGGATCTTTCTCGGATTGCTGGTTGTGGTCAGGCAAATGGCCGATCAGCAAAGCGTCTCCACCTCAGAAGCGCCCGCGCGGGAGGTCTGAAGTATGTCGGTTCATCCATCTGTGCCAGACCGGACGACGGTCGCAGAGCAAGCCCAGGCCGTAACAAGACTTGGGGCAGGTTCTGGCTGGCGCTTCTGGGCGGTGGTTATGACGGTCGTCTTGATGCTGACCAGCCTGCCCTTCATCTTTGCCTACACCACAACGCCGCCAGAGCGTTATTTTACGGGCGTGATGGTGAACATCCCCGATCATAACCAGTACTTCGCCTGGATGCGCGATCTCAGCCACCAGCACCTGGCGGCCAACCGGCTTACGCCCGAACCGAACGAGCCGGCACTCTTCCACTTGCTCTGGTGGAGCGCCGGTCGCGCGGGCGCGCTGCTGGGCCTGGAGTTCGGTGCGGTGTTTGGCATACTGCGCATCTTCGCCACCATCCTGTTTCTGGCGAGCGCGTATGCGTTTTTCCGCATCGCTGTGGCAGACCAGCTTCAGCAACGCCTGGCGTTCGTCTTGTTCGCCTTTGGCGGAGGACTTGGCCTTATCTGGATTATCGTCAAGTATGCGCAGGGCCTGCCCGAGGCTCCCTTCCCCTTCGACATCTACACCGCTGAGCCAAATAGCTTCTTCATCGCCCTGGCCTTTCCCCACTTCGGCGTGGCCCTGGGGCTGATTATTGCCCTGATTGGTCTTACGCTCTACGCCCAGCAGCGCCGGCAACTGCGCTACGCCGCGCTGGCCGGGATAGTAGGGGCGCTGATCGGTCTGCAGCATGCCTACGACCTGCTGACCGTCGGGGTCGTGCTTGGCCTGTGGTGGCTCTTGATCTGGTGGCGTGATCGCCGTTTTCCGGCTTTCCTGTTCAAGGCCGGCCTGATCATCGCGGCTTTCGCGCTCCCGCCAGCGGCCTATCTTTCGTACCTGGTGCTGACGGACGCCACCTGGGGCGGCAAGCTTGCCCAGTTCGACAATGCTGGAGCGTGGACACCCGGCCCGCTGCATCTGCCGATCCTGACGGGTCTGCCGCTGCTGCTGGCGTTGCTCGCCTTCCGTCCGCGCATGCTGCGCAGCCGCGACGATGCCGAGCTGCTGGTGGCGGTCTGGTTCCTCGCCCACTTCGTGCTGGCCTATCTGCCGCTCAGCTTCCAGATCCACCTGCTCCTGGGCTGGCAGGTGCCGATCGCCGCGCTCGCCGCGCGGGCCATCCAGCAGGTCGTCTGGCCGTGGCTGCGGACCCGCGGGCCGGGCCTGGCCCGGCCCGCTCTGGCGGCCATCCTGGGGCTGTGTGTGGTGACCAATATCTATATCTTCTGCTGGCGCTTCTATGACCTCGCGCGCTACAGCCAGCCCTACTTCCTGAGCCAGGACGAGGTAGCCGCGCTGCGCTGGCTGGGGACTCACACGACCAACCAGGACGTGGTGCTGGGCGTGCTGGAGATCAACCAGCACGTCCCGGTCTGGTCCGACGCGCGGGCCTACGTGGCTCACTGGGCCGGCAGCCTGGATTTCTTCACCAAGCGCGAGAACGCTGAGCGGGTGGTCAACCCGGCAACCCCCCAGGACGAGCGTCGCGCGCTGCTCGATGAATTTGGCGTGAGCTATGTGATCGTGCGCGAGCAGGACAGCTCACGGGTGGCGTTTGCTGCCAGCGCCGGGCCAGATCTGACACCGATCTACGAGAATTCGACGGTATCAATTTACCGGGTGGAGCGAGCTACATCTACGCCCAGTCCATGATCCGCAAGGTTGTTCCTGGGAGGGCTGCGCCCTCCCAAGCTCTCCCACCGGGTGGGGGGATGGGGAAACCTGGTTTCCCCTATCCTCCTGCACAGGGGCTGCGCCCTCCCCAACCTTCCCGGGGGCGGGGGCGTGGGGAAACCCGGTTTCCCCACGCCCCTGCGCGAGGGCCAGGACCTCCCGCGGGCGGGGGGATGGGGGAACCAGGTTCCCCCATGGTCACGTGAGACGGTCATGCGCATGGCGCACACCGCCGCGATGAACATAGCCCGGGAGCGCGGGCGGGACGCCCGCGCCACGGCTCCGCGGGCACGGTGACGGCAACCTCCCTGACCCGCCCCCACCCTATCCATTACCCACAAGTCTGTGGATGGCTTTGTAAAGCCATCCGGGAGAACCGAAAAACCGAACGAGATGGCCTCGTATTGAGGCCTCTTCTGGCGCACTAGCAAGGGCTAAACCGCCCAGGAACGCAATGGCGAGGCAATGGACTTATGGGTAATGGATAGGCCCCCACCGGGGGCGGGAACCCGGCGCCTCCCTCCAGCGGGGGGAGGCTGGGAGGGCTCTCAGATGTAGGTTTTTTTGGTGGAGCGCATTCCAATGCGCAAAAAAGCGGTTGGCGCCGAAGATGCCGGTTTCCGCTTCCAGATGCCGAGAGCGAGCCCACCGATTCAAAAACCCTACACTTGCAAGGGCTGGGAGGGGGGCTGAACGCGGCGAACGATGGTCACCTCAGCCCTCCATACGGCTCCGCCGCACAACGCCGCAATGAAAAGAAGGTTGTTCTTGGGAGGGCGTAGCCCTCCCAAACCCTCCCGCGGGTGGAGGAATGGGGAAGCCCGGTTTCCCCATTCCCCTGCGGGGCGGGGGCGTGGGGAAACCCGGTTTCCCCACACCCCTCTTCAAGAGCCTATTTTCACGTTAGGAGGTTATGAGTCCTGGACAGCCGATGCGCCGTGCCACCCTGTTTACCGTAATGAAGTGGAACTCTTTGCGAGGTGAATGACAAAACGCGCGTTGCAAGCAGGAGTTTAGATTGCCTGAAGGAGATGCTGCCGAGCGTGATCGTGGCCGCATGCGTCCTGTTGCTTGGCGCATGCGCGTGGGGCGTGGTCGTCCCTGATCCCGCAAGAAAGACCCCCACGCCAGTTCCAACCGACGCCCTCCCCACCCCCCACCTGGAGGGCATCGCCCGCGAGCGGCGCGAGGTGCGCTTCCAGAGCGGCGATGCGACACTCGCCGGCGAACTCGATCTGCCCACGGGTGAGGAGCCTGCGCCGCTGGTGTTCATCATTCACCACTCGGGGCCGGTGACCCGCGACGCCTACGGCTACCTGGCCGAGATCCTTTTGCCCGAAGGCTTCGCGGTGTTCCGCTTCGACAAGCGTGGCACCGGCCACAGCACGGGCGAGTACGGCTGCTGCGAGGCCGACGACGCCCTGGCCGCCTACCGCGCCGCCGTGGGCCAGCCGGGGATCGACCGTCAACGGGTGTTCATTGTGGCGCAGAGCATTGGCACGCAACACCTGGCCGGCCAGTTCGCCGCGTTCCAGGCGATCCAGCCGCCACAGGGGGTTGCGCTGCTCTCCAATCTGCTTGGCCCCGAGACGATTACGGCTGTCGCCGCGCCGATCCTGGTCATTGTCGCCGAGAGCGAGCCGGAACTGGCCCGCATCGGCCCGGACGCAGTGACCGCCCATCAGGCGGCGCTGCCCTACGGCGCCGAACTGTACATTGCCGCAGGGGCGGAGCATACCCTCTTCGACATTACCGATGGCCCAATTGATTGGACCGACCCCGCCTGGGTCACGCGCTATCATCGCGGAGCGATGGCGTATCTGGTGGGCTGGTTACGCGATGACTACACGCTCACCAGGGGCAAAAGCTAGTTCAGGCAGCGTTCAAGATGAAAAGATACGATGTCGGAAGGAATGTGGGGAGGCTGCGCCTCCCCGCATCCCGCCAACGGCAACGTAGGTATGAACCATGCCTTAGGCCCTATGCGGCTCGGCCGCATACCAACAGGATGAAAAAGGTTGTTCCTGGCCTTAGGCCCCATGCGGCTCCGCCGCAGACCAACAGGATGAAAAAGGTTGTTCCTGGGAGGGTTGCGGCCTCCCAAACCCTCCCACCGGGTGAGCGGATGGGGAAACCCGGTTTCCCCATCCCCCTGCTCGAGGGCTGCGCCCTCCCGAACCCTCCCGCGGGCCGGGGCCTGGGTGCGCGGGCCTCCGGCCCGCATCCGCAATGGGATAAAAGGGTTCTCCTGGGAGGGCAAAGCCCTCCCAAACCCTCCCGCGGGCGGGGATGTGGGGAAACCCGGTTTCCCCACACCCCTGCTCCAGCAGCCTATTTTCACGTTAGAACCTCATGCGGCTGCGCCGCACACTGACGTGATGAAAAAAGTTGTTCTTGGGAGGGCTTCGCCCTCCCAAACCCTCTCGTGAACGGCCTAGGAGACATCGCATCGTGGCACTACGTCTTCGCAAGTTTCTGCTCGTGATCGGTGGTCTTGCATGCACGTTCGTCGTCCTCTTCACGCTATTCATCCCGGCGCGGGCTGCGGCCACTCTACCGGACCATTACCGCCCCGACGAAGCGCCTGCTTCCGTTAGCAACCTGATCCTTGCCTCATCGTCCGAGGCAAATAACCAGCCCTGGCAGCAGGTGGCCGGCCCCTGCCCGTCCCTTGGCGGCGCGGTGTTCAGCCGCGTGGGCGAGGCCTGCGGCGGCACCGGCACCTCCTTCGACGTCACCGAGATCTTTCCCCCCCAGGTCCTGCGCGATAGCGCCTCCCCCGCCGCCCCCTGCGAGAACGGGCGCACCAGCGGCCTCTGCTATCGCATGTGGTACGTCGGCACCGGCCCCGCCCCCCTCCAGGAGCGGCGCATCGGCTATGCCCTCTCCCCCGATGGCATCGCCTGGACCCGCGTCCCCGGCAACGCCGGCGGCGGCGCCGTCTTCGCAGGCTCCGGCCTCCCCGGCGCCTTCGACCAGGCTGGCGTCTCCACTATGAGCATTATCCGCGTTGGCACGATATACCGGATGTACTACACCGGCTTTAGCGACCCCTCCACCATCGCCGGCATCGGCCTGGCCGAGTCTGCCGATGGCAGCACCTGGACGCGGGTGCCCGGCCCTGCGGGCGGCGGCGCCGTCCTGCGCCACTCTGGCGACCCCGCGCAGTTCGACACCACCTACATCGTCGCCCCCAGCGTCCTCCTCGACCAGGCCTCGCCCGCCGCGCCCTGCGAGGGCAACCGCACCAGCGGCCCCTGCTACCGTATGTGGTACGAGGGCGTGCGCACCAGCCCTGCCTATCGCTTCGCCATCGGCTACGCGCTCTCGCCCGACGGGGTGACCTGGACGCGGGTGAGCACCTATGGCGATGGCTCGATCTTCCGCGCCGGTCCCTTTGGCACGTTTGATGACAACAATGTCGGGGTGCCCACGGTCATCAAAGACGGCGCCATCTACCGCATGTGGTACGAGGCCAACGGCTACACCGCCGGCTACACCACCGGCTACGTGGTCTCCACCGACGGGCGCACCTGGGTGCGGCCCACCCCGAACCAGCCGGTCTATACCGGCGCCAGCGACACGATCGTGGCCGGCGCGCCGGACGAGGTCTGGGCGGTGCGGGGGCTGAAGGAGGGGCCGCGCTACCGCCTCTACTACACCACCAGCACGCGCCCGAACTCGTTCCGCTTCGGGTTGGCCGAGATGACCCCGGGGACCCCGCTCACGGGCGTCAGCGCCGAGCGCGCCGGAACGCTCTATACCCTGCACTTTGACACACCGACCATCCCGGCAGGGGGAAGTGTACTGGTCACCTTGCCCGCAGAGCTCGACGTTGCGACGGTCAATCCACAGACCCTCGACGGCTTCGGCGCCGGGGCGACACTGGCCGTAGACCCGGCGGCAGTGACCGATGCCTGGTCGGGCGGGACGGCTCGGGGGGCGTTGCTGGCGCGGTTGCCAGCAGGCGCGCCAGCGGGTCCGAAGACGATCCGGTTCACACTTACCACCACGTTGCCGGACGATGCACAGGCGCTGATCCAGGTCTTTAACAACCGGGAAGTGATCGGGTACGCTGAGACGCCGTTCAGCGCGGTGCCTCCCACCCCTACCGCCACGGCCACCCCGACGAGCACACCCACCTTCACAACCACGCCGACGGTCACCCCCACGCCGACAGATACCCCCGTGCCCACCAGCACCCCGATGCCGGCGGATACGCCCACACCGACCGGCACCCCCACGCCGAGAGATACTTCGGCGCCGTTCAATACGCCCACCAGCACCACCGCCCCAATTGATCCACCGGGTTCCGCTGGCACACCCGCTGGCACTCCGACAGCTACCGCAACACCGGCTAACCCGGTGACCAGCGATCGGTTTCGGGTGTATGTGCCTCTTCTGCGCCGCTGAGACCAGGTGCATTGCCGGTACCGGAAGGCCCGGTTCAGGTGACAAGATGGTCAGGTTCGCTTTGCCCACGACGTGCGAAGGATGCGTGCCCGCCCATACTGAGTGGAACGGGGGATGCGGGGAGGCTGCGCCTCCCCGCGCCCCGCCAACGGGAACGTAGAGGTGAACCATGACTATGGCTTAGGCATGGTCCAGAAGCGACCATGCCAGTCTGACCGTTGCTCCACCACCTCCACAGAACCGGTCCGTAGAACTGGAGAGCTGTGGAACTGAAGGCTGGATTGTCACGTGAGTTTGAACCGTGCCTTACGTGTTAAACACCTGTCACATGCCGCCGGGTGTGATTTAGGGAACATTTAGGCCGAAACGTTACTCTCTTCACAGCGGTATTGCAACACGGCGATTCACGAATCATATTCGATACCAGTGGTCCACCACACTGATGCTGGCGGGTGGTTTCATTTCGAGAGGGCCTGGCCCTCTCGCCGACGCTCAGCAAAACCACCGTGGTAAGCCGCCGGGGACGCTGCCAAAGGTTGTTCTTGGGAGGGCTACGCCCTCCCAAACCCTCCCGCGGGCCAGGGTATAGGGAAATGGTTTCCCCATACCCCTTCTCCAACAGCCTATGTTCACGTCAGATACCAGAGGGAGAGGGACATGGCAAAACACTACTCATTTCGGGCCTCTTTGACCATCGTAATTAGCCTGGTTATTCTGATCGGCACGGCGTGGGTTGTGTTCAATGCAACACCGGCCTCGGCCACCATTCCCAATCGCCAGTCCTGGAGCCACGTGGCGGGCACGTGTCCCCCGACCGTTCAGGGCGCCGTCTTCGCCCGCGCCGGCGACAACTGCGGCGGCAGCGGCACTACGTTTGACACGGCCCAGATCTATGGTCACGCCCTCATCCGCGACGAGGCCAGCCCCACTGCTCCCTGCGAAGGTGGACGCACCAGCGGCGTTTGCTACCGCAAGTGGTACACCGGCTTTGACAATAGTGGCGGAAGGCGGATCGGCCTGGCCCTCTCGCCTGATGGGATCACCTGGACGCGCGTTGTCGGCGCTGGCGGCCTGGGCAGTGTGCTCGGCTTTGGCCCTGCCGGGCGCTTTGACAGCGCCAACACCTCCTTTCCCACCGTCATCCGCACCGGCGCCGGTTACCAGATGTGGTACGTCGGCGGCAACGGCAGCATCTTCAGCATCGGTACCGCCACTTCGACCGATGGCATTACCTGGACCCGGGTGAACGGCCCGCTGGCCGAGGGGGCCGTGTTGCGCCCGTCTGGCGTTGCCGGCACGTTCGATCAGAGCATCGTCGCCTCGCCAAGGGTCATGCTCGATCAAGCCAGCGCGGCGGCACCCTGCGAAGCCGGGCGCACCAGCGGCGTCTGTTATCGCATGTGGTACCAGGGCGTCGCCGGATCGCCGTTCAACATCGGCTACGCCGTTTCACCCGATGGCCTGAACTGGACGCGCATCCCCGGATCGGGAAGCGGCGGATCGGTGATTGGCCAGGGGCCGGCAGGAACGTTCGACTCGCAGAATGCGGCGGTCGCCTCGGTGGTGAAGGACGGGCCGCTGTTCCGCATGTGGTACCAGGCCCAGGACAACACCGGCGCGCATCGCATTGGCCACGTGGTTTCGACCAATGGCGTCACCTGGGTGCGCCCCGTTCCCAATACTGCCGTATGGACGGGAGCGGACGACCCGGGCACCCTCTCGCCTGACTACGTCTGGGCGCCCTTTGTGCTTAAGGAGGGTCTGAGCTACCGGATGTGGTACAACCACACCACTCGCGAGAACTCGCAACGAGTCGGCCTGGCTACCATGACCCCTGGCACGGCGCTGACCAGTCTCACCCTCAGCCAGACGGATAACACCTACACCGTGAGCTTCACCACCAGCACGAGCATCCCCGCGGGGGGCTATGTGCTGATTACCCTGCCGGCCAGCATCCCCTTCGGCGACGTAACGCCCGGGACGCTGACCGGCTTCTCGGCGGGAGCCACCCTGGAAGCCAATCCGGCGACGCTGACCGACGCCGAGGCTGGCGGGGTCAGCCGCGGTGCGCTGGTCGTGCGCCTGCCGAACAGTGACGCCCCCGGTCCTAAGACGGTGAGCTTCACCCTGGCGACGCAGCCCGCCAACGATGCAACGGTGCTGGTGCAGAGCTTCGATTCGCGGGAGGTGCTGGAGCGTGGCAGCGCGACCATTGCCGGAAGCGGGCTCGTCCCTACCCCAACACCCTCGCCCACGCCAACTGCGTCCGCCACACCAACCAACACCCCTACGGCAACCAGCACGCCACTGCCAACCGCGACGGGCACCGCAGGGCCTACGGCGACGCCCACCAGTACGGCGACGCCTACGAGCACCGCGACACCCACCAGCACGCCCACCAGCACGCCAACCCCAACCCCGGCGCCCGGCGCGAATAACCAGCCCTGGCAGCAGGTGGCCGGCCCCTGCCCGTCCCTTGGCGGCGCGGTGTTCAGCCGCGTGGGCGAGGCCTGCGGCGGCACCGGCACCTCCTTCGACGTCACCGAGATCTTTCCCCCCCAGGTCCTGCGCGATAGCGCCTCCCCCGCCGCCCCCTGCGAGAACGGGCGCACCAGCGGCCTCTGCTATCGCATGTGGTACGTCGGCACCGGCCCCGCCCCCCTCCAGGAGCGGCGCATCGGCTATGCCCTCTCCCCCGATGGCATCGCCTGGACCCGCGTCCCCGGCAACGCCGGCGGCGGCGCCGTCTTCGCAGGCTCCGGCCTCCCCGGCGCCTTCGACCAGGCTGGCGTCTCCACTATGAGCATTATCCGCGTTGGCACGATATACCGGATGTACTACACCGGCTTTAGCGACCCCTCCACCATCGCCGGCATCGGCCTGGCCGAGTCTGCCGATGGCAGCACCTGGACGCGGGTGCCCGGCCCTGCGGGCGGCGGCGCCGTCCTGCGCCACTCTGGCGACCCCGCGCAGTTCGACACCACCTACATCGTCGCCCCCAGCGTCCTCCTCGACCAGGCCTCGCCCGCCGCGCCCTGCGAGGGCAACCGCACCAGCGGCCCCTGCTACCGTATGTGGTACGAGGGCGTGCGCACCAGCCCTGCCTATCGCTTCGCCATCGGCTACGCGCTCTCGCCCGACGGGGTGACCTGGACGCGGGTGAGCACCTATGGCGATGGCTCGATCTTCCGCGCCGGTCCCTTTGGCACGTTTGATGACAACAATGTCGGGGTGCCCACGGTCATCAAAGACGGCGCCATCTACCGCATGTGGTACGAGGCCAACGGCTACACCGCCGGCTACACCACCGGCTACGTGGTCTCCACCGACGGGCGCACCTGGGTGCGGCCCACCCCGAACCAGCCGGTCTATACCGGCGCCAGCGACACGATCGTGGCCGGCGCGCCGGACGAGGTCTGGGCGGTGCGGGGGCTGAAGGAGGGGCCGCGCTACCGCCTCTACTACACCACCAGCACGCGCCCGAACTCGTTCCGCTTCGGGTTGGCCGAGATGACCCCGGGGACCCCGCTCACGGGCGTCAGCGCCGAGCGCGCCGGAACACTCTACACCCTGCGCTTCACCAGCGGCGCCGTTCCTGAAGGGGGCAGTGTGCTGATTACCCTCCCGCCAGAGATTGATTTCAGCGGGGTCAGTGCCGGCACGATCAGCGGCTTCGGTCCAGGCGCGATGTTCAGCGCGGACCCGGCGGCGGTCACCGATGCCGTTGCCCAGGGTACGGCACGCGGCGCGCTGGTGGTGCGGCTGCCCGGCGGTGCAGGCGCCGGGGAAAAGAGTGTCAGTTTCACCGTGACCTCGGCAGTGCCCGACGGAAGCGCGGCCCTGATCCAGGTATTCAACAGCCGCGAGGTCATCGCCTACGCCGAGATGGCCCTCGCGGGCAATGGTCTCGCACCGACCGCGACAGCCACGGCCACGGTGGAACCATCACCCACAGCAACCAGTACGCTCCCGCCAACGGCCACCGGCACGGCCGGACCGTCACCAGGCCCAACCAGCACCGTTGCTCCGACCAGCACGGCCACCCCAACCGCCACCCCGGCAGCGGGCAGCAACTTCGCCCTGGCCTTCGCCGGGGATAACGACCAGGCCCAGAGTGGGCCGATCCCCGGCCTGGGCGGCACGCAGACCGCCGAGCTCTGGGTGCGCCCCGCCACCACCAACCAGACCAGTATCGTCGCCGGCACCAGCAATGGCGACAATGGCTGGTCGCTCGAGCTGGAGAATGGCCGCGTGGTCTGGTGGCTCTTCGCCGGCGGCCAGTGGCGCGTGGTCACCCACCCCACCGTGCTCGCGGCCAACACCTGGTATCACGTCACGGTGACCTACGACGCGGCCACCGGCGCGGCCCGGGTCTTCGTCAATGGCGTGGCAGGCACAGCCGGCACAGTGGGCGCCCTGACCACCGGCACCACCTTCAGCCTGGGCGGCCTGAGCGGCTACCCCTTCTTCAACGGCCAGCTCGACGAGGTACGGCTCTCCAACAACGTGCGCTACACGGCGAGCTTCGCCCCGCCCACGACGGCCTTTGCCCCTGACGCGAATACCATCGCCATCTTCAGCCTGGACGAGGGGGCCGGTCAGACCACCGCCGACCGCTCCGGCAACGGCTACGTGCTCACCCTCGGTACCAGCGCCGCGGTCGACGCCGCCGACCCGGCCTGGGTCGCCTCGACCGCGCCGATAAACTAGGGTGAACCGAGCCGGTCGGAGGGAGGTGGGGAAACCTGGTTCCCCCACTCCCCCGCCCGCGGGAGAGTTTGGGCGGGCGCAGCCCTCGAGCAGGGGTCTGGGGAAACCTGGTTTCCCCAGACCCTCCTCCAGTGGCAGGATATGGGAAGGCGGTGCTCGCTGAAGCGCCCAGGTTGTATCGTTGTCTGGCACCACCGCATCGGTAGCTGACAGTAACCACCGCAGGAGACGCACGTGCGACCCGAACCCTCCCGGCTCCATCGAGGCAGACAGCACCTCTGGCTGCTTCCACTAACGGTAATCTTCCTCTGGCTGGCTGCAAGCGCACCCGCCCGTTCCACCGCGCAGCCCACCGCGCAGAGTGCGCTGCGCTTCTTCGGCGCGGGCGCTGCAGAACCCGGCCGGGTGCGCATCCCCCTGGGGCCGATCAACGCCGGACGCATCACTGCCTCGGCGCCGGTAAACGTGTCCGGCGACTTTACCATCGAGTTCTGGATGAAAGCCAGCGCTGCCGACAACCCGGCGCCGGCCTGTCCGAATGGCTGGTACTACGGCCACATCATCATCGACCGTGACGTAGACGGCGCGGGTGACTACGGCGACTACGGCATTGCCCTCTGCGACGGGCGGCTCGCCGCTGGCGTGAGCGTGGGTGAGGATGACCGGCAACTGGTCAGCAGTGTTGTGGTCACCGATGGTCAATGGCGCCATATTGCCCTGACCCGCAGCGATGGCGGACGAATCGCGCTGTTCGTTGACGGTGCGCCCGCAGGCAGCACCGAGGGGCCGGGCGGTCGGATTGATTATCGCATCGACCGCGCAACCGGGCAACCCGACAGCGACCCCTATCTGGTGCTGGGGGCCGAGAAACACGGCTACCCCGGCTCGTACCACTACAGCGGTTTGCTCGACGACCTGCGCATCTCGAACGTGGCCCGCTACAGCGGCCCCTTCAGTCCCCCTGCGGGACCGCACCCCCTGGATGCGCAGACGGTTGCGCTCTATCGCTTCGATGAAGGTTCGGGCACGTTTATCGGTGACAGTTCGGATGCCACAGGCGGACCCTCCCACGGCACGCTTATGGTGAGCGGCAACCCGGCTGGACCGGTATGGTCTAACGATACACCGTTCACCTCCGCTGCAACGGCGCCGACTGCTACCGCTGGAGTTGAGACAGCGCCTTCGGAGAACAGCGGGCCGCTGGAGGCCGCCACAACCATCGCGGCAACGCCTGTGTCACCGATCATCACGGTAGTGCCGATTCAATCTGCGCCACTGGTTCCCACGGAGAGCGCAAGCCCCACAGCATCAGCCCAACCGACGGAACAACCAGCGCCGGTGGTAACCACTGCGGCACACGCTTCGACAGTGGCCGATGAGCGCAGCAGTGCGATAACCGAGGCGCCACCGCCGGCCAGCGGCATATGTATCCTGGTGCTCGCATGGATCGTCGTAGCCATTATGATGGGCATCGCAATCATCGCGCGACTGCGCCGGCGTATGCGGCGCCTGTAGGTGGCATTATCTGACAACTGCGCCGTCACGCAATCTATACGCTATCGAGAAAGCCTATGCATAAACTTCGTTTCGTTCACAGTGCGACGCTGACCGTTCTCACGCTCCTGGTTCTGCTTGTCTGGCAGGGAGCGCGGCCCGGGCCGGCGCCGGCCTCCCAGGGCAACTCCTTGCGCTTCTTCGGCACCGGTTCGAGCGACCTGGACCGGGTCAAGATCCCCCTGGGGCCGATCAGCAATGGGCAGATTACCGCCTCGCGCCCGGTAAACGTCGGTGGTGATTTCACCATCGAGTTCTGGATGCGAGCGGCCGCTGCCGACAACTCGGCCCCGGCCTGTCCCGGCGGCTGGTACGTCGGCAATATCGTGATTGATCGGGATGTGTTTGAAGCGGGCGACTACGGCGACTACGGGATCGCTATCTGCGACGGGCGGATCGTCTTTGGCGTTGCCCGGGGCAGCGATGACCGCCTCCTGGTCGGCAATACGGTCGTCACGACGAACACCTGGCGCCATATCGCCGTCACGCGCTCGAATAACGGCCCGATGCGCATCTTCGTTGATGGCGCGCTCGATGCCAGCAGGGACGACGGCCCGGTAGGACGGATCGACTACCGGCTCAACCGCGGCACAAACTGGCCGAACAGCGACCCGTACCTGGTCCTGGCCGCCGAGAAGCACGACTATCCGGGCAGCCGCTACTACGCCGGGTTGCTCGACGACCTGCGCATCTCGAACAGCGTGCGCTACAGCGGCCCGTTTACGCGCCCGAACGCCCCGCATCCCGCCGACGCCAGCACCGTGGCGCTCTACCGCTTCGATGAGGGCGCCGGGACGACCATCGGCGATAGCTCGGGAGCGGCGGGCGGCCCCAGCAACGGCGCACTGAACCCGCGCGCTGGCGGCCCTGCCCAGCACTGGTCCAGCGATACACCCTTCAGCGGTTCACTGCCGCCGACATCCAGCCCGAGCCCCGCGCCCAGCCCGAGCCCCGCGCCCAGCCCGAGCCCCGCGCCCAGCCCGAGCCCCGCGCCCAGCCCGAGCCCCGCGCCCAGCCCGAGCCCCGCGCCCAGCCCTACACCGTCACCCGCGCCGCCGACCGGTTGCATGACTGGCCGAACCAATGCGGCGTCAGCAGGCGCGCCCCAGGTCACCCCGATACCACAAGGCTTCGACAACCAGGCGGAGGCAAGCAACGCCCGGTTCAGGATCTATCTGCCACTCGTGACGTGCCCGGCAGGCTGAAGAAAGGGGAACCCAACTTTTCTCACGCTCCTTCCCGACGGGGGAAAAGACGTGCCCGGCAGGCTGAAGAAAGGGGAACCCAACTTTTCTCACGCTCCTTCCCGACGGGGGAAAACAGGAAAAATTATGGCGCCCAGACTCGTGATTACGCTCGACCCGATCCTTGAGCCGTTCCGACCAGAAATAACCTACACCTGGCGCAGCCTGCTTAGCGGGATGGGGTACGCCTGGATCGAAGAGTGCTGGAACGACGTTCCGGTTGACATTGCATATACCACCGATCCGGCGCTGGCCCCGCCGGCCCGGTTGCTCATACGGGCAGAGCCCGGACGCTGGGGACGCCCCGCGCAGCAGGTGCTCCAGGGCATAGAAGCCGGCTCGGGATGGACCCGGCCACGCTTTGGCGACCTGAGCGAACAAGGCCCGATGGTCACGCTGCAAGAGGGTCGGGTGATCATCGAGCGCGACGTGGTCTTCGACGTCTTCTGGCTCCTCAGCGGGCAGGAGGAACACCAGCGCCCGCATGGCAGGCACGGCTATATCGACCTGAGCGGCGCCCCGAGCCTGGAGCTAGGCATGCTACGACAGGCGCTGGCTTCGGCCATCGGGCAGCGCCTTGAGACACAACTTGCCGACCTCGGCTACAGGCGCGGTGCGCCGCGCTGGCCCTACGGCGCGCGGCTGGCGGCTGCCTGTGGCCACGATGTGGATTACCCGGAGCTTATTCGCTGGATCGAGCCGCTGCGCATCCTTGCCCGGCAGGGACTCGCCGGCCTGGGGCCGGCCGCGTCCGTCGCGCTGGGACGGCACAGCCACTGGCACTTTCGCTCGTGGATGGAACTGGAGCGGCGTTTTGGGGCGCGCTCGGCCTTCTTTTTCATAGCGCGCAAAGGCTCGCTGTACGAGTATGCCACCGGCCTGCCCGACAGCTTCTACGACATCAGAGCGCCACACTTCCGCGCCCTGTTCCGCGAACTGGCCGCCGAAGGCTGGGAAATCGGCCTCCATGCCAGCTATCTGGCCTACACCAGCGCCGAGAAGTTTGCCGCCGAGCGCGCATTGCTCGCCGAGGTCAGCGGCCAGCCGATCGCGGGCAATCGCCACCACTACTGGCACCTCGATCCGCAGAACCCCGAGCATACGCTGCTGCTCCATGAGCAGGTTGGCTTTGCCTATGACGCCTCGCTCACCCACAACCGTTACCTGGGCTGGCGGCGCGGCTCAAGCTGGCCGTTCTACCCCTGGCACCAGGGGCAGCGCCGGCCCCTGCGCACCCTGCAACTCCCCACGGCCTGGATGGACGATCATCTGTTCGGCCAGCGCGCCGACAACCCCGGTGATCGCCGCTCCCTGTTGCGCGGCCTGGTCGAGACCACGGCTCACCAGGGGGGACTATTGCTGGTGGATGTGCATGAGTATGTGTATGACGACGCGCTGTTCCCTGGCTGGGCTGCGACGTACCGGGAGTTGTGGGAGCACTTGTTCGCCCGTGGCGATGTCTGGTTTGCCACCCCAGGGGCGATCGCGACCCACTGGGCTGATCGCCAGGCTATGCTTGAGCGGGCCAGCGTGGGGCTTGACCCGATCGTCACCCCGGTGACAGCAGGCATAGGTGCGCGGCGAGACTGGTGATCCGTCACGATGCTGGTGATGGATGCCATAGGATGAGGCGTGGGAGGACTTCGCCCTCCCTTCAGGCAGGAGGGTGGGAAAACCTGGTTTTCCCACCCTCCTCCAACCGGCGGTCAGCGGGAAATGCGGCACCTTCGCGTAGCCGCATAACGAGAACATCATGAGCTTTCGGACCATCATCTTCGCGCTGCTTTTCGTTTTGCCACCGGCTCTCAAGCCCTGGGTGCTGCGGGTTTGCTGCGGCGCCCGGATCGGGCGCAACGTGCAGATCGGCTGGTTCGCCAGCGTGATGGGCCGCCACATCAGCCTGGGCGATCATTGCGCCATCCGGGCGCTGACTCTCATTCGCTGCGACGGCGATGTGGTGATCGGTCCCTACGCCCTCGTAAGCAGCTTTACGCTGGTCTACGGAGCCAGGGGCCTGCGTCTGGGCGCCCATAGCTACGTGGGTCCGCAATGTTTGATCAACACGGAAGAGGAGGTGCACATCGGCAAGTGGAGCGCGCTGGGGGCGCGCTGCATGGTCTACACCCACGGCTCATTTCTGCCCTACACCGAGGGCTACTGGGTGCGCTTCGGCCGGGTAACCGTGGGCGACTATGTCTGGTGCGCCGCGGGAGTCTTTTTTCAACCCGGCGCCGAGGTAGGGGACAACAGTTTTGTCAACTCACGCGCGGTGGTGAGCGGCGCGCTGCCCGCGGGCAGCGTCGCTGAGGGCAGCCCCGCCCGGGTCGTCAGCCCGATGGAACGTATGCGCCGCACACTGAACCCGCGCCAGCGCGACGCAGCGCTCATGCAGATGCTGCGTCATTTCGGCGAACTGATCCTTACTGACGGTTTGGGACTGGCGCCGCAGGAGGAACGGGGCGCGCTGCGGTTCACCTATCACCGGCAGCCGTACCGCCTCGCCGTAGCTCCCGCCCACGGGCCGCTCCCGGCGCCGGGAGCCGCCGGCGAGCGAACCATCTGGCTGGTGAACCGCCCCGGCTGGCGCCCTCCGGCGCCGGATCTCTGGCTGGATGTGGATCGCAAACAGATGACCGGCTCACGCGATTACATATACGTCGAATTGATGCTGTTTCTCAAACGCTATTACGGTGTTCAACTTGAGTATGAAGAAAGGTGTTGATGGATGCCTTCCGTTCTCACCATCCTGGGCACGCGACCGGAGATCATCAAGCTCTCACCGCTGATTCCGCTGCTGGAGCAGCGTTTCGACCACGTGCTCGTCCATTCCGGCCAGCACTACTCGTATGAGGTGGACGCGATCTTCTTCGAAGAACTGGGCCTGCCGGCCCCGAAGCACACGCTGGGGGTTGGTTCGGCAAGCCACGGGGAACAGACCGCGCGCATCCTGGCCCGTCTGGAGCCGATTCTGCTCGAACGGCGCCCCGACGCGGTGCTTGTGCAGGGCGACACCAACACGACCATGGCCGGGGCGCTCTGCGCGGCCAAGCTGGGTATTCCGGTGGTGCATCTGGAGGCAGGGGGACGTTCATTCAACCGGGCTATGCCGGAAGAACAGAACCGGATCATCGTTGATCACCTCGCCGACCTGCTGCTGGCCGCCGATGACATCGCCGCCGACAACCTGCGGCGTGAGGGGCTGCCGGAGGAGCGCATCCGGATCATCGGCTCGACGGCGATCGACGCCGCCCAGCGCCACCGTGCCCGCGCCGAACAGGCGCCCATCCTCGATCAACTCGAACTGCTCCCCCAGAGCTACCTGGCGCTGACCATCCACCGGGCCGAGAATACCACCCCCGACGTGCTTCCCGGCATTGTGCGCGCCATTAACGCGCTGGCTGAAGAGCATGTCATCGTCTTCCCGGTGCACCCTCGCACCCAGGCGGCCCTGGATCGCCAGGGATTGGCCCTGTCGCCACGCGTTCGCGTCTGCCGGCCGCTGGGGTACCTTGACACCCTGCGGCTCGTCGGCGCCGCCCGCGCCTTGCTGACCGACTCGGGCGGTTTGCAGGAAGAAGCGGCGGTGCTGGGCACACCACTGCTGATTGTGCGTAACGAGACGGAGTGGCGCTACCTGGTGGATGCCGGGGTAGCCGTGCTGATCGGCAACACCTTCGAGGCCATCACGACCGGCGCCCGCGCCTGGCTCGCCCCACAGGCCCTCGCGCGCCTGCGCGCAACACCCGCTCCGGTGCGCGCCGGGGCCGCGGAACGGGCGGTGGAGGCCATCGCCGCCCTCCTGGACGGCCCGCAGCAGCCCGGCGCGGTGTAACAGAACTGTCAGCGTTCATAAGCGTTTGATTTAGCTAATCGTTAGAACCCTTCGGTATCGTATCTTGCGGTACAAGGAACCACGCGATCCATGGTGCGTCCAGTACCTGAACGGGGGGATGGGCGAGCTTCACCTCACCAGGTGTCCATGCAGCTTCGCCCCCTTCGACCGTGATGCGCAAACGTGTGGGCGGGTTTCGCCCGCCCGCACGCGCCCATCGGGCAAGCCGGGACAGGGGAAAGCCCGGTTCAGCATCTTCGACCGCTGTGATGACAATGGCCTGGGAGTTCGTTTCCGATGCGTAACCAGTTCAAGCTCTACCTCTCACGCCAGGCAACCTCGCTCCCACGCTACGCGCTCGAGCAACTGATCCAGGCGACACTGGCCTGGGTCCCCGGCCTGCCTGGCATTGGCCTGCGCGCCCTGGCCTACCGGACAATGCTCCGGATGGACGGCGTCGCCGCGATCGAAGACGGCGTGCGGATCCGCTTCGCCGACAACGTGCGGCTGGGCCGGGGGGTCTATCTGGATCACGGGGTCTACCTGCACGCCTGCCCTGGAGGGATCAGCATCGGCGCCGACAGTCTGGTGATGAAGAACGCCATTCTGCACGTCTACAATTTCCGCGATCTGCCCCACAGCCACATCACCATCGGGGCGCGCTCGCTGATTGGCGAGAGTTGCATCCTGCGGGGGCAGGGGGGGATCACCATCGGCGATGATGTCTATCTGGGCACACTGGTGCAACTGCTGGCGGTCAACCACGTGTTCAGCGACCCCAACCGGCCCATCAGCCATCAGGGGATCACCGCCCGGGGCATCAGCATTGCCGACGGCGCATGGATCGGCAGCGGCGCCATTGTCCTCGACGGGGTAACGATCGGGCGCAACGCCGTGATCGGGGCCGGCGCCGTGGTCACCAAAGATGTCCCTGACTATTGTGTCGCGGTAGGCAATCCTGCCCGGGTGGTGCGCGACCTGCGTCGCGATCCGCTGCCCGCGCCGGAACCTGAACTGGTCGTTTACTAACTTGTAACCCCGACCGCCCGGGTCGGGCGTATAGAGGAGCGGATCGTATGCCCATGCTCTCCGTAGTGATACCCGCCTACAACGAAGAAGACGGCATTGCAGCCATTGTTGAGCGCGTTCTGGCGATCCGGCCGCACCTGGCCGCGGTCGGCGTCGACGACCTGGAGTGCATTGTGGTTGACGACGGCTCGACCGATGGCACTGCGGCCATCGTGCAGGGCTATGGTGACCAGGTGCGCCTGATCCGGCAGCAGAATCGCGGCTACGGCGGCGCCCTGAAGACGGGCTTCAGCGTGGCCCGCGGCGACCTGATCGGCTTTCTCGATGCCGACAGCACCTACCCGCCTGAGCGCTTCCCGGACATGTGCCGCCTGGCGCTCGATGGCGCCGACATCGTCATCGGCAGCCGCATGGCCGGCGAGCACAGTGAGATGCCGCTGGTTCGCCGCATCGGGAACACCATTTTCGCCATGATGCTCTCGCTGGTATCAGGCGTGCGCATCAGTGACAGCGCCAGCGGCCAGCGCGTGCTGCGGCGCTCGGTGTTGCCGATGATCTACCCCCTGCCCAACACGCTGGACTTCACCCCGGCGATGAGCACACGGGCGCTGCACGAGGGTGTGAAGATTGTCGAGATGCCCATTCCTTACAAGGAACGCTCGGGCCGCAGCAAGTTGAGCGTGGTGCGTGACGGGCTGCGCTTCACCCGATCGATTGTCTGGACCGCGCTGACCTACAACCCGGTGCGGATCTTCGGCGGCCTGGGGCTGGCGCTGCTCCTGGCGGCCCTGTTGATCGTCGGTGGTCAGATTGGGTTGCACCTCGCCGCCGGTCAGACGGGCTGGTCGTTCCCCATGCTCTTTGGGGCCCTGGTTCTGGCTGTAGCCGGAGTGACGTTGTACACCACCGGCACGACCTTCAGCTACGTGGTGGCTCTCTTCCACCGCCGGCCGATCCGCCAGGGGCTCTTCGGGCGCCGTGGCAATGGCCGCCGTATCGAGAAGCACTACTGGTGGCTGGGCCTCCTGGCGATCGTTGGCGGCTTCGCCACCTACGTGACAGCCGTCTTGTTTGACCTGACCAACCCGGCTATGGCCGCCTCGTGGTTCGCGCCGGTAGTCAGCGCGCTGCTGGTACTTACCGGGGTGCAACTGGTGAGCGCCTGGAGCCTGGCGCGGGTGCTGGCCGAACTGAGCCGGCGCGAGGTGGAAGCCGAGGCCGACCTGAACTGGAGCTACACTCCCGCGCCGGCATTGCGAAGCGAGGCGGCAGTCTGATGGAGTTGCTACGTAGTCTGGCGCAGGCGTTCGAGCAATGGAGCTATACCAATCTCGGACAGTGGCACTATGCCCTGGGGTACAGCATTGTGCTGATCAGTCACAACTGGCCGATCATGCTTGCGGTGGCCCTCAGCGTCTGGTTTGGATACCGGGCCTATGTACGACCAACCCGGCTGAACGTGAGCTGGTTGCTTACGGCCTTGCTGCTCGGTCTGCTCTATGAATACGCCAAGCACATCGCAGCAGAGTTGCACACAGCAATAGACTTTCTCTTTGGCTTAGAAATCGCCCACTTGAACCGGCCGTTGCACGTTCTGGTCGGGCCGGTAGCCATAACCATCTTGCAACTCGGCTTCCTGGCAATGCTGGCCCAATCATTGAGGCTCTCCCTGGCTGCGCGACGCGCCGGGAAGCGTGATAGCATCACCCACAGGACAGTTCAACCCGAAGGTTCATAAGGTATACCAGACAACTATCGCGCCTGACGCGCGCAACGAGGAGAACTTGCAGATGAGCGAGCACGTGCACGACGCCACCCCCACCCCTGCCGACAATGGCGCCGAGAAGCGCGTCGCCCCCGGCGACAAGACCAGCGGCATCAAGCTGGTGGCCCCGGCCAGGGTCGACGAGCGGGCGGGCGAGATCCGCTTCGTTGAGATGCCTCGCGAACGCCCGAAGCGCCTTGACGTGCTGGTGCTGAATCCGCCCTCACCTGACGGTGACCTGTTCTTGCGCGACATCGCGCGCGTCGGGCGGCGCACCCGCGACGGGATCATCTGGCCACAGACCGCCCTGGCCCAGATTGGCGCCGTGGTCAAAGAGGCTGGCTACAGTGTCGAGGTGATTGATGCGATCGGCCTGATGATGGACTGGAAGTCGTTCGAGAAGTATATGTGGGAGAAAAAGCCGCGCTACATGATCATCCATGCCACGGCGCCCACGTTGACGAACGACATGCGCACCACCTTCGTCGGCAAGGCCGTCGGCACCATCACCATGGCCATCGGCACCCACGTCACGCCGATGAGCCGCGAGACCCTCGAGGCCTACCCGACGCTCGATATCGTCGTGCGTGGCGAGCCTGAGTTGACCATCGTGGATGTGATCAAGACGATCGACCGCCAGGTAGAACTGGAGAAGGCGACCGAGACGGTGCCGGTCGGCAATCCCGACCTGACCGCGCCCTGGCGCAAACTGCCCTTCCCCGATGCTTCGTACCTGACCACCCGCGGACGCTTCCTGGGGGTCTATCCCCAGACGATTGCCCGGGCACTGCGCGAGACCCTCGGCATCGCCTACCGCAATGAGCACGGCGAGGTGCGCATCAACCCTGACCGGCCCTTCATCGAGAACCTTGACAGCTTGCCCATCCCGCTCCATGATCAACTGCCCTGGCGCAAGTACAAGGTGCCGATTGTCGGCGGCCCCTACACCTTCGTGCTCACCAGCCGCGGCTGCCCGGCTGGCTGTCGTTACTGCATCAAGCACGTCACCTATCAGTCGAGTGTGCGCCACCGCAGCCCCGAGCACGTGCTCCAGGAGATGATCATGCTCAAGGAAATGGGCATGCATCATATCCACTTCGAGGCTGACCTGTTCACGGTCAAGAAGGAGTTCGTCTACGACCTCTGCAACACGATCATCAAAGAAGGTTTGCAGTTGCGCTGGAGTTGCAACAGCCGGGTCGACTTCGTCGACGAGGCGGAGTTGCAACTGATGCGGCGGGCGGGCTGCTTTATGATCGCCTGGGGCCTGGAGAGCGGCAGCGAGATGGTGCTCAAGCGCGCGCGCAAGGGCACCACCGTCAAGCGCATCGAGGAGACGATTGCCGCCAGCCACCGCGCCGGCATCATGAACTGGGGCTACTTTATCATCGGCCTCCCCGGCGAGACGGTCGAAACCATCCAGCAGACCATCGCCCTCTCCAAGCGCATCCCGGTGGACATCGCGCTGTTCCACATCGCCACCCCCTACCCGGGCACGCCCTTCTACTACGAGGCGGTCGAGAATGGCTGGATCCAGATGAACCAGTGGGAGGACTACGATATGTACTCCCACACGGTGCTGAACTACCCGCACCTCAGCTCGAAGGATCTCGAGTACTGGGCCAAACGCGCCGCCCGCGAGTGGTCGTTGCGCCCCGGGCCGATCAAGACCTTCCTCAAGGGCGCAGCCAACCCCGACACCCTCGGCCAGCTCTGGACCATCGGCGTCAACCACCTGAAGTGGATGGGCGGCAGCCTGCAGGGCAAGGGGATGCAGCGCCTGGCCGGTTCGGGTGACTGAGGACCGTCACGCTCCCACGTGTGGTCGGACGAGAGGGGAGGCCGTAACCTCCCCTCTCATGTAACCGGGGGTACCTGGCGATGTCAGAACAACTCTCAGTCGGGCACGCGCCTCTCACCCATCAATCAGCCGCCGCGCGGCGAAGCTGGGAACGGACCATCGCCCTGGCCCTCGCTTTTCTGGTCGCGCTCCTGGCACTGATCAACCTGCCCTACGCGCCGCCGACCTGGTTCGATGAAGGTTCGCACCTGCACGTGCCTGAAACCCTGGTGCGGTACGGCGTTTACGCCGATATCAGCAGCGAGGGCTTTCGCTACTTCGGGCCAACGATCGGCGTCGGGCCAACGGTGATGCTGCCCGTGGCCGCCGCATTCAAGCTCGGCGGGGTGGGCCTGATCCAGGCGCGTCTGGTGATTGTGGCCTATATGGCCCTCGCGCTCGTCGCGCTCTACCTCCTGGCGCGCCGGCTCTACGGCTGGCAGGTGGCCGTGCTGGCGTTGCTGCTGGCGCTGGCTTCCCGGACGCTCCGTTTTGATGGGCTGATCGAGTACGGGCGCCAGGTGCTCGGCGAGGCGCCGGGCATCGCCTTTCTCTTGCTCGGCCTGCTCGGGTACGGCGCTGCTATCCTGAAGCCGGCGACGGCGCGCCGCTCCAGCCTGCTCGCCGGCCTGGCCTTTGGCCTGGCCCTGGTGACCAAGAACCAGTTTGTGCTGATCGTTCTGCCATCGCTGGCGCTGCTGGCCCTGCTTGACTGGATCTACTACCGGGCGGGCAACTGGTGGCTGCGCCTGGCCCCGCCGGTGATTGCCGCGGCGTGCTTCGGGATCTGGACCCTGGTCATGCTCACCTTTTTTGGTCCCGACGGTTTCGCGGCGAACCTGGCCAAGACGCGCCAGGCTGCTGGCGGCGCGATCTTCGTCTTTGACTCGGAAGCGAGTCTGCGGGCCGCGCGCTACCTGATCCAGGTTTACGGCGGGTTGCTCCTCCCCGGTCTGGCCTATGGCCTCTGGCGCGCCCGCGCGCGCAGCCCGTGGGCGCTGGCGCACCTGGCCCCGATCCTGATGGCGGTGCTCTGGATCGCCTGGTTCATGATCTCGCTGGGCTGGCCGCGCTACGCCTTCCCCGCCGTGATCCTCGGGTCCCTCCCCGTGGCCCTGCTAGCCCACGATCTCTTCCAGGCGCTGCGGAACCGCCGGCGCGCGGCCCTGGCCTGGCTCGGCGCAGCCTATCTGGCGCTGGTCATCCTGGCGCCGCTGGCCCTGACCACCCGGGTCGTGCTCAGCCCGCGCTACGCCGCCCACGAGATGGCTGCGTATCTCGACCGCAACGTGCCTGTCAGCGCCATCATCGAGACCTGGGAACCGGAGATGGGCGTGCTCACCGACCACACCTACCACTACGTACCCACAGAACTGCTCGACCCGGCGGTGCGTCGCGTCTGGCTTGGCGGCCCGCCCGTCCAGTACGATGGGCTGGAAGCCCGTCCGCCTTACGTATTGCTCGGCCCGTTCAGCGCCTACACCCGGATCTACCCGGACGACGTGCTGGAGCGAGACTACCAGGTCATCTTCACTGCTGAGCCGTATGCGTTGCTGCGGCGCAGCGCGCCGTGAAACGGAGGCAGGAGCAATGCGGCGCTCACTTCTCATCTTCTTCCTGCTCCTCACCTGCTACGCCTACGTGCTGCCCCGCTGGTCGGACTGGAACCAGAACTCGCGGCTGAACCTGGTGCTGGCCATGGTTGACGATGGCACCGTCAGCATCGACCGCTACGTCGCCAATACCGGCGACTACGCCATCTACCAGGGGCGCTCCTACACCGATAAGCCCCCAGGGCTTTCGTTCCTGGCGATGCCCGTGTACATGGCCCTCGGCCCGGCGCTGGGCATCCCACCGGTGCGTGAGCGTCTGGAAGCAATCGGTAGCGGAACAGCCTTCCAGTCCACGCTGCGCGAGGACGGCAGCGGACTGCGGACGGACAAGCTGCGCTTCGCCCTGGTGCAGTACGCATTGACCCTGGTCGTCGTGGCCACCGCCGCGGCGGCTCTGGGGGTCATCATCTACCTGGCGCTCTTGCGCCTGGGGGTGGCCCCGTCCCTGGCAGCTCTGGGCGCCCTGGCCTACGGCCTGGGCACCAGCGCCGCGCCCTACGCCGGCAACTTCTACAGCCATCAGGTCGCCGCCGCGCTGCTCTTCGGGGCCTTCTTCGTAGCCTGGCCGCGCGACGATGAAGTGGGCCGGCCCGCCTACGTCCGCGGGCTTCTCTGCGGGCTGCTGCTCGGCTGGGCGGTCATCAGCGAGTATCCGGTCGCGCTGCCGGCCGCGCTGATCGGCCTCTACGCCCTGGCGCGGCGCGGCTGGCGCTGGATCGGCCCGCTGGCGCTTGGGGGCGCCCTGCCCCTCGCGCTCCTCATCGTGTACGACCTGGTCGCCTTCGGCACGCCCCTGCCCATCGGCTATGCCCACTCGGCCCTGTGGCAGGAGCAGCACCACACCGGGTTCATGAGCATCACCGGGCCCCGCGCCGAGGCCCTCTGGGGCCTGACCTTCGGAACCTTCCGCGGGCTTTTTGTGCGCGCGCCGTGGCTGCTGCTCGCGCTGCCGGCAGCAATCGTCTGGTGGCGTGTCGGGGCGCGACGCACTGAGTGGTGGCTCCTGATCCTGGCGCCGCTGAGCCTGATCCTCTTCTATGGATCATCGGCGATGTGGTGGGGCGGCTTCACTGCTGGCCCCCGCTACATCGTACCGATCATCCCCTTCCTGGCCCTCAGCGCCGCCTGGCTCGCAGCCCGGCTCTGGACGCGAGCGGTGGGACGCGCGGCGGTGACAGTTCTGGTCATCGGGTCAGTTGCCCTGGTCTGGATCGAAAGCGTCGCAGGACAACTCTTTCCCAGCGATGCGATCCGGAATACCTGGACCGGTTACGTGTTCCCTGCCTGGGCCGCTGGAGATATTGCGCGCAATCTGGGCATGGCCCTCGGCCTTGCCGGAGCAATGAGCCTGATCCCGCTGCTGCTGGCAACCCTGGCCCTGGCCGCATTGATGGTGATCCCGGCGAACCAGCGACGGTCGCGGCCTTCGGCAGCCGTAGGGGTTAACACTGCACTGCCAAACGAGGATGGTCTTTGACAGCAAGCGGCGGATGTGGGGGACCGGCTTTCCCGACACGCTCCTTCTTGGAGGGCTTCGGCCTCCCAGCCGCAGGACACATCGATCTCAGCCGACGCAACACGTGAGTCTGCCATGCGCATCCTGATGTTGACCCTGGTGGCGCCCTACCCACCCGATAGCGGCCCCAAGGTCAAGACCTACAACCTGCTCCAGTACCTTGGCCGTCACCACGAAGTCACGCTGGTCTCGCTGGTGCGTTCCGCGCAGGAACGGGCCCATGCCGAGAGCCTGCGGAGCCTGTGCAAGGCGGTCCACACGGTGCCCTTCAGGCGCTCGCGCCTGCGTGACGCGCAACACCTGTTGGTCAGTTCGTTAACTGGCGAGTCGTTCATTATGCGCCGCGACGCCTCGCCCGAACTGGATGCCCTGTTGCGCGACCTGGTCCGCCGCGAGACCTTCGACATCATCCACGCCGATCAACTCAACATGGCCCGCTTCGCGGCGGACCTGCCCGGCGCACGGGTGCTGGACGAGCACAATGCCGTCTGGACGATTGTCGCCCGCATGGCCCGCCACGGCGGCCCGTTGCCGAAGCGACTGTTCCTCGAACTCGAGGCGCGGCGGTTGCGCCGCTACGAGGCCCGTGTCTGCGCCCGCTTCGATGCCTTGTTGGCGGTCAGCGAGCCGGATCTGCGCTTCCTTGAACTGGCCGCTGCCGAGGCCGGAACCCAACTGCCGCCGAAAATGATTATTCCCATCGCCGTGGACGCGCTCGGCGAAGCCCCGGTGCAGCGGGTTGCAGCGCCACGCACGATCCTCAGTATGGCTACCATGTTCTGGCCGCCAAACGTCGACGGGGTGCTGTGGTTCGCCCACGAGGTGTATCCGCTAGTCAGGCGCGAAGTGCCGGAGGTGAACTTCGCGGTAGTAGGCGCGCGACCGCCAGTGACGGTGCGCCAGTTGAGTGAGCGCGACCCGAGCATCGCCGTGACCGGTTACGTTGAGGACCCCCGCCCCTACCTGGAGCAGACCGCGGCTCTGATCGTGCCGGTGCGGGCCGGGGGTGGCATGCGGGTCAAGATCCTCGAAGCCCTGGCCCGCGGCCTGCCGGTTGTCTCGACCACCATCGGCTATGAGGGGATTGACCTTACGCCGGGCGAACACCTGCTGGTCGGCGACACCCCCGCCGACTTCGCGGCGGCCCTGGTGCGCATCCTGCGCGACCCCGGCCTGGGGCAGCGCCTGGCTGCCGCCGGACGCCGTGTGGCCGAGGAACGCTACGACTGGCGCGTGGTCAACCCACGCGTTGAAGCGGCCTATGCCGCGGCCCTGGCCCGCGCCGAGGCGCGGAGGGCTGCGGCGTTTCCGGTGTACCGATGAGCATACTATCCGCCACACCCGATCAGGTCAGCGCCAATGGAGCAGGTGCGCGGTTGCGGATCCTCTTCGTCGCGCCCTACGCACCCTCACCGATCCGCGTGCGCCCTTTCCAGTTCCTGCGCCAGCTCGTGGCCCGGGGCCACGCGGTCACCCTGGTCTGCCCGATCAGCGGGGCTGACGATGGCCGGGCGCTCGACACCCTCCGCGGGCTGTGCCCGACCGTGGCCGTGCCGCACGGGCGCCGGGCCATCCTGGAAGCATACCTGCGCGCCGTTCCCGGCTCACTGCCGCTCCAGGCGGCCCATTGTCTCAGCCCGGCGCTGGTGAGGGCAGTGCGCGAGGCAATGGCCAGCGATCGTTTTGACATCGTGCACATCGAACACCTGCGCGGCGCCGAGGTCGCCCGCGTCGCCGCGGCGGGGCTACGCGGCGCCCCGCCCCTGGTGCTGGATGCGGTTGACAGCATCAGCCTGCTCTTCGAGCGGGCCTTGCGTCATAACCCCGCCCCGGGCACGCGGGCCATGGCGCTGCTCGACCTGGCCCGTACCCGGCGCTACGAAGCGGCTTATGGGCGGGCTTTCGCCCAGGTGGTGATCACCTCGCCGGAGGACCGCTGGGCGCTGGACACGCTGCGCGGGCAGTTCAATCAGCCCCCTGGCGCGCCGATCCGGGTCGTGCCGAATGGGGTTGACTGCGACTACTTCCGGCCGCCGCAAACAGCGCGTGAACCGGCCACGATCCTCTTCAGCGGCAAAATGAGTTACCACGCCAACGAAGCTGCCGCCCTGCACCTGCTGCGCGAGATCATGCCCCTGGTCTGGCGGCAGCGCCCCGACGCGCGCGTAGTGATCGCCGGCGCCAACCCCGGGCCGCGCCTGCGCGCCTGCGGGCGCGACCCGCGCATCGAGATTACCGGCTACGTCCCGGAGTTGCGCACCTACCTGCAGCGCGCCACCCTGGCCGTAGCGCCCCTCACTTACGGCGTGGGCATTCAGAACAAAGTGCTGGAAGCCCTGGCCTGCGCCACCCCGGTGGTCGCCGCGCGTCAGGCGACGGTTGCGCTGCGCGCGCGGGCGGGGGTTGAGTTGCTGGGCGCCGGGAGCGTCTCCGCCTTCGCTGAAGCGATTGTCACCCTGCTCGAGGACGCAAGCCTGCGCGCGCGCCTGGGCCAGGCCGGTCGGGCCTATATTGAGCGCCACCACACCTGGAACGCCAGCGCCGCAACCCTGGAACTTGCCTACCACGCCGCACTGCAGGCAACCCCTTCCCTCGATCCCAAACAGTAAGTCCGGGCAAGATGAAAATAGGTTCCTCTTGGGAGGGCTGCGCCCTATAGGCGCGAACTTAGCGCACATGACCAATCGAAGATCCCATCAGCCTGCGGTCGCCAGCCAGGTCGCCTGCGTCCGGTGCTGTACCCACTCCCGGATGTGGGTCTCCT
>Ga0272446_1000486_pt1 | contig 62685 bp, 49 predicted proteins | sample YNPCB0061_FD_194587 | JGI IMG/M metagenome (GOLD analysis project Ga0272446, IMG submission 194587) | Hot spring microbial mat communities from Yellowstone National Park, WY, United States - YNP-CB-006-1 | ecosystem: Environmental > Aquatic > Thermal springs > Hot (42-90C) > Sediment | place...
TTGCCGAAACAATTTCAACCATAAAGTCAGTTTCTAAACGTTTTCCACAACTTCCTACTTGTAAATGTGGTATGATATACTTAATAATTATATCTTTGCCTAAGATTTCCATAAAAAGAGTATTTTGAATTTGACACCTAAAAATACATCTTTGATTGGAAATCTTTTTAAATCCTAAACAACTTCGATATAAAATTTATGCTAAGAACACACACCTGCGGCGAACTCCGATTAGCACACCAAAACCAACAGGTAAGCCTCTGCGGCTGGGTACAAACTATCAGAGATAAAGGAAGTATCTTGTGGATAGATTTACGAGATAGATACGGCATTACACAAATCACATTAGAGGAAGGAAAATCTGCAAGCAACCTGTTCGAGATAGCTCGTAAGTTAGGCAGAGAGTTTGTAATTCAGGTAACAGGCAAGGTAGCCGAAAGACTTTCCAAAAATCCGAAAATTCCTACAGGCGACATAGAAATTTGGGCAGAAGAAATCAAAATTCTCAATCCTTCCGAAGTGCCACCTTTCAAAATAGAAGATGAAACCGATGGTGGCGACGAACTTCGTATGAAGTTTCGTTATCTTGATTTACGCAGAAATATCGTTCGCGAAAACTTGGTTCTTCGCCACAAAATGGCAAAAGCCACTCGTCAATACTTAGATGAACAAAATTTTATAGAAGTAGAAACCCCTGTACTCATCAAATCTACTCCCGAAGGGGCAAGAGATTTTGTTGTTCCCAGCCGTATGAACGAAGGGCAGTTTTACGCCTTACCCCAATCCCCCCAAACATTCAAGCAGTTGCTTATGGTTTCGGGCTTTGATAGATACTATCAGATTGTAAAATGTTTTCGCGACGAAGATTTGAGAGCCGATAGACAGCCCGAATTTACACAAATAGACTGCGAAATGTCTTTTGTTGAACAAGAGGACATTCTCAACACTTTTGAGGGCTTAGTGCGTCATTTGTTTAAGGTTGTAAAAGGCATAGAAATAGGTGATTTACCCCGAATGACCTATGCTGATGCAATGAAGTTTTATGGCTCGGATAAGCCTGATACACGCTTTGAAATGAAATTTGTAGAACTAACAGAGCTTGTTCAAAATAAAGGTTTCCAAGTATTTGATAGTGCCGAACTTGTGGTGGGGATTTGTGCAAAAGGTGTTGCCGACTACACTCGCAAACAATTAGACGAACTGACAGAGTTTGTCAAACGCCCTCAAATCGGAGCGAAAGGTTTGGTTTATGTGCAATGTAAAACTGACGGAACTTTTAAATCTTCCGTGGATAAATTTTATTCGCAAGAAGACCTAAAAACTTGGGCAACGGCTATGAACGCCGAAGCAGGCGATTTGCTATTGATTTTGAGTGGTGAAGCCAACAAAACCCGAAAACAACTCAACGAACTGCGTCTGGAAATGGGAACTCGTTTGGGACTTAGAGATAAAAATAAATTCTCTTGTTTGTGGGTAATTGATTTTCCTTTGTTGGAGTACGACGAAGAAGCGGGACGGTGGTTTGCTATGCACCATCCTTTTACCTCGCCTAAACCCGAAGATTTACACTACTTAGAAACAGGCGAGCTTGGGAAAATCAGGGCAAATGCCTACGATATGGTAATCAATGGAGTAGAAGTAGGAGGAGGCTCTGTTCGTATTTTTGACAAGACGCTACAAGCCAAAATGTTCGAAATTCTTGGTTTTTCGGCTGAGCAAGCCGAAGCTCAATTTGGCTTTTTAATGAATGCCTTCAAATATGGAGCACCTCCACACGGTGGTATTGCTTTTGGTTTTGATAGGCTATGTTCGCTGTTTGGCGGGGCTGATAGCATCAGAGATTTTATAGCCTTCCCCAAAAATAACTCGGGCAGAGATGTAATGATAGATTCGCCTTCGGAAATTAGCGAAGAACAACTCAAAGAGTTAAATATTTTGGTAAGGAAAGTTGCTAAGTGAGTAGTCGCCTCTTATCAGGTATTTTCTGACTTTTGAGGTCTTATCAGTTCATATTATCAAAAAAACTTCTCCTGTTCGTTGAGCGGAGCCGAAACGAACAGGAGAAAATAAAACCAAAGAATTTAACGCAAGCCTATTTGATTTAGATTTAATCAAAATGCCTTTTCAGAAAACCATCAAAACCAGCTTTTCGGATAGTTTCTAATTGTTTTTGTCCCGCCTGCTCGTCATCGAAAGCCCCTACCAATACTCTGTAAATTCTTTTTTCGCTCCAACCAACCTGAATGTAGGTTTCGCTGATACCTGCTTTGTGTAGGTCTTTGCACAAGTCTTTTGCATTTTCCAAATCACCATAAGAACCTACTTGTATACCCATTCCTTTGGGAGATTTTTTTGTTCCCCACATACTATAAGTGTTTCCCGTAACAAAACTGGTGTCAGTAGCAACAGGCTTTTTTTCCTCATTTTTAGGCGTTGTTGTGGTATTATTGCTTGCAAGTACGGAGTCTTTCTTTATTTCAGGTTGTTTTTCAGGTTCAAATATTTTACCATTTTCGCCCACGAGTTCAATTTTAACTTTGGCTGTTCCTGTTTTGAGCATATCTATTTCTTGGGCGGCTACTTGCGAAAGGTCTATGATACGGCTATGAGCAAAAGGACCTCGGTCGTTGATGCGTACTACTACTGACTTGTTGTTTTTGAGATTAGTAACCTTTACCATTGAGCCAAATTTGAGTGTTCGGTGAGCGGCAGTGAGTTTTTTAGAGTCGTAAATCTCTCCATTAGCAGTTTTTCTGCCATTAAACTTTCCTGCATAATACGACGCCATACCTGTTTGAGTAAATTTTTGCTTTTCTTGCGAATACAGTGGCTTTATACAGGCAATCAGACAAATTATCAGGAAAAATCTCATTTATCTTTTTTATTTTTGCACTTTGCAAACTTAGTATTTTTCAGGCAGATAGCCAAACGATAAATTTAGTACTTGATAGGTTGGTTGAGCGAAGCCGAAACCAACCTTACCAAATCTAAGAAAACAATACAACGATGAACAATCCTTTGACAATATTATGTAAAAACAAAAGCGAACTGCCAGAAGTTGCAAAAGAAATAATAGAAATCTGCAAAAATTATGCTATTTGGGTATTTGAGGGAGCAATGGGAGCAGGGAAAACAACACTTATCAAGGCTATCTGCAAGCATTTAGGCGTAACAGATGAAGTGCAAAGCCCTACGTTTGCTATTGTGAATGAATACAAAAGTTCCGATAAAACGATTTATCATTTTGATTTCTACCGCCTCAAATCCGAGCAGGAAGCCTACGATATTGGCTATGAAGAATATTTTTATGCTCAAAATGCTTATTGCTTTGTAGAATGGGCTTCAAAAATTAAAAACTTACTGCCCGACCGATACGTTGAGATTGCAATAGAAGTGTTAGGTAAAGAAGAGAGAAAATTTTATATTGAAAAGAAGCAAACCAATCTGTAAAATTAGCCGTAGAGAGCCACAATGTCAATAAGTCTTCATATTCAATTACAGCCCGAGAAAAAAGTGTATTTTGCTTCGGATTTTCATCTTGGCGTAAAAAACTCTGCCGAGAGAGAAAAAATAATTTGTGCTTGGCTTGATAGCATTTCAAAAGATGCACAAGTGATTTTTCTACTTGGCGATATTTTTGATTTTTGGTTTGAGTACAAACACGCTATTCCCAAAGGTTTTGTTCGTTTTCAAGCCAAATTAGTTGAGCTCATTGATAAAGGCATAGAAATTGTATTTTTCACAGGAAACCACGATATGTGGCTATTTGATTATTTTACCCAAGAATTAGGTATTCAGATTTTTCGTGAGGCGATTGATGTCAAAATTAACGATGCAATTTTTCATATCGGACACGGCGATGGCTTAGGACCTGGAGACAGAAAATACAAAATCCTGAAAAAAATCTTCGCAAATCCTTTTTGTCAGTGGCTTTTTGGTAAAATTCACCCTGATTGGGGTATCGGGCTGGCGAAGTATTGGTCAAAACATAGCCGACTGCAAAGTACCAAAAAGGGAGATGAAAAATTTCTAGGCGAAGGCGAATGGCTTTGGACTTACTGCAAAGAACAAGAAAATCAACAACATCGCGATTTCTACATCTTCGGACACCGACACCTACCTCTTGACCTACCCGTAGGCGAGAACGCCCGCTATATCAACCTTGGTGAATGGTTGCATCATTACACTTATGCGTTTTTCAGCCAAAAGAGTATAACTTTAACAACTTGGCAAAGAGTTTTAGAAAATGTGTAAACTTTTTGTTGTTTTTCTGTCAAATCAGTGTCAATAAAACTGACTTTCTTAACACAAAAATCAAGGTATTTTAAAATTTAGTTCAACTTAACACAAAGCAGTGAAAGTAACTTTGCGTATTAGAATTTATCTGTCCTTTAACGCAAAATCACTATGAGATTCTTTCTTTTTCTTTGTTTAAGTGTATGGCTTAATTTTGCTTGTTCAGCTCAAAATGTGTTGTACATTGGTGTAGGCTCAAATATCAGCAAATCAGCCGAGTCGCAACAAACTGCTGAAGAACTGGCGGCATATTTTTCGCAAAAAATGGGTATTCCTGTAAAAATCAATTCGTTGAAACCGGGCAAAACCTTAGAGCAAATCCAAGAAGGCAAGTTAGACATCGCTTTGATGAATACTTTTGGATATGTGCTTGCTTCGTCAGAAGGCAATATGGAAGGCTTGGTGGTGGTTGCCAACGACAAAAAAGAAGCTATCAGCTATAAAAGTTGTATTTTGGCTCACCCTTCTACCAAAATCACTAATCCGAATGAACTCAAAAAAGAAGCCAGCAAGCATATTTTTGGCTTCGTAACTGCCTCCTCCACGTCGGGGCATCTTGTGCCTCGTCTGTATCTAAATCGGTTAGACTTGCAACCCGAAATTTCATTTAGAGATGTAGTTTTTGCAGGTTCGCATAAAGATTTAATCCAAAAAGTAAGCACAAATGATATAAGAGTAGGGGCAACTTCTTACACCGACTTAGAACAACTCATTGCCGAAGGAAAGTATAAGAAAGAGCAATTCAACGTAATTTGGATTTCCGAACCTATCGTAAATGGTCCTGTAAGTGTAAGAAAAGATTTACCCGAAGCTACTAAAAAGAAATTGCAAGAAATTTGGTTGGCACTACCTGCTGAAAATCCTTCGCTCAACAAGAAAATTGTAAAGTTTTGGCATAATACAGATGAAAAGTCTATCTTCATTCCTGCTCAAAACGCTCTTTACGATAGCATCAAGAAAATGGCTGAATCAATGGAAGAAATCAGTTTGCTTGTAGGTTTGTACAGTGAGTAGAGTAGTGTTAGAGAGATTACACCAATATGATAAACTTTCCTAAAAAATTTGTATAATGTTCTCAAATTCTTATCTTTGTAGTGGCGAAGTAAGAGTTTGTTCGAACATTAGCATTTTTAGGAACTGATAATTATTTGCGTTGCTTATCAATCGATTTGTTTTTGTGTTTGTAAGGAGTAAAATATAAAAAGTATGGCATTTCTAAAAAGTGGTTTTTCTGTTTTATTGATTTTTGCAGTATCGGTGCTTATCTCATGTAAAAAAGATGAAGGTGGAAAAAATCAAGTTTTGCCTAATTGGCAATCAGGACCGCCAGCAGGTAATCCCGATGGCAACTATCCTGTCCCTTCTGAGGCGGATTTAGTAGATGTTTCAAACCCAGACCACGTAATTGGTAATGGTACTCCTGAGAGTTGTACATCAGAAGCCTTTTTGGAGGCAGTAGCCAGAGGGGGAAAAATCGTATTTAATTCAGGAGGAAGGCCTGTAACGATTACTCTCACCCGAACGGCTAAAATATTCAATAACGCAATACCTGATGTAGTTATAGACGGAGGAGGTTTAGTAACGCTAAGCGGCAATAATACCCATCGCATCTTGTATATGAATACCTGTGATTCCAGACAAGTCTGGACAACCTCCCAATGTCAAAACCAAGACCATCCTCGTTTAGTTGTGCAAAATCTCACGTTTGTTCAGGGAAATTCTACAAATGACACAGAAAACGAAGGAGGCGGAGCCATCTGGGTGCGAGGAGGAAGGTTTAAGGCTGTCAACTGTCGCTTTTTCAATAATATTTGCAAGAGTACCGGTCCTGACTTAGGAGGAGCTTGTATCAGGGTTACTAATCAATTCCAAAATTTACCCGTCTATATTACGAGATGTACTTTCGGCGGAGGAGAAGAATACGGCAACAGAGGTGCAAATGGCGGGGCATTAAGTAGTATCGGTGTTTCTTGGACTATCATAAATAGCCTGTTTTCGCATAATGAAGCGACAGGAAATGGGGGAAATCCCGCACAAGCGGGAACACCCGGCGGAGGTAGCGGTGGTGCTATTTACAATGATGGCAACACTATGCATCTTAAAATCTTTGGAACAAGAATTGAATACAATAAAGTAAATGCTTATGGCTCTGCTATCATTTTTGTCTCTAACAATCGGACGGGTAGCATCACTATTAAAGATAGTTACATAAAAAATAATATCGGAGGAAGTTGGTATACAAGGTACAACGGCATATCTGCTCATGACGAAACTCCTATCAACGTAGAAAATTCTGTAATAGAATAAACTTATGTAAAATAGTTTGCCTTTTTTTGTTTGGTGTGTCGTTCAATGAATGCACAAAATTCATAAGAAAAACAGTGTTTCTTCAAAAATTAAAGAAACACTGTTTAAGTTAAATATGCTATCCTCAACAAGAAGTGCAGAGAATTATTACCTCAAAATATACAATTTTCCATAGCCTTTCTTGAAGGCTTTATCGGCTTTGGTGGCTCGGTGTTTGATTTCGTCGCCATTGAGTTTCATTACTACGCGATACAAATACACGCCATTGGCTAATTTATCGCCAAACTCATCGGTGCCGTTCCAAGCGTATTGAGAGATGTTATTGCCAATGCGTATCGGACCCAATTCGTCTTGGGTAATTTCGCGAACTACTTTACCTGCAACAGTCATGATTTGTATTTTCATTTCCTGCGGCACCTCCGAACCTGTCAGCGTAAAGACAAATCGTGTTGAACCCGAAAAAGGATTAGGATACGGCAATACATTCGTTACAGAACTTTCTGTAATCACCTCAAAATTCACTTGATACGGCTCTATACCTGCTCGGTTGCCGCTGGCATCTTCGCCATTGACACGAAGCGTATAAATGCCATCGGTTAGATTTTTAGGGGTAAATTCTATATCAATATTTCTGCCTTCACTTTTCCAACGTAAATCAGGACTTGAAAATGGTATCTTTTCAAAACCACAACCTTCGCAAGGGCGTTTCAGGCGTATGTCAAGCCCTATGGTGTCCTTTTTCTGCAGAAAGGGATTATCATCTCGCAAACGAACACGGATAAGTGGATTAGGCGAAACAATATCGCCGTCTAAAATCCGCACACCATCGAAGGTTACATCTAAAATGGGGTTTTTGTTATCTTTGAGAACTTCGTATTTTAGTTCCAAAATATTGTTGTCGTAGTATTGCTCTAATACTTCCTTCGGATTGACATACACACGCAAAATATTTTCTCCTGTATTACCGAGCGTCTGTAAGGGTACTGAAAATTCTGTAAATTCGCCTACCTTAGGGGCTTTGATGCGGAAGGTGCGAATAGTTTGTAGTTGCTTACTTGGGTTATTAAACGTACATTGCACGAGCAGAGAGTCTTTGCTGAAATTTTTTTCAGAAATATTTTCAAACACAAACGGCACACTGAACGGCTCACCTTCTTGCTTGGGCGTGATTTTGTATTTATCCAAACCTACTCGTTCGGTATTCAAGAAGCCTTCGGGAACACCATCATAGAATACCTGCCAACGTTTCAGTTGTGTAGGCGAAAAGTTGAGACTATCTTGTGTATAAAGTTGCAAACGCAAATACGGATACATATTGGCATCAATGCTATTAAGTACAAAAGGAGTGCTGTTGAGCGGAACATTATTGTTTAAAACTATTTCTTGCCCTGCTAAATTTTGCCCGATAATGCTCAAACGCCAAATATCAGGGCTATTTATAGGCTCGGCAGGCTGAATTTTATGGTAGAGTGTTCCCCATTGTGTAGCAGGACCAATACGGGTTGAGGTAATTGTACCACGCGTAAAACCTCCCCCAAAGTTGAAATCCATTTCAATAGTTTCTTGGGTGGGAGTTGCGATAGAAGTTGCGATAATTTCTTGCAATCTCCCTACGCCTTTTTGCGTAAAGAGAATGTAAGGTTCGCCTTCGTTGAGCGTAGCCAGTGCCGCGGGACTTGCCCCCAAACTCTGCAAAGCCGCCATAGAGCCGTTCCAAGCCGCCTGTGTGATATTGCCTTTGTTGAAAACAAGTACGTAGTCGCCTTGGGGTACCTGCAAGGCAACACTATTAAGTATGCCATTTGCCAAAGCTGTATTATCAAACTGATACACTACCGAAGGTCGTCTGCCACAGATAGGGGCACCTGAATTAGTGCTGCCCAAAGGCTGATAGGGTTGTCTGCTTTCTTTATCAAAAACCACAATAAGCAATTGGTTAGCAAAGCAGGGGTCGGAGTCGTTGGCAGTGATGAGGGGCAAATCATTCAAAAAGGCGTTTGTATTGCTGAAATTTACGCCTGCATCGGGGCTATCTTTGCCAAAAGTACGTACGCGTATGCGATTTTGAACTTGCTTAAATTCCCATTTTCGCTGAATATCATTTTTGATAATACCTACATCGGTACTTTTAGAAAATTGTGGAAAATGACTTTGCGACCAGCCCGGAGGGCTATTTTTGATGTAAATAAAACTGCTTTCGTCCCACAAAATATTGGGATTGTTGATGGCATCGGCAAAATTGACACGCCAATAATACACAATGCTATCCGAAGGCAAGACATCAGTTAGCAAGGTGGTCTCCCACGAGGCAATGCTTCCCGCAGGCACAATTTGAGAGCGTTTTACAGGGCTGTTGAATTTATTGGTTGTATCAATTTCAAAAATAAAATCTCTGAAATCCGACTGCAAGTCGGAGGCTTGGGCTATAAGCCGAACAGGTTGGCGACTTACTACGCTGTATTCGGGTGGGAACAAAGCCCTTGCCCCAAAATCGGGAATGAAAATCTCTAAAACTGCTGTGTTGTTGTTTTCAAACACTTCGCTCACATCATTTTTCCAATCTAAATGTACTTCAAAACGATTATTTCCAAAAAAACTCACTCCTTGTGGGCGTTTGATGGTGATATATACCGAGTCGAGACGGCGAGGGTCCGAAAACTGAATTTCAGGTGTGTGGTCAATGATGTTGCCGTTGTTGAGGGTTTGTTTTACAGAAATTTCAAAGGTTTGATTGGTAGTTTTTGAAAGATTAGCAATCTTGATTTTCAGTTGTAAGGAGTCGGCACGAGCCGTAACAGGGGCATTGTTGAAGTTTTGTAGCGATAGCCAAGCATTGGTAGTATAAAAATCGGGAGCATTACCACCAATAAGACGCACAGCAGGGTCGCCTTGTAGAGCCATTTGTTGTACGTGTGAAAGGTCTAAATTGGGTACTAAGGCATAACTACGAGCCACCTGCTGATTGATTTCGCCAATGGATTTGCCAAAAAAATTGGTATTGGCAAAAGCCGTAGAATAAAAACGAGAGGAAAAATTATTCAGAAAAGCGGCAAAGCCAAGCGAAGTATTAGCAAGCCAAGCGATACAGCCACGGTCGGCAGTGAAAATCCAGTCTTCGGCTTGGGTAACTTTTCCCGAATATACATCGCCTAAGCTACACCCATTGCCTAAGAGCATCGGATATTTGCCTTTGTTGCGGTAGCCTTGCGAGTCGTCGGAGGCTTTTCCGATTTCTATGTCGGTAATATCTGCCCCTGAATGTCCGAAGAAGGTCATCAAGGCAGTGCCATTATTGATTTCATCGGCAATGTTTATGTATTCCACGTTGGCACTGGTTGCTTTTCTGACGGTTTTTACGACACCCGCTAAAAAATCACCTTCTGCAATGGTTTTGTAAAGGTTTAGATAATACAGCAAAGTAGCTTGTTCGCCTGCACCGATACCACCGCTAAGATGCAAAATATTTTTTCTCCACAAATCGCCTTTGCCGAAACTTGCTTCGTGTTCTTTTACTTTATTGAGGTAATTTGCTACTTGCAAGGGAGTGCGAGCTACCAACCTACCCGTAGGAATAGCAGGAGCATACGTGAAGGTATCAAAACCTGCCGTAAAGGGTAAGTCGCTACCCGGAAAGCCCCAAGTTGGCACAAGATTGAAAGCAAAATGAGTAGGATTGTTGCGAATATCAAGATTTGTGAAATATACATTTCCGAATTGAGCATCAAAAGGGCGTAAATTGATGGCATAGCCTATCAGGAACAAAAACTTTGGATTACCTAAATTGTAACAATAGCGAGCAAAATTACGAATGGCTCGTGGGCTTGTTTCGCCATAGTTGAATTGGTCGTAAAGTTGTAAAATATTAGCTACCAAAGGTTTATAGCTTCCTCCTGCTACCGAAGCACGGTAGTCGGCGTAGGCTTGGATTACGTTGGGATAGCCAGCCGCCGCTTGCATCAGGCTTGGGTGTGAAACTATCAGGTAATCTACTTGTGCAGGATTAAAATTCATAAAACTAACCTGACGAATGGCTATTACATTACGTGGGTTGCTTGTAAGAAATATACGCCTGTTGGCATTTGTGTTTGGAACGATAGCTGTAATTGTTCCACTGCCCGAAGTAGCAATTTGGCGTAGGTTATCGGTGTCGGTAATGTCGTAAAGGTTCGTATTAGCAGGAACGTTGGTAATATTTATCAAAGAAGTTCCACCCGAATTTACATCTAAGACAAATTCTTTTTCGCTTTGATTGTTAGCATTAAGGCTTTGAGGATACAACAAACGAATAGCCGTAACCGAAAACCAACCTCCGCCTCCGTTGTTGATAGCCCTAACGATGGCATTACCATTTGTAGGCAAATCGCTCCATTCTATTTGTTGCGAAAAAAATCCTTTGTTGTAATTGCTCAAATTTGTGTTGTGAATAGTTCGCAGAGAAGCTACCGATGCTCCTACTTGAAAGGTAATAGAAGCATTAGCAGTGTTTCGGCTTACGAAATGGACTTCTAAGATAGGCTTTTTGCCAAAACTTATGGCATTGAGTACAGGAATAGCAAAATCGCGACTACCGCTGTAAATGGGGCTACTCGTATAGCCTTCGCCTGTGTCGTAGCTACTTAGGTAAGCAAAAGTAGTAGAGGCAAAAAAGTTTCGTCCGGGCGAGAGTTGTTCGGTATAAACGTTGAGGCGTTCTTCAAAAGCAAAAGTTTCGGGAGTATAGCCTAAGTTAGGCAGATTGAATTGTGTCATTCTTTTGCCCAAAGTGCCTGTTTGGAAAGTAAGAAAATACGCTGTGGTATCGGAATGAAGATTGTAGAAGGGATTAACTTGATAAAAGCCAAAGGGGAAGTACAAATCAACGTCAAGTGTGCCGTCATTGCCTTTGCCGTAGAACTCAATATAGTCGGAGGCATCAAAAGAGCCATCAGTTTCGCCTGCTACAAAGATAGCTTGCTCTTGCCCTCTATGAAAAAGTTGTATGTACTGCGGATTTACACTCGTAGGGAAACCTGCACTAAGCAGTTGTGGCTGTGTAATACGATACAACCCTTTCTGCGTAACAGGAATTTTGAAATACACTTGCGAAGGATTTATCCACTCATTACCATAGAGTTGAGCCAAAACAATATTTGCCTTTGCTATCCAAACAAGCAAAATACAAGTTACAGCGAGCAAACGTTTATTCATAGCACAATCATTTTCCGTTTATACACAAATCTACCAAAATGTAAGCAAAAAGTAAAGCATAAAATTTGTACCAAACGGTTCGAGAGTTAGCACTTGTGCAACCTCCTGCATCTAACCCTTCGCTGGTTGCAGTATTTGTCTGTCCATTTGTGCATAATGCGTTCATTGTCAAGGTAATAGCATTTGCACAGTTGTCATTAGAAGGTTGTGCAAAAACACTAAATTCTTGACAAAATATCCCAATCAATAAGCAAAGTAACAAATTCTTCATAAGCGTTAATTTTGTGAAAAAATAATAAAAAAATAACATCAGACAAAAATGTACTAATAGTTTTGTTTTTTTAAGATGTATTCTTTTAAAGAAAATAAAGTAACTGCCTTTTGATAGAAAAATTATACACGGATATGCTTGTAGATAGCAAAAATTTGCAATACCTTTGCTTTTATTTTTATTTCAAGCTGATAAAGTTATGAAAATCATAGCCATAGGTAAAAATTACGCTAATCATATTGCTGAAATGAAAAGCGAATTTGATAAGTTTTCAGGAGAGCCTGTCGTATTTATGAAACCCGATACAGCTTTGCTGAAAAATAATGCACCTTTTTACTATCCCGATTTTAGCAAAGAGATACACCACGAAGTAGAGATTGTTGTGAAAATTGCAAAAGAAGGAAAGTACATTGATGAAAAATTTGCTCACAAATATTATGATGAAATTGGCATAGGCATAGATTTTACGGCAAGAGATGTACAAGCCAAACTAAAAGCCCATAGCTACCCTTGGGAACTTGCTAAGGCGTTTAATGGTTCTGCCCCTGTTTCGGAATTTTTACCGAAGACCAAGTTTGCTGATGTGCAAAACATCAATTTTTATTTGGAAGTAAATGGCGAAAAACGTCAAGAAGGTAATACCTCAATGATGATTTTTAAGATTGATTACCTGATTTCGTTTGTATCAAGGTTTTTCACGCTCAAAAAAGGAGATTTACTTTTTACAGGCACACCTGCGGGCGTGGGAGCGGTACAGATTGGCGATAGACTCTGTGCCTTTCTTGAAGGCGAAAAAATGCTTGATTTTGAAATAAAATAAGGGCTTGTATAAGCCCTTTGGATAATCATAGTGGTTGGAGAATTAACAATAGGCGTTGGCATAGTCGGCAAACTGAATGTTGTATTTTTCGGCTTGTTTGCGTAAATTGATAAGAGCATAACGCATTCTACCAAGAGCCGTGTTGATACTTACATTCGTTTTTTCGGCTATTTCTTGGAAACTCATATCGGCAAAATGACGCATTTTTAGCACTTCTTTTTGGGACTTGGGCAGGTTTTCAATTAGTTTGCCGAGTTTTTCGTTCAATTCTTCTCTGATTTTCACTTTTTCTACGGATTCTTCGGCAAAGTCTAAATGATTGCTGATTTCTTTTTTATCTTCCAATTCCACCCAAGTAGCTTTTTTATTTTTGCGGAAATGGTCAATTGCCAAGTTGTGGGCAATGCGGCAAGCCCAAGGCAAAAATTTACCCTCCTCGTTGTAGTTGCCTTGCTGCAAATTGCGGACAATTTTCATAAAAGTATCTTGCAGCAAGTCCTCTGCCAGACTACGCTCTTTGACGATATTGAAAATTACCGAAAATATTTTGGCCTTATGCTGATGCCATAACTTGTTAAAAGCCTTTTCGTCGTTATCGTTGGCGTAGAGAGTTAATAAAATGCCATCGTTCAATACAGGATTTTTCATAAAACAAGCATTACGTTTAAATATTTTAAAAATTGAAATTGCAGTTTTTTGTATTAGCTTGCCAAAGTATCTGTCAAAATCATTCCAAAAAATAAAATTTTTTATGCTAAATGTAAAAAACAGCCAAATAAAGGCAGAAAAGGCATTTTTTTTCTAAAAAGAAAATTTACTCAATCATACAATAAAACAAAAAGTGTCCGATTATGGACACTTTTTGTACGTTTTGGTACAAGAAACTAAAACTAAAAAGAGAGTATAGAATTTTTTGTCTGTTTTTTATATTTTCGTGCAGTCTAAATCAATTACTTGCTTTATCCAACGCAAGCTACGCAAATACTCAATAGTAAGAGGACGTAGAGGCGAGTCTATTTCGTAGAAATGGCAGGCGAGGTCATTTTTACCTTTTCTTGAGACGTTCATTGTCGCAATGTTGCACTCATCGTGAGCTAATACATTAGCAATAAAAGCAACTATACCTTTTACATCTTCGGCAAGCACAATAAGCGTATGCGAGGCGGCGGCAATATCGGCTCTGAAACCGTTAAAAGAAGCGATATTGATAAGCCCACCGCCACGGCTTTCGCCAATGAGTTCTATTTGTTTGTCGCCTGCGGTGAGTTCAAGTTTTACGGTGTTGGGGTGATAGAGAGAAGCATTGCCTACGGCTTTGAAGCTAAACTCTAAACCTTGTTCTTTGGCAAAGTCAAAAGAGTTTTTGATGCGAGTATCGTCGGTGGCAAAACCCAACAAGCCCGCAATGATAGCACGGTCACTACCGTGCCCTTCATAGGTTTGAGCAAAAGAATTATAGAAAGTAATTACTGCTTTTTGGGGAGTTTGCCCCAAAATTTTGTGAGCTACCAAACCAATACGCACTACGCCTGCCGTGTGCGAACTGGACGGACCTATCATAATCGGACCAATCATATCAAAAATGCTACTTCTTTCGCTCATTTTTATCAGAAATTGGATACAAGAAACAAGATGCAAGGCGAAGATTGCTCATTTTCCTGCCTTCTGCATCAGAAGTTTATGTTAAAAAATTAAAAATAACCATTATTTTTTGCCTAAGATTTTTTTGTAACGTTCAGTATTTTGGAGAATTTTGATAGCCTCTTGTACTTCTTTATCGTTATCAAAACGAGCTTCTATTTGCCCTTTTTCAAAATAGTATCTGGCACAAATTTCTTCCTCTAAAAGTTCTTTAATTTCGTTTTTGAAGGTAATTAAATCAGCTTCTTTATTTTTTGAGATTTTATTTTTCAGGGCGTTCAAATCGTTTTGAATTTGGTCGTAGGTTTTATCTTTTTTAGCGGCTTCTACCAAGTTCTGATAGCTTTTTTCGGCTTCGGTGGTGTAGGCGTAGTCTTTGGTTTTTACCCAATTTACAAAAGCCTGATATTCTGTATCGGTGAGTTTGAACTCTTTGGCAGGTTTGATACTTGCATTTTTGAGAGCATATTCGTTAGCATATTCAAAAATCAGATTTTTATTAACAAGACTTTGAGCAATAGGGCTGAGGTTCTCTTTTTCTACAAGTACATCAGGTTCAAGTCCTGCTCCGTCATAGACCACTCTACCTGCTTTGGTTTTGAAGGCTCTACGCAAAGAATCAGGAATTTTTGATGCTTTGCCTTCTTCGTCTTTGTGGCTATAATCTATTGCCTGAATGCACCTGCCACTGGGAACGTAGTATTTAGCTACCGTGATTTTCACTTGCGAATTGTACGAAAGCAGACGCGTACTTTGTACCAAACCTTTGCCGAAGGTTCTTTGTCCGAGCAGAACACCTCTATCATAATCTTGTATCACACCCGAAACAATTTCGGAAGCCGAAGCACTTCTGCCGTTGGCAAGCACCACCAAAGGGATTTCGGTATCTACGGCAGGGCGTAGAGATTTGTAGGTTTTATTCCACTCGGCAATTTTACCTTTCGTGAAAACAATGTCTAAATCTTTGTTGAGAAAAAGATTGCAGATATTCACTGCCTCGTGAAGCAAACCGCCCGGATTTCCTCGCAAATCTAAGATGATGCTTTTTGCACCTTTGCTTTTCAAATCATCTAAGGCTTTCCTGATGCCATCTGATGCTCCTTGTGTAAATTCTGTAAGTTGGACATAGCCTACGCCATCGGCTACTATATCGCTGAAAGGGACGTTATTTACTTTGATACGCTCTCTTTTGATTTTGATTTTTTCGGTTTGGGTAGCTCCGTAGCGTTTGATGATGAGTTCTACTTCGGTGCCGGGCTGTCCTTTGAGCAATCGGCTAATATCGTTTTGATTTTTGCCTTGTATTTTTACTTCGTTGATTTGCAAGATTTCATCACCTATTTTCAAGCCACTTTTGCGGGCAGGTGAGTCTTCAAAAGGCATAATAATCAAAGTTTTGCCGTTGCGTGTGCCTACGGTAGCTCCTATGCCTCCGTACTCGCCGGTGGTCATAGTGCGGTAGTCTTCTATTTGGTCTTCTGAAATAAATACGGTGTAGGGGTCTAAGGATTTGAGCATTGCATCAATGCCTGTACGCATTATTTTGTTGGGATTTACCTCATCAACATAATAATTATTGACTTCTTTGTACATCGTAGCGAAGATGTCAATATTTTTTGCAATCTCAAACGAATTATCTTTGGGGTCTTTCTTGAAAGCAAATAAGACGAATACAAGCAAAGCAAACATCAAAAACGAATTGATGTATTTGCCAACAGAAGACTGAGATTTCATAGGCAAGAATTTAGTGTTTTATTGGGGTAACTCAAATATAACAAAAATATTGCAAAAAGTATTGCTGATTTTGGGAAAATGTTGTTTTTTAGGAAAGTCTTACCCCTAAAATCGTGATGTCATCTATTTGTTCTTGTTTCCCTTGCCACTCTCGCAGAAATATTTGCAATTGATACTTTTGTTGAAGACTTGGCTCTTTGTGATATTTTTTTAGCAAGTCAAAAAAACGTCTTTTACCTATTTTTTTATGGTCTTTATCGTTAAACTGGTCTGCATAGCCGTCTGTAAAAAGATAAAGCATCGTATCTGAGGCGATGAGGCGTTCGTGTTCTGTGAAGTTTTTTTCTTCTTGCCCAAAGCCTACGCCACCAACGGTATATCTATCAGTTCTTATTTCATCAAATTGGTCGTAATGTAATAAAATCACAGAATTTTTTGCTCCGGCTATTTGTAGTATTTTTGTTGTTTTGTTCCATACACAAACACTAATATCCATTCCGTCTTGGCTGCTGGTTTGCTCTTGGTGCAAAGCCTTGATAACACCTCTGTTTAAATTATCTATGATGTCTGCTGGTCTATGTATTCGTTTTTCTATAATAATCTGGTCTAAGAGTGTAACTCCCAGCATACTCATCAGGGCACCGGGTACGCCGTGTCCCGTACAATCGCCAACAACTATAAAAATCAAGCCCTCTTGTTCCAAAATGTAATAAAAATCGCCACTGACAATGTTACGAGGCTGATAAATCACGAAATAATCATTCAATATTTTTTGGGTTCTTGTTTCGTAAGGCAGGAAAGCTTTTTGTATGCGTTCGGCATAATAGATGCTATCCATTATATCTTTATTTTTGAGCGAAATCTCCTCATTGATAGCCGCAATTTCTTTATTCTTATTTTGTAAAATATTTCTTTGCTTTTGAACTTTTTGTCTATTGTTTAGGAGCATCACACCCAGTATCAGGCTGACTAAGGTTACGAAAGAAGAAATCATTACGAAGTATTCTTTTTGTTTTATTTCTTCTTTTAGGAGTTGTTTTTTTAAGTTTTCTTGCCTAATCTGGTAGTCAATGGCTAAGAGTTGTAGTTGTTGTGCTCCGACTATTTTATTGATGGAGTCATTAAGATGAACATATTTATTTTGATACTCTAAGGCACTTTTATATTCACCTTTTGCAGTTTTTATTTTACTGAGTGTTTCCCAGATAATTTTTTGTAGAACAACTGGAAGAATAGCATTGTAAGAGGTAATAACTTGTTTTTTATCGGACAAAATTTGTTGCGATTTCTCTAAAAATTTCTCTGCCTCTGTATAATTTTTTTTCAGGTAATAATAATTAGCAATTTTGTTGTGTCCTGCTACCACTATGCCCCAGTCCCGATATTTTTGGGCATTTTTCAGATAAATGTCAAATAAAACAAATGCTGTGTCTAACGCATTTCTTTTGAGAAGAATATCGCCAATATTCCCTTTAGGAAGGTTCATCCAAAAAGTATCTTTTGCTTGTTTGGCGGCTTCTATGGCTTTTTCGTAATAAAATAAAGCCTTTTCGTATTCTTCCTTGTTCTTGTAGGCAAGCCCGATGTTGTTGAGCAATCTTGCCTCTGAAAGACGAAGAAATCTTTTTTCATCTTTTTTTAGGGTAAGATGAATGTCATACATATTGAGCCAGTATTCGAGGGCTTTTTCATAATTTCCAGCTTTGTAAAAAAGTGAACCTAATGCCTGATAAACATCAATTTTCACTTCGGGTCTTGCATCATATTTTTCAATTAAATCTACTGCTTTGAGCAGGTGTTCTAAACTTTTGCGGTAATTTCCATATCTCTCCCCCAGAAAAATTCCTGTCAAATACTCTACCTGAACGAGAGCATCAAAGCATTTAGTTTTTTCTGCATTTGCATAAATGCGTTTCAGGATTTTATGAGCCAAAGAACTATCTAATTTAATTTGTGTGAGTTCGTCGGCAAAACTTTTCCAGACTTCTATTGCTTTGCAAGGATGACCTGCGTTTTTAAGTATTTTTTCGGCTTTTTCGTAATATAGGCGAGCCGTTGCTGTATCTTTTTTATTACGGATATAATATTGCCGAGCCGTTTGCTCCATAATAAGCGTATGTACAAATAAGGCTTCTGTATCATCTATTTTATTAGTTTTAGCGAGCAAATAGTCAAATAGCTCTTTTTGTTTATTCCTATTATGAAAGTAGATATCTATCTCATAGCCCAAAAGATGCTTATTAGGACTACTTTGTAGGACGTATAAAAAAGAGTCGGCTGATTTTTTTGTCCAAGATGTCTGTGCCCCAACTTTTAGTAGAGAAATGAATAAAAAGTTGAATATAAAGAAATTCAAGCGGAGCATAGTGCTTGCGAATATTACTAACATTAAGTTAGTAGGACTAACTAAAAAAAGAGAGAAAATAGCCTTAAAAACCATATTTTTCCAGTTTAAAAGGCTTTTTGAAACTCCTAAAATTACTTTACAAGTGTAAAGGTAATATACAAAATATGCTTTTCACCTACCAACTCTACGTTGGAGTGTGTTTCTTTCACCTTCCAACCCCCTTTTAGAGCGTCTTCCACATCTTTGAAGTCAATAGATGTGTTTTGTATAAGATTGACGGCTTTATTGATAACTTTCTTTTCCATAGAAACAAAAAATTTAAATTTGTGAAGCGTTATTTTGCTTAAAAAAACAAAGAAACTTTGAGAAAAGCAAAGGAAATTTTAAAGAATATAATGGCTCAAATCTCTATTTTTTACCAATGCTCCTAATCTTTCTTCTACCATTTCTTTGGTAATGAGTATCTTGGTATTTGCCCCTATTTTATCAGGAATATCAAACAAAAAATCGTTTAGTAAAGTGCTCATCACGGTTTGCAGTCTTCTTGCCCCGATATTTTCTAATTCCGAATTTACGTAAAAAGCTATTTCGGCAATCTTTTCAAGAGCATCTTCATTAAAACTTAGTTCCACGCCTTCGGCTTGTAAAAGGGCTTGGTACTGCTTAGTAAGGGCATTTTTAGGTTCTTTGAGTATGTGAAAAAAGTCGTCTTTGGTGAGCGATTGCAACTCCACACGGATTGGAAAACGCCCTTGCAGTTCGGGGATAAGGTCTGAAGGCTTGGAAACGTGGAAAGCCCCTGCCGCAATGAACAAGATGTGGTCTGTTTTTACTATTCCATATTTTGTATTTACCGAACTGCCCTCTACGATAGGTAGCAAATCTCTTTGAACACCCTCACGACTTACATCGGGACCGCCTCTGGAGCCAGAGGAAGCAATTTTATCTATTTCATCTATAAAAATAATGCCTGCGTTTTCGGTTTTACGCACTGCCTCCTCTTTTACCTCGTCCATATCAATCAGCTTGGCGGCTTCTTCTTCCAAGAGAATTTTCTTAGCTTCTGCTATGGTGACTTTACGTTTTTTGGTTTTGGTAGGCATAAAATTGGAAAGCATCTCTTGAATATTCATCATAGACATCTCGTCCATACCTGGTCCGAGTACGCCCACGTTAGAAATAGTTTGTTTTACATCTATTTCTATTTTTCGGTGGTCAAGTTCTCCATTACGGATTTTTTCTCTAAAACGCTCGCGAGTACGCTCATTCAGTTCTGCGTCTTCGTTTTTTAGTTCAAAACCGATGCCTTCGCTCATAGGTTGTTTTACGGCAGGTATGAGAGCATCAAGGATAATTTCTTCTACAGCTTCGGCGGCTTTTTGTTTGACTTCTTCTTGGCGTTGGGTGCGTACCATCGCTACGGCTTGCTCTACCAAATCTCTCACCATACTTTCTACATCTCTGCCCACGTAGCCCACCTCTGTAAATTTGGAAGCCTCTACTTTCACGAAAGGGGCATCGGCAAGTTTGGCAAGGCGGCGAGCAATCTCGGTTTTGCCCACGCCTGTTGCTCCTATCATCAAGATATTATTCGGGATAATCTCGTTTTGAATTTCGGTGGGGGCGTTCATTCTACGCCAGCGATTACGCAAAGCAATAGCTACATTTTTTTTAGCTTCTTTTTGCCCAATAATGTATTTATCTAATTCTGCTACAATCTGTTGTGGGGTTAGGTCTTTTCTGTTCATTTCCGTATTTTGTTCTAAAAGATGTAGGTACAAAAATAATTTATTTCAGGTGCTTTTGCAAAAAATGCCAGCAAACAATTCCTAATGCCACTGATACATTGAGCGAATGTTTTGTACCAAATTGAGGGATTTCAAGGCTCAAATCTGATAGAGCAATCGCTTCGGGACTGATGCCAAACACCTCGTTTCCGAAGACAAAAGCATACTTTTTTTGGGTATTTATTTCAAAGTCTTGTAGCAAGATGCTTGCATCGGTTTGCTCTACGCTTACAATCCAGTAGTTTTGTGATTTAAGTTTTTGCAAAACTTCATTTACTCGTTCGTGATATTCCCAAACAACCGTTTCGGTAGCTCCGAGAGCTGTTTTATTGATTTCACGATTTGGGGGCGTACCTGTAATGCCACAAAGATAGATTTTCTCAGCCGCAAAGGCATCGGCGGTTCTAAAAGCCGAACCAACATTGTGTAGGCTTCTCACATTATCCAATACCAACACAAAAGGATTTTTAGGACTTTTTCGGTATTCTTCTACGCTTAGCCTTTGTATCTCGGTGGTTTCTAATTTTCTCATTCAAAAAATTTAAAAAAAGCCTCCAAACGTAGGAAGGCTTTTGCAAATTGTAAGTTTCAGAACAAAAGTTTATCTACTCTACTAAAATGTTATACGAGGCGAGTAGTTCTTTGTATTGTTCGCTGTTTCGTCTGCGTAGTGACTCGTTTTTAGCAAGTTCTTGAATCTGCATAATACCTTCTAAGATTTGCTCGGGGCGTGGCGGACAGCCCGGTACATACACATCAACAGGAATCACACGGTCAATTCCTTGCAAGACGCTGTATGTATCAAAAATGCCCCCACTCGAAGCACAAGCCCCCACCGAAAGCACCCAACGAGGCTCTGCCATTTGTTGATAGACCTGTTTGAGGACAGGAGCCATTTTTTTGGCTATCGTTCCTGCTACTATCAGCATATCGGCTTGGCGAGGCGAAAAACTCGGACGCTCCGAACCAAAACGTGCTAAATCGTAAGTAGATGCCATCGTAGACATAAACTCTATTCCACAACACGACGTAGCAAAAGGTAAAGGCCAAAGTGAATTGGCACGTGCCAAACCAATTATCTTATCAAAACTGGTTGCAAAGAAACCTTGTCCTTCGTAACCTTCGGGTTTATCAACTATTTTTACCATAAGTATTCATTTATTTTCTATGCCTACAAACCTATAAAGTGCTGCAAACTTTGTAGGTTCTGACATCTTAACCTAAATGCAAAGGTTTTTGTTCGCTAAGTTACTAATAAGCCAAAGTTTTATCAAAAAAATCTATGATTGATTGCAGTTTTTCATTTTTTAGAATTTTTTTTCGCAAGTCATCACTCATATTAGCAATTAGTTCTCGGGCAATTTGTTTGGCTGAAGCATTTTCTTTTTCTCTCGTGAGTTTTTCTAATGCAAACTGTGGGTCTCTTTGGTACAGCTCGTACTCCAAATTGGATATTGAGGTGTTAAAGTAGTTTTCTAAAAAACTTTTATCCAATAACAACAAATGCTCAACACTAATTACAACTACCTCGATTAGTGCATTGGAGGCTACCATATTTATTATTTCTTTGGCTTCTTTTTCTTTAAGCGTGTTGTCTGAAGGGAAGTAAGCACCCAATACTAACAAAACTTTATCATAGCTTTGCAGAGCCGCCGAACGTGCCAAAGAAATAGCAGATGTTTCGCCAGCGGCAACAACTATTTTCAGCTTTGACAAAAAATCAGTAGGCAAAACAGCAAGCATCAGATCTTGCTCTAATTGACTTTCAGCTATCAAAATATTTTTCATAGTTTTTTCGTGTTGAAATCAGCTATACATTCTTTCACATACATTTTATATTTGAGTTGTAGAGATTGCAAGATACATTCGTTTTCTATTACAAACTCAATTTCTGTTCTTTCCCAAAGCAGAATAGTTTGCGGTGCCATATAGCTTGCCAAAATAATAGCAGGTTTAGTAAATCCACTCACAGAAAATACCGAACCAATTACAGAGTTTGGTCTTCTTAGTAATTGAGAACGCATTTTAGCTAAGGGTTCAACATTAGTTTTTTCATATTCATTCTTACACTCAATTAGGCAGTATAAATTTTCAGCATTTACTAAACCATCAATTTGCTCTATTTCCTGTCCTTCTTTTCGTACCGAGTACGGATAATCTACCTCCGCACCACTTAACTCAAAAGCCCTAATTATCAAATATTCTAATGCCTTGCCACTTGTGAATGTAGTTTCTTCTTTATCAAGTATCTTTTTGAGGAATTGTTTGAGAGTCGTCCAATTAAAACTTTGTATAAGTGTTTTGTAGTCTAAATCTGTCATCAGTAATAATCAAATTTATTCCCATTTCAGCACATCACGTTTGATGATATAATAGAAACCAACTAAAAGCAAACCCATAAAGGTCAGCATTTCCCAAAATCCGAACCAACCCAACTCCAAAAAATTCACTGCCCAAGGGTACATAAAAATGATTTCTACATCAAAAAGCACAAAAAGAATAGCTATCAGAAAATATTTAATAGAAATAGGCGTACGAGCATCGCCTATTGACTCTACGCCGCACTCAAAAGGTATGTCTTTTCTTTTTCCTTTTCGCTTAGGTCCGAGTAAATGTGTGGCAATCATTGTAATCACTACGAAACCCGCCGCCAAAGCAAACTGAATGAAAATTGGTAAGTAATCCGAAGGAGTATAAACTTTATCCATTGTGGCTACATTTTTTGCGTGAATATACAAATCGTTTGTAAGCAAAACAAAGTTTTTTGTGTTTTGTTCATTACCAAGCCTGTAAGAGTTTTATTTTTTCTTTCATTCTCTCGAAGGGCAAAAATTGTTGTTCTAAGGTTCGGGTAAAAGGCACAGGTGTATCCAAACTGCCTTCACGCATTACGGGAGCATCTAAATACTTGAATAGATTTTCTCCAATCCAAGCGGCGATTTCTGCACCGATGCCCCCTGTGAGGGTGTCTTCGTGTATCACAAGCACTTTTCCTGTTTTTTGTACCGATTGAGCCACTGTGTCTTTGTCACAAGGCAGAAGGGTTCGCAAGTCAATTAAATCGGCTGAAATGTTGAGTTCTTCAAGGATTTGTTTTGCCCAATGTACGCATAAACCATAAGTAACAATGGTCATTGTATCGCCTTCGCATACTAAACTTGCTTTTCCGATAGGGCAAGTATAATAATCATCGGGAATTTCAGCAGAAATAGAGCGATACAAAAATTTATGCTCAAAATACATCACGGGGTTAGGGTCTTCAATAGCGGCATTGAGCAAACCTTTTGCATCATAGGGATTTGAAGGATAGACAATTTTAAGCCCGGGTGTGTGAAAAAACCAAGCCTCGTTGGATTGCGAATGAAAAGGTCCTGCTGTGGTGTTTGCTCCTGTTGGCATACGGACTACTACATCGGCATTTGCCCCCCAACGATAATGTACTTTTGCCAAATAATTTACAATTTGATTGAAAGCACAACTCACAAAATCGGCAAATTGCATTTCTACCATTGCTTTGTAGCCTTTGAGCGAAAGTCCCATTGCCGCCCCCACAATCGCCGACTCGCAAAGTGGTGTATTGCGAACTCTCTGTTTTCCAAATTCTTGCACAAAACCTTCTGTAATCTTGAAAGCCCCACCATATTCGGCAATATCTTGCCCCATCAAAACTAATTTAGGATATTTTTGCATCGATTGCCGTAAAGCATCGGAAATGGCATCGATGAAGCGTTTTTGTGAAACTTTGGTACTTTGTGGTAGTTGTACGTTCTGTTCAAAAGGTGCATATACGTCGTTCAATTCTTTTTCAACACTTGCCTGCGGATAGGGTGCTGCGAAGGCAATTTCTAAGTTTTCTTCTATTTCTTGCTTAAAATTTCTGCGTATTTCGTGAATGATTACCTCTGAAATGATGCCTTCTTCGAGCAAGTAGGTTTCAAAATTGCTTACGGGGTCTTTTTTTGCCCACATTTCAAAAAGTTCTTGCGGAACGTATTTTGTGCCAGAGGCTTCCTCGTGTCCTCGCATACGGAAAGTCATAGCCTCGATAAGCACAGGACGAGGATTTTTTCGCATCTCTTGGGAAATATTTTTCACCAACTCATAGACTGCCAAAATATTGTTGCCATCAACCTGATAGCCTTCTATTCCGTAGCCGATAGCCTTATCTACTAAGGCTTCACAACGATACTGCTCGCTATTGGGGGTAGAAAGTCCATAGCCGTTGTTTTCTATCAAGAAAATCACAGGCAAATCCCATACTGCCGCTACGTTGATAGCTTCGTGAAACTCGCCTTCGCTGGTAGCTCCATCGCCACAATACGCCAAAGTTACTTTCTTTTCTCCCGACAATTTGTGGGCTAAGGCTACCCCATCGGCAACCGACATCTGCGGACCAAGATGTGAAATCATTCCAACGATATGATGCTCCAAAGTGCCAAAATGAAAAGACCTATCCCTACCTTTTGTGTAGCCTATTTCTTTGCCTTGCCATTGGGCAAAAAGGCGGTGCAAAGGCATATTTCGACTCGTAAAAACCCCCAGATTTCTATGCAATGGGAAAATAAACTCATCTTCTTCAAGAGCCAACGTAGAACCTACGGCAATAGCTTCTTGCCCAATGCCCGAAAACCACTTGCTTATTTTGCCTTGTCGCAACAGAATAAGCATTTTTTCTTCAATCATACGTGGTTTGAGCAATGCTTTGTAGAGCTTTAAGAGTTCTTGGGGTTCTAAGCGATATTTGCTGTAATCGATGTTAGGAGAAGATGCAAATAAGTTCATAAGACGCTATACGTGAGGTTGTTCCTTTTTTAGTTTGCTGTTTTTGTAGCCGTAATTGAAGTAAATCAGCAAGCCGATAACCAGCCATACCAAAAAGCCTATCCAGTTGCTTATACCAATTTCAGACATCAGATAAAAATTCACTATCAGTCCGAGTACGGGGATAAGTGAAAGATTTTTTCTGAAAGAAAGCCAAGTCATCAGCACACAAACTATTACGAAAAACCACATAGGTAATCGTTGAAAAAATAATTGTAAAGTACTGATTTCTTTGGCGGTAGCAATTTCATCTTTAAGTTTGGCAATTGCAATTTTTAGTTCTTCGGTAGGGCTTTGGCTTAAATCGGTTTCTTGTGCTTTCAACTTAGTTTCTAACTTTGCAATATAATTTTGATTGCCAAAAGTGAAAAAATCTTTTACTTCCTCGCTATTGAAAACAAGAGCAAGTACCAAAACAAGCACAAAAAGAACAGGCATAATCCATTTAGCATTGAAATAAGGCACTTTGAAGCGAGCCGCTGCAATTTGGCGTTTGCCTGCTTCGGTATTTTGCAAAATCAGTACGCCCCCACACACAAGCACGAAGGCAAAGAGTGTTCCGATACTTGTAAGGTCTAAAACAAAAGTGCTGTCAATAAAAGGTGCGGGCAAGGCAACAAACAAACCTGCCACGATGGTTGAAAACGAGGGTGTTTTGAATTTAGGGTGAATTTTGGCAAAGGCTTTCGGCAGAAGTCCATCACGACTAATGGTCATCCAGATACGCGGTTGCCCGAGTTGAAAAACAAGCAATACGCTTGTCATAGCAAAAATAGCACTTGCCGCCACAATGCCCGAAAGAAAATCCATTCGGATAAATTTGAACATATCTGCCAGTGGATCATCGGATTTGAGTTGGGTGTAGTTCATTACGCCTGTGAGTGTAAGCGTTACGGCAACATACAAGGCAGTAGAGATAATTACCGAAAGTATCATTGCCTTTGGCAAATCTTTTTGAGGATTTTTACATTCTTCGGCAGTGGTTGAAACGGCATCAAAGCCTATGTACGAAAAGAAAATAGCAGCAATGCCCTGTAAAACACCTCTTACACCATTAGGAGCAAAAGGCGACCAGTTGGCAGGATTGATGTAAAAAGCCCCTACGGCTATCACGGTAAGAATGATTAGAATTTTTACTCCTACCATAAAATTACTTGCATTTTTTGACTCTTTTATGCCGATGTAAGCCAAAAAAGACACAAAAAAGACACTCAAAAAGGCAGGAACATCTGCAATAATTTTGATACCTGCAAGTTCAGGGGCATTTTTCCAAGCTAAGTAACCTTCTTTGATGGAAGAAGACAATTTTTCAAAAGGCACGCCCGTAGCTAATATTTTTGAACCTTCCTCAAAGGCTTCTTTTGCTCCTGTATAATTGGTAGAAAGATATTGCGGAAACTCTATGCCAAACCCACTCAAAAAACCCGTAAAATACCCCGACCACGAAATAGCTACCACGATATTACCCACTGAATACTCCAAAATCAAAGCCCAGCCGATAATCCAAGCCACCAATTCACCGAAGGTAGCGTAAGAATACGTATAAGCACTTCCACTGACAGGAATGATAGAAGCAAATTGAGCATAACACAAAGCCGAAAAAATACAGGCTACCGCAACAAAAACAAACAGCAACGATACGGCAGCACCACCATTGTACGAGGCTTCGCCTATGGTAGCAAAAATCCCCGCTCCCACGATAGCGGCTATTCCCAGAGCAATCAAATCCCACAGCCCTAATGATTTGGATAGCCCGCTACTATGCTCTCCTTCGGAAAATCCTTGTGAGGCATCGGCTAAAATGCGGTCAATGCTTTTTTTACGAAAAAGTTGTTTCACAATGGCAAGATTTTGGTTGTAATAATTTGCGAAAAATAATTATTTTGCTATTTCTTGCCAAAGTTTTCAAAAAAAATTTGCAATACCTACCTTAGATAAACTTTACAATCTTCCTGCTTGAAGGTTCTTTTTGAGATAAAAGCATTTAAGTAGTTCCACAAAATTAAACGTATATTTACATTTTGGTAGTGTACAACAAGTAATGCTAAGGTGAAAAAATCAACGTCATTACGAGGTTTGCGATAGCAAACCGAAGTAATCTGTTGGTGAATGAGTAAGGATTGCTTCGCCTTCGGCTCGCTGGTGACGAGAAAACCAATTTTTACAGAAACATAAATATTTAGTTTTGTGGGGCTACTTATTCATCATCAACTAATACGTGCTGATGGATACGCAAGGTGTGAGACTCAAGATAGTAAAAGTCGTGCATACTAAGTACGTGAACTATAAGGTTCTCAATGGAAATAGGACTTCCAAGAGGAACTTGTGTGATATTTGTGTCTTTTATTTGACGTCCATCAACCAATATAACCAAACCCGAGCCTACTACTTCCATAGAATTATTTTCCTTGATTACCAAACCTGTATCTTCTCCCAGTCCTATTCCGAGAACTTTCGGATTGGTAGCTACGGTCTGAAAAAGCCTACCTATTCTGCCTCTTTGAACGAAATGCGTATCAATGACTACATCATTTATCAAGCCTAAGCCGCTTGTAACTTTGATTTCTCCTTTGAGTAAAGCCTCGCTACTGCTACCCTGATATATCATATTGTCGGAGGCGGCAGCGGCACCAGCCGAGGTACCTGCTATGACGAAGTGTTCGTTTTGGTATTTTTCTAAAAGTAGGTCGTGAAACTTAGTACCACCGAGCAAGGAGGTAAGTCGGAGTTGGTCGCCCCCCGTGAACATCACGATATTAGCCTTTTGTAGCCTTTCCAAGTAGCTTTCGTCGTTGGCTTGCTCTCGTTTATCTATATCCAACACATTCACATTATTTGCCCCCAAATATTTAAATGCCCTGATGTATTCTGCTCCTACTTTTTTAGGGATTTTTGAGGCAGTTGTAACGACTTCTATCTGTGAATTTTGTTGGTATAATGATTCTTTGATTATACGGTTCAGAATTCCTTTTTCAAAGAAATTGAGATTTTTCTCTACATCAGCTTCGAAATTTTGCTCTGTAAAACTTCCTTTATCTACTGCCCCCCCAATGATGATGAGTATACCTTTTGGTTTCATTGAATTACATTTTGTTTAAGTCTGCAAATGTAGGAAGTAGAAGTTCAAGAAACAAAAGAACAAACTAAATTTATACAAAAAGACAGCAACATTTTACAAATTTCGTATTTATTTGTCATAAATACAAGTTACTCCTAATAGAGCCAAGCCAAAGTAGCTAAGACATTTAGAAAGCCACAAAGCATCAAAGTTGCTGTATTTTTTGTTTTGTGCTTTGTTTTTTTCAAATAAAAAAGCAACACTCTCAAAATGCAGAGAGTGTTGGGGATAGTTTCATCTTTTATCAACAGGCACATAATCTCTTACTTTTTCGCCTACATACACTTGGCGAGGTCTGCCGATAGGCTCGCCATTCTGACGCATTTCGAGCCATTGGGCAATCCAGCCGGGCAAGCGTCCTAAGGCAAACATTACCGTAAACATATTGATAGGAATGCCCAAAGCCTTGTAGATAATACCAGAATAAAAATCCACATTGGGATAGAGTTTTCTATCAATAAAGTATTGGTCGCTAAGGGCGGCTTGTTCCAACTCCATCGCAATATCTAATAGTGGGTCATTTACGTTGAGGGCTTTGAGTACATCATCAGCGGCTTTTTTGATAATTTTGGCACGTGGGTCAAAGTTTTTGTAAACTCTATGCCCGAAGCCCATTAAACGGAAGCCACTATTTTTATCTTTGGCTTTTTCTACAAAAGATTTTACGTTCCCTCCTGCGGCTTGAATTTCTTGCAACATTTCTATTACTTCTTGGTTTGCTCCGCCGTGGAGTGGTCCCCAGAGGGCATCAATACCTGCAGCGATAGAAGAGTACAGACCTGCGTGTGAAGAACCTACCAAACGTACCGTAGAAGCTGAACAATTCTGCTCGTGGTCGGCGTGTAAGATAAGCAGTTTGTCTAAGGCTTTCGCTACTATGGGATTTACCTCATAAGGCTCAACAGGCAAGCTAAACATCATATACAAGAAATTGGAGCAATAGTCTAAGCTATTTTTGGGGTAGTTGAGGGGGTGTCCTTGTGAGTTTTTGTACGACCAAGCCGCAATAGTAGGTAATTTGGCAATGATGCGAGTGATGGTTAGGTCAAGGTACTCTTTGTCTTTGATGTCCATACCTACGGCTCTTGGATAAAATGCTGAAAGTGATGTAACCAGAGCCGAAAGCACTCCCATTGGGTGGGCATTGACGGGGAAGCCATCAAAAATTTTACGCATATCTTCATTAACCATCGTATGCGTTTTGACTTCGTACACAAACCTTTCCAACTCTGCCTTTGGCGGAAGCTCACCATAAATAAGCAAATAAGCAACTTCCAGAAAGGTGGAATGTTCAGCTAACTGCTCTATGGGATACCCTCTGTAACGAAGTATGCCGTTTTCACCATCTAAAAAAGTAATTGCACTCTTGGTAGCCCCTGTATTTTTGTAGCCACTATCCAATGTGATAAAGCCCGATTCATCTCGTAACTTTCCAATATCAATGGCTTTCTCATCTTCCGAACCTCTGACGATAGGCAATTTGTATACTTTGCCTTCTGCGTGTAATTCTGCGTATTCTTTAATTTCAGACATAAAAATTTAGGTTAAAGGAGTTGTATGAACACAAAAGTTTAGGCAATCAATATCACTCTCGCCAGAGCAATCTTACCAAATAAATTTGATTTTGGCAAAAAATGTTTTAAAATTTTGTTACTTTTATAGATGTTTTCAGAAGTTTTTCTGAAATATCTATTTCTGTACATTGAAGAAAGCCGAAACGAATAGAAACAAGCAAAATTCAAACTAAAATTTTATTTTACAATGTTTTGCGAAACAAAATGCCTTTAAAGAAGTTACATCTAAAAACTTTTTATGAAGCCTTTACGCCTACCTCTTTTTTTATCTACTGCATATCTTGTATTGTATGCAAGTACCCCCCACTGGGCAGCCGAGTATGTTACAGTGGTTATGTATCTGCTTTCGCCTGTGGTGGTGATAGCTTTGGTCTTTTACGTACTCATCAAAGGCAAGCCGAGCCATCTTACTTTTAATGAAGCCTTTTACGAAGATTATCCTGCTAAAAGCAACTCTTAGAAATCAAATATTTACACCTTCTTCTTCCTTATGGAAAGACCTATTACCACTACCAAAAACAAGCACATTAGCAAAGAACTTATCAAGGTAATGTTTTCGCCCATACGATAAATTTCTGGCTCAAAACGAAAAGTTATCTTGTGTTTTCCCGCAGGAACTACCAGCCCTCGCAGGGTGTAATTTACTTTCAGATGTTCTATTTGGTTGCCATCAAGATAGGCTTGCCAGCCCGATGTAGGTGTTTTGTAATAAATTTCTGAAAAAAGAGCCAACTGCGGTTTTGTGGCATTGCTTTCGTAAATCATTTCATCGGTAGAGTGTTTGATGAGTTTGATGGTAGCTAAACTATCAAATTTCACTTCCGAAAGTTTTTCTGTGCCTTTTTGCTCACGCAAAACCATTGTTTTCTTAGGATTGATTTTACCTATCTGTTCCAATTCTTCGTTGGCGGTTTTCACTATTTTGTAATTTTCCACAAAGCAAGCCGCCCCGATAGCATCAGGATTGCTTACTACCAAATTTTGCCCTCCTCGCAAAGGCACAACAAAATAGCGTATATTGAGCATATCGCTTACAGGTTTGTAAGTTGAGCCTTTTTTTAGAACGCCATTATTTTCTTGCAACTCCTTGTAGATAGCCTCAATTTCTTTGGAGAGATGAGCCGAAATAATATCCTGATAGCGTCCTAATTTTGCTCCGTGATACCCCCCTGCCGAATGATGAAAGTACGAAGCCGTAGCATCATTGAAGGGATTGCCTAAGTTGAGCATACGGAAATAATCTTTATCTTTCAAAATCTGTTCGTCTGCTGAATTTGCCTCAATGGTTTTAGCTTCTTCTTTATCCACAAATTTTTCATTGTTCAAATATCGTTTATCTACACCCCAGAGGTCAATCAGACCAAGCAAAGCAAAAAGAGCTACTGCTACATTAGCTTGAATGTATTTTTTCAGTAAAGCGAAACCCACACCTATAGCCAAAGCCACAAAGACAAAACTACGCCAAGCATCAGCAGTAAAAAGGCTTTCTCTATCCTTTTTAATGGCTTTTATGAGTGTTTTGGCAAGTTCGGGGTTTTGTTGGCTAATGGCTTGTTCTATGGCTTTGTCTTGCGATGAACGAAAATCCAAAAAATTGCTTCCCAAAAGAGCCAAAAAAAGCAGAAAACCACCGAAAACGATAGCCGTCCATTTGAGTTGTTTCTGAACTTGTGTTTGTTGTTCGGTAGGCATTGCTAAGTATTCTTGCAAGCCCATTGCCGCTCCGATAATCAAGAATGAAGGCATTATTGAGAGTATCATTGTTACAGCCCTGAACTTGTTGAAAAGCGGCAAGTAATCAAAAAATAAATCGTTTAGGAAGAAGTTTTTACCCCAAGCGATGCTCAAACATAGTAGCATGCTCGCCAAAAGCCACCATTTCAGAGGATTTTTGCTGATTACCATTCCACAGACAAACAGAAATAGTAGTACTGCTCCCATATATGCGGGTCCGCCTGTACCCGGTTGCTCGCCCCAATACGTAGAAGGCATCAGCCCTTGCGAGTAAAGTATATTGGCTAATTGCTCAAACGAAGTATTCATTTTTTCGCTTTCCTCGCTGATAGCTTGCATTATTTTGCTATCTTCTTTCGGAGCTTCAAAAGAACTGCCCCCAAAGGCGTCGGCTACAAGCAAATTTAGGGTTTCTGCTATTCCGTAACTCCAATTAAATGCATACTCTTTGTCTAAGCCACCTTTTTTATTTTTAGAGTTATCTACTAATTCGCTTTTACCTCTGGTTGTTTCTTTGGTGTATTCGTTGATGACCAAATAACGGCTGGTGTGGTTGCTGATGCTTAACATACCCGCTCCCAAACAGACTAAAGAAGCAAATAAAAAGTTTTTTACCTGTTTTTGTTTCAAAGCCACTACAAACTGAGTGATTACCAAAAATATGAGGCTCAAAAACAAATAATAACTCATTTGTATAAAGTTAGCGTACTGATGAATAGCCGAAAAGAAAGTGAGTAACAAACCTCCTACAAGTAAATGCCCCTTATACACATACACTGTAGCTCCAAGTACCATAGGAGCAGTAGCTACCGATATACATTTAGAAATATGCCCCGCACCGATATTGATAATATTGTAAGAGGTAAAAGCATAACAAATCGCTCCCAAAGCCGAAACCCAAGGATTGAAACCCATCAGACACAAACCAATGTAAGCCCCCAACATATACAAAAACAGCAAGTTGGCAGGCTCGGGTAAGCCATACACCAAAACTCTACTAATATGTACCGAAATACTTGCAGGATATTCCATAAAGATCATATAATTGGGCATTCCCGAAAACATATAGGGATTCCAGAATGGGTGTTGTCCTGTCTGTTTTTTATCTTCTATTGCTTGATGAGAAGCCCCGATGTGTTGCACTACGTCGTGCTGTTTGAGGGTTTGCCCCTTCATCACAGGCGACATATACGCAAAAGAAAGGACTATGAAAACCAATAGAGCAAGCAAATGAGGTAAAATCCTAGGAAGAACGTCTTTGAAATTCATTGTGTTTGGATTGAGAAACATATAATTGATTTTTGCAATATTACACAAAAAGCTGGCAAGTTGTAGCACAAGAAATGATATTTTGCTTCAATGCTTGATTTTTCTGAAATTTATGATAAATTGAATAGCCGCTTTTACTCTACCCGATGATTTTTTTAAAGTGCTGATTATATGCTAATTGCAATTCTACCCAGCGTATAAATGTTTGAGAGCAACTCTCCCATAGGTCAATGAAGTCTTGACTTGTATTTTTAAGCCCTCTTCGTATGATGTTGAGTCCTTTTTTATACTCAAAAATAATTGATTTTTCGCTTTTCTGTACATTGAGCGTAGAGGTCAGTGAGCCTGCCGAACTGCCGAAATGTACAGAAAAGCAGTTTTTCTCAAAACTTTTTACAAAAACCACTTTTGATTGAGTATAAAATTTTTTTTAGAAAAATTATGACTTTTTTGAGAAGTTTTTGGATATTTGTGGCGATTATTTACTTAGATTTTTTCAAGTTTCAAACCCACAAATACTATGGCTAATCATTTGGAGGAAGGTAAGAAATTCCTTGATACCGTGATGTATTACTACGACAAAGCCGCCAAGCATACAGGCTTACCCAAGGGACTTTTAGAAAGAATCAGACATTGCAACAGCGTCTATAAGGTCACGTTTCCTGTTGAAATAGATGGCGAAATTCATAACATTGAAGGCATCAGGGCACAACATAGTATGCACAAATTGCCCACCAAGGGAGGCATACGTTACAGCCCCGATGTGTCGGAGGACGAAGTAAAAGCCTTAGCTACACTGATGACTTTCAAATGTGCCGTAGTAAATGTACCTTTTGGCGGAGCAAAAGGGGGCGTAAAGATAGACCCCAGAAAGTTATCAGAAAAGGTCTTGGAAAAAGTTACCCGCCGTTTTGCTACGGAACTCATTAAGAAAAACCTAATCGGACCAGCCGTTGATGTACCCGCCCCCGACTATGGCACTGGCGGACGTGAAATGGGCTGGATTGCCGATACCTATATGACTTTTAAGTTTGGAGATACTGATGCACAAGGTTGTGTAACAGGCAAACCTGTAGGTATCGGTGGCATCAGAGGGCGTACCGAAGCCACTGGTTTAGGCGTGTTTTTTGGCTTGCGAGAATTTTTCAATTTTGAAGAAGATACCAAGAAAATTGGCTTATCCGCTGGGCTAAAAGATAAGACCATCATTGTACAGGGTTTTGGTAATGTTGGCTATCACTCCGCTAAGTTCTTGTATCAAGAAGGAGCAAAAATTATCGGTATCGCCGAGTACGAAGGGGGTATCTACGACCCCAATGGTTTAAATGTAGAGGAAGTTTTCAAACATCGCCAAGCTACAAAATCAATTCTGAATTTTCCCGGAGCTACCAACATCTCAAACTCTTTGAGTATGCTTGAAATGGAGTGTGATGTACTCATACCTGCCGCCTTAGAAAACCAAATTACCGAAGCAAATGCTGATAGAGTAAAAGCCAAAGTTATTGCCGAAGCCGCCAACGGACCCGTTACGATGCAAGCCGAAGAAATACTCCTGAAAAAAGGGGTGGTTATTATCCCCGACTTGTACCTCAATGCAGGGGGCGTTACGGTATCTTACTTCGAATGGCTCAAAAACCTTTCTAATGTGCGTTTTGGTAGAATGGGCAAACGTGCCGAAGAAAAAAGCTATAATAAAATTGTAGATACCGTAGAGGCTCTAACAGGCAGAACATTGAGCTACGAAGAAAGAGCTACCATTACACAAGGCTCTGATGAGGAAGACATTGTACGCTCTGGATTAGAAGATACAATGATTGGCTCCTACCGAGAAATCCGTCAGGCTCTGATAGATAAGCCCGAACTTGGAGACTTACGTACTGCCGCTTTCTATGTATCTATTCGTAAAATCGCTTTAAGTTACCAGATGCTGGGTATTTTCCCTTAATATTTTGGCAAAAGCAAAAAAATATCAAAATTGCAAAGGAAACACCCTTTGCAATTTTTTTATGCTCGAACTTTTCCTTTACAATTTGTTGGTAAAATCATACCACTTGGCTATCCGTATTGTTGCTCTGTGGAGCAAAAAAGCCCGTTTATGGCAAAATGGTAGAAAAAATATTTTTAACTTTTTACAAAAAAAATTTCAGCACTGGCAAAACTCTTCAATCGCTTGGTTTCATTGTGCCTCGCTCGGAGAGTTTGAGCAGGCTCGCCCCGTCTTAGAAAAATTTAGAGAAATATATCCGCATTTTCAAATCGTACTTACTTTTTACTCCCCTTCGGGTTACGAAGTACGCAAAAACTATCCCCACGCTGATTTTATCTGCTATCTGCCCGAGGATAGCCCCCAAAATGCCAAAAAATTTTTGAAAATGCTCAATCCTACTATCGTGTTTTGGACAAAATACGAGTTCTGGTATCATTATCTCAACCAAATTCATCAAAAAAGTATTCCTGTCATTCTCTTTTCAGCCATTTTCAACGAAAAGCAACTTTTTTTCAGAAAATCTTTGCAATTGCATAGAAAAATGCTTCAATTTTTCCAACATATTTTTGTACAAGATGAAAAATCTTTGATGCTTTTGCAAAATATTGGCATCAAACATTGTAGCAGGGCAAACGACACCCGTTTTGATAGAGTTTGGCAAATTGCCCAACAGACTAAGGAAATAGAGAAAGTCAGGCAATTTAAAAACGATACCCCATTGCTTATTGTAGGCAGTGCTTGGCAAGAAGATTGGCAAGTTATCAGAATTTTTTTACAAAAATTTACTAAACCGCTCAAACTCATCATTGCCCCTCACGAAATAGATGAAGGCTTTTTAAATGTTATTCAAAATAACTTTAAACAAGTAACATTTTTCAGCAAATTACAAGAAATACCCAAGCCCGAAAATTACAACGTGCTGATAGTTGATACCGTAGGGCATCTCTCGGCTTTGTATCGCTATGGCGATTTTGCGTGGGTGGGAGGAGGCTTCAAACAAGGTTTGCACAACATCTTAGAACCAGCTACCTTCGGAATGCCCATTTTTTTTGGCAATAAAGCCTTTCAAAAATTCAGAGAAGCCCAAGAACTTATCCAAAAGCAAGGGGCTTTCGCCATAGACAATGCCGAAGAATTGTTTGAAATTTTTACCAAATTGTACGAAAACAACGAGCTACGATTAGAAAAAAAACACATCACTCAAAATTACGTACAAGAACACACAGGCGGAACAGAAACAATCTTAGCCAAAATAGCAGAAATTCTCTGATTTTTAGACATTTTGTCTTGGAAAATTTTAAAATTACCCTAAAAATATGCCATTTTGTCTTAAAAACCATCTTGGCTAATTTTTTGCCTATATGCTAAAAAACGAAAAACATCAAAACCTATGAATTTCAATCGTTATACCATTAAAAGTCAGGAGCTTGTACAGCAGGCAAGCCAGATAGCTTTGGGAAATCAACAGCCTATCATCGAAACGGGGCATTTACTCAAAGCCCTTTTGGAAGCAGATGAAAATACTATCAATTTTTTGTTCAATAAACTTGGAGCGAACAAAAATTTTGTAAAAAATAAAGTTGATGAACTCTTGCTCACTTATCCGAAATCTTCAGGCGAAAGTCCTTATCTTTCAAACGACGCTGCGGCGGCACTTCAAAAAGCCGAACGCTACTTAGCAGAGTTCAAAGATGAATTTGTAGCTATTGAGCATATTCTCTTGGGCATACTCGCAGGTAAAGACAAAACTGCCCAAATCCTCAAAGATGCAGGTTTTGCCGAAAAGCCTCTTGTCCAAGCTATCAAAGAATTGCGAGGCAATACACGCGTAACCGACCAAAACGCCGAAGCTAAATACAAGTCTTTGGAACGTTATTCTAAAAACCTCAACGACTTAGCTCGTCAAGGTAAAATTGACCCTGTGATAGGACGCGACGAAGAAATTAGGCGGGTACTACAAATTCTTTCTCGTCGTACCAAAAACAACCCTATCCTACTCGGAGAACCGGGCGTTGGTAAAACAGCTATCGTAGAAGGTTTGGCTCAACGTATCGTAAATGGTGATGTTCCTGAAAACCTTAAATCCAAAACCATTGTAGCTCTGGATATGGGGCTTTTGGTAGCAGGGGCTAAATACAAAGGTGAGTTTGAAGAACGCTTGAAATCGGTTATCAAAGAAGTTACCGACTCTGAAGGCGAGATTATTTTGTTCATTGATGAAATCCATACACTTATCGGTGCAGGAGCAGGAGGAGACTCTGCAATGGACGCCGCCAATTTGCTCAAACCTGCTTTGGCTCGTGGCGAACTGCACGCCATCGGTGCTACTACACTCAACGAATACCAAAAATACATCGAAAAAGACAAAGCCTTAGAACGCCGTTTCCAAGCCGTTATGGTAGATGAACCCAGCCCCCAAGATGCCATTTCTATCTTGCGAGGTATCAAAGAAAAATATGAACTACACCACGGCGTTCGTATCAAAGACGATGCGATTATCGCTGCCGTAGAACTTTCCAACCGCTATATTTCCGATAGATTTTTGCCCGATAAAGCCATCGATTTGATGGACGAAGCCGCCGCCAAACTCCGCCTTGAAATTGACTCCATGCCCGAAGAATTAGACGAGGTAAATCGTAGAATTATGCAACTCGAAATCGAGCGTGAGGCTATTCGTAGAGAAAAAGATGTTGAGAAAGAAAATATCCTCTCCAAAGAAATTGCCGAACTTTCTGAAAAACGTGATAGCTTGCTTGCCAAATGGAAAAGTGAAAAAGAAATCGTTGATAAAATCAGAGCTGAAAAAGAAAAAATCGAACAATACAAAATTGAAGCCGAACAAGCCGAACGCAGTGGCGATTACGGAAGAGTAGCCGAATTGAGATATGGCAAAATATTGGAAAGTGAAAATTTACTCAAAACCTATCAAGAGCAACTCAAAACTATGCAAGGCGAAAACTCTATGCTCAAAGAAGAAGTTACTGCCGAAAACATAGCCGAAGTAGTTGCCAAATGGACAGGTATTCCCGTGCAAAAAATGCTACAATCCGAACGCGAAAAACTTTTGCATTTGGAAGAAGAGCTTTCTAAACGCGTAGCAGGGCAAGCCCAAGCTATTCAGGTAGTTGCCGATGCCGTAAGGCGAAGCCGTGCTGGCTTGCACGACCCTAAGCGTCCTATTGGTTCGTTCTTGTTCTTAGGTACAACAGGCGTAGGTAAAACCGAACTCGCCAAAACCCTTGCCGAATATCTATTTAACGACGAAAACAATATGATACGAATAGATATGAGCGAGTACCAAGAACGACACGCTGTAAGCCGTCTGATTGGGGCCCCTCCGGGCTATGTGGGCTATGATGAAGGTGGGCAACTTACCGAAGCTGTACGCCGTAAGCCTTATAGCGTAATTTTGCTCGATGAGATTGAAAAAGCACACCCTGATGTATTCAACATCTTGTTACAAGTTCTTGATGATGGCAGACTTACCGACAACAAAGGCAGAACTGCCAACTTCAAAAACACTATCATCATAATGACCTCCAATATGGGTTCGCATATTATTCAAGAAAATTTTGCGAACATTACCGAAGAAAATGAATTTGATGTAATTGAAGATACCAAAGAAGAGGTAGTCGGTTTGTTGAAAAAACAAATTCGCCCCGAGTTCTTGAACCGAATTGATGAAATCGTAATGTTTAGACCACTCAACAAAAAGGATATTATCAAAATTGTAGATATTCAGCTAAGTGGTGTCAAGGAGATGCTTCAAGAGAATGGTGTAGAAATTGAGTTTGAGCCTAAGGTGAAAGAACTGCTCGCCGATATAGGCTTTGATGCCCAATTTGGAGCCAGACCTCTCAAAAGGGCTATCCAAAAACGCATACTTAATGAGCTAAGCAAGGAAATTTTAGCAGGAAAGGTGCAAAAGGATAGCATCATCTTGGTAACTACTGATGAATATGATAGAATTATCTTTGAAAATGTTGTAAAAGCAGAGGCATTGTAGGCAATTTGCCAAAACCCTCTCCCCAATACCAAAAGCGTGTGGTATATCAGGCTCAACCTTGATACAACCACACGCTTTTTTACATCTTTTTTCGGATGCCTTGTAAAATGTGTGATAAAGCTGAAAAAAATCCCTTTCTATTTGCACATCTCAATTTTTATTGCTACATTGTTCAAGTATCTTTGTGCAAGACCTCAAAGTGATATTTTAATTTGACTCGTAAAAATACAGTTTTGATTGGAAATCTTTTACAATACTAAACTTACTCTAAGTCTTTCTCGCAAATAATTATCTATCAGATTTTTAGTCCTATAACTTACGTAAAAATTATGTTTCGCCTCAATTATTTTTTCAGTTTTCTGGCGTTATTATTTTTTTCTTTAAGTATTCAAGCCCAAACCGAAGAAAGAGATTCACTACTGAAAGCACTACAACAACACACAACTGATAGCCTTCAATACAAGATTTATTTGGCTTTGGGCGATATTTACCAACAGCAAAACACTGACTCGGCTGCATATTTTCACCAAAAAGCCCGCGAAAAAGCTGAAAAACTAAAAGATACCTTTCTGATAACACAAGCAATGAATCTGGAAGCCATCGATTATTACATCAATACCAATTACGATAAAGGTAAAATAATTCTTGAAAACACCTTATACTTGATAAAAAAAGCCAAACCTATCAAAAAAATAAAAAAGATACAAGCAAGTTGTCTAAACCTTTTGGGACTGATAGAGAAAGATAAATCTAACTACCCTGTCGCTTTGGAGCATCTTTTTGAGGCTTTAAAAATTAACGAAGCCATTGCAGATGTTAGAGGGCAAGCTAATAATTTAGGAAATATTGGTCATATTTTCTACGAAAAAGAGGAGATAACCAAAGCTAAAAGCTACTATCAAAAAGCATTAGCAATTTCTGAACAACATCATTTAGAAGCTACTAACCACATCATTAGTTTAGGAAATGTAGAAGTAGCCCTCCTAAATTATACAGAAGCGGAAAATTACTTTTTTAAGGCACTTACTTTTCTAGAAAATCAGGGAAATCCTTACTCATTGGGAGTTTGCTACAATAACTTAGCTGAATGTTACGAAAAACAAAAAAAGTGGGACAAAGCCCTGAGCTATTATCAAAAATCTATGGAAGTAACTCAAAAAATTGAGAACAAATATGGTGAAATGAGTAACTTAAACAGCATAGGAAGAATTTATCTAGAAATAGGAAATTTACAAACTGCCGAAATCTTGTTACAGAGAGCTTGGAATTTGGCAAACGAAATACAAGATAGAGAAAATCAAAAGAATATTGCAGAAAATCTTTCCTTATTGTACGAAAAACAAAAAAAGCCTGCTTTGGCTTTAAAATATTTACGAAGGCATTTGCACCTAAAAGATTCTTTATCCAAAACCGAACACATCAAATCGTTTCTAAAAAAAGAATTTGAATACAATTATGAAAAGCAAAAACTTGCCGATAGCCTAAAAAATGCAGAAAAAATAAGGCTCAAAAATATTGAGATTGCCAAAAATCAAGCCGAAATCAGAGCGAAAACTAATGGACAGATAGCACTTTTTGGCGGACTTTTTTCAGCTTTTTTGCTTGTAGGGGTGTTGTATAATCGTTTTAGAATAACTAATAAGCAGAAAAAAATAATTCAGTTGCAAAAAGAAGAAGTAGAAAAGCAAAAAGGCATTGTTGAAATTCAAAAAGCCGAAATAGAACATAAAAATAGAAATATTGTAGCGAGCATTCAGTATGCCGAGAGAATACAAAAAGCTATGTTGCCTGTTAGCGAATGGCAGGCTATTTTTCCCAGAAGTTTTGTTTTGTATATCCCTCGCGATATAGTGGCGGGCGATTTTTATTGGTTGGAAGAAACCGAAGAAGCTGTGTTTTTCGCTGTTGCCGATTGCACAGGTCATGGTGTACCAGGGGCAATGGTGAGTATGCTTTGTAGCTCCGTTTTGACAAAAATTGTTTTGGAAGAAAAAATCTATGAAACTAATCTCATTCTTGATAGAGCCAAACAAGTCATTACCGAGAATTTCACACGGCACAGCCAATACGAAATAAAAGATGGTATGGATATTTGCTTATGCAAATTTGATAAAAATACTAAAAAATCGATAGAGTTTAGTGGGGCAAAGCGTCCGCTGTGGATTTTAAGAGATAACGAAATTTTGGAATTCGAAGGCGATAAAATGCCTATTTCACAATTTTCTTTTCTCCAAGACAAAAGTTTCACCAAAAATATTATTGATTTACAAGAGAATGACCGAATTATTCTTTTTACAGATGGTTATGCAGACCAGTTTGGCGGAGAAAATAATAAAAAATTAGGAAGTAGGAATTTAAAAAAATACTTGTCTGAGAGCTTTTCTCTTAATATTGAGGAGCAAGGCAAATTACTTGAAGAAAAAATGAAAAACTGGAAATCTAACAACGAACAAACCGATGACATCACATTGATAGGAATAGAAGTTAAAGCTTAAGAAGTTGAAAAAAATTAAACAAATATTTATGTTTCTTTAAAAAATTGAAAATTTTGTGGAACTACTTAACTTTCAAATAAAAACATACAATCTTTGCCAAAACTCATAAGTTCTTATTTCGCTATCAACAAATTTTTGTTTAATTTGAGGTATACTCATTCAAAATTGGTTTTTGTAAAAAGTTTTGAGAAAACTTGCTTTTCTGTACGTTGAGCGTAGCCGAAACGTACAGAAAAGTGTAAAACCACTTATTTTTGAGTATAAAAATATCTCACAATTTTTGCTTTGCATTATGGAATTTGTCTTGTATCACTGCCACAACCGAATTGCCCACATTACGCTCAATCGCCCCGATAAAAGAAACGCCCTAAATTTCCAGGTAGTTGCAGAACTTAAAGAGGCTTTCAAACAAGCCCAAAACGACGCAAATGCCAAAGTAATTGTTCTCAAAGCCGAAGGAAAAGTTTTTTGTGCAGGAGCAGATTTGGAATATTTGCAAACGCTTCAAAAAAATACCTTTGAAGAAAATTTAGCCGATTCTTCGCACCTCAAAGAGCTTTTTGAACTTATCTACACGCACCCCAAAATCGTGATAGCTCAAATTCACGGACACGCCATAGCAGGTGGGGCAGGATTGGCAACGGTCTGCGACTTTTCGTTCAGCGTGCCACAAGCCCAATTTGGCTATACCGAAGTGAAAATCGGTTTTATCCCTGCGATTGTGATGGTCTTTTTGTTGCGTAAAATAGGCGAAGGACGAGCCAAACAACTCCTCCTTTCAGGCGATTTGATTTCAGCCCAAAAAGCACAAGAATATGGACTTATCAACTATATCGTAGAAGCCGAACATTTAGCCACCGAAGTAGAAAAATTTGCCCTGCATCTTTGCCAAAGCAACTCTGCCCAAAGTCTTGCCACTACCAAACAAATGATTGCCAAAGTACAAGAAATGCCACTTTCAGAAGCCCTCAACTTCGCTGCTCGCCAGAACGCAACTGCACGTGAAAGCCAAGATTGTCAAAAAGGAATTGCCTCGTTTTTAGAAAAAAAATCTTTGGAATGGTAGTTTGAGCAGTTAGACATCAGTAGCAAGACAAAATGTTGTTTTTCAAGTTTTTTTAAGAAAGTGTGAGTTTTCGTTTAATTTTGTACAATTACCTTCTTCAAAAAAAGTTGGTGTTAATTTGCATTTATTAGTTTGCAGAATAGCCTATATATTGCTTAATTTGTCTTATGTAAATTCAAAAAAATCAAGATGCGTCTTATCCAAAAGCCTGTTTTATGCAATTATTACGTAACTTATCGTTGTAATGCTACTTGTGCTTTTTGTGATATTTGGGAAAAACCTTCTCCTTACATCACGTTGGACAACGCAGAAGCTAACCTAAAAGACCTTAAAAAAATTGGTGTAAAAGTGGTTGATTTCACAGGAGGCGAGCCACTGCTCCACCGACAAATAGATGAACTGCTCGGCTTGGCAAAAAATTTAGGCTTTATCACAACACTCACGACCAATGCCTTACTATACCCCAAGTGGGCAGAGCGTCTGCAAGGCAAAGTAGATATGTTACATTTTTCATTAGATTCGCCTATTGCCGAAGAACACAACCGCAAACGCGGTGTGGCGTGTTTTGAGTTTGTGATGCAATCAATTAAAATTGCTAAAAGTTTAGGCGAACGCCCCGATATTTTATTCACAGTTTTTGAAGATAATTTGCACCAGATAGAGCAAATGTGGCAAGAGGTATGCCTCCCAAATGATTTGGTACTCATTCTCAACCCTGCTTTTGAGTACAATCAAGTTCAAGCAGGTAAAAAGCTAAGCCAAGAAAACTTGGATATATTGCTGAAATGGGCTAAAAAGAAAAATATTTACCTCAATGAAGCCTTTATTGTCTTGCGTAAAGATGGCGGCAACCACATAAACCGACCTGTTTGTAAGGCAGCGAGTTCTACGATTGTAATTTCACCCGAAAACAAATTAGTTTTGCCTTGTTATCATTTAGGTTTGGAGGAATTTCCCATTCAAAACAACTTATACGAATTGTATTTTTCCGAAAAAGTACAAAAATTAGTAATTTTGGAAGGGCGTTTGCCTGCCTGCGAAGGTTGTGTAATCAACTGCTATATGCAACCTTCTTTTGCCGTAGAAATGAATAAATATTGGTGGAAGTCCTTACCTTCTACGCTCAAATACAATCGCATTAAGGGAACTTGGAGAAAATTGATTTGGAAATAAAATCTTTGTATCCTGACTTCTTACACTGAAAATATGTTGCAACAAATAGATATTTGGGACAAAGAGCTAATCATTTGGCTAAATAGCAAGCATAATGTAATATTTGACTTCCTAATGACTTGGGCAAGCAGTACAACAATATGGATACCTTTTTATGGATTCTTGTTGTTTTTACTTGTACGAGTTTTTGGCAGAAAGAGCGTATTTTACGTTTTGGGAATTGTCTTGGTAATTGTACTTAGCGACCAATTTACTTCGTCTATGATGAAACCTTATTTTGCTCGTTTGCGTCCTTGCCATAGCGAGATTGCTCCTTTGCTTCATTTGCCTGCGGGCTGTGGCGGAAAGTTTGGTTTTGCCTCCTCACACGCTGCCAATACTTTCGCTTTGGCAATGTTTTGGTGGCTTGCTTTGCGTAGGCATTACAAAGCAATGTATTTGTTATTTTTTTGGGCGGTAGTAGTTTCTTTCAGCCGAATGTATCTGGCGGCTCATTATTTTACAGATGTGCTTGCAGGAGCTTTGGTAGGCATTGTTTTTGCTTATTTGGTATTCAAATTTCCTGAAAAAGTACTAAAAATATAAGCTATTTCTAACAATTCTCCACAAATAAGTGTTTAGAAGTATTGTAAATCAAAAAAATATGGCTACCAATCAAGACGACTTCATCAATCCTATTGATAAAGATAAAATCACCGAAACACCTAATACCTTGCCTTATGCTCACACACGCGGCGGCGTAGTAATTAAGCCCGAAGATATGGGTAAAACCAAAAGCAAGGCTCTGCAAGCAATGTCGCAACAGACCGAAAGGCAAATGGGGCAGTTGTATCAACAAATGGAATTGCTCGTAGAGCAAGCCAAAAAACTGCAAGAACGCAAGATAATTTCCGAGAAAATCTATACTGCTCAAATCGGTTTTGAGCCGATTATTGGGCATAATTATTATTTGTATCAGAAAAAAGATGGTTCTTACTTGCTTTCAATGGTTTCACCCGAAGAATGGGGAGCCAGAATGCCTTTTGAAAAGTTTAGTGCTATGGTTACACTCCTTGCCGACCACACTTGGGACGTAATAGAAAACCGCGAATACATTGATTTTGAGTAGCATAGTAAAACACATTCTTTCATAAGCCGTCAGCCCCCAAGATATAACAAATCTTAGGGGCTGCTTAAGTTTTGTAGGCAAAAGTTTTGCTTTTGATGAAATATTTTCTTCTTTTGCAAAAAAGAACACTACGCTCAAATCTTACATTATTTATTTCTAAACTTTTACAATAATGAAAAATTTCCAAATTTCTTGAGCCGAAATTTATTTTTTCTTACAAGTTTTTACTAATGTTTTTTTGGCTGCAGAATACGGCAGAAGCCCAGATTTATGGCGTGCATCTCGATATTGATGAAGCCTTATGCCCAAGACAGCTCAATAGATACCCTGTAGGGATTGGCATACCTTGCCCTACTGATGGCTTGCACGTAGGTACTAGCTCTACTTTTGAAGGATTGGCAAGATTTAATGAGGCTGCAAGAGTAAATATCTTACAAGTTGGGAACTTTGCCGACAACTATGATATACCAGCCTTCCAAATTAGCAATACTGATGCAAACGGACAAACCAGCACTTTCTTCAAAACCAATCGTTATGGTGGGCGTTTTGTTTTTCAAAGAAATGACAGCCAAGAACCACAAGTTAGCATTGTGGAGTTTGGCGGGGCTACTGGAAATAATCACTATTTCCGACTTTTTGATGAATTCAACAACGATTATCCCGTTACAGAGTTTAATACAAGGGGTACTTCTTTTATTGGTACAAAACTAAAAATCGGTTTTTGGGGTAATGAAGGCTCTTATATGCTTGCCGTAGGTGGAAAAGTAGCTGCCAAAGAAGAAGTAAGAGTATTTTTGAATAATGTCTTCAACTTCCCAGATTATGTGTTTGAAGCCAACTACAAGCTCCCCAAACTATCTGATATAGAGGCTTATGTGAAAGAAAATAAACATTTACCTGATGTTCCTTCTGCCAAAGAAGTAGAAAAAGAGGGTATGAGCCTCAATGAAATGAATATTATTCTGCTTAAAAAAGTAGAAGAACTCACCCTTTATACCATAGACCAAGAAAAACGCATCAAGGCATTGGAGGCAGAAAATGCCCAACTCAAAGCCTTAGAAAAGCGTATCGCTGCTTTAGAAAAATCTAAAAATTAAAAATTATGAAAAAAATACTGTTTTTCATCTTGCTTATAGGCACACTCTCGCAGGCTTGTAAGCGGAAATGCCGTGATGTGCAAAGCAACCAAGCCCCGTTTAGAACTTATACAGTTATCCCTGATGTAGAAAGGAATGGCAAACCTACCAATGTAATTGCGGAAGCAGATTCTTTCTTTGTAGGTGGGCAAGTTGTGATAGAATCATTGGTGGATAATGCTTTGAAGTATGAATGGAAGCTACAAGGAGACCCCAATCTGAAAGAGGGTAAAAAATTAGCCATTTACTTCCAAGAACCCAGTGTGAGAGCAGGTGATAGCATAGAAATTATGTCTATTGTTACGCGTGTCCCCAATCCTGAATGTATCGCGGGTGATGACGGTGTAGATACACTTGTAAAGAAAATTTATTTTATTGACTTCTTAAACGCTCCTTTTGCTGGTACATATAGAGTACACGATGAAATCAATAATCCAAGTAAGTATTATGAAATTTCTATTAGATATGTTGGATATTCTCCGGCTAATCCACCAAGTTATTGTTATAGACTTGAAGGTGGCTTATTTCAAAAATATCCGTCAAATATATACGTAATAGACTATCCAACTTGTTTTATGTTTACCTTACATAGCGATGTTTGGGGTTGGGAAACGAATGGTTCAATTGCACCAGATTTATTATATGGTACGCCCCTGTGCTTTTTAAGCAAGAATAGAAAAGAAATCACAATAGAAGGTGTATTTTATGAAATTAGCTCCCAACCTTCCATAATTCAAAAAGGTATTAAAGCAAAATTCACTGGTAAAAAAATTAATTAAAGAACGATATTTATGAATAATAAACATATATGGATACTTTTATGGATACTTTCATCCACAAAAATATTTGCCCAAGTAGGGCAAAATCCACCACCTAATATATGCAATGACATAGTTCGCACCACAAACCCAACTATTAACGTATGGGATTGGCGTACCCCCACGTGGGAGGTGTATGTAGCGGGTTATTTCAACCCACCTGTCAATGTTGTTACCTCTCCATTTTTCTCTTGTGGTTGGTATGATATCAACCACAAGAGGGAAAAATGCATCAAGACATTGGAGGCAGAAAATGCCCACCTCAAAGCCTTAGAAAAGCGTATCGCTGCCTTAGAAAAATCTAAAAATTAAAAATTATGAAAAAAATACTGTTTTTCATCTTGCTTATAGGCACACTCTCGCAGGCTTGTAAGCGGAAATGCCGTGATGTGCAAAGCAACCAAGCCCCATTTAGAACTTATACTGTTATCCCTGATGTAGAAAGGAATGGCAAACCTACCAATGTAATTGCAGAAGCAGACTCTTTCTTTGTGGGTGGGCAAGTTGTGATAGAATCATTGGTGGATAATGCTTTGAAGTATGAATGGAAGCTACAAGGAGACCCCAATCTGAAAGAGGGTAAAAAATTAGCGATTTACTTCCAAGAACCCAGTGTTCGAGCTGGTGATAGTTTGGAGATTATGTCGATTGTTACTCGAAAACCCAACCCTGAATGTATCGCGGGTGATGACGGTGTAGATACACTTGTAAAGAAAATTTATTTTATTGACTTCTTAAACGCTCCTTTTGCTGGTACATATAGAGTGCATGATGAAATAAATAATCCAGAGGAGTACTATAATTTAACAATTAGGTATCAACCTTATGATATTTCATTTTATGGACCAACTATGTGTTATGTAATAGACAGTGGTTTAATTTTACAAGAGAAACCCGGTATGATTTACTCTATCGACCACCCAAAATGCTTCTCATTTACTTTTAATGAAGGTGTTTGGTCTAAAATTTACAATGCTACATTTTACCCTACCTATACAACTGGATTGCCTTATGGCTATTTAAGCAAGGATAGAAAAAAATTAACGATAGAAGGAACTTTTTATAATATCCTTACGGGAAAGAATTTGAAAGTAAAAATTACGGGTTTAAAAACTAACTAAAAAGATATTTTATGAATAATAAGCATACTTGGATAATTGCCTGGATACTTTTATCCACAAAAATATATGCCCAAGTAGGGCAAAATCCACCACCTAATATATGCAATGACATAGTTCGCACCACAAACCCAACTATTAACGTATGGGATTGGCGTACCCCCACGTGGGAGGTGTATGTAGCGGGTTATTTCAACCCACCTGTCAATGTTGTTACCTCTCCATTTTATGAAGTAAACAATTTTAACACCTATGGTTTGGCTCAGTTTGAAACTAAAGACTATGACCCCAATGAAGGTTGGGAGTTAGTTAAGAGGAATATTGGAAGTCCTGAATTAAGAACCACAAAACCATACTGGATATTTTACAATAAAAACACAGCTATTTTAAGAGTATTTTTCTTGATAGCTAAAAGTTCTCCTACACAAACTATCAACCCCAATGCAGGAGGAACTGTAAGCATAGAATTTAGAGACCGAGACTTACCCGCATATCAATCTAATCTGCTAACAGCCCAAGCTACCCCTTTGCTACCCTTAGACCAATTTAAGGACAAAACCAATCTAAAAGTAGTAAATAAAGTGGTAGATGCAGATTTGCAGTGGATGTATGCTGATTTCCCGATGGTCTATGACCCTTGCACTTGTTTGTACTCTGGTAGTCTAAATATTACCGCTTCTATTTACAATACCGCTCAAATAGATATGAATATCAATAGCCAGCCTTATTCCTCTCCTGCCAATAATAACCAAGCAGGAAATGATATTAAAAGTGCATTTTCTACTATCGGAAGTTTTGTTGAGGGTGGTGTCAAAGCCTTAGTTTCTGTACAAGAAGCCACCCAAGATTTAAATAAACGTTGGCAAAGTGCCGGATTGCCCAGCCCAAGTATTGATATTTCTAACTTTGAGAAGTTTTTATCAGGAACAAAAGAATTAGCTGATATAATACCCGGTGTGAGCAGTGTAGTGAGTAAAGTATTTGCCGCCCTTGATTTTTTCACTGGAAAAAGTAAAAAAGATGGTAGTAATGGCTCAACTGGCGTTGTAATTCTTAATAATTTTAAAGCAACAGGAACTATATCTAGTCAAGACTCCAAATCTGATGCTGTTTTCCGAATACCTGGAAGCAATCCTAATGGGGCAAGTTCTGGTGTATTACCTGTGTATGATAACCCCTTAGGGATTTTTAATTTGCTTAGCACACCAGAAGTGAAGGTTTCGGTATTAAACTATACCAGTGTTCCATATATGATAAGTAGTCCATGTGTATCGAGCCCAATACAACAAATTATAGAAGGGAAATTAATGAAATATGAACTTACAAAAAATATTGAGTATGTTCTCAATCCTGCATTAAATATAAACTTTCAATTATCTGATATTCAGGGTGCTTTTGTATTCGAAGAATCTAAAATACCTTCATCTACTATTATTCAAGGGCTTAATATGAATTGGACTAATACAAAAGAAGAAAACTTAACTCAAAGTATAAACCAACAAAATTATAGTATTTATCGCTCGCATTATTATCCCATCAGCTGTTTAAGAGAAGCTAAACCATTTTTGAGATATGCTAAGTTTATTCCAACTAATGGTAGTGACTATGTGTGCGATTATTTAAAAGAACCAACAGTTTACATCAAAATCATAGCTCGTTTGGTAAAAAACAACTCTACTGACCCAAAAGACGAGATACTTTTTGTAGCCAAATATCCCGTAAAATTAATAAGAGAAAATGCTTCAAATGCTAATATTCCCGCCTCTTTGGAAAATATTCCTGAAATTCTAACTATTCCAGATGGGCAGGTTTATAATAGCAACACAACTATACAAGCACTAAATTTAGTATCTATTGGTAGAGTTGTGCTTAATAATGGGGCAAAATTAACTGTAAGAGCAGGGCAAATACAAATTAGAGAAAGCAATCTTGGTATTACACCTCAATATGACTTGCAAGCCGTCAATTTATATCCTGTAGCTTGCAATATCAAACAGGCTCCAGCCTCCGCTGCTCGCATAGACCAGTTTTGTAGAGGTAATTTGTATACCAATCCAGCCCGTTTTGCAGTTAGTAGAGAGACTAAGAGTATTGAAGAAATACAAAGAGAAGAAGAAATTATTAACCTCACTGCCTATCCCAACCCTGCTAAGTCTGATGTAGTAATTTCTTATGTTTTAGAACAAGATGAGGAAGTATTGTTGTATGTAAGCAATATTATGGGTGAGAAAATAGCCATTTTACATAACAGTTTACAAGAAAAAGGGAAACAAGAAATCTCTTTCCTAACCCAAAACTTACCTGCGGGCGTTTACCTTTATACTCTTGAGACTTCACAGCACAAAATAACCAAGAGATTAGTGATAGTAAAATAGCACAAAAAATTATAGTGGTATATTTGTGATGCTTTGAGGTAGCTTATTTTCCATAGCAAAGCGTTCGCAAACCCTTCACTATGGAAAATAAAGCATTATATTTGGAGTATGACCAAAAATATCTTTCTTTCCTTTTCCAAAACGTACCTACCAGAATGCAGGTACGTTTTTTTATGCTTTGCATAATTTTTGCAATTACAATGATTTTGAGTATTTTCGTGCTTCTTGAAACCTAATTTCTGATGAAGCCAAACTATATTTATTATGGCACCAAGTGCGATGCCAAAGAATTAGAAAAGTTCCTTGCCTATACTCTCCAAACCAACCAAGAAAGCGAAAAAAAAGGAAAACTAAAAACCCCACTCTGTATTTGGGGCGAGCACGGCATTGGCAAAACAGAAAGCGTACAAAAGTTTGCTCAAAAAAATGGCTATAAATGGGCTTATATTGCCCCTGCCCAGTTTGAAGAAATGGGCGACCTAACGGGTATGCCTCGTATCGAGAAAGATAAAAATGGTAAAGAAAGAACCGTATTGGCTATCCCCGAGTGGGTGCCACAAGAAGAAGGCCCTGGAATTTTGCTTATTGATGATGTCAATAGAGCTGATGACCGCATACTAAGAGGTATGACAAACTCAGCTCTTTGGTGCAACAAGAAGTAAAACGCGTAGATATACTTTCGGTGATTACGACACGCTTGGTAAATTATATCTTGATGCAAAATGGCAAATTTCAGACTAAGCAGATTGAAAATATTAAAAACTTCCTAAAAATGGATTTTTTACCCAATGATATTCGTTTGCTTATGAGTAGGGATTTGGCTGGAGCCAGTGCCGAAGTAAAAAAAGTATTTGCCGATGCCGAACTCAGCAAGATTTTATTGGGAGGCAAATTCTAAGTTTCAGTAGGATTTTTTAGCTTCCAATACTTTGAAAATTTAAAATTTCATTATGCAGGGACGCAAAATACAGAATTACATTGTCGATGACAAGATAGGTGAAGGAGGAATGGGGGCTGTTTTTAAAGCTCATCATAGCCTTATGCAAGAACGTAAAGCCGCTATCAAGGTGCTCAATGCTCAGTATGCGGGTAATCCTCACCTCAAAGAACGTTTCAAGAACGAAGCCGCTGCCCTTGCTCGGCTCAATCATTCGGGTATTGTAGCCCTCTACGACTACATTGAGGAAGGGCAGGAAGCTTTTCTGGTAATGGAATTTGCCGAAGGCACACCCTTAGACAAAATGATAGAGAAAAATGGCAAATTAAATGAAAAATTTGCCTTAGAACTACTGCGTCAGATAGCAGAAGCCCTTGCTTATGCTCATAGTCAGGGGATTGTACATAGAGACATCAAACCTTCTAACTTCATCGTGAGTGCCGAAGGCAAAGTAAAAATTCTTGATTTTGGTATTGCCAAAATGGTAGCCGAAGAGTCCCGACACCTCACCAAAACAGGTATGCGTATGGGTTCGGTGTATTTTATGAGTCCTGAGCAAGTGAGAGGCGATAAAGACATCAATCACCGTACCGATTTGTATTCGCTGGGACTGATGTATTACGTAATGCTTACGGGTGTGTATCCTTTGGAAAGTCTTACTTCCGAATATGCTATCTACGATGCCATTGTCAATAAAGATTTTGTGAATTTACAAGAATTGAAAGGCAAAGTATCGCCTGTTTCACTATTTATTTTAGAAAAATGTCTGCAACGCAATCCGAAAGATAGGTTTGCTACTGCCTTAGATATTGTAAAAGTTATTGATAATCCACAAGAAATTTCCAAAGAAGCACCTAAACCTGTTGTTGCTGAAATTACAAAGAAGGAAACCCCTATTCCTGAGAAAGTTCAGCCACAACCCACAGCTACCCAAAAAATAGAGAAGCCTTTTACTCACCCCAGCGTAGTTCCTGCTCCAAAGAAAAAAAACAATAGATTTAGAAACTTTCTAATTATTGGAGGACTACTTTTTGCATTGGTGTATTTCTATTGGAATGAGATTTATTATTGGATAGCTTACGATTTGTTTTCATCAAGGCAAAACCAAGAGGTTTCATCTGATTATGCCGATAGCACTCGTGGTGAAAAAATGTATGTAACCGCCACCAACCTCAATCTGCGAGACGCCCCGCAAACAGGTTCGGTAATAAAAGTGATTCCTTATGGTGAGCCTGTGTATGTATTGGAGCAATCCTCTCACCCCGATTGGGTGAAAGTTCGTTCAGGCAGTTACGAAGGGTATGTGTTCAGATATTACATTGCCGACCACGTGAAGCCTGTCTATAAGGTAATTAGCCCACAAGCCTATTTTTATAGAGAATCTAACTACGATTACCCTACTAATGCTTATTTAGTTGCAGGGCAGTTTGTCCTTGCCGAAGAGGAAAGCAATGGTTTTATCTATACGAATTTCAAATATGGAGGCAATACGACAAGTGGTTGGATAAACCTGCAAGACTTGGAAAGGGTAAAATAGTTTCACTTATTTTTTTCTAAGATTTACAGGCACTCGAAGGAAAGACCACCATTTTCTTTTGGGAACTTGCTCTTCGTAATACCCACCATAGCCATAACCATAGCCATAGCCATAGCCATAACTTCCTTTGCTTTCTATGGAGTTGAGTACCAAACCTGCTCGCTGAATTTGATGAATTTTGGTTATTTTCTGGATATTTTTAGCAAATAAACGTTTGGAATAGTTTGCTCTTAACACAAATAGCCGTACATCTACGTGCTGCATAATAATCATCGCATCAGTTACCAAGCCTATGGGTGGTGTATCTATCAATACTACATCATATAGTTCTTTTAGATTTTTTATCAATTCTCTAAAATCTTCTCTCAACACCAATTCAGAAGGATTTGGCGGGATAGGACCTGCTGCAATATAAGATAGGTTATCTATTTCAGTGGTTCGCAAACATTCCTCCAAAGAATGCCTACCTATCAGTATGGTACTGATGCCTTTTTCGTTTGTTCCGTTCAAGCCCAAATGTACTTTTGGTTTTCGCATATCCAAATCTACAATCACCACACGCAACCCAGACATCGCAATAATTCCACCTAAATTGATAGTTACAAAGGTTTTCCCCTCACCACTAATAGTAGAGGTGGTAGAAATAACTTTTTGAGGGCTTGTTTTTTTCTCTTGCCCGCTGTTGGGAAACATAAAATCTAAGTTGGTGCGTATATTTCTAAAAGACTCACTAATCACCGATTTGGGGCTGCGATGAACTACTAATTTAGAAATATCAAGTTTTTCTTTTCGATATTTGGGAATAGAACCCATTATAGGCAACATTACCAATTTTTCTAATTCGTTTTGGCTTCCTATGGTATTTTTGAGTAAATATTTTCCTACAATAATTAACAAACTAAGCACAAAGCCTAAAATACCTGCAACGGTGTAAATGAGAGTTTTTTTAGGAGAAATAGGAACAGAAGGCGTATTGGCAGGAGCAATTACTTCAAAATTTGGTACGGTACCTGCTTCGGCAAGTCCTATTTGTATTTTTTGCTGAATAAGGCTATTGTAGTAGGTTTGTACGGTTTCGTATTTCTTTTTGAGTTTGTTGAACTCTGTAATTTTGGAGGGCAAACCGTAGAAATTTTGCTCTATTTCAGCCAATACTTTTCCGATTTCAGCCATATCCTTGAAAATCTTTTGTTTGTAGCGTTCTATACTTTCGCTAATATTTTTTTGCAAAGCATTGATTTGTATGCCAAATTTTTGGTAGCTATAAGTATTGGCTGTTTCAGAAAGTTCTTGTTCTTGACGAAGTAGTTTAAGACGATTTAGTTCGGTAATTTGGCTTAAAATGCCTGCATCAACATCGGGCAAGATGGGAATATTTTTATCTCCAACAAATCGCTGATTTACAAATAGTTCTAACTCAATCAAATTCTGTAATTTTACATTGAGTTTGATGCGTTCTTCTGTGAGTTGTTGTATTTTAGCTACTAACTCTCCTATTTTGCTCTCGATGTTATTCGTTTTATTTTCTATGATAAACCTCTCCATTTCAGTTTCATAGGCATTGAGTTCTTTTTCGGTTTTGGCTATTTGTTCGTCAAGATATTCTTGTTTTTGTTTATTGGCTCTATTTTTTATTTCAACACTTTTCATTCGATACACTTCGCTTAGTACATTCAACACATCTCGGGCTTTGGTAGCATTGAAATCCTTGAAACTCAAACCGATAGTTTTAGCTTGTGGGTTTAGAATAGCCGCCTCGAGATTACTTGAAAGATAAGACATCGTAAAAGCTCTGCTATTGACTACAAAAAATATCTTTTCGGAGTATTCTGACAAGGGTTTTAGGCTTGTTATCATAAATTCAAAATCGTTGCTAACAAGTGTTTCACCAAATTTGCCTTTGTATTCGGCAATTAGGTCTTTATTGTGTATCCTTCGGAGGATATAATAGATATTGTCTTCGCTCTGAATGTAAAATCTATGTCCATAGACACTCTCGTTCAGAACGTTGGCTACTAAGCTAATCGGTGAAAAACCATATACTTCGTTATCTAAAATACGTCCTTCTGCAAAGTAAGAAACGTCTAAATTCAACTTTTTGGCTACTTCTTCATAAATAATGGGAGAGCGAATCACCTCTAATTCACCTGCTATATTATCCACGTTGCTATTCATCATATCCAAGCGTAAGCCAATGCCTTCGCTTTCGTTTTTTATTTCCATTTTTAGGGTAGAAGTGCTTTGGAAAACAGGTTTGGTATATCTAAGATAAAGATAAGCAAGCGAAAGAAACAAGGCAGGAAATACAAACAGCCAATACCAATTTTTACGAAGGATATGAGCTATTTTTTCAAAGTCTATGCTATCGAGTGGGTTTTGCTCCTCTTCGGCAAGGTTTGCCCCTTGCATCATCTGACGAAACCTCTCTTCTTCGGTAAGATATTGAGCCATATATGATTGTCAATCAGTCAATTTGGTAAAGTTAAAAAAAATGTATAAAACTTCAAAATACTTTTGTGTTCTCTTGCACAAAATCAGCAATTTTGGAACAAAAAAGCTACAAAACATTGTTAGAATTAAAATTAAATATCTAACTTTGCAAGTATTTTTTGAGTCAATGCCTAAATGAAATTTTAATGGAAATTTTAATAGATAAAAATTCTGGTTATTGCTTTGGTGTAGAATATGCTATCGCAATGGCAGAAGAGGAACTGAGGGAAAGCAAAAATTTGTACTGCTTAGGTGATATAGTACATAACGATAAAGAAGTAGAAAGACTTGCCAAAATAGGCTTACAAGTAATTGATAGAGAACGCCTTGCCGATGTTCACAACTGCAAAGTGCTGATACGTGCCCACGGAGAACCTCCCGAAACCTATCAAATTGCTATCCAAAACAATATCGAACTCATTGATGCCTCTTGCCCTGTAGTTCTTAAACTGCAAAACCGAATAAAAACGGCTTACGATAAAGCCAAAGAAATGAAAGGACAAATCGTAATTTATGGCAAAAAAGGACACGCCGAAGTCATCGGGCTTTCGGGACAAACAAGGGAAGAAGCCATTATTGTTGCAGAAGAAAAAGACTTAGAACAGATAGATTTCAGCCGTCCTGTTGTGCTTTTTAGCCAAACTACCAAAAGCACCGAAGGCTTTTACAAAATGAAAAGTCTTATAGAAGAACGAATCAGGCAAGCAGGTTATCCCGAAAATTTAGCTTTTTTTGATGCAAATGATAGTATTTGTAGGCAAGTATCGAATCGTGAGCCTCAACTAATACAATTTTCAAAAAATAATGATGTGATTGTATTTGTAAGTGGCAAAAAAAGTTCTAATGGTAAATCTTTGTTTTCGGTTTGTCAGAAACACAATCCAAATAGTTACTTTATTGAAGACGAAACCGAGCTACAAGCCGAATGGTTTGCCGAAGCCAACAAAGTAGGCATCTGCGGGGCTACCTCAACGCCTATGTGGTTAATGGAAAAAGTAAAAGAAAAAATAGAAGAATTTGCCTACGAGAAGGTATAATTTTGCCTTTTCTGCATTAGTTTCTTGCTTATGCCTTGGTGTATCAGAAACTCGGCAACAGCCAAATTGGGTATCCAACTCATAAACGAAAGCATTACATAAATTTCCGTTGCTGTCCAAGTATCAAGCAAATCAAATGTTGCTATCAGAAACATATACAAACGCAAAGTAATTGCCGAGAAAGTCAGGGCATAGCTTCGTAACATCAAATTGGCGTGAGCAATCCATTGTTTTTGTAAGGCTTTGCGATAAGCTAAATAGGTAAGTTTCCACCAAAGTATCGTAAGAAAAGAAAAGCTAAATTTGGAAACCAGATTACCATTAGCATAAAAAGACATCACCAAACCCGCAGGAGCAGAAAGAAACAAAATCACGGCTACATACATTTTACCAATATTTCTATGCCAAACGGCTCGCTCAAACATCAAAGTCCTTGAAAACTGACTTGCTCCCGCAATTAGCACCAAAGGTGATGTAAAAATATGCACATAAAAAACAGACATATACAAATACCTCTGCCAAATTTCGCTCCGAAACAAAATTTTTTGTTTGGTAAGCAAAAAATCTATGTTCAACTCCCAAGAAGTATAAGGCAAGGTAATAACAAGCATACGGTAGGTGAAAAAAAACACTAAAAAAGTGCTTATTATTTTCACATAGCCTAATTTTTCTTTCCAGAGAATAGGAAACAGGAAAATGCAAGCTACCAAAACGCCTATCCAGTAGATACTCAGAAAACTGCTTCGGCTGATAGTGAGCCAGTCTGCATAAATGTAGCGTTCAATTTCCTGCATACTGAAAGTTTTTTAGAGCAAAGGATAATTGAATGTAAGCATAAAGTTTGCCACTCTCATTTTATCATCGCCAAAAGTTCGGTTATTGACCTCAAAAAAATCTTCTGTAAAGCGAAATTCAAATTTCAGAGGTTTATTGGCTGTCTGAATATACGTGCCAAAGTTAAATAAATACCCAAAACTCACTGGGCTGATACTTAGGGGGCGAAGTTGTACGATATTAGGGGGGTCGTTGAATTTGTATTTTTGAGCAATGCCTACAAGCACATTTAGCCCTAATCCGATGAAAGGATTTATTTTTTTCTTGTGCAACATCTTGAACTCACCATAAAAAGGCAAGTTGATACCGCTGAAATTAAGTTCTATTCTTTGGTCGGTAGATTTGGTATTTCTGTACAGATAAGTGGCTTCCAAATACATTCCGAAGGTTTTTCCATATTGAACATTTCCGTAAAAACCTACTGAAAAACTGGGTTTCCAATTGAATAAACCTTCTCCATAGAGTTCGGCGTTAGCTCCTGTTCCGAATGAGCGATAAGCATATTCCTGCATACCACCTCCTGCTTTTACGCCAAGGTGCAGTTCATCTCTTTGTTTTCGTCTTTTAGTTGGTTCGTAATAACGTATGTAGGGGATATTTTCATCAAGGCAATGATTGTAGTGTGAAACCAAATCCATCAAAAAATCTTGGCGGTAGGCTTCGTTGGGTAATGGCAAATATTTTTCTTTGTTGAAAGCGGGGCAATCAGTGAAGTTTTGTTCTATGAAACTTTCCAAGTTAGTTCTATCAATAGGCAAAATTGTTTCCTCTTTACGAATAAAATACTCGGGATTGCCGTTTTCATCAATTCCTTTGTAAAGTTTAATTTTTCCTTTGGCAATGATTTCCTGCAAAAAGATTTGTTCCTCACCTGTTTCGCGTTTTATTTTTAGGCTCACGTAGAGAACTCCTGCCATAAAAGCACGTACTTGGTTGGGAGTAAAAGTTTCTTCGCTTGTGCTTTCGGGAGCTATTTTGTAGGTGAGTTTTTGAGTATTGGTGGCTTTGAAAGACCTAACAATATAAACACGCATTGTGTCGCCGTTGCTGTTTATGATGTAATCTTGTGCCTGCAAATTGCTTAGTGTGCCTAACAGAATGGTTATGGAAGTGAATAGCCTCATACTCTCGTTTTAAAATTGTTCAGCTTGCAAATATACTACTTTTAAAAATATTTTGTTTCTGACACGATAAGTTTATCTGCGGAGCAAAGTTTTAAGATATATTTTCTTGGCACTCACGTTTTAATTCAGTAATTTTGCGAATATTTTTTATACAACGGCATTATGATTGTTTCACTTATTATTATTTTCTCTTTCGGCTATCTGCTCATTGCCTTAGAACACAACATCAAACTTAACAAAACCGCCTCGGCACTTATTACAGGAACGCTTTGTTGGGCGATTTACATTGTTGCTTCTGAAAATAAAGAACTCGTTTCCGAACAACTATCACATCATTTAGCCGAAATTTCACAAATTTTATTTTTCTTAATGGGAGCTATGACAATCGTAGAGCTAATCGATGCTCACGATGGCTTCGATATTGTCAAGAACCAAATCAACACGAAAAACAACAAGAGGCTGTTGTGGGTAATGGCGGGTTTATCTTTTTTCCTTTCGGCTGTTATTGATAACCTTACTACGGCGATTGTAATGGTTTCTATTTTGCGAAAAGTTATCAAAGATAGAGAGCAAAGACTACTGTTTATTGGGATAATGATTATTTGTGCCAATGCTGGCGGGGCTTGGTCGCCTATAGGCGATGTAACTACCACGATGCTTTGGGTAAAAGGGCAAATTTCTGCGTCTGCCGTTATTGTAAAAGTGTTTGTTCCGAGTTTGGTGTGTGTACTTGTGCCTCTTATTTACTACCAATTCAGACTACCCAAGCAAGCCATCTCACAACAAGACGAAAGAAATACTGATGCCAATCCTGATGGCAAAAAAATGCTTATTCTGGGAGTAAGCATTTTGCTTTTAGTGCCTGTGTTCAAGACGGTTACGCATTTGCCACCGTATATGGGAATTTTATTGGGTTTGGGCTTGGTTTGGGTATTTTCAGAAATTATCCATAGCAATAAAGATGATGAACGTCGCCGCCCTCTTTCGGTAGCTCATGCTCTTTCTCGTATTGATACGGCAAGCATTTTATTTTTTCTTGGCATTTTGCTGGCTGTGGGGGCATTAGAAGCTACGCATATTTTAGGCAATTTTGCTGATTTTCTCAATGCTACTGTTGGCAATTTGAACATTATTGCAATGATTATCGGGGCGGCTTCGTCGGTGGTAGATAATGTTCCTTTGTTGGCAGCGGCACAAAATATGTACTCTTTGGCTCAATACCCAATGGATAGCAAGTTGTGGCTACTTTTAGCCTATACTACGGGAACGGGTGGAAGCATCTTGATTATCGGTTCGGCGGCAGGCGTAGCGGCTATGGGAATGGAAGACATCAGTTTTACGTGGTATCTACGCAAAATTTCTGTCTTAGCCCTATTTGGCTTTTTGGCTGGAGCAGTAACTTTCTTGGCTCTTAATGGATAAAGTTTGTAGCAAAAAGAATTACTGTGAAACTCTCTTTGCTACACGCATTTTGGCACTTCTGGCTCGTGGATTTACTGCTATTTCTTGCTCGGTAGGTACGATAAGTTTCTCTATTAACTCAAAAGGTTTGATAGCATTTCCGTAAAAATCTTTTTCTACTTCGCCGTAGAATTTTCCTTTCTGCAAAAAATTTTTTACCAACCTGTCTTCTAAAGAATGATACGAAATGATTACTAAACGTCCTTTGGGGGCAATTAAGTCAGTAGTTTGTAACAAAAATTCTTCTAACGCTTTGAGTTCCTGATTTACTTCTATTCGCAAAGCCTGAAATACTTGGGCTAAATATTTATTGATTTCTTTTTTGGGTAGGCAGTCGGCAATAGCATTTTTGAGGTCTTGGGTAGTCTGAATGGCTTGGGCTTTTCGTGCTTGCACGATTTTTTGAGCTAAGGTTTTGGCATTTTTTATCTCACCATACATTCCAAAAATTTTGTGCAGATCTTGTTCTGAATAATTATTTACAACATAAGCCGCATCAATTTCTTGCTTGATGTTCATTCGCATATCTAAGCGGGCATCGAACCGAAACGAAAAACCTCTTTCGGGAGTATCAAATTGATGCGAAGAAACTCCTAAATCAGCAAGAATACCATCAACTTGCCTGATACCAATTTCTTGCAAGGATTTTTGCAGAAAACGAAAATTTTGTTTGATAAACCGAAAATTTGGATAGTTTTTTTCTAAATCTATCGCATTTTGTTGGGCGTCAGCATCTTGGTCAAAGGAAACAAGGGAGGCTTTTTGAGAAATTTTATTTAGAATGTGCTTAGAATGTCCGCCTCCACCGAAGGTTACATCTACGTAAATGCCTTCTTGTTTATGGACTAACTTTTCTACCGATTGTTCTAATAAAACAGGTTGATGATACATATCTTCTAAAACTCCAAAACCCGACTGAAATCGGGTTTTGGAAGAGAGTTACAGAAAATTTTATGGTACTTTTTTCAATTTTACAGCTTTTGGCACTTGTACCTTAAGGATACAATGAATATTACCATTGCTGAGTTTCATATCAATTCTACCTGCGGGGTCACTACCTATAGAAGGATACACACCTGTAACATAAGAAGGAGTAGCTACGTATTCGGCAGTAGTTGCACGCGGTGTATCCATTATTTCTCCTTGTAGTGTTTTTACACTTACGAAAGGTCCCGAGGCAGGACTAACATCTAATATAAACATTCTCCGAGTAAGTACGTGAAACTTCATTAGTTCGGTAAGTGTAGCTACAGGTACATCATAGATAGAACCAATATTATTGAGAGCTAAAAATGCGTTGAAGGCGGCATCATTAGGAAGTAATACCGTAACTCTATCTACTTTCTCCAACTCAACATCTAAGCCTGTAATAGCAAGAGCTTGTTTGGCAATGGCAAAAGAGTTACCAGGGGTACTTGGGTTTTCGGGCAGTTGAGCTATTCGCTGACGAATATTGATAGAAGCAGGTATCATTGGATAATCTACTTTATGCACAACACCATTGCGAGCAAAGTTAGCATTCGTTTCCAAATATTCTACCCAATCGTTGTATCTGCCTCCCCAGAAGCTACTTGCATCGGTTTGTATGTCTTGCCCAAGCAAAGTAATATAAGGTTTTTGGTCGCACATACTCAAAGAGTAGTATCTACCAGCAATTACATGATACCTTAGCAAAGAGTCTAAAAATGCTAACTCGGCAGGAGTATTAAAGTTTTGAGGTAGTATGTTGTATTCTATAAAACCTTCGTTAGAGGGGGCAATGATAGTATATTGCTTACTCAAATCTTCAAACACACCTGTCAAACCTGCTTTACCGATAAGTTGGTTGAGTATAGATAGCTCGGGGTCATCGCGAAGCACTTGGGCAAGCGTAGAAGCAGGGGTGAAGAGAATATCCTCCACAGCTACTACGTGTCCGTTTTTAGCGGCTCTTTCAAAAGCAACAACGGTTTTACCATTGATATAAGGCACTTCGTCGCAACTGATACTTACCACAATATCTCTGCCCTGTTGTAGCGAGGGATAAGTACCTTCGCCCATATCACTGAGCTTGAGATTTTTCTTCGCATCACCGGGTATTTCGTAGATATGAGCTTTTACGGTTTCAGTAAGAATGGTAAGGTCTAACTGATTGACCGTATTTACACCAAACTGCAAAAGCAATGCACCAAAGGCTTTATTGGTGGGAGCGAACACTACATATCGTTTGGTAGGCTCTTTGTTAGGTTCTACGCTAAGCAGTTGGTCTAAACCTGTTACCTTCAAGGCTTCCAAGAACATCGTAAAATCGCCCTTGGTTTCACGCTGCATTACCTCTACTATGTCTCTTTCGTTACGAGGTTGCAGAACTACATCTTGCTTGTCTCTTTTACAAGCGGCAAAAAATAATGTGAGAGCAAGTATCGAGACAAAAAGTTTAGTATATCTGAATGTATATTTCATATCTTTCAAAGGTTTTAATTTTGGTTATTTCTTATACTCACCTAATTCTACTATTTCCAACAAGGCGCTCGTACTCAAATTTATGATTACATAGCTTAGTTTCAAAGTTTTATCACAAGTACTTAATTGACTTGGAGTAAGACCTATTAAAGTGCCATCCGCTGCATGCCTTATTTGACCATTAGAGGCGTATTGAAATGCTGGTTGAGTAGGAATGAAAGCTCCTTTTGTAGCCTCATTAAGGTTTACTACTACTGGGAATGGTATTGGAGACAAAGTAGCTAAATCCGTATTCATTGGATCAAAGAAGGGAATAAGTGCTATGGAACTAGGTCCTACTTGCGTAGAGGTTACATTGTAGGAACGAATATCCCCCAAGCGAACCGAAAACTCTCTTACTTTTAAAGTTCCTACAAAATCGTTAATATCCAAGGGGCAATCATCATCATCTATATACAAATCCATTGATTTTGCCTTCTTTGCAGGTCCAGGGTATCCCAGAGTAAAGGAAGCATCAGAAGCACTTTCAAGGGTGAAAGTTAGCTTTTTATTACCATCGGTTACATCATTATCAATGGCTGTAACTGTAATGAATGCAAAAGCCTCACCTGCTTTGATAGTAACTGCCGAGGGAC
>Ga0272446_1000487_pt1 | contig 62683 bp, 49 predicted proteins | sample YNPCB0061_FD_194587 | JGI IMG/M metagenome (GOLD analysis project Ga0272446, IMG submission 194587) | Hot spring microbial mat communities from Yellowstone National Park, WY, United States - YNP-CB-006-1 | ecosystem: Environmental > Aquatic > Thermal springs > Hot (42-90C) > Sediment | place...
CCCGCGCCATGACTTCGCTGGTGCCGTGGTGCAGGCGTACGCGGGCGTCATCCGTCAGAGGGGAGGGCGCGGTGGCCAGCAACTCAAGCTGTACGTCAAGGCGCGACGTTGGATGGAAGCGGTGCAGCGGTGTGACGACATCGCCCCGGCGCAGGTCGCCAACCTCCAGAGACGTGAGATTGAGGGCCACCCGTTCCCCGGCGTGGACTTCCTTGCGCGCGACGCCGTGGACTTCAAGCCCGCGAATCCGTGTGACAATTCCGCCCGGCTCAATGCTAACTTCTTCCCCAACGGCGAAAGTTCCTGAAATCAATGTTCCTGTGACAACCGTTCCAAAGCCCGGCCGGGTGAAGATACGGTCAATGGGCAACCGTGGTGGACGGGCGACCGCGTGGGGGCGGACAGCGGCTGCTTCGCCGGCAAGCGCCTGAAGCAACGCCTCACATCCCGCGCCAGTGTGGGCGCTGACGGCAACGACCGGTTTGCCGGCCAGAAAGGTGCCCTGGGTGAAGCGGGTGACATCATCCCGGATGAGCGCCAGCCAGTCGGGTTCGACCAGATCGCACTTGGTCAGGGCAATGACGCCGTGGGAAAGTCCCAGCAACTGGCAGATGGCCAGATGCTCAACGGTCTGGGGCATGACGCCTTCATCGGCTGCAATGACCAGCAGCACCAGGTCAATGCCGTGGGCTCCGGCGAGCATGTTTTTGATGAACCGCTCGTGACCGGGCACATCCACAAAGGCAAACCGCCAGTCCCGGTAGTTCAGGTGGGCAAACCCCAGGTCAATCGTCATGCCGCGCCGCTGCTCTTCGGGCAGCCGGTCCGGGTTGGTGCCGGTCAATGCCTGGACAAGCGAAGTTTTGCCGTGGTCAATGTGGCCGGCCGTACCGATGATGACGCTGCGTTCCATGCCGACTGTCCACACATTTCTAAAGAGGCAGGGCGTTCTTATCTGAATCCGGCCTGGCGGGACGGAAGGCGCAGGGAGTTGGCAATGACCCTAACCTCCCGGTCATAGCGGGCGCGGTTGTTCACTGGATAGACAAACTCAAAGCCAACCTGAAGCGACGGGCGGACAATTTTTTTGAGGTAGAACATCCGCGCGCCATCCGATTCGTAGCCCGACACGACGAAAAAGCCCCTGCTGACCGTACGGTACGTGACCTGCCGCTGGTTTTCCGCGCAGCGGCGGAGTTCTTCCCGCAGGGCGCTGGCAGGTGTTTCCCCAAGAACGTTGTACCCGCCCCAGACGCGCAGTTCGGCATCGTCTCCGCCGGTGAAGACCTGCCCATCGCCGTTGTCGGATTCACCCTGGGGGCTGAAGTCGGCCGGGTAGGCAATACGATAACCAAAGCGGGCATTGGTGTAGGTCTGAAAACCCGCTTGTGCCGGGGTAAGTGCGGTTGTTGTGGTGGGGGCCAGCGTCAGGACCCAGCCGAACCACACCAGCCCGATGAGCCAACGCGCTGACTTGATGGCTGATTTCATCACGGTGACTCCGGTGAGTTCAAAGAGGACGGCGGTCCCGATGCCACGGCCCCTTGAACCGCATGGCATTGGCGATGCTCCGTCCGGGGTTGAGAAAACTGCGCACGATTCCACGCCAGAACTGATTTCGGACGCGCTTCTCAAAGCGTTGGATGAGATGCTTGTCCAACGCATCTTCGCCCATCAGCCACAGCGTGCCCACTGTGGGCGTAATGATCAAATCCACATAGGACATCGGACTTTTCCCATCCGGCCGGGGTGTGCGTCCGACATTGCCCAGCGAGGCTTCGCTGATGGGTCCCAGCTCGAACTGCGTGCTGTAGGCGGCTGACCAGGCCATGGCTTTCAGGCGGCTTTTCCAGTAGCCCTTGCGGGTTGGCTCAAACTCCAGATAGCGGCCGCGGGGATCATTCTGAATCTGGATGTATCCCGACGCCGCACCCATGATGGGATGTCCGATGTAGTTGACCAGGAACGGGTCGCCGTCCCGCCAGCCGCGCAGGTTGCGAACGGACTGGAACCAGTCCCGGAAAAAGGGACCTTTGATTTCCTTGCGCGTCCCGTCTTCGGTGGCAAAGCGCAAAACGTGTTGCAGGCTGTTGAACAGCGCCGCCTGCCGCAGGGCCTCACCCCACTGAAAGCGGTCTTCCGGGGCCCGCCCATCACCTTTTGCCGGGACCTCATCCGGGTCCGTTGCCGGGGATTCATCTGTCGCTCCCTCACTGGGGCCTTTGGGGTTGGAAGCCGGCAGCTTCAGGTAGCCCCTGGTCTCCGGGGACGGCTCCGAAAACTTCTGAGGGAAGCTGGCGACAGGAAAGACCAGCCTTGTGGGCGGATTGGAATGGGCGGCGTACGAAGAAGCAACCGGTTCAGGCGTGGAAGGGATGTCTTTGGGCGACCAGCCGATGTGCAGCGGCTTGATGTCGTGTGATGTCTCTGAATGGGGCGGACTGTCCTGGGCCAGCACCGAAGGCGCCAACACCAGACAGCATGTCAGAACGAGGACCCAGAACCGCACCTGTGTCCGGTATTCAGGTGTTCTATGTAAGACGGAAGTTACATACAGGTAAGGCTTCAGTTTCACGCAGGTGTTTCTTTCCACGACTTGTTCTCGAACTCCTCGTTCTTGGCATCAAAGCAGAAAGGGACGCCTATGCCATCTTTCAAGTGTTCTCCCTGGAGACATCGCTGTTTCGCACCCCTGCATCACATCTCCCTGTGCTTCTGGCTGGTTGGGATGCTGGTGGGGTGCTTTTCGTTTGTCAGCGCCCAGTCGGAATCCGGTAACGCCGGTATTGAAGGTATTGTTTCAGAGCCATCTGGAAACCCCGTCGCCGGGGCCACAGTCGTCATCAAGAATAAAGAAACCGGCTATACCCGAACTGTGACGACAGACGCCAAGGGACGCTATGTCGCCGGCGTGCTGCCCGTGGGGCTGTATGACATCGAGGCCACGCTGTCCGGCGGCAAGCCCGGACGGCAACTCGTCAAGTTGACGGTCGGCAACACCGAGCGGGTGGACCTCACGCTCGAAACCGAAGGCATCCAGGAAGTCATCGAAGTTACTGCTGACCAGGGCATTGTGGACGTACAGGAATCCGCCTCCGGTCTCAACATCAGCGAGCGGGCGATTCGTGAGCTACCTGTGCGCGGACGCAACTTTGCTGAGTTTTTCCAACTCCAGCCGGGCGTGATGCAGGAGCAGGACCGCAGTGGTCTGGTGGTTGCCGGGCAGCGTTCGATTAACTCCAATGTTGCCGTGGATGGTGCTGACTTCAACGACCCGCTTCAGGGAAACCAGCGCGGCGGCAATGAAGCCGTGTTCTTTTTCCCCCAGTCGGCTGTTCGTGAGTTTCAGGTGGTGCGCGCTGGCGCCAGCGCCGAAATTGGACGCACCAACGCCGGCTTTCTCAACGTCGTGACCAAAAGCGGCACGAACGAGTTTCACGGTGAAGCCTTTTACTTCAACCGCAACCGGTTTCTGACCTCACCGGACGCCTTTGGGCGTGACCTGGACAACCTCCAGAATCAGTTTGGCGGCAGCTTTGGCGGCCCGATCAAGCGCGACCGCGCCTTTTTCTTCACGGCCATCGAGCAGAACTTTCTGCGCGTGCCGTTCGTGGTGAGCTTCAACGTCCCGACCGGACAGACGCTGCCGCAGGTGCTGCGCGACCTCGAAGGCGAAAAACGCGGCAGCAACAACCCGACGGCGCTGTTTGTCCGGGGCGATTACATTCTCAACAGCCGCAACACGCTCAACACCCAGTACAACTACACGCGGCTGCAAGGTGACAACTTCGATTTTGAAAACGCCCGCCAGACCAGGGCCGAATCGGTCAACTACTCGCGCCAGAACCGGAGCCACGGCTTCAAGACAAGCCTGGTGACGGTGGTGACGGATCGGTTCGTCAATGAAATCCGGGGGCAGATCGCCGGTGACGACCGTGACGAAGTGCCCAACTCGCTGGATTCACAGATTGACATTTCCGGCGTTGGGACAGTGGGAGGGGACAACGGCCGGCCGCGGACGTTCCGCACGCGCCGTTTCCAGCTTTCCGACAACGTCAGCTTCAACGGCGGACGGCATCAGTTGCGCTTTGGTTTCGATCTGAACATCAACCGCGTGCAGCAGCAGCGCGCCGCCGCTATTCAGGGGCGGTATGGTTTCACCGGGGGGAACGCCCTGCTCAACTACACCCGCGCCCTGGCCGGTGTGAACACCATCAACCGCTACCGGGGCTTTCTGCCGGGAACGCCGCAGGAACCGGCGACCTTCCGGGGCGTCCAGCAGGAGATTGCCGCTTTTATCACCGACAAGATTCGGGTCCTGCCAACCCTGACCATCACCTTGGGGCTGCGTTGGGAAGGGCAGTTCAATCCGCAACCGGCCTCACCCAATCCCGACATTCCCGAAACCCAGCGCATTCCCAACGATCTCGAACAGTGGCAGCCGCGTCTTGGGTTGGCCTGGAACATCAACGGCGACAAGAAGACCGTCGTCCGCGCCTCGGCAGGGCTGTTTACGGCGCGCACGCCGGCGACGCTGTTCCAGCGCGTCAACACCGAAAACGGCATTGCCAACCTGGCCATAGACACCAACAACATCCCTTCCGGCTCACGCCGCAATGCACTGCTGGCGGCGATTTTCCCATCGTTCCCACGCGCCGTGACGACTCTCCCGGCCGGTTTTGCGCCGATTGACTTCCCGCAGCGGGTCTATGGCTTTGCCCCTGACTTCCAGAATCCCCGTTCCTTTCAGGCATCGCTCACCATTGAGCGGCAACTGTTTCAGCACTGGAATGTGACGCTTGGGTTCATCCGCAACTCCACTTGGGATTTGCAGCGGCGCGTCAACCGCAACCTGCCGCCGCCGGGCAGCCCCGGCTACGTTGTTGTTGGAAACTCCGGCTATGTGTTCTTCAACACGGCGTTCCGTCCGATTCAGATTCTGAACGGACGCAACTACGGCCCGATTCTCATCAACGAGTCGTCGGCGCATTCGAGTTACAACGGTGGCATGCTCACTGTCACCCGACGCTATGCCAACCGCTTCCAACTGACAGCCAACTACACGTTCTCACGGACGATGGACGATGACTCCAACGAGCGGAACTTCAATCAGGAGTTCTCCATCAACCCCTTCAACCTCAAGCTGGAGCGCGGGCCGTCGAAGCAGGACATCCGGCACAACTTCAACCTGAGCGGACTGGTGGACCTGCCCTATGGTTTCATCGTAAGTGCCATCATTGTCGCCCGGTCAGGGCTGCCCTACACAGCCATCATCGGGGATGATGTGAACAATGATGGCAATGACAACGACCGCGCCATCATCAATGGCGTCGTTGTCGGACGAAACAGCTTCCGCCAGCCCAACTTCTTCAACCTCGACCTGCGGGTGGCCAAGAGTTTCCGGCTCGGCGAAACCAGGCGGCTTGACTTTCTGGCTGAATTCTTCAACGTGACGCGCAACACCAACAAAAACTACGACGTGGATGCCATTGCCATCGTCGAAGGCCCGCGGCCGTTATCCAACGGCACGCTTTCGACAGCGGCGCTCAATCCGGCTGGTTTTCTGCCCTACAGTGCGCCCTCGACCGCGCGTTTTGGCGGCCCACGGCAGGTACAGCTTGGCGTTCGCTTTACGTTTTGATTCCCGTCTGGCAGGAAGGGGCGGCTTTCCGTTCAGTTTGACGGTGGCTGCCTCTCCTGCTCCAAGGCGTGCATGACGCGCAGCACAAGGTCTTCCCGCCAGTGGCGCGCCACGACCTGCACGCCAACCGGCAGGCCGGCGCTGTCACGCTCAACCTCGCGGGCTGTGCGCTGTGTCAGATCAACCGTGTCCGGCCGGTCGCTTTCTTCGTTGGGTCCGACGGCTGTCCACGGCACAACGCCGGCCGGCATACCAAGCAGGTTGTAAAGCGCCGTGTAACTGACGGCTTCTGTTGTGTAGGCGCTTGCCCCGTGCGTCAGGGCCGGCAATCCGTCGGCCGGGCAGAGCAGCACGTCGCAGCGTTGCTCATCGAGTTTGGCCAGAAATCGCTCGCGGTATTGCTTCTGGGCTTCAATAAGCTGCCAGTACCCGGTGGCCGTCCGGGAACGTGCCGCCCGCAGCAGCCGGGCCGTGGCGCGCTGTCCGGCAATGTCAGCGATGCGGGCCAACATGTCACGGGCCACGTTTGGCAGCCGCACCAGAAGCAGGTAGGGCCAGAGAGGCGTCCAGATTGGTTCGTCCGCGAGCAGGTCGCGCGCGTAGCGCAGGTCATCGGCCAGCAGGATGCCGATAAACAGCCCAAAGGCTTCGGCAACGTCCGGCGGCTGCCAGGGGATGACCTCTGCGCCGCGCCGCTCAAGGGCATCGGCGGCTTCCCGGATGGCGCGCCGGATGGCCGGCGCAGGACGGAACAGCCCGTTGTCAAGGTAGTAGCCGACGCGCAGCCCCTGAAGCGTGGAGGCGGTTTCCGGCTCTGTCCAGGGAACGGGTGGAACGGCCAGGTCGCGGTTGGTGTCTTGTCCGTTTGCCGTCAGGACGCGCATCGCCAGCACCAGGTCCTCCACGTGGCGCGCCATGGGTCCCGGCTGGCAGACAATGGCCTCCATGCCGGGGAACACCTCGGCGTGCCCCTGCATCGTCAACCGGTGAGCGGTTGGCTTGAGAGACGCGATGCCGCAGGCGTGGGCCGGAAGGCGTAGGCTGCCGCCAATGTCACTGCCCAACCCAAGCGGCGAGCCGTAAGCGGCGATGATGGCAGCCTCGCCGCCGCTGCTCCCGCCGGGTGCCCGGCGCATATCAAGTGGGTGCACCGTCCGTCCGTACAGTGGATTCTCACACTCATTCGCCATGGCGATCTGCGGCAGGTTGGTCTTGCCCAGGACAATCGCCCCGGCCTGACGCAACCGGGCCACAAGTGGCGCATCCTGGTTAGCCTGGCTGTAGGCGCGTTGTGTCAGTCCAAGTGTGGTTGGCGTCCCGGCCAGATCGAAGGATTCCTTGATGGTGATGGGCAGCCCGTGCAACGGTCCGAGTGGCGCGCCCTGAGCGCGGCGGGCATCGGCCTCGTCGGCAGCGCGCTGGGCATCCTCGAAGCACGTCACCACGACGGCCCTGAGCTGTGGGTTGACTGCCTGGATGCGTTCGATGTGGGCATCCACGACGGCGCGTGCCGAAACCTCGCCCGACGCCAGGCGGCGGACAAGGTCGGTGGCGCGCATCTGAACCAGTGGGTTTTCCGGCTGGGGAAGCCGTTCGGTCATGACTTCATACCTTGTTCTTCATCCGCCGCTCCGACCATCATCAGATTAGCGCGGAACATACTGCGGCGGTGGTGCTGTTGGTGAGATCGTTCGCGCCGGTACCGGTGTCTGGGGTGAGGGGGCCGCATTGGCATTGTCGTTGCTGAATACTTCCTTGAACATTCCGATGGATGACAGCACATTCGAGGCTTCGACGGGCATGAAGACCACCTTGCTGTTGGAGCTCTGGGCCATGTCCCGCAGGGACTCAATGTAGCGTCCCATGATGAGGTAGTGGGCTGGGTTGCCGGCGCTTCCCAGCGCCTGAGCCACCATCTGAATGGACCGGGCCTCGGCTTCTGCCGAACGCAGGCGCGCCTGGGCAGCGCCATCGGCGCGGAGAATCTGCATCTGACGTTCACCTTCGGCGCGGGCAATGGCGGCTTCGCGTTCACCCTCGGCGCGGGTGATGGCCGCCTGCTTTTCACCTTCGGCCTGCAGGACGAGCGCCCGGCGGTTCCGTTCGGCTGTCATCTGCTTTTCCATCGTCACGCGCACATCTTCCGGCGGGTTGATGTTGCGCACTTCGACGCGCGTCACCTTGACGCCCCACTTGTTCGTCGCCCCATCCATCACCGTCCGCAGTTTGGCGTTGATAATGTCGCGGGAGGACAGGGTTTCATCGAGGTCCATTTCGCCCATCACACTGCGCATCGCGGTGATGGTCAACTGGATGATACCACCGGAGAGATCAGAAACTTCATAGACCGCCTTGTAGGGGTCGGTAATCTGCCAGTAAATGACCGAATCCACACCGACCGTCACATTGTCCTTGGTGATGACGGGCTGCATCGGCAAGTCCGTGTACTGCTCACGCAGGTCAATGTAACTCATGCCAATCGGAAATCCCGTCCAGTTGACGGTACGGGGGGAGTCAATAAAAGGCGCGATGATGTGGGGTCCGCTGCCGAGGATGCCGGCATATCTTCCCAGCCGTTCGATAATGACAACCTGCATCTGCGGCACAATGCGAATGGACTTGGCCAGAATGATCAGAATGGTAATTGCCACGAAGAGGCCGATAAACACGAGAAACCCTTCCATATTCTGCTCCTTCCTCAAAAAGCTCTGCTGACGGTTTCAACGACTGAACTTTTCACGAACGAAACTTCGCGTAACGCCCCAGCAGCTTTTTATTGTCGCTGGGTTTGTCTGGCAGCTCTCCAGTCTGGCAGGGGGTGTAGCGGGCGCACATAGAGATGGTTGCCTTCAATGCGTACCACTTCGCATTCTTCACCAGGTTTCAGGTGATCTCCGCCCAGGGGCAGCGCCGTCCAGACGGTGCCATCGAGTTCCAGTTCCGCTTCGCTGCGCGGCCCCCGGCTTTCCGTGACGACGACGCCCCGTTTTCCAATCAGGCTGATGTCGCCCAGTGCCGGCAGCGCCGGTGTGGAGCGTTCCAGCCACCGCTGGAAGATGCGCCGTGTGCTCACCGTCAGCAGGGTTGAAACCACAACGAAGGTGAGCAGTTGGAAGGGGAAGCTGAAACCAAATGCGGCCACCAGGGCAGCACCGGCGGCTCCGATGCCGAACCACAGGGCAATGAACGTCACCGTGGAAACTTCCACCACGGCGAACAGAGCGGCGATCACCAGCCACACCGCCCAAAGGTAGTCTGTTATGCCCTGCATCATCGCCTGACCTCTTCTTTGCCTGCCCTATACGCCGGCACTCAGCAAAATGTTTTTGTTTTCACGCCATCCAGGGAAGTCAAAAGAATGTAACACGCTTTTGTGAGTGACATCACCAAAACGTAGCGTTGGTGTGCAAATCCCGAATCCGACAACTCCAAATTTCCGGGAAACGCCGGATGCCCGGCGTCCGTGGGAAATCACACTTGACGTTTCAGTTGGCAGGGCATAAGACTCGCATTCAAACGAATGTTTCAATCAAATGATTGAAATGGTGAGCTTATGAACATTCCTCGTTACTGCACATGGGCCGGGCTGACATTCATTCTGGCAGCTCTGATGACATCCCTGGTACGCGCCCAGGACGAGTTTCCGGTTTCCAGTCCCGCTTCCGACGAACCGGGTCGCCCGGTCATCGCCGGGATTGTGCGGACGGCAGCCCAGACGCCGACAGCCTCCACAACGACTTCCGATCAGGACCTCATCGAGCAGGCGCGCCGCCAGGTCGCCATCGAGCCACGGGTGGGGGTTGTGCCGGGGTTGAGCCGCCCGCTGGCGCTGCGCGAGGCCATTCTTATGGCGTTGCGGGCCAACCCGGATGTGGAAATCCAGCGGATTGCCGTGCAGCAGGCGGCATTTGATGTCAACCGCACCAAGGGGTTTTACGACGTGGTGCTGACAAACCAGTTTGCCTACTCGGCGCTCCGCAATCCGGCCGTCAATCCCTTTGCCGGAGCCGATGAAAACGGAGCCGTCGAGATTCGCGCGGCACAAAACACCTTTGCCTTCACCAAGCCGCTGATGACCGGCGGGCGCGTCGGGGCCGAGTTCACCGTGGCGCGGCAGGACACAACCAACATCTTTGCCGGGGTCAATCCGCTGTTCAGTTCCCAGTTGACCTTCACCTTCACGCAGCCGCTGTTTCGCAACTTTCGGACAGATGAATCCCGCCGCCAGATCGAACTGGCCAAAAAGCGGCTGACACTGTCGGATTCGCAGTTCCGGCAGCGCGTCATAGACATCGTGGCGCAGGTGCAGTCAGCGTACTGGGATTTGGTCTTTGCCCGCCGCGAAGTCGAAATCCGCGCTGAAGCCGTGGCGCTGGCGCGCATCCAGCTTGAACAGAACCGGCGCTTCGTCGAGGCCGGTACGGCGGCTCCCGTAGAGATCGTATCGGTCGAAGCCCAGCTCGAACAGCGCCAGGAAGAGTTCCTGCTGGCGCTGGAAAATCTGACGCGCGTGGAAAATGGACTCAAGTCCCTCATCCTTGACCAGCGCCAGGCGCCCCTGTGGCAGGAAGCCATCGTGCCCACTGAACAGGTCAACCTCGAACCGGTCAACATTTCACTTGATGAAGCCGTGCGGGCCGCGCTCGCCAAGCGGCCGGAAATGGAGCAGTTCGACATTCAGAAGACAGCCAACGAGATTGACATCCAGTTTTTCCGCGACCAGCTCCGTCCGCAGTTGGATTTCGTCGGTTCCTACAGCTTGCAGGGGCTGGCCGGGACGCCGCTCCCCATCACGACCAATCCTTTTGCCGGTGGTTTCAATACCGCCGTGCTGGAAAGGTTGAACCTTCTTTCGGCGCAGTCCGGGTTGGGACCCGTCATCGTGCCGCCGCCGACCAACCAGACGCCGGGCGTGTTCATCGGTGGGTTTGGGCGCAATCTCAGCAATCTGTTCACCAAGAACTTTTATGGCGTGCGGGTTGGCGTCAACATGAGCTTCACGCTCAACAACCGTACGACCCAGGGCGCGCTCGGCCGCGCTCTGGCCCAGGACCGGCTCATTGCCGCCCAGCGCCAGCGTTTTGAAACCCAGGTGGAAACGGAAGTGCGTAACGCGCTTCAGTCCGTGCAAACGGCGCTGCGGCGGGTGCAGGCGGCGCGGGCCTCACGGGTGGCGGCCGAGGCGCAGTACGCCAGCGAAATGCGCCGCTATCAGGTGGGTGAGTCCACGAACTTCCTCGTGCTTGACCGGCAAAATGCCCTGTCTGCGGCGCGGGGACGGGAAGTGCGCGCTCTGACGGACTACAACAAGGCGGTCGTCGCCCTTCAGCGGGCGATGTCCACCACGCTGGACGCCAACAGTCTGACCGTCAAGCCGGCGGATGGGTCACGTCCGGCGGATGTACATCCCGATGTCGAGCCTACGCCCTGAGCCACTTCCAATGAACACCATGCGTGGTTGGCTTCAGCGCCCGTTTCTGCGCCAGTGGGCGGCTGACTGGTCGCCGCTGCGGAGACGTGCCTTCCGTCTCTACTTTGGTGGACAGGCGGTGTCGTTGCTCGGCACCTGGATGCAGATCACGGCACAGTCGTGGGTGGTATGGGAACTGAGTCACTCGATGCAGTCCCAGGGCGTTGTGGCGCTGCTCGGTTCCTTGCCGCTGATATTGTTGGCGCCGTGGGCCGGCGCAGCGGCTGACCGTTTCGACCGCCGGAAACTGCTCATTCTGGCGCAGGTGGCCGCGATGCTGCTGGCCTTTGCGCTCGCCCTGCTGGTGCAGACGGGGTGGATTCGGCTCTGGCACGTCTATGGACTGTCGTTTCTGCTTGGCGTCGTCGCGGCGGTTGAAATGCCGGCCCAACAGGCTTTCATCGGCGATCTGGTCGGGATGTCCGAAGTTCGCAAGGCGTTGGCGCTCAACGGCATTATCGTCCAGCTTGGGCGGACGGTGGGACCAACGCTTGCCGGCTGGGCGATTGCCCACATCGGCGTGGCCGAAGCCTTCTGGGTCAATGGGGTGAGTTTTCTCGCGGTTATTGCCAGCCTGCTGGCCATCCGCAGCGTCACCACGGAGCGGGCTTCCCAGACCGGCGCCAGTCCGGGTGGTTTTGGTGAGGCCGTCCGGTATCTGCGCTCCCAACCGCGCCTGCTCGATCTGCTGGCGTTCACCATGCTGGCCGCCTTTTTCGTCCTGTCGAACCTGACGATTTACCCGGCGCTGGCCACAGTTGTTCTCCGTGGGGATTCCCGCACCTTGGGCTGGCTGCTGGGGGCTTCGGGGGTAGGGGCGCTCATTGGCTCCGTACTGGTGACGCACCTGAGCCGGGCCATTCCACGGGTGGGGGCGGCGCTGGTTGGGTGTACGGTGTGGGCCGGCGTCATGGTGGCGTGCAATTCGTGGAGTCGTACGCTCCCGACGGCGGTTTCGTGTATTGTGGCGACAGGGCTGGCCGTTCCCTTCATTTTCACGACGGCCAACGGATTGACGCAGATGCTCGCTCCAGTGCAGATGCGCGGGCGGCTGTTGAGCATCCTGCTGATGGCCGGCTTCGGTCTGCAACCGGTTGTAGCCATTGGCATTGGTTGGATTGGCGACCGGTTTGGCCCGTCACAGGCTCTGCTCATCAACGGTCTGTGCCTGATTGGCGGCGGACTGCTGATGATGGGGCGTCCCGGACTTCTGGGTTGGCAGGTTGGCGTGGCGACGACGGGGGAATCTACACCGCCGGGCGTGGCACCGGCTCAACCGGCATAAATACCCTGACTGGTGTCAGCCTTGGGGTCAGGTGCCTGAGACAGGCTGACCCGGAAACCCGATTTTGAAGCGCAAGCACAACGCAGGAATGAAACCTATGGCTCAAGCCAATGCTGGTCATCAGGCGGCGGCTCCGGCAGGTGAATCCAAGCTGCCAAAACGCAAGGCAAAACGCGCGGCCGATGGCGAAACGGCCGATGCCAAGACCCGCCTGCTGGTCGTGGCGGAGCGGATGTTTGCCGAGCGGGGCTTTGCCTGTACGAGCGTTCGCGATCTGGCCGCCGAAGCCGGCGTCAACATTGCGGCTGTCAACTATCACTTCCGCAGCAAGGAAGAGCTGTACCTGGAAACCCTGCGTTATGCGATGCGGCGCTCAAAGGACATCACTCCGCGTTTTGCGCGCATTCTGCGGCAGGCCCAGCAGGTGGGCACGCCAGAGGCCGCACAGCAGGGCATTGTGCACTTCATCGAGACCTTCATCAGCCATCTCTATGGTCAACCGGCCGGAACAGACTACTCGGCAGCGTTGATGTCGCACGAGATGCTCCATCCGACCGGCGCCCTTGACATCGTGGTGCAGGAATTCATCCAGCCCCGCTTCGAGATTCTCATGGCGCTGATCCGGCTGGCGCGCCCCGATCTCAAGCCGGACCTCGATGTAGCTTTCCATGCCTTCAGCATCGTTGGGCAGTGCCTGCACATGCACTTCTGCCGTCCCATCGTTCTGCAACTGACGGGAGAAGGGAAGCTGACGGCGCGTTTCCTGCGTCGCATGGCGCGGCACATTGCCGGATTTTCCATCAGGGGGTTGGCGGCGGTGCCGCCGCGGCTGGTGGGGACTCCGGGCGCAGGTGGGGAAACAGAATCACATCCCGAATCGAACGCTGATTCGTCAGCAGCATAACCAGCCGGTCAATGCCGATGCCTTCGCCGGCCGTGGGCGGCATGCCGTAGGCCAGCGCCCGAACAAAATCTTCATCGAGCGGCATGGCTTCGTCATCTCCCGTGGCGCGCGCGGCCAGTTGCTGCTCAAAGCGCCGCCGTTGTTCGTCGGGATCGTTGAGTTCGGTAAAGGCATTGGCGCATTCCATGCCGCCGATGAACAGCTCGAAGCGATCCACAAAGTTCGGGTCGTCGTCAGCGTGGCGGGCCAGGGGACTCAACTCGGTCGGAAAGCGCGTGATGAAGGTCGGCTGGATAAGGTGCGGCTCGGCGACGTGTTCAAAGAGTTCGCCCAACCGTTTGCCATAGCCAGCCGTCGGGGCCACGGGCAGATGGAGACGTTCCATGGCGCGCGTTACGCCATCAAGGTCGGCTAAGTCGGCCAGTTGCGGCCGGTCAGGCGTTGGCCAGTAGGCGATGATGGCTTCCTGCATCGTCAGGCGACGCCAGGGACGGGCAAAGGAAATCGTGGCGTCGTTGTAGGTGATGGTTTCTGTCCCGCACGTCTGGGCGACGACTTCGGTGATGAGTTCTTCCGTCAGCGCCATGAGGTCTTCGTACGTGGCATAGGCTTCGTAGAACTCCAGCATGGTGAACTCCGGGTTATGCCGCGTCGAAAGCCCTTCATTGCGGAAGTTGCGGTTGATTTCATAGACCTTTTCAAAGCCGCCGACGATGAGCCGCTTTAGATACAGTTCCGGTGCAATGCGCGCATAGAGCGGCATGTCCAGCGCGTTGTGGTGGGTGATAAAGGGCCGCGCCGTCGCCCCGGAAGCGATGGGCTGGAGCATGGGCGTTTCCACTTCGAGATACCCACGGGCATCAAAAAAGCGCCGGATGGATTGAATAATCCGGGCGCGCTTGACAAACACCGCCCGCACGTCCCGGTTGGCCATCAGATCGGCGTAGCGCCGCCGGTAGCGCAGCTCGATGTCGTGCAATCCGTAGTGCTTGTCCGGTGGCGGGAGCAGCGCCTTGGTAAGAAAGGTAAGCTGTTCGGTATGAACGGACAACTCGCCGGTTTTCGTCCGAAACAGTTTGCCGGCAACGCCGATGAAGTCGCCGAGGTCAAGCCGTTTGAAGAGCAGCCATTCGTTTTCCGGGAGTTCGTTCCGGCGCAGGTAGGCTTGGAGCGTGGCCGCGCCGTCGGTAAAGCGGATGAACGCCGCCTTGCCCATAAGGTTGATGGCCTGAATCCGGCCCGGAACCCGGACGGCAATCGCTTCCTGCTCCAAGGCTTCAGCCGGGTAGGTTCCGTAGGTGGCAACAATCTCACTGACGCTGTGCGTCCGGGAGTAACCTGCCGGATGGGTGGCAAAACCCAGCGCGGCAATGTCGGCCAGATGTTGGCGGCGTTGTCGGGTGTATTCGTTGTCTTCCATGGTGTGTCCGTCAACCGGTAGGGGAGCGGCTACGTGCCAATCACTTTCATCCGCCGCAGGATGCGGGCCAGCTCGATGCGCCCCCGGTTGATGCGGGATTTGACCGTGCCTTCCGGGATTTGGAGCTTTTCGACGATTTCCTGGTAGGTCATTTCTTCGATGTCGCGCATGATGACGCACTGCCGCAGGTCGGGTGAAAGCTTTTCGATGGCCTGCATAATCTGAAGCGACTGTTCCTGGCGCTCGATGCGCTGCTGGGGATGATCGGTCCGGCTTTGCAGGTGGTGAACATGCACCTCCAGGTCTTCACCGCCTTCGGTGGGTTGCCGCTGCCGGCGCCGGTAGTCGTCAATGATGAGGTTGCGCGCCAGGCGCAGAAGCCAGTTTGGGAAATCGCCGACCTCCGGGTTGTACTGATCGAGCGAGCGATAAATCTTCAGAAACACTTCCTGGGTCAGGTCTTCCGCCTGCTCGTGGCGTCCGACGAACTTGTAGGCCAGGTGATAGACCCGCCGGGAGTACTGGCGGACAAGATACTCCCACGCGGCGGGTTCACCAGCGCGGCAGCGTGCGGCCAGCTCAACGTCCGCCGCCCGGTTGCGGGCCGCCTGAGCCGGTGCTGGCAGTACCGCTTCCAGTGCTTCCAGCGCCTCACGCTGCTCCGCCGGAAGATCATTCACGTCATCGGAAGCATCTGCGGCCGGGCCAGACGGCAGGGCCGGATGGGTCGTCTCTGGCGAGGACATCAGACAAAACCGTACGGCGCTAGGTCAGGAGTTCAAAGGTCATGGCGAAGTTACGCTTTTTGGGGGTGCAAGTCAAAACCCCGGCGCTTGGACGGAGGGCTTCCGGCAGGTATTGCTGGCTGAAAAGCACACGAAAAAAGGCGATGGGGAATACCCATCGCCTGATCGGAAAGCTGACGTTGTTTGGCCTTCAGAAGGTATAGCGCAGGGCAAACTGCATGATGCGTGGTGGACCCTGAGTTGCGGTGAAACGCCCGAAGCCCGGACCTGGCGCGCTGGTCGTCGAATCCTGTGGAATCTGATAGTTGACCGTCTGCGCCCCGGTCAGGCAGGCCGTATTCGTCGCGTTGAAGACTTCCCACCGGAACAGCAGCGTCTGTTTCTCGCTCCACGGCATGCGGAAGTACTTGCCCAGCCCGAAGTCGAGCGACACAAAGCCGGGATCGCGCAGGATGTTGCGTCCACCCGTTTCGCCAGCGCGCGGGTTGCGGAAGGACTGCGATGCCGCTACCGGATCGCGGAACAGATTGGGTCGCCCACCGGCTCCGTTGCGGGTCGGCGAGGAGGAAATGGGACGAATGGGGACGCCGTTGCTCTGGACGTTCCAGTTCGTCGCCCACCGCCGCCCGTCAAAGGGGGCATCCACGGGCAGCCCGGAGTTCCACCGGAAGATCGTCGTCAACTGCCAGCCGCCGATGAAGGCATCGGCCCACCGGGGGATGTCGGAAGCGAAGGCGCGGCCGCGGCCCACGGGGATGTCCCAGATGGAGTTGAAGTTGATGATGTGGCGGGTATCGAAGTCCGAAAACGACCGGTTGTCGCGGGGCCGAATCGGGTTGAGGATGAAGGCGCTGCCAAACTGCCCGAAACGCTGGAGACCGGAGGCCGTATCGAGTGATTTGGACAGCGTGTAGTTGAAGTCCCAGGTAAGCTGGTCCTTGTACCGCTGGCGTACGGAAACCGTGAAGCCGTGGTAATCCGAAGTGGCGACACTGCCCCAGGCAGAAAGCGTCCCGTATTGGGGCTGGAAGAAGATCGGCGTGGCCGGGCGGCCGTCCGTACGGAAGAAGAAGTTGGCGTAATCAAAGGCCAACTGGAGCGTCGTCCAGTCACTTCCGGCAATGCCGTCAATGACGCCAATGCCGGGGACGGGAATGCGCGCAATCGAGGCATAGACAGCCTGAGCCGGCGTCAGGCCCCGGAACGCATCCTCATCGCCAACAAAGAAATCGCCCAGCGCCCCGATGAGGTCCACGCCCCGGAACAGGTTGGTGAAGTAGGGCAGGTTGGGCACCGCCGACAGCGGCGCATTGCGGTCACGCAGGTCAGCCAGGATGCCGGCCACGGTGTACCAGTCCTGCCCGGATTGCGGGTCGCGCAGGTTGTTGAGTGCCGCAATATCCCGCGTGGCCAGAAGGTTGCGGCCAATGCGCCCGATGTAGGAGGCTTCGACATACAGCCCGGCCGGCAGCTTGCGCCCGATGGTCGCATTGAAAACGTGGTTGTAAGGGGCGCGCACCGTGGCATCCAGCGACAGCTCGATAGCCTGAAGGCGACCGAACGTGGAGGGCTGCTGGCGCGGGAAGGTGAGCTGGCCCGGAATCGTGATGAGCGGCAGCCCGCGCACCTGCTGACCGACGCCGGTGATGAGTGGGCCGGGGCGCGTGGTGACGTTGAACGAGTTGGCCGGGGTCAGCGATTGCGAGGCAAAGCCCAGTGTGTTGTTGCTGTCAAACTGGAACGCAATCTGCGTTCCGTAGTAGTCGTTGATCAGCCCGTAACCGCCCCGCACGATGGTATCGCCTTCATTGCCCAGCAGGCGTTTCCAGAAGCCGCCTTCGGCGCGTGGCGACCAGGCAACCGCGAAGCGGGGTTGCCAGTTGTTCCAGTCAATGTCGTAGTTGCCCGGCTTGCCGTTGGCCGGCCCGGCCAAATCCACCACGATCCGTTCGTTGAAGGGCACGCCGGTTTGCATCCCCTGCAACCGCCCGCGGAAGTAATCCCCCAGCGGAACGGTGGTGCGGGCCTGGAGGCCGTTCTGTTCATAGACCGGACGGCTGACGCTGTAGCGGATACCGTACGTGAAGGTCAGGTTGGGGCGGACTCGCCAGGTATCCTGCAGGTAGCCTTCGTATTCTTCAGTCGCAATGTCGCGTCGAACCGGGACGCCGCTTTCCAGAAGTGAGCCATCGCGTGTGAAGTTGAAGTTGGCCGAGTACTGCGAGGCCCGTCCGATGAGCGCCGACATCGCCACCTGTACCGGGCTGCGGAAGCCCGTGCTGATGGGAAAGCCGGCCGCAATGATGGGGTTCGACAGGACGGCGCCGCTCTGTTGATAGAACGAGAAGTTCGCAATGATCGAATCGAAAGAGCGGGTCGCGTTGTTGACCTTGTTCCGAATGATGCGGACATTGCCGCCAAACTGGAACGAGTGGCTGCCCTTGATCAGGGTGAAGTCGTTGACCAGGTTGTACACCGGCGACACCCGTGAAAGTGACCGCAGGAAGGCGAATGGCTGGAACACATCGCGCAGGTTGAGCAGGTTCTGGTTTGAGTCGCCGCCCAAGGTAAACGAGTTGCGCGTGATACCAAAGCGGAACACATTGATTTTGTTGCCGGAAATCGTCCAGGTATGGCTGGCGGCGAGTCCGGTGGGGTGTTGCCACGCGGTTGGCGTTGGCGTGTCGGGGAACTGCTGCGTGTCACGGGCGCTGTTGTCGTACTGGTAGTTGAGGCGCACCGACACCACGTGTTTGTTCTGCCGGTCAACGTTCCAGTCGAGCCGCGCAATGCTTGTGTTTTGCCGGACCGGCTGTGGGGCGTTGAAGGTAAACCCGCCCGTGTTGAGACCATCGCCGACCTGATCATTGTTGACCGGATAACGCTGCGCTGCCTGTGCCATCAACTGGAGTGTGATTGGGTTGAGTCCGACCGCCGGGAAGATGGCTTCCAACTGCGGGCGGGTCAGGGTGGTGATCCCACCGCTGGGATTGATGAAGCGCAGGATGCCCTGTCCCATCGTGGGCCGGGGCACCAGCTGGGTCACAGGCGTCCCTTTGGCTTCGCGCAGTCCCTCGTAGGTGAAGAAGAAAAAGAAGCGATCCTTGACGACCGGGCCGCCAATGGCGCCGCCAAACTGGTTCCGAATGAGCTGCGGACGGGGCGTTCCAGCCAGGTTGTTGAAGAAGTCGTTGGCAGTTGTGACCGTGTTGCGATGGAAATGAAAGAGCGTGCCGTGGAACTCGTTGGTTCCGCTTTTTGTCACCAGGGAGATTTGGGCGCCGGAGGAGCGCCCCTGGTTGGCATCGGCATTGACCGTCGTGACCCGGAACTCGCTGACTGAATCGGGTGTGGCGCGCAGCACCGGGGTAAAGGCAAAGCCGTTGACCTGATCGTTGACATCCACGCCATCGAGCGTGATGTTGGCCTGATCGCTGCGTCCGCCAGCCACATAGCCATCAGCCGTGACCCCTGGCTGCAAACTCAGGAGCGCGGCCACGTTCCGCCCCTCCAGGGGGAGTTGTTTGATCTGCTGTTCGACGAAGTTATTGCCCAGGCTGGCATTCTGGCTGTTGATGACGGCATCCAGTGAACTGGCGGAAACTGTGACGACTTCATCCGCTCCGCCAACTTCAAGGGCAACGGAGACATCCGTGGTTTTGTCCACGAGGCCCTGGATGTTCTCGACGATTTTCTTTTTGAAGCCACTGGCTTCGATGGTCAGGTTGTAGCGCCCGGTAACGAGGTTGCTGAAGCTGTACGAGCCGTTGTTGTCGGTGGATTGGGTGCGGGACGTTCCACGGTCAGCGTCGGTCAGTGTGACCGTCGCGCCGGCAATGACGCGCCCCTGTTCATCCCGGACGGTGCCGGAAATACCCGTGGCGCCGGATTGCGCCAGGGCCGGAACCAGGCTCCACACCAAAAACGCGCAGAGCAAAGCCACTCGTTGCATCCAGGCATAGGCGTAGTGAGGTTGTTGTGACATGCCCAGACCACTCCTCTTCAATGTGGGGTAAAGTCATCCAAGCCAGCCAGCCGCCCAGGACCGGCGCTGCACCTGTCCCCCAGGCGAGCTGACGTGGTTTTCCTACTGTGCTGATTGGTTTGTCTTGTAACACACGCTTCACGCGATGGAAACCGAAAATATGGCGGTGTCGTCGCGCCGGGTGGCCGTCCGAAGCCTGCTCAACCACCCCTGCCATGGGGGCTGACCGTCGCCGCCGGCAAGGCGTGGCGGCCCGTACCATGTCCCGGCGTCTTCCAAACCGCATTGGATTGAAGCCGAAATGTTCTGGATTCAAGGGGTTTGCCTGGGCGTACGGTTGACACTGGCAGCCCATTGTGAATAGGGTTGGCCACATCATCGGTTGCCCACCGGATTTCCATTGTTTGTCTGTCACATCCCATAGCCCCACCAATCCACAGCCCCATCACTGGATTACTTCCTGCATTGCACTCACCGGATTTTCAAAACCAGCCGGAGCTGTGCCCCTGGTGTTTCGATGGAGGCCTCCAGCCAAAGGCGCAGAAAATCGCTTTACCAGGGTAGTGTCGGGAAGATTCGGGAAGTCAGCTCTTTAGCCACATACCAGCAGATACGGCCGTGAGGGCTGGATAGAACAGCCTTCAGGGGGGCTTTTTTCCAGACTTTGTTGACTGGAAGGGACTCTCTTGTTCCGAAAGAGTAAAACGCCAGTCCGTCAGTACCATGAGTTTTGGGTTCGTCATGCTTTCCCATCGGGTGGAAGATTGGGAATTGCTGGCACGGCTGTTGCCGCGCCTGCGGGAACTTGGCGATGTGGAGATTGTCCTCCACCACGATACCTATCAGTCTCCGGCCGACCTGTCGCTGGTGAAACGGTATGGGGTCCGGCTTCTGCCGCCCGTCCGGCAAACCCGCTGGTCACACATCAGCAAGGTCTTTGCCATCATCCGCGGTCTGGAGTGTTTGTTTCGTTTGCCGAAACCGCCCCGGTGGTATGCCACGCTGTCCCCCACCTGCTATCCCATCAAACCGGCGTCAGTGATCGCCAACCGGCTCAATCAGCTCACTGCCGATTTCTACGTAGATATGCGCCGGGTGGATTTTCAGTCCAGTGGTATCGAGCTTGACAAACATGTTGAGGAGGCCGTGACCCGGCGCTCCGTTGGCGTGATCCCTTTCATCTCCCGGCGCGGGCAGTTCTACTGGCGTCCGCTCCGGGTTCGTCGCCCGCGCGCGGTCATTTCCTTCGGGGAAGACTTCCACCTTTTTCACGGTTCAGACTGGTTTGTGCTGGGGCAGCGGGCCGTTGCCTATCTGCTCGATCTGAACATCTGGGAACACCCGGTGGTGCAGTTTTACCTGACGGCCTACCCACAAAACCGCTCCCAAGCCCCTTCACCCGTGGAAACCGTCATCCAGAGCCTTCTGGGAAATGCCAGCCAGCTTCGTGGTCAGTACCGTAACTGGCACTACATTGACTGGCGGGGAACGACCGACTGGCATCCCCGGCTTCTGACCGAGCAGCACTGGCCTGAACTTCTGGAATCAGACGCGCTTTGGGCGCGGAAGCTGGACCTTGAGTGCAGCGCCGGGCTACGGCGGCGTCTGGATGCTGACCTTCTGGACGCAGGGAAAGCACATCTCTCCGCACGCTGACAGATGCCGTGTGAACACCGCTTCCGGTCTGGAACAGCCGATGCATCTTCCCTCACCTGGCAGGCAGACATAGATTACGGCCGGCAAGCTCTCCGGGCTGAGGAAGACAGGTGTCAGGCGACGTGCTCCAAATTGAAAATATGGTTCTGGCCGGGCGATACCGCATCCGCTCGCGCCTGGTGACAGGGAGCCGCTCCGGGATTTTCCTGGCGCTCGATGACGTCAGCCGGCAGTTGGTCGTGGTCAAAGCTTTTCCAACGCCATGTTCTGCGCCGGGTCTTCCGGCACCCACGGCCGATGGACTGGGCTGGCGACAGACGCGGTTTCGCCTGGAAGGTGTCTGGCTGGATCGCGTCAGTCACCCTTATATCGTGCTGCGGCTGGCCGGTGGCAGCGCCCATGACCCGGCGGGCTGCCCCTTTGATTACCACGTTCTTGAGTATCTTCCGGGCGGCACACTGGCCGCGCTGAGCCACGCCTGGCAAGGGCTTCCATTGCTCAAGACCGTGAATCTGCTGCGGCAGGCGGCAGCGGCCCTGACCCACTGCCATGCCCTGGGCATCATTCACGGCGATGTCGTGCCGGAGAATCTGCTGCTGACCAGTGACCACCGGACGGTGAAACTCGCCGACTTCGGTTCCGCCACTGGCGATGATGAGTTGGCGGCCATGAACGAAGGGAAGTTCACCGGGTGGCTGTCCCGCTATGCGCCACCGGAAGCCCGGCTGGGGGCTGGCCTCCCGCTTTCGGCTGCCGCCGATGTGTATGCGCTGGCCAGAACCTTCCATGCCACGCTGACAGGCGATCCTTTCCTCGAAAGCCGGACGCCAATCCAAACACTGCCTCCCAAGCTGGCGACGCAACCCGGCGCTGAGGCGCTGTTGCAGGTTCTTCAGCGGGCCACGGCGACGAACGTCACGGATCGCTACCCCACGGTGGCGGCATTCTGGGCGGAAGTGGAGCACGCCGTAGCCGCAATGCCAACGACCGAGATTCCGCTGACCACATCCACTGCGGCGGTGGCTTCCGTTCAGGCGGTTCCTGACAATCCGCCGGCTGCTGCTGACGAGACGGACGATGCCTCCATCGCGACCGGTGCTGCCAGGGAAACGTTATGTGATGTTGCCTCTCCGGCAGAGTCACCGTCGCCGCTGACGACCCGCCTGATTGGTGTCGGGGTTGTCGCGGCGGTTGTGCTCCTATTCATCGGCAGTCTGGTGGCGCTGTATCGGCTGGCGCGCGCGTCGGCCCGCGCGCACTGGCACGGCCAGTCCCTACCGACCTCATCTGCACGCCCGCTGTTTCAGGTCAGGGTGTTGCGGCCGACCAAGGCCTACGCGACGCCGACCGAAAACCCAACCCCGCGTGACTGGCTGGGCGAACTGCCAGCCGGGGTCGAAGCCGATGTTCTGGAAATCAGCGGCCGGTTTTACCGGGTGCGTCCGCAGCGGTGGGGGCGGCGCAGGTCTTCGTCTGTGAACGAAGGCTGGGTACTGCGGGAACACATGGACGGCGGGTTGTGACAAGGCAGGCCAAGGGAGTCTGGGAACTGCCCCCGGCCTACGGCGGATGCCCATACGGACCCGTATGGCGCAGGTGTGTCAGGCTGTGACGAGGAACTGGCGCAGTTTTTCGACGTGCGGACTGACTTCACTTCGCCGATAGTCAATCAGCCCCTCCTCACGAAACTGGTTCATGATGGTGGTGATAATTTCACGGGAGGTCCCAACCATCTGTGCCAGTTCCTCGTGGGTGAGGCGAAGCCGCTCCAGCCCGGAATCGCTGCTCGATTTGAGCAGCACCCGCGCCAGGCGGCGCGTCGTGTTGTCAAAGGCCAGCGTTTCGATCTGCTGCTGGGCTTCTGACAGCCGTTTGCAGAACAGGGACAGCATATCCAGCAGCGCTTTTGGATTTTCACGCAGCATGGCCAGGAAGTCGTGGACCCGAATGGCCAGCACGCGCGTTGGTTCCATGGCTACAGCCTGATCGCTGCGGCGGTCATCCACCTCACAGAAACACAACTCGCCAAAAATCTCACCGGCGCGGTGAATGCTGATGATCTTTTCCTTGCCGTCATCCGAGACGCGCGTGATCTTCACGCTGCCTGAGAGGATGTAGAAGATGTGGTCGGCTGGATCGTCAAGGTGATAAATCGTTTCATTCCGGTGATATTCCCGCTCGCCGCTAACGACGCGGATTTCGTTGAGCTGGCCCTGAATAAACTCCGCAATCGGGTCAATCGTGCTCATAGCTGAACCACCTCGGCGCTGGTAGGCAGGGACGTACCCGCCGGGGAGCTTCAGCTACCCGGCAGGACTGACAACTCGGTAAACGACTGTGAATGTGCGGGGACGGCTAAACTATTGTCACTGAAGGAAATCTGGAGTCACAGCTACTCTTTTTCCTTGGGGGGCAGAGCGGCAAGCTCCTTACGCTTGGCTTCGTCCGGGTCCTCGTTGATGGCTTTCTTGAAGTTGCGGATGCCTGTGCCCAGCCCGGTGAAGAGTTCGGGAATCTTCTTCGTCCCAAACAGCAACACCACGACCAGCCCAATCAGGAGGATTTCGGACGTACCAAGATTCATAGCGTGGCCAACTCCTCGCGCTGCCGGAAACCGGCTAGAGTGAGTGCATACTAAGAGTGCGTTGGGATACTGTCAATTCAACCGTGACGTTGTGTAACGGACGCGCCACTGCCTGCACCGGCGGTATAAGGGTGCCAGAAGGCAGCCCTTCAGTTTCGGGACGCCGCAACCACACCCCACAATGCCTGTGGCGGATTTTCACTCGCACGGTCCGGGCGGATTGGCGTATCGTCACTGAACACCAAAGCTGCTTTGGGGGCTGTGCCCCATACCGTCGCCGACCGGATGCGGAGACTGGCGGCCACTGACTCGCTGAGAACCATCACCATGAGGAAAATCCGTAAAGCCATCTTTCCTGCCGCCGGGTTGGGGACCCGTTTTTTGCCGGCGACGAAAGCCCAACCCAAGGAAATGCTGCCGCTCGTGGACAAGCCGCTCATCCAGTACGGCATCGAGGAAGCCATTCTGAGCGGTATCGAACAGGTCATCATCGTCACCGGGCGCGGGAAGAACGCCATCGAGGACCACTTCGACATTTCCTTCGAGCTGGAGCAGTTGCTGCGTGAGAAAGGCAAACTCGATCTGCTCGAACAGGTTCAGGAAATTTCCAAGATCAACGTCTCGTACGTGCGGCAAAAACAGGCCCTGGGATTGGGCCACGCCGTGCTCGTCGCCCGCGAACTGGTGGGCGACGAACCCTTCGCCGTGATTCTTGGGGACGACATCGTGGACTCCAAAGTGCCCTGCCTGCGCCAGATGATCGAGGTGTATGAACGTTACGGGCGCTCCGTCATCGGAACCGCCCGCGTGGAAGGCGAGGCCATTTCCCGCTTCGGCGTGCTGGCCGTGGACCCTATCGAGGACCGGGTCTATAAAATCCGCGACATGGTCGAAAAGCCACCCTTTGCCGAAGCGCCGTCCAACCTGGCCATCATCGGCCGCTACATTCTCATGCCGGAAATCTTCGATGTGCTGGAAAGGACGCCCAAAGGCGCCGGCGGAGAAATTCAGCTCACCGACGCCATGCGCCTGTTGCTCAAGGAGCAGGCCATGTATGCACACGAGTTCCACGGCGTCCGTCACGATGCCGGCGACAAGCTCGGTTTTCTCATCGCCACGGTCGAGTTTGCGCTTCAGCGTCCAGACCTCGGCCCGGAGTTCCGCGCCTATCTCAAGTCGCTCACCCTGTAACCCCGAAATCCTGAAACTGGTGTGCCCGGCGGGTTGCCTGACGTAAACCGCTGCGGGCAACGCCGCGCTCTGTCGCCATGCCACTGTACCGAACCGTGAACTGGAAACGAATCGTCAGAACCGCCCGTCCCACACTCCGACGGAGACTTGCCCTGTGGGGCATGGCTTTCGTCGTAGCGCTCATCTCCCCGGCCTGGCTCTTTGCACAGACACCGCCGGCCGCGGCCAAGCGCCCCATCACCCACGAGGACGTGTGGCTGATGAAGCGCGTCGGCGCGCCGGTTCCCAGCCCCGATGGGTTGTTCGTTGTGTTTTCCGTCGTTGCCCCGGCCTACGATCCCAAAGACCAGTCCAGTGACCTGTGGCTGGTACGCGGCGATGGCAGCGCTCCGCCCCGGCAGTTGACGTTCACCAAAGCTGCGGAATCGGATGTCACCTGGAGTCCTGACAGTCGCCGCATTGCCTTCGTCACCAAACGGGAAGGCGATGAGGTCAACCAGGTCTATCTCCTGGATGTGGTCGAAGGCGGAGAAGCCCGGCGGGTGACATCCCTTTCGACGGGTGTGAGCGCCCCGCGCTTCAGCCCGGACGGCAAGACCCTGCTGTTTTCGAGCGTGGTCTTCCCCGGTGCGCTCACCGACGCCGACAACCAGCGCATTGCTGCTGAACGAAAAAACCGGAAGTACAAGGCACGGGTTTATGACGGCTACCCGATCCGGCGCTGGGACCACTGGTTGGACGATACGCAGACCCACCTCTTCGTACAGCCGCTGGAGAAAGGCGCGCCGGGGCGGGATGTGCTGGCCGGGACAAAGCTTGTTGCGGAACCCGGCTTTGGTGGGCGTGCGACAAATGCCGCCGACACGCTCGATGCCATCTGGACGCCGGACGGTGCGGCCATCGTGTTTACGGCCACCATCGAGCGCAACCAGGCTGCCTATGCTCCCGTTGAAACACACCTGTATGTGGTGAGCGCCCAGGGCGGTGAACCGCGCCGCCTGACCAGCCCCGGTCACACCTACAGCCGCCCGCTGTTCGCCCCGGACGGGAAGAGACTCTATGCCTTGTGTTCGCCGACCACTGACGGCAAGGTGTATCACCTTGACCGTCTGGCACGCTTTGACTGGCAGAATGGCCAACTGGTGAACGAGTCGCGCCCGGCAGAAGGCTTTGACCGTTCCGTGGAGTCTTTTGGTCTGACACCTGACAGCCAGACCGTGTACGTGACGGCGGAAGAGGCCGGACACGAAAAGCTCTTTCGCATCCCGACACGTGGCGGCCCGGCACAGCTTGCCTTTGAGGTGAAACTCGGCTGCTACACGAACCTATCCATTCCCCCGCAGGCCGCGAGTCCACTCCTGTTTGCCAACTGGGAAAGCGCCGTCAATCCGGCCGAAATCGTACGGATTGACCCCGACGCCGGGCGGCACGTGGCGTTGACCAGCTTCAACGTGGCGGCGGCGGCGCAAATTGACTGGCAACCGCTGGAGCACTTCTGGTTCACGAGCCGGGCCGGCAAGCGCATCCACAACATGCTTGTGCTGCCGCCGAACTTTGATCCCAAGCGGCGCTACCCCATCTTTACTTTCATCCACGGCGGCCCCCACACCATGTTCCGCGATCAGTTCTTTCTGCGCTGGAACTATCATCTGCTGGCGCAGCCCGGCTATCTCGTTCTGCTGACGAACTACACCGGCTCGACCGGTTTCGGGGAAGCCTTTGCCCAGGCGATCCAGGGCGATCCCTTCGGAACCTGCGGGAGTGAAATCACGGAAGCCGTGGATGCGGTGGCCAAAGCGTTCCCCTATGCCGATGGCGAACGGGTGGCGGCCGGCGGCGCCAGCTATGGCGGCCATCTGGCCAACTGGTTGCAGGCCACGACAACCCGCTACAAGTGCCTCATCTCGCACGCCGGGCTGATCAATTCCGAGTCGCAGTACGGAACGAGCGACATCAGTTACTTTCGCGAATTGGCCAACGGCGGGCCCGTCTGGGAACAGAATGAAACCTGGCGCAAACAGAATCCCATCCGGTACGCGGCTAATTTTCAGACGCCAATCCTGCTGACGATTGGCGAGAACGATTTCCGCGTTCCGCTCAACCAGACCCTTGAAAACTGGACGATTCTCCAGCGCCGCCGCATCCCCAGCCGGCTCATCGTGTTTCCCGAAGCCAACCACTGGATTCTGCGTGGTGACGACAACAAGTACCTTTTCCAGGAGGTTCACGCCTGGCTGGCAAAGTATCTGCGCTGAAATGCTTTACACAGTGTTCACGCGCCAGTGATTATCTGGGGGCCATGAAGCTGCTGGTGTCACGCATCCTGTCCGATGTCTTTAATCCGCTCGTCAATGCGGTGGTGGCGTTTCTCGTCATCATTGCGACCGACTCGAATGCTCAGGGGGCGAGTAAAGTCCTGGCAGCGGTTGTGTCTGTGGTCTTTGCGGCGGCTCTGCCCCTGTCTGCCCTGCTGGTGATGAAGCAACGGGGACTCATCACCAACGTCAACATTGACCGCCGGGAACAGCGGACGCGCCCCTTCATCCTTGGCATCCTGTGCTATGCGGTGGGTTTCTTCTTCCTCAAACTCTTTCACGCGCCACGGCTGGCCCAGGGGTTGATGTTTTGCTATGCGGTCAATACGGCGGTGATCCTGGCCATTACGCGCTACTGGAAAATCAGCGTCCACGCGACAGGCATCAGCGGCCCGCTGATGGCGCTCTACTACCAGCTTGGTTCCGTCGTGCTGCCGTATTTCAGCCTCATTCCCCTTGTTTGCGCCTCGCGGGTGGTGATGAGAAAGCATACGGTCGGGCAGGTCGTGGCTGGCACGGCCCTTGGCTTGACGGCAACCGCTGCGCAAATCAATCTGCTGTTCCGCTGACGGGCGCTCTCCCGCTGTCTTCCCCCTTGGCGCTGACCCGGACCCCTCCGGAATTGAGCCGGGCGCGAAATCCTGAGTTTTTTCGGAAAGCTGAACAACGATGAAACGCTGTCACAATTTCAATGCCGGGCCGGCCGTATTGCCCGTGCCCGTACTCGAACGCATCCGGGAAGAAATGCTCTGCCTGCCGGGCGTCGGGATGTCGGTTCTGGAAATCAGTCACCGTTCCAAGACCTTTGAAACCATCCTGTCCGAGACCGAAAATCGCCTGCGCCGTCTGCTGAATGTGCCGGAGACGCACCACATTCTGTTTCTGCAGGGTGGGGCCAGCTTGCAGTTCAGCATGGTGCCGCTCAATTTTCTGACCAGGGACGGTGTTGCCGACTACATCGTGACTGGAAGCTGGTCGGAAAAGGCCGTTGAGGAAGCCCGGAAAATCGGGCGGGTCAATATCGCGGCCACAACAAGGGAAGAGAACTACGCCCGGATTCCAGACCAGAGTGACCTGCGGCTCGACCCCCAGGCGGCTTACGTTCACTTTACGTCCAACAACACGATTTTTGGCACGCAGTGGCCGACGGAGCCGGAAGTCGGGACGACGCCGCTCGTGTGTGATGCCTCGTCGGATTTCCTGAGTCGTCCGCTGGATGTCAGCCAATACGCCCTTTTGTACGCCGGGGCCCAGAAAAACGCCGGCCCCGCCGGAGTCACGATTGTCATCGTACGCGAGGACTGGCTGGAGCGTATTCCCGGTGGGTTGCCGACGATGCTCGACTACCGCACGCATGTGAAGCATCGGTCGCTGTACAACACGCCGCCCGTCTTTGCCATTTACGTGGTGGGGCTGGTGCTGGAGTATCTCGAAGCCCAGGGGGGGCTGTCCGCCGTTGCGGCAGCCAGTGCCGAAAAAGCCGGGAAGCTCTATGCCGCCATAGACAGTGGCAGCTTTTACCGGGGCACGGCAGCGCGCAACTCCCGTTCGCTGATGAACGTCTGCTTTCGGCTACCCAATCCCGACCTGGAAGCCGTTTTTCTCAGGGAAGCTGCGGCCAACGGGTTTGAAGGGCTGCCAGGACACCGTTCGGTGGGTGGCATCCGCGCTTCGCTCTACAACGCCCTGCCGATGGAAAGCGTCCTCGCACTCATAGACTTCATGCGTGACTTCGCCCGTCGCCACGCATAGGCTGGCAGCGGAGTCAGTCAGGAATCCGGCGTGGGGGAGGGTAATCTATTGTATCTTGACGGCTTGTGGTTGCCCGTTTACGCTTCGCAACTGGGAATCTTCTGAATTGACCGCACCTGTGACGGCACTGCTGCCGACCGGCCGGACCGCCCGATTTCAAGCGAGGTATAAGCGATGACGTTTGATGAGGCTCTGAGCGTACTCAAGAAACGTGGGCAGAAGATGACGCCACAGCGGTCAACGGTGTTGCGCATCCTCATGGAATCGGCCCGTCCGCTGACGGCCCAGGAAGTGCACCGGGAAGTGACGAAGCTGCATCCCCACGTCAGTCTGGATACGGTGTATCGCAATCTGACCCTGCTGACCGACGTGGGGCTGGTTCACCAGTCCAATCTGCAGAACCGCGATGTGGCACGCTTTGAGTTCCAAGGCAATGAGCACCGCCACTACGCCATCTGCCTCAACTGCCACAAGACCATCCGCCTCGACTGGTGTCCGGTCGAAACCAAGCTCATGACGCAGGCGCTCCGCAAGCAGTTTGCCATTGTCAAGCATGCGTTCGAGGTCTATGGCTACTGTGCCGAGTGCCACTTCGCGCTTTCGGCTTCCGCCTGAGTTGCCGCTGCCGGAGTTGCCGCGCCACCGGTCCGGCCGTTCCCGGCTACTCGATGTCGCGGTCGTCGGCCAGGTCGCGGATGGCTGTGGCCTGAAGCCGTAACAGGCTGGTGACGTAACCATCTTCCCATTCCGGCCCAACCGACAGGGTGCCCCGGACAAGCACCGGCTCTCCATAGTTGTTCAGTTTCATCTTCCCGGCGCGAACCAGAATCATGTGCTGGAGCATGGGTGGCGCGCCAAAGCAGCAGCCATTGGCCGACTGGGTCAGGAGAAACTCGGTCTCTCCGGTAGGGCTGTACAGCGGCAGGGCAAAGCCGGCAATTTCGACCTGCCTGCCGTCAAGCGCCTGAAGTGCCGCTGGAGGCGGCACCGGTGTCGTGGCCCGGGGGTCAAAGTCATAGTTGAGGTTTTTGATGTAGTCGAAGCGGAGGCGGATGACATCCCCCTGAACGTCCAGCGGCCGGCTTGCACTGGATGACGGCCGGGATGCCGGCTGTGGGGCCAGCAGGCTCCCGGCGACCATCAGCAACAGCAGCCCGCCCAGCCCCAAGTAAGGTGCGTGTGCGCGCAGGTATTCGGAAAAGCGAGACATCCGTCATCCCCAGCCGTGGCAGCCTGTCCGGGACGTGCCACTGGTATCAGGCGTGGGTGAGCTTGTCCAGGGCCCGCTCCGCTGCTGCCAGTGTCACTTCAACGACCTCATCCGTGTGGGCCAGCCCCATGAAGGCCGCCTCGTATTGTGACGGCGGCAGGTAAACCCCTTCGTGCAGCATGGCGTGGAAGAAGCGCCCGAAAAGCGCCGTGTCGCTCTTGGAGGCCGAGTCCCAGTCGGTGACTTCGCCGTCGGTGAAAAAGATCGTGAACATCGAGCCCACCCGGTTGAGCGTCACCGGAAAGCCCGCCTTGCGGATAAGCTGGAGCAGCCCTTCGGAAACCTTTTTGGCCTGCCGGTCAAGCTTTTCGTACACGCCGGGTTGCTGGAGCAGGCGCAGCGTGGTGAGTCCGGCCGTCATGGCAACCGGGTTGCCAGACAGCGTGCCCGCCTGATAGACCGGGCCGGCCGGGGCAACGCAGTCCATGATGTCGGCCCGTCCGCCATAGGCTGCGGCCGGCAAGCCCCCGCCCATGACTTTTCCCAGGCAGGTCATATCCGGCAGGACACCATAAAGCTCCTGGGCGCCGCCGCGCGCCAGCCGGAAGCCGGTCATCACTTCATCGAAGATGAGAACGGCGCCGTGCTTTTGGGTCAGGTCACGCAGCCCCTGCAAGTAGCCCGGTTGGGGTGGAACGCAGCCCATGTTGCCGACAACCGGCTCGACGATGACGGCCGCAATGTCATCGGGGTACGCCGCAAATGCCGCCTCGACGGCCGCCAGGTCGTTGTACGGAACCGTGATGGTCTGCTGGGAAACTTCAGCCGGCACGCCTGGACTGTCTGGCAGCCCTAGCGTCGCTACGCCGGAGCCGGCCTTGACCAGAAAAGCGTCTCCGTGACCGTGGTAGCAGCCAATAAACTTGACGATTTTGCGGCGTCCCGTAAAGCCGCGCGCCACGCGGATGGCTGCCATCGTCGCTTCCGTCCCGCTGCTCACCATGCGGACTTTTTCGATGGAAGGCACGAGGGAAACGATGAGTTCGGCAATTTCGACTTCGAGTTCCGTCGGCGCGCCAAATGAAGTGCCGCGTTCGATAACCGAGCGGATGGCTGCCAGAACTTCCGGGTGTGCGTGTCCCAGAATCATGGGCCCCCACGAGCCGATGTAGTCCACGTAACGTTTGCCGTCCACATCGGTCATGTAGGGGCCATGGGCCGAGCGGATGAACAGCGGCGTCCCACCCACGCCCCGAAAGGCCCGAACAGGACTGTTGACACCGCCGGGAATCACGGCGCGGGCTTGTTCAAAAAGGGTTTCGGAACGGCTGGGACTCACTTTTTCAGTTTCCATCGTGATTGGCATGGTCGCTTTGCATTGAGGAACAGGAAAAAGGTCTTGGGGTTCAGCGTGGTTGTGGTGAATCCGAAAGGGAGAGCACCGAATGGCCACGGCTACCTTATGACCGTGGCGCACATCAACCTTCACCGTTGCTGACAGCTTTTAGCGCCAACCCGTGTGCGAGTCAAAGGGCGGACGAAGAGTGGCTCCGGCTCACGGAGGGGGCGCCATGGTCGCCTCAAGAGCGTGCAGCAGCTCTCTGGCGCTGGCGTCCCGCCCCTCGGCCAGTTCCAGACCGCGCCGCAGTTCGTTGCGCGCCGCTTCGGCCTCTCCAACGGTAATGTACGCACGCCCGGCGCAGTAGCGCACGTCGGGCTGCTCCTTGAGCGCCTCTGGCAGCCCGGCGTACCGTTCGAGCAGTTCGAGCAGGCGGTCCGTGCCCGGCTTGGTGGCTGTCTGGTTCACCGGGCGCAGGTTGCCGGGGTTGTCACTCCGGGTGAGTTCGTTTCCGATCAGAAACTGGGTTTCATCGGCCAGGGTGGTCAGCAGGTTCTCGAATGTGTCCGCCGAGGCGCCTTCATATTGGTCAAAAGCCGTCCGGTAGGCGGCCAGAGCCGCCGGTTTGTCTCCTTTGAAACTGAGTGCAATGGCCAGGTTTTCATACGCCAGTGGGTAGAGTCCCTGACGGAGAGCAATGGCTTTCCGAAACGCCTCGATGGCGGCATCGAGTTCCAGGGTGCCCTTGAGCTGACTGCGCAGCAGGCGGACATTGCCCAGGTTCAGGTAGGCCTCCGGGAAGTTTGGCTGCTGCCGGACGGCCGTCTGGAACTCCCGGATGGCCGCATCGTACGCCGCCCGCTTCTCGTACAGCCGCCCCAGGTTGTAGTGCGCCAGAGCGTAGCCGCCTTCCGGTTCCCGCTCGCCCGGCACGGGTTTGCCCAGGGCGGCCCGAAAGGCCTGTTCGGCGCGGTCCAGATCGCCCAGCGCCTCATACAGCAGCCCCAGGTTGTTCCGGGCTTCACGAAACTGGGGGCGCAGCGTGATGGCTGTCTGGTAGCTGGCGATGGCGGCTTCCAGATCGCCACGGTGCGACTGCGCCATGCCCAGATTGAAGTGGGCGTTGGCCAGCCGTGGGGAGATGGTGAGCGCTGCCTGGTAGGCCTGGATGGCACGGTCAATGTCGCCGGCGCGATAGCAGGCCACCCCAAGGTTGACCTGTGCGGCTGCATCCCTGGGGTTGAGGGCCAGAACGGCCAGGAACTTGTCACGTGCGTCCGCTTCCCGGCCCAGCTCCAGAAGCGCACGTCCCCAGCCGGCAAGGGCTTCAGTAGCTTTCGGGTTGGCTTGCAGGGCCTGCTGGTAGAGCGGGATGGCCTCCTGATACCTGCCTTTGGCCGCCAGGGCGGCGGCGCGCTCCGTGAGCGTCGGCTGGCGCTTCGGAGGGGTGATGACCTGCTGTTCGGTGCGGGCCAGGGCCTCACCAACCTGCTGAATGCCACGTTTCTGGGCAATTTCGGTGGGGACAACACGCAGCGCCGAAGCGCGGGCGCTGATGGTGGGGTCAATCCGCAGCGGAGTTGCCCGTGACCGTTCTGCCGTCGGGTCAATCCGCAGTGAGGATGGATTTTGGTCACTCCACCGGACGCGCCAGAACCCAGAGGTTTCGTAGCCTATGGTGACGGTAAGAAGGCACAGTGAGGCAACGGCTGGCGTGGCCCGTGGTTTGTAAGGCATACCGCATCTTTGCTCGAACATTGTCTTTCAACGCCGAGGTGCAATATAGTTGGCGGGGCGTAGAGCGACAAGTTACATCCCGGACTGGCTCAGCGTTCCTGTCCGTTTCCGCCCGCATGGCTGCGACGGGTGTGTTGTTTTCGTATGAATGTCGAAACTGCGAGTCTGCTCGAACTCGGCGCTGTGATTGACGGAAAGTACCGGATTGATGCGCTGCTTGGGCAGGGCGGAATGGGCAAGGTGTTTCGTGTCACCCACCTTCAACTGAAGAAGACCTTTGCGCTGAAGGTCATGCTGTTCGACGTCGCCCGTAACGCCGAAGAGCGTCAGCACCGGCTGGCGCGCTTCCGGCGCGAGGCAGAAGTGCTGGCCCGGATCAGCCACCCCAACATCGTCATGGTGACGGATTTCGGGACGCTGGGCGAGGAACAGTTGCCCTACATCGTCATGGAGTTCATCGAGGGCACGACCTTGCGCGAACGCTGCCGGGAACTTGGACCGGCGCCCATCGGGTTCGCCCTCGAAGTGACGCGCCAAATCTGCGCCGGCCTCCACACGGCGCACACCCAAGGCATCGTCCACCGTGACCTGAAACCGGAAAACGTCATCCTGCAGACGTTGCCTGATGGGACAACCATGGCGCGGGTGCTGGATTTCGGCATTGCCAAACTGGCCCCCGAAGGCGGGGAAAAAAACGAAACCCTCACGCGCGAAAGTCCGGGAATCGGCTCGCCCGGCACGCCGAAATACATGGCGCCGGAACAAATCCTGGGGCAGCCGATTGATCCGCGCACGGACGTTTTCGCCATCAACCTCATGCTCTACGAAATGCTGGCCGGGGCACTGCCCAGCGTGCCGGTCATCCTCGCCGAGCCGAAGCCGCTCTCCCAGCTTCGGCCGGACATTCCGGCCGAACTCGACGCCATCATCCGGCGGGGCCTGGCGAAGCTCCCGGAGGAGCGCCAACCCTCGGCACTGGAGCTGAAACGCGAACTGGAGGCGCTCGAAAAAAACCTGACCCTGGAAGCCGCACTGCGTGACCGCACCACGCCGCCGGGTGGCCTTTCGACGACACCCGGTTTTTCTCCGGTCACCAAGTCGGGCAGTCCGGTACTCCCCACACTCCAGTTGGGAACGCTGTCGCCGCCAGCCCGCACCGTGGGCGTGTGGCCCATCGCCGTTGGGTTGCTGCTGCTCGTGGCCGGGGGCGGCGGATGGTTTTTCTACCCGCAAATCAGCGCCGCGCTGAGTGGTAAGCCCTTCCCCTCACCCACGACGCTGCCCGCCGACCTGCAACCCAAAATGGTACTCGTTCCAGGTGGCGAGACATTGCTCGGCACCAACCGGGGCGACAAACTCTCCGTCCCGGAGTTCAAAACGACTGTTTTGCCCTTTCGGGTGGCGCAGACGCTTGTCAACAACGCACAGTATGCGGAGTTCGTCAAACGGACAAAGCATCGTGCGCCCACGACCTGGAACGGGCCGTCGCCGCCGGTAAGCGATCTGGACAAGCCCGTGACCGGGGTGAGCTGGAATGACGCCGATGCCTACTGCCGGTGGCTTTCCCAGGAGACCGGCACGCGCTACCGGCTCATCAAGGAGTTTGAATGGGAATACCTGGCGCGCCAGCGTGACCGCAAGGGCGTCCGGGATTTGCTCGATGCTGGTTTTCTGGAGTGGACAGCCGACAGCCTGACGGTCTATCCCGGCGGGAAGGGGTTTACGCCAAACCCGGCCCTGCGTATCTTTCGTGGCCGGGATGACCGTGAAAATCCAAACGAAGGTGTCACCTACCGCTTTCCTCAGAAACCGGACTTTACCAACAATCGGCTGGGCTTCCGGGTTGCGGCCGATCCCAGGGTTGGAGGGGAATGATGTCCACGTCGGGCACGGTGGAGTTCTACAAATCCCTCATCGGACAAACCCTCAACGACAACTACCGCGTCGAGAAGATGATCGGAAGTGGGGGGATGGGGGCTGTCTTTCTGGCCACCCACCTGACGCTGGGCAGCCCGGTGGCGATCAAGGTGCTTTCCCCGGCGCTGACCTCCGATCCTTCGCTGGTCAAACGTTTTCAGCGCGAGGCCAGGATTGGCGGCCAGCTTACACACCCCAACATCGTCCGGGTGCAGGACTTTGGCAAGACGCCCGACGGGCTGTTCTTCATGGTCATGGAGTATGTCGCCGGGGAAACCCTGGCAGCCCGGTTGTCCTGGGTCGGGAAGCTCTCGCTCGAAGAATGCCTCGCTATTCTGGAGCCGCTGTGTGACGCGCTCGAACTGGCCCACGGCAAAAACCTTCTGCACCGTGATCTCAAGCCGGCCAATGTGCTCGTGGGGGAACTCAACGGCCGCCAGGTTGTCAAACTTCTTGATTTCGGCATCGTCAAGCTGCTCCAGTCCGACGAGCAGGTTTCCCAGTTGACGGCCGTCGGACAGGTCTTTGGGACGCCCCTCTACATGGCGCCCGAACATCTCATGGGGATGACCCTGACGCCCCAGGCGGACCTCTACAGCCTGGCCGTCATGGCGTATGAACTGCTGACCGGACAGCCCCCGGCGCAGCATGACGACCTGCGGAAGATGCTGGAGCTGAAGATGAAGCCTCCCCCATCGGTCACGACCTATGTTGCGTCCCTGCCCACCGGGCTGGATGGTGTGTTTGCCAGGGCACTCCACGCCAACCCTGAACAGCGGTATGCCACGGCCGGGGACTTTTTCCGGGACATGCAATCCGTCCATAAGCAAAAGACACAGGAAATGCTTTCAGCCGCCTTTGCCAGACAATCCAGCTCACTGACAGATGAAGGATCGGAACCCCCACGCCCCTCCAAAAATTGGCTGGAAGGCTGGTGGAACAAAGTCTTTGGCAAAAAATCCTGACGCTTGACGAAAACCTGGCCCTGGCAGTCAGGGACGCTGCAGGCCGATAGGGGGAAGCATGTTCGAGAAAATACTGTTGGCAACGGATGGCTCTGAGACGGCGTTGAAAGCGGCCCGGGCCGCTGGCGAGTTGGCCAGCAAAACCAACGGTTCGCTCACACTGCTGTTTGTGATGGAGCCCTTCAACGAAATGGCCTACATCAGCCTGCCCGGTTACGAGCTGGGCATTGACCCGGAAAAGGTGGAGCATTTCCAGCGGGAATCCGCCAATGCGGTTCTGGAGCGCACGGCTGAAGTCCTCAAACCGCTTGGTGTGCCCTTCGTCACCCGCTATGAAATCGGCGCTCCTTCCGCGACCATCGTTTCTGTGGCGGAAAACGAAGGGTTCGAGGTCATTGTCATCGGGAGTCGCGGGCGTGGGCCAATTGCTTCGTTTTTGCTCGGCAGCGTGTGTGATCGCGTCATGCACCGGGCGCACTGCCCGGTGTTGGTCATCAAATAGACGGCCGTAACCCGGTTGGTTTCACCGTGCCGGACGTGCGTCGGCAGGGTGTGCGTGGCTGGAAGTCAGCTCATGGTGATTGAGTCTCCGCCGCAATCGAAGTCGTCACCGGTACGGCCGCACGCGCGGACTTACCACCGGGCCTATCTGAACAACCTGCTGGCCAATCATTTCCACACGCCACTCGTGGTCATCGAAGCGCCCGCCGGGTACGGCAAAACGACCCTGTTGAGCGCCGTGGCACACCGCTCCGGGGCACAGGTCGGCTGGCTGGCGCTGGATACTGCCGATGCTGCTCTGAATACCTTCACGGCCAACGTCTGCGCCGCGCTCTACCGCCTGCCGATTGTTCCCGATTATTACGTTCTCGATGCCCAGGACATTCGCGCGGCTGTCCAGCTCGTGGTGAGCAGCATGCGCGAGCTGGGCATCGAAACCCTGGTACTGGACAACTTCGAGCACGTTGCCGATGCCCCGGCCATCAACCAGTTGATTGAGCAGGTGGCGGCTGAGTTGCCGCCGCCCATGCAGCTCATTCTTGCGACACAGCGTGTGCCGCTCTTCAAGCGCGCCGGGCGCAGCCGGGTGACACGCCTCGATGTCACCGAGTCGGATTTGCGTTTTGACCCGGAAGATGTCGTTGGTTATTTCGCCCAAGTGGCACGCTACGAGGTCAGCGCGGATGAAGGCGGGCTGATTGTCGAGCGGACGCAGGGACAGGCCGCCGCCGTCAACCTCGTCCTGCAGGTGGCTTACGGGCTGCCCTCGTATCTGCGCATCAACTTCGAGGCGCTGCTGCCTGCTGCCGGTACGACGGCGGCGGTGTCGCTGTTGCGGGAATGTCTGCGGCGCACACCGGTGCCGTTTGACGAAGCCATCCGGTTACTCAAAAGCGGTGAGCAGACTCCGGTGAGCCAGTCCCTCTATCAGGCTCTGGCAGCAGCCAACTGTCTGGTGCACACCCTCGACGATGAAGCACGCACGCTGGTCATCCATCCACTGCTGCGGGAGCTTTCCACCCGCCTGTAAACGCTGACCGGGGAACCGGCAAGCCGGTTGGCAGTCTGTCCCCCCTAGCCTGCACGAGCACCTTGAACCGGTCGCCAAAGCCGCCCGGCACGAGAAAGTGCTTGAGTGCCAGACGTTCCTGGAGGGCTTCGCGTCCGTGCTCCGGGCGGGTTGCCGCAGCGAGCAGGTCAAGCAGCCCAAGCTGGATGAGATAGTCGGCCTGCCGCGTCAACTGAACGCAGCGCAAACCCCGGCGGACGCCATGGCTGACCAGCGCCGAAAAGTTGACGTCGGCCGTGAGGTCCTGCTGGCCGGGGTTGGACAGCAGGTCTTCCGAGACGCGATGGCATGTGAAACTGCGAATGGTGCCCGTCGGCCGCCCTGACAGGTGTGACCCGGTATCGCCGTAGTCAATGGTGATGAGATAGCCCCGCGCCAGGGCCGCAGCGGCCTTGGTGAGCCAGTCCAGCGCGTCCAGCGCGACTTCGCACTGCTCACCTTCAGCAGGCTGGATTTCGCCCAAGGCAAGGTATGCTGCGAAGTCCTGGGGAAGCGTGGGCGTCTCCCAGATGAGACGGAGCTGACCCTGGCTGACCGACACCAGCCCTTCAAGATATTGCCCCCGGCGGCAGGTGAGCAGGTGAACCGGCAGGGCATCCACGAGTTCGTTCGAGAAGATCAGTCCGGTGATGGGGGTGCATGACAGCTCATCCAGCGTCTGCCACTTGACCTGTTCCAGGAAGGCCGCCAGCCGCGCCGCCTGGGCGGCCCGCATGGCGGGGCTGTGCTCGTCAATGACATAGCGCAGGTGACGCAGGATGTCGGGCGCATCCGTCGCCAGCGCGGTCAGGATGTCAGCCGCCAGGTCACCCGTGCCGGCGCCACATTCGACGACCGTGAAATCCGCCGGCTGCCCCAGGGCCTGCCAGATGGACTGTATCTGGCGCGCCAGCAGTTTTCCAAAATGGCCCGCGATACTGCTGGCGGTGTAGAAGTCGCCAGCGCGTCCGATGCGCTGACTGGCGGTGGTGTAATAACCGTGCGCCGGATCGTAGAGCGCCAGGGCCATGAAGTCACGAAAGGTCAACGGGCCGTGGCGGGCGATGCGGTCACGGATGACAGCTTCCAGGGAGTTCATCGCGGTGTCCGGTTACGGTGTATTCACGGTGTATTCACCACCCGCAGCAGGTGATAGGTACGCGCGCCTTTGCGCAGAACGCCATACTGCCCGCCAATCAGCCGTTCGCGGGTAATACGGCTGTGGACGGACTCGACTCGCTGGTTGTTGAAGTACAGTCCGCCCCCTTCGATGAGGCGGCGCGCTTCACTTTTCGAGCCCACCAGCCGGGCCGCTATGGCCAGATCGGACGGCACTGCGCCGTCGTCGGCAAACAGTGCCGCCGGGACCTCGGTTGAAGGCGCATCGTGAAAGACGGCAAGCAGGGTGTCCGCATCAATGTCCGTGATGGGGGCCCCGCCGAACAGGATGTTCGTGGCCGCCAGCGCCGTCCGCAGGCCCGTGGGCCCGTGGACGAATTCCGTGACGGCCGCCGCCAGCGAACGTTGGGCTCCCCGTTTTTCCGGCTCTGTCGCCACGGACGCTTCCAGGTCGGCTATCTCCCCGGCCGACAGAAACGTGAAGGCTTTCAGGTAGTTGATGACACTGGCATCTTCGGTGTTGAACCAGAACTGATAAAACTCATACGGAGAGGTGCGGTCATCGGTCAGCCACACGGCGCCCTGTTCGGTTTTGCCGAACTTCGTGCCGTCGGCTTTGGTGATCAGGGGGATGGTCAGCCCGTGGACGCTGCTTCCGCGCAGGCGACGGATGAGTTCAATGCCGGCCGTGATGTTGCCCCACTGGTCGCTGCCGCCGATTTGCAGGGTGCAGTCGTAGCGGTCGTACAGTTCGAGATAGTCGCGTGCCTGAAGCAGCATGTAGCTGAATTCGGTGTAGGAAATTCCGGTCTCCAGCCGGCGCCGGACGGATTCCTTGCCCAGCATCATGTTGATGGAGAAGTGCTTGCCGGTTTCGCGGAGAAACGTCAGCAGCGGCAGGTGGCCGAGCCATTCCAGGTTGTTGACGAGGCAGGCGGCATTGGCGCCGGAGAAGTCAAGGAACCGGGACAGAAGGCGCTCAATGGCCTGCACGTTGGCCGCAAGGGTGTCTGTATCCAGAAGCGGGCGTTCGGCAGCCTTGCCGCTGGGGTCGCCGATGAGACCTGTTCCGCCGCCGGCCAGTGCCACGGGGCGGTGTCCGGCGCGCTGAAAGCGCACCAGGGTCAGAAGTGGCAGGAGATTGCCGACGTGCAGGCTGGGCGCCGTCGGGTCAAATCCGGCATAGACGGTGAGCGGTTGCCGCTCCGCCATGTGCTGGGGAAGATCAGGTGTGTAGTCCTGAACCAGTTGCCGCCAGGTCAGTTCATCAAAAAGGGTCGTCATAAGGGTACAGCCGGGGTCACGTGTGAGGAGCGTGCGTATCCGCAGGGGGCAATCGGGTCAAAGGGCGATTTGTCTCCCGGATTCACTGCCATCTTTCGGCTTGTTTTGCCGATTTGAGCGTATGTATATTTACGTCCCACGGACAGATTCAGAGCCACCTGCCCTTGGGGAGAGGGCATAGCGTGCTGAAGTGGTGTATCATATCACCGATCTATCCGTCAGGTTTCTCCATTTGACACCGCCTGGCTGAGATATTCTGATCTTGTGAGACGAGCATGACATCCAACAATACGGGCGAAATAGCCTGCTCTGTGTGTGGCGCATCGAATGCTGCGGATTGGCTGTATTGCCAGCAGTGCGGCTCTCCGTTGAAATCCGAGCCGGCTTCCGTCGCACGCTCGGCTCCTCCCGGCGGCGGCGGGCAGGGTGGGCGTCCGGTTGACATTCCACCGACGGTCGTGGTTCCGCCGGTCGTCCCGCCAACAGTCGTCGCCCAGCCGGCGGTTCCGCCAACCGTGGTGGCACAGCCGGTCCCGCCGCCGGTCCCGCCAACGGTCATCGCCCAGCCGGTGGTTCCGCCGACCGTGGTGGCGCAGCCTGCCCCGCCGGTTCCACCGACAGTCGTGGCGCAGCCTGCCATGCCGCCGGTGCCACCCACGGTGATGTCACGCTCCCCGGCAGCCGATGGCGCGGCTGAGACGGTCATCTGTGACCAGTGCGGCAAAGTCAATCCGGCAACCAGCAGCTTCTGTGCCGGCTGTGGAGCGCCTCTGCCCTCTCCACTGATGAAGACCATCGTTCGCACGTCGGAACGCCCACCGACGCGGGTCGCCCGCCTGTGCCTCATTCAGGAAGGGGGCGGAGATGGGGAAGTCTATGAAATCAAGGGGGATGAACTGACGATTGGCCGCAACTCGGGCGACATCCGGTTTCCGCATGACGGTTACATGTCCGGGCGGCACGCCCGTATCATTCGGCGGGGTGATGAATTCATTCTCCAGGATGACAACTCGCGCAACGGCACGTTCAAGAAAATAGACGGCCCGGTGACGCTCAAATCAGGCGACATTGTGCTGATTGGCAAACAGTTGTTTCGCTTTGAGGCATAGCGGGGGCAGCAGCCCGGAGACAGCGCACCACGGGGTGCGACATCGGAGGGCTGAAAAACCTCCAGAACTTTTCAGCCTTGTGAGGGATGGGTGACGGCTTCTGTATCCAGTCGGACAGAAACGTGGGTCTCGATTTCAGTGCGCACGGATATTGGCATGCGGCGGACTGGAAACGAAGACAATCTTCAGGTGGTTGATTTGACCACCCAGCGGCTTGGTTTGGCGGGCCGTGATTCGTCCCTGTCACCTGAAGTGGCGCAGCACCGGCTGGGCAAACTGGGCACCCTGCTGATTGTGAGTGATGGCATGGGGGGCGCTGCGGCAGGGGAAGTCGCCAGCGAAATGGCCGTTGCCATTGTCGCCCGTGAAATGTTGCAGCAGATGGCGGCTGGTGTCCCCTCACGCGAGGCCATGCGAAAAGCGGCTGATAGCGCCAACGCCGCCATCTGGGAGCGGTCACAGAATGAAAGTGCCATCCGTGGGCTGGGGGCGACGCTGACGGCCGTCCACCTGTGCGGGCAGGAGGCCACCGTCTCACAGGTCGGGGATTCGCGGGCGTATCTCATCCGTGGAGGCACAATCCGGCAGCTTACCGAAGACCAATCCTGGGCCAATGCCGCCAGAAAGGCTGGCATGCAGGTGGTCAATGTCCCGAACAATGTCATTTTGCAGGCGCTTGGCACTCAGCGGGTTGTCAATACCGACATCACGACGGAGGTCATTCAGCCGAATGACCTCTTTTTGCTGTGCAGTGATGGTCTTTCCAACAAGGTCGAAGATCACGAGCTGTTGAGTTATGTCACTATCTCCAGTTCGCTCGAAGCCGCGGCTGAAGGGCTGGTCAAGCTGGCCAATGACCGGGGCGGTGAAGATAACATCACGGTGGTGATTGCACGGCTGTTTACCGTAGATGATCCCGACACCATCTCGGAGTCCCGCGCCACACAACTCCTGGCGTCCACACCATCAGGAGAGAACGTGATGCCGGTGGGGGCTGGCCGGGTGACTTCCGACCTGCTTGGCGGGCAGCCGACGCTTTCCAATTTTACCGTTACGACCCAGAACAGCCGCCCCACGCCGGCGAATGCGACCACCAACCTCGCGGCCAGCACCTCGGCCGACCAGTTGCCGGCTTTGCCGCCCTCGGCGGTGGAGACGCCCGACCCGCCGGCGACGCCATCACGCGAGAGCCTCTCAAAAGGGGGCAAGCTCTTTGTTCTTTTGGCGCTGGCCGCCGTGGGCCTGATCGTCTTGTCCGGCCTTGCGGCCATGATTTGGGTCTTGCAGTCGCGGGCCGAGCGGGAGCGTACCGGTGGGATGGAGCCACGTCCGAATCCGGCGCTGGCCCCGATTGGCTTGCCCTCATCCACGCCGGAGACGCCCCCGCCGGCCCCACCGCCAGCCGAATCGGACGGCGGCAGTGGCATTGGACGGGCCGATGGTGTGCTGCTGGATGAGGTCGAGAAAAAACTGGAGCAGATCGAACGGCAGGCCGCGAATGTCGAACGCCGGCTTGGCCAAATCCCGGGCCATGACGCTGAACGTCAAAACTGTAAGAAGAAGTGCGAACAACTGGCCGCGCTCAAAGAAGCCCTGAAGCGGCACCGCCGGCAGCAGCCCAGGCCGGATGATCCTTCTGTGAGTGATATTGGAAAGGAAGTGCAGGCCATCTCGCAGTGGCTCGACACGTTGCCGGCACCGCTCCGCGAGATGAAAGCACCCGGTAACAAGCCGTCGTCTCCGGGCGCCCGTCCGGTTGACGAGCTCCAGCGCACCGTTGAACAAACCATTGAGGGCTTGACAAACAACGCCCCGTAGTCCATCCGGCATCCCTGAAGCCCCAGACGTGGGCAGTGCCGGTGGAAGCCATGGCTTGAGCCGGTGGTATCTGGGATGGCATGGAAACGCAGTCCCGATAACCGGACGGCTTTGGAAGCGGTGCGGAAACCGGGAAGGGATTTCGAGATTTTCTCTGAGGTTGATGGTTATGCGAAACCGTGGGTTATTGGTGGCGGTTGGTTTGGCCTGGCTCCTGAGCAGCAGCACGCTGTGGTGGTCCGCCGTGGCACAGACGCTCTCCGTGCCAGCGCATGCGCTGGGAACGGACGACAAGGCCGCCTTCGCCATTCACTTTTCCGGCGAAATGCACGCCAATCTGGATACCTGTGGCTGCCCGGCCAATCCCAGCGGCGGACTCCACCGCCGCGTGACCATGGCGCAGGCGTTCCGCACAAACTTTGCCGAGACCCCGCTGCTGGAACTCTCTGTCGGGGCCATCTTCAACGACCAGGGGGTGTTGCTCAACCCCCCCTTCAAGGATGTCCTCGTGCAGAACGACTATGCCCTGCGCGGGTACAGCGCCTATCCCTTCGACGCGGTCAACCTGACCTATCAGGACCTGCGGGTGCTGCACAAGTATTTCACCACCCAGGCTGCCAAGCAGGCGGCCGCAGATTTTCCCGTGCTGAAAGCCTACGTTTCGGCCAATGCCACACCGGCCGTGAACGAGAAGACGCACATCGCCCTGCCACGCTTTGTCATCAAGGAAGTGAAATCACCGCACATTCCAAAGAACCACAAGCTGCGGATTGGCATCACCGGGGTGTGTGAGCAGGCGCCCAGCGAAGGCACCGGCTATGTCTGGCGTGACCCCGCCACGGCGCTCAAGGAAGTGCTCCCGGAGCTGAAAAAGCAGGCGGATGTGGTGGTTGTGCTGGCCTACCTGCCCCTCGACCAGGCCAAGACGCTGGCGACGGAACTCGAAGGGATAGATGTCATGATTGTCGGCCACACGCAGCCTTCACTGCTCACGCTGGAGACCGTGGGAAATACGGCCGTGGTCGTCAACAACTATGAAACCAAGGCGCTCGGAGAACTGCGGGCCTATGTGACCGGCGACGGCAAGCGGACGTACAGCAGCCGCTTCATCCTGCTCGATGCGACGATACCCAGTGAGCCAAACGCCCTGAAAATCGTCAGAGACGCCAAGGCGGCCATTGAGGAAGCGCGGCGCAGCATGGTGCAGGCCACGCCCTGATGCTCCCGCCGGAGCGCAAACATGTCAACCGGCGTTTCCCGGTCAATCCTTCCAGGGAACGCCGGTTTTATTGTCCCGGCTCGCGCCCGCCAGTGGCTCACTGGCACGGAAGGTCATCGGCGCAATTCAACCAGAGTGGTCTGGTAAAAACTGGAGCTGATATGGACGGCGCGGTACATCCGCAGCGGCGTTTCCTGCGCCAGGCGCGAATAAAGCCGCCTGGCCTTGATCTGGGCAATGGCCGGGGAGGTGTTGCCTTTGGGAAAGAGCTTCCCGACGGCATGCATCACTTCAAAGAAGGCCGTGCTGGGCGTGAAGGTGAAGTAGAGTGCCTCGCGGGTGTGGGTGCCCAGATGCCGCAGAAGTTGCACCAGATCATCTTCCTCGTAGTAAATCAGGCTGTCCAGGCACACGATGGTGTCAAAGACCTCGGCGACGCCGTAAAAATCGGCTTCATAAAACGTGGCTTCCGGAACCCGTTCACGAGCGGCCTGGATTTCACGGGCTGAAATGTCCACACCCGTGACGCACGCGCCGGCATCTACGAGGCGACGGGCAAAAGCGCCGGTGCCACAGCCCGCATCGAGGACGGTCCGCCCCTGCCAGTGGCCGCCCCACGCCAGAATCGTGGCCATGGTTTTTTCACGGCCGGCAACAATGCTCGCCTGAATCCGGTTTTGCGCTTCACCACGCGCAAATCGCTGCCATTTTTCAAAGCCAACGGTATCGAAGTAGTGGCGAATGCGATCCTGCGCCGTCGCGTATGAAGATGGCATCGGGGTTTGCACTCCACGGCTCAAACGGTTTGAAATACACACCTCCCTTCCAGCGTCCAATCCGGGCACAGGAAAGTCAAGCCTGTGTTCAGGCGGGTAGGTCAGGTATGGAAACCATCTGGATTCTGGGCGATCAGTTGGTACGTCTCCATCCGGCTTTTGAACGGGTGGAACACTCCACGGTCAGGGTGCTGATGATTGAGTCAGCCGCCCATGCACGACGGGTGCGCTACCACAAGCAGAAGCTCGTCTTTCTCTTTTCAGCCATGCGGCACTACGCCGAAGAACTGCGCGCCATGGGCTGGACCGTGGACTACTACCGTGAACAGCCCGATTTTGAAGCCGGTCTCGTGGCCCATCTCCGCCAGCACCGTCCAAGCCGCATCTGGCTTATGGAACCCAACGAATACGGTGTTGCCGAACTCCTGAAACGTCTTGTTGCTGCGCATGGACTGTCACTTGACATCCTGCCGACGACCATGTTCATCAGCGACCGGGCATCGTTTGCCGCCCGGGCGCAGGGAAAGAAAACGCTCGTTCTGGAAAACTTCTACCGGCGCATGCGGCAGATGACGGGGTTGCTGATGGAACCGGACGGCGAACCGACGGGCGGCACGTGGAACTATGACCGGGAAAATCGCCAGGTGCCACCGCCGGACCATCGGTTCCCGCCTCTGCCCCGCTATGCCCCGGATGCCATCACCCGTGAGGTGATGGACTGGGTACGACGGGATTTCCCCGATGGTTACGGCGTCATCGAACCCTTCCACTGGGCCACGACCCGCGCCGAGGCCGAAGATGCCTACCAGGATTTCATCGAACACCGGCTTGATCTTTTTGGCCCCTATGAAGATGCCATGGTGCGCGGGCAGGCCGCGCTGTACCACACTCTGGTATCGCCTTATGTCAATGTCGGCCTGCTGGATCCGCTGATAGCGGCCCGGCAGGCCGAGCAGGCATACCGTGCCGGAAAAGCCCGGCTCAACTCCGTGGAAGGCGTCATCCGGCAGTTCATCGGCTGGCGGGAGTTCATCTATCAAATCTACTGGCTGCGCATGCCGGAAATGGCCCGGGCCAACTTCTTTGGCGACACCCGTCCACTGCCGCACTACTACTGGGATGGCGAGACACGGATGCAGTGTCTCCGGGAAACCATCACCCAACTTCAGCAGACCGGACACACGCACCACATTCAGCGCCTCATGGTGCTGGGTAACTTTGCGCTGCTGGCCGGAGTCCTGCCACAGGCAGTCAACGAGTGGTTCTGGTTGGCATACGTGGACGCCTATGAGTGGGTCACACTGCCCAACGTGCTGGGCATGTCACTGTACGCCGACGGTGGCTTTCTGGCCACCAAGCCTTACGTGGCCAGTGCTGCCTACATCAACCGCATGAGCGATTACTGCCAGGGCTGTGCCTACAACCCGAAGCAGCGGCACGGGGAAGGGGCCTGTCCGTTCAACAGCCTGTACTGGGACTTTCTCGACCGACACCGCGCAAAGCTGTTTCCAAACCAGCGCATGCGCATGATGTACGCTGCCTGGGACAACCTGAACCCACAGGAACGCGCCGCCACACTGGCCTGGGCCGCAACGCTGCTCACCCGTCTGGAAGAGCTTTAGTCCAGTTGAGATGAACAGTCCGTGTGACCTGCGCCACATCGCTACAGGTGAATACACCGTGCCTTGAGAACCGCCGGAATCTCGTGCAGCTTGGCCATGACTTCATCAGGTACGGGTGAATCCACCTGGATGAGGGAAATGGCCGTCCCGCCGATTTCCTTGCGTCCAAGGTAGAGCCGGGCAATGTTGACGCCGCCATCGCCGAGTGTGGAACAAATCCGGCCCAGAACACCGGGTTGGTCGCGGTTGGCACACAGCAGCATGTGCCCTTTCGGGATGGCTTCGATGGGAAAGCCGTTGACCCGGACGATCCGCAGATCGGACTCACGGAAAATGGCGCCGGCCACATCGCTTTCCCCCTGGTCAGTCTCCGCCCAGAGGGCGATAAGGCTGGCAAAGTCCTTGGCGACGCGATTTTTGGTTTCCGAGACGACCATGCCGCGTTCTTCGGCAATGAGCGCCGCATTGACGAAGTTGACCCGATTGCTCGTCCCTGAAAGCAGCCCGACCAGAATCGCCTGGGTGATGGGACGCACGTCCAGGTCGGCGACCTTGCCACTGTATTCAATGACCAGACGGCGTACGTGACTGCCGAAGGCCTGCCCCTGAAACATGCCAAGTTTGATGCCGAGGTCCACGTAAGGCCGCAGTTCAGCCATGATCTCGGCGCTTACCGAAGGCGCATTGACGGCGCCAAAAATGGCGCCGGTTTCAAGAAAGTCCACGATTTGTCTGGCAATCGAAACGGCCACGCTCACCTGTGCTTCCATCGTTGAAGCGCCAAGGTGCGGAGTGCAGGTGAGGTTGGGCAGTGCCAGAAGCGGATGATCGGGCGGCGGCGGTTCTTCCTCGAAGACATCGAGCGCGGCAGCCGCCACCGTGCCGTCCTGCAGGGCGGCGGCAAGGGCGGTCTCATCCACCAGTCCACCACGGGCGCAGTTGATGAGCCGGACGCCACGTTTCATCTTGCGGAAGGCGTCGGCATTGATGATATGCCGGGTTTCATCCGTCAGCGGGACGTGCAGGGTGATGAAATCGGCGCGCGCAAACAGGGTATCGAGCGCGACGAGTTCGATACCCAACTTGGCTGCGGCTTCCCGCGTCAGGTAAGGATCATAGCCAACCGTGTGCATGCCGAAGGCCGCCGCGCGCTGGGCCACGAGGCTGCCGATGCGCCCAATTCCGACGACGCCCAGGGTTTTGCCAGACAGTTCGACGCCGATGAGCTTTTTCCGTTCCCAGCGGCCATTCTTGAGGCTCATCGTGCCCTGGGCAATGTGCCGGGCCGTGGCCATCAGCAGGGCAAAGGTGTGTTCGGCGGTGGTGACACTGTTACCGCCGGGAGTGTTCATCACCACAATGCCGCGCTTGGTCGCGGCCTCGACATCAATGTTGTCCACGCCAGTGCCGGCCCGCCCGATGACCTTGAGGTTGTCCGCCGCCGCGATGACTTTGGCCGTCGGACGGGTGTCGCTGCGCACAATGAGCGCGTGGTAGGGGGCAATCAGTTCAGCCAGTTCGTCTTCTTTGAGTTCCGGCTGGACATCGAGAGTAATGCTGGGTGTCTGGCGCAAAATGCTGAGACCGTCTTCGGCCAGGTTGCCACAGACGAGAACGCGGTGGATGGTCATAGCAGGCTTGAATCGAAGGAAGTGAAGTCCGGGGGCGTACTGTGTGGGGGCTTAGCTGCGTGATTTGAGCGCCGCGCGCGTCTCACGCTCAAGGTCGCGGCGACGTTCGGTTTCGCGCTTGTCATAGGTTTTCTTGCCTTTGGCAATGGCAACTTCGACTTTGGCGCGTCCGCGCTTGAAATACAGCCTGGTTGGGACGACCGTCAATCCACGTTCCTGAGTGGCTGCCGCCAGTTTGGCAATTTCGCGTTTGTGGAGCAGCAGCCGCCGGGTGCGCCGGGGATCGTGGTTGTACCGGTTGCCGTGTGAATATGGACTGATGTGCGCTTCCATCAGCCAGGCTTCACCGTCCCGGATGACGACATAGGCCTCTTTGAGATTGACCCGGCCTTCGCGCAGGGCCTTGACCTCCGTGCCGACGAGTTCGAGTCCCGCTTCATACGTCTCGCGGATGAAATAGTCAAAGTAGGCTTCCCGATTGGAAGCGACGAGTTTGATGCCGTCAGTGGCAGACGCGGTCATGAGTCCGGGTATCCTTGGCTCCCTTTCAACATCTGGTCATCCAGCATACCACCAGTGATGAGGCCCTGTGCCAGATAGTAGGTCAGCATGACCCAGAGATGGGCCAGCGGCAGGGGCGTCAGGAAACGGTTCCAGGCCAGGAGACTGTCCGAGACCATAAAGGCCAACGCTCCCGGAAACACAAGCCAGCTTCCCCGGCGCAGCGCCGCCGTGACACCCATACTGGTCAAAACAACAGCGTAGAGCAGAATGGGAGGCTGCCAGTTGGTGGCCTGTCCCAGAACCGCGCCCAGCGTCACCCCGTAGGCTGCCACGCCGCCTGCCCGGAACAACCGGGCGCGCTGAAGCTGCGCCTCCGGCACAAAAGCCGCTATGTAGCACAGGTGCGCGATGAGAAACGCTGTCAGCCCGACCAGAAAGAACCGGTCATCCAGGGCCAGCGCCATATCGCCGAGCGCCGACCAGAGCAGCCCGTAGCCAGCGCGCCGCCCGCCGGTGGACCGGGCGGTATGCAGCAGCCACCCGGCCGCGACCAGCACCGGCAGGGCCTTCAGAAGAAAGCTGCCCGGATACGGCAGCCAGGGGAGTGTTCCCAGATAGGCCAGTGCCGACAGGCTGAAAACCGCCGGGAAGCCACGTTGACCAGGATGCCGGGTGGGGATGACCGGATACCTCTGCTTATCCGGCCTTGTGCCCATTGTTGGACGAATTACCGGCTGGTGACGCATTGGAAGCCGGTGGCACGCGGTCGTCCGCCGCCTGCTGCTCATCCAAGGTTACCTTGAGCTGCTCAAAGACCTCGGATGCCGATGGAGGCGGTTTGGGGCCGCTCGCCTTGCCATCCCCATTGACACCTGCTGCCTGACTGTAGCGGTAGTAGGAACTGTAGCCGTAATAGTCATAGCCGTAGTAGCTGGATTGTTCCTGGGTCATCCCGTTGAGAACCACGCCCAGGACGCGGGTGTTCGTTTCATCCAGCTTCCGGCAGGTGCGTTTCACAATCTCCCGTTTCGAGCGTTGGCAGTTGACCACCAGAATGACGCTGTCGGCCATCGCCGCGAGAATTGTGGCGTCGGCAAAGGAGAGCATGGGCGGCGTGTCCAGAATGACGTAGTCGAACTTTTCGACGGCATACGCCAGCAGCGACCGCATGCGTTGGGAGCCAAGCAGTTCGGCCGGGTTGGGCGGCATCTGCCCGCAGGTAATGAGCGTCAGGTAGGGAATCGGGGAAGGCGTGAAAATTTCGCCAATTTTGCACTGCCCGGAGAGATACCGGGACAGCCCCGGCTGGAAAGTGCGTTCCTGTCCGTAGCTGTCAAACAGCTTCTGGAGTTGCGGACGCCGCAGATCGCAGTCAATGAGCAGGACCGAGGCCCCGGTTTGGGCCAGCGAGATGGCGGTGTTGAACGAAGTTGTCGTTTTGCCTTCACCTGGCTGGCTGCTGGTGATGAGAATGATGCGGTTGCGGACATCCTCGGATGAAGAAAGCAGGATGGAAGTCCGAAGCTGGCGGTAGGCTTCCCCAATCGGCGAAGCCGAGAGGGCAAAGGCGCTGAGACCGATGTTGAAATCGGCCGGCAGCGGGCGTCCATCGGCCAGTTTGGCCAGCGCCCTGGTTTCGCCGCCATAGCTGTAATACCCGCTGCTTTTGCTGAGTTCTTTGGGCGAAACCTGGGGAATCAGCCCCAGCGTCGGGAGGTTCAGCAGCCGATCCACGTCCTCGACCGACTTGATACGGGTGTTGAGATATTCCCGCGCAAAAGCAAGACCGACACCGCCAAAAAGGGAGAGGAAAAAGGCAACGCTGAGGGTGTAGCTCACCCGTGGGCTGATGGGCGCGCCAGGAGTGCCGGCGCGGTCCACGACTGTGATGTTGTTGAGGTCCATGCGCAGGTTGATTTCGGTATCCTTGGTGGTTGCCTGCAACGCCTGGAGCATCTTCTTTTTGTTGTCAATGTTGTCCTGCATCATGCGCTGCATGACGCCGTCGCCGTTCTGGGTGACGACCTCGTTGCGCTGTTTTTCAACCCGCGCACGCAGTTCTTCTTCGCGTCGCTTGGCGTTTTCGTAGGCCGTTTTGATGCGAACCAGCGTGTTCGCTTTCGCTTCCTTGAGTTCGTTTTCGGCCTGGGCCAGCACCTGATCAATCTGCACCACATCGGGGTGTAGTTCCGTGTAGGTTCCGAGCAGCTCGAGACGGCGCTGTTTCAATTCGGAGATTTTGCCGCGCAGCTTCTGCAACTCCGGGTCCGATTGCATTTCGTCGAGGGAGTCAACAGGTTGGCTCAGGCTGGCCTGGTAACGTTCTTCGGCGCGCAGGCGCTCTTTTTCAGCTTCAAGCAGGGCCTGGTTGAGTCCGGTCAGCCGGGCTACTTCCGGGTTGTCTTCCGGTTTGAGGGAGACAATTTTCCGTGTGCGCAGGTACTCGGTCAGTTTTCGCTCCTCTTCGAGAATTTCCTGCTGAAGGCGCGCGGCCGTCGAGGACAGAAACTCCTTCTGGCTGCTGCCCTGCTGGAGGCGGTCGGAAACATTGCGGCGGGCGAAGACCTCGGCCACGGTGTTGACCACCGCCTTGGTTGTTTCCGGGTCGTGGTGCTGAAAGGTAATGCGGACGAGGCGTGTGCGGGGAATGCCGTAAGCCTGCAGTCCACTGGCCAGCCGCCCAATCTGCGGCGCATAACGCTGAAGCTCGTCTTCAGCGTTGCCAGCTTCAGCCTTACCGGCATCGGGTGTCGGGCTGGCCTCCGGCAGTTCCCCGGATTTCGTTTCACTCGGCGGTGGTGTGCGCGCCCCACGGGGAGAGCAGATGATGTCCATCAGCGCCGCGCTGAGCGTGGTGGGTCCCGTGGCCAGAAACTTTGGGTCGCGGTCGAGTTTGAGAATCTTGACGACTTCAACAAGCAGTGACGGACTCGAAATCTTCCGAATCTGCGTGTTGAGGTAATCCGGGTCCACCGAGTAGGGCATAAAGGCAATGCGCCCGGTTGAGGAAAACTCTTTTTCCGGGGCAATCTCGATGTGGCTGGACGCCTCGTAAATGGGCTGCATGCGCGAAAGCGCCAGCCCGGTGACGGTCATCGTCAGCACGACACAGAGAATGACCGTAAACTTGTACCGCAGAATCGTCAGGAACGCCTGCCGGATTGGCTGTCCGGCATCTTCCTGCGGCAGGGTGTACTGATAGCTCCCACGCCGGCGCATGCGGTCCTGAACGGTTGGCGTGGCGAGGTCCAGCTCGGTTGCCGTCGGCGCAAGCATGACGTTGTTGTTCGGGTGGTCTTGTGGCATGGCGGTCTATCGGGAGTGACGTTGCGTGTGCGGACCAACGTCTGAAAACACAAGTGGAATGCTTGTGGCGAACCGGTCGCAAATCCAATCTTCAAACCAAAGTCAATACGAGCCAACGTTGATATGGGCTGGCCAGTGATGTCCGCAGACACACCGCAAATCGTTGCCGCTGGCCAACCTGCCCCCACTATATCGCGTTTACTCTTGGCTGAACAGCAGGATACCAACGCTCTGGCAAGCCACTGAGGAAGAACATTGTTTGACCGATGGAATTTGGTCTAGTCTGCCCGTGTTTCGTATTCCTGCCAACACTGAGAGGTGAGTATGCCTGAAACAGGTTCTCCGGCGCCGACCTTCACCGCACCGGATATGCACGGCAACCCCGTGAGTCTCGAACAGTTCCGTGGTCAAAAGGTCGTCTTGTACTTCTATCCGAAGGACGACACGCCAGGCTGCACCAAGGAAGCCTGTAGCTTCCGCGACGCCTATGCCGACTACCGGGAGAAGGGGATCGTCGTGCTGGGCGTATCGCTCGATGATGAAGCCTCCCACCGGGCCTTTGCCGAAAAGTACCAGCTTCCGTTTACCCTGCTGGCCGACACCAACCATGCGGTGGCGGAGGCCTACGGGGTGTATGGCGAGCAGGAGTGGCAGGGCAAAAAGTTCATGGGCCTTGCCCGCAAGACCTTTCTCATTGATGAGCAGGGCATTCTGATCAAGGTATTCGACAAGGTTGACGTCGAAAATCACAGCCGGGAAGTGCTGGCTGCCTTTGGACTGGCTTGATGCCCATGTCCTTCCGCTGGGGCTGAGAGGGGAGTATGCGACTTTGTCTGTCTGTTCTGAATGGTTCCCTGAACGGCCAGGTCTATCGGCTGCATGATGGCGCGCTGCTTCTGGGGCGGGGGACGGATGCCGGAATCCGGTTCAATCCGGCCGTGGACAGCATGGTGTCGTCCCGCCACTGCCTGATTCAGGCCGAGCCGGACGGATTCTACGTGGTGGACAACCAGAGTACGAACGGAACATACGTCAACGGCCAGCGGATTCAGCGCGCCCGCCTCAATCAGGGAGACATCATCGAGCTGGGCAACCCCGGCGTTCGTTTGCAGGTTGTCCTCGAAGCACCAGCGGCCAGCCCGGCTGCCTTTGCGCCGGGGCAGCCTGCGGCTGGCTATCCGGCTGCGGCTGGCGGGGGCACGGCGCGCCTGCGGGAGACGATTGGTGGTCTGGGAATGTATAACCCGGAGCGCAAGTCCCTGGCTCCCGAATCCGAGGCTTCGCCGATGGGGGCCTACATCGGCGCGGCGGTGGGCATCCTCGTCTGCCTGGTGCTGACCCTCATCGTGGCCCTCATCATGCTGTCCGAGTTGGGGATTGTCGTCGCCGTCATCGCCACGGTGGTGGCGTTTGTCCCGGCATTTTTCTACATGCTGCCCTTTCTGTGGCTGGACCGCTATGACCCGGAACCGGTTTGGGCGCTGGCGGCGTCCTTTGCCTGGGGGGGCTTGGTGGCCGTCGTGGTGTCTTACATCCTGAACTCACTCTTTGGAGCCATCGCTTTCAGTGTAGGGGGGGAAATTGCCGGGAACATCGTGGGGGGTGTGATTTCGGCGCCCATTGTGGAAGAGGGGGCGAAGGGACTGGGGCTGCTGCTCCTGTTGCTGTTTCTCCGCCGGGAGTTTGACGACATCGTGGATGGGGTGGTCTATGGCAGCTTCATTGCCCTTGGCTTTGCCACGGTGGAGAACATCCTCTACTACGGGCGGAGCCTGCTCGGTGGTGGGCTGGAGGGACTGCTGATCGTCTTTATCATGCGGGGCATCATGTCTCCCTTTGCCCACGTGACCTTCACGGCAATGACCGGCATCGGGTGTGGTCTGGCGCGGGAGTCCCATAATCTTGCCGTGCGCATTCTGGCGCCGCTCGGTGGCTACATCCTGGCGGTCATCCTGCACATGGTCTGGAATGGCATGGCTACCTTTTTAGGCGCTGGCTTTCTCATTGGCTACGCCTTGTTTGAAGTGCCCTTCTTCCTGGCCTTTATCGCCTTTCTCGTTTATGTTGCGCGGCGCGAGGGAAAGATTCTCCGCGAGATGCTGTCCGTCGAGGTTGCCCGCGGTCTCATCACGCCGGAACAGTTGGCTATTGCCACCTCCACCATCCGCCGTACTCTGTGGCCGCTTCAGGGGAAGTTTGCGGCGCGCCGCGCTTTCCTCCGCAATGTCTCGAAGCTGGGACTTTCCTACTGGCACGTCCAGCGCGCCGTCGCGGCCCAGAGTGAAACCCGCAGCCTGCCGCAGATTCCACGGCTGCAAGCTGAAATCCTCCGTTTACGGGAGCAGGTCTGAAGCGTCCGGGATGGTGGGCGCGTGCGGCTTCTGCTCCGAAAGATTGTGCCATGAACGCACAGGAGTCTGTCCCTCAGCGCCTCGATCCCGGCATCCGCGCCAACCTCCGCTATGACTTCCCGGCCGGAGTGGTGGTCTTTCTCGTGGCCCTGCCCCTCTGTCTGGGGATTGCCCTGGCGTCCAATGCGCCTCTGTTTTCCGGCATCATTGCCGGCATCGTCGGGGGGATCATCATCGCTCCGCTTTCGGGCTCAGCCCTGTCGGTGAGCGGCCCGGCGGCCGGGCTGGCCGTGATTGTGGCGCAGGGGATTGCCACTGCTGGCGACTTTCGCGCGTTTCTGGCGGCGGTCGTGCTGGCCGGACTGTTTCAGATTGTCTTTGCTCTGATACGCGGCGGTGGGTTGGCGGATTACATTCCGAACTACGTCATCAAAGGCATGCTGGCCGGCATTGGGATCGTCATCATCCTCAAGCAAATTCCCCATGCTCTGGGACGCGACCAGGACTTTACCTTCACCGATACCCTCAGCTTTCTCAAGTTTGAGGAAAGCTCGACCATCGGCGCCATTATTGCCGGCGCATTCAGCGCCCAGCCGACGGCCGTCGGGATTACCCTGCTGTCTCTGGTGGTTCTCCTGGTCTGGGAGCATCCCCGGCTCAAGCAGATTCCATGGCTGATTTTGCTTCCCGGCCCGCTGGTGGTGGTCGTGTTGGGTCTGCTCATCAATGAGACACTGCGCTGGAGTGGAAGCCAGCTTTATCTCCGCGCTGAGGAAGCGCACCTGGTGGCCCTGCCGGTGGCAACTGACCTCCAGAGCTTCATCGCCCAGTTCACCTTCCCGGATGTACAGGCACTGCAACGTGCCGAGATCATCAAGTTGGCCCTGACCTTGGCCGTTGTTGCCAGTCTCGAAACGCTGTTGTGCGTTGAGGCAAGCGACAAAATGGACCCCTTCAAGCGGATTTCCCAGCCCAACCGGGAACTGTTTGCGCAGGGCGTGGGCAACATGGTGAGCGGGCTGATTGGCGGTCTGCCGCTCACGTCGGTCATTGTCCGTACCACGGCCAACATTTACGCCGGCGGACGGACGCGCATGGCAGCTTTTATTCATGGCATCCTGCTGTTGTTTGCCGTGTTTCTGATTCCAGGGCTGCTCAACCGGATTCCCATTGCTTCGCTGGCGGCCATTCTCCTGCTCGTGGGCTACAAGCTGGCCAAACCGGAACTGTTCAAAGCGATGTATGCCCAGGGCTATGCGCAATTTGCTCCTTTTGTCGTTACGGTGGTGGCCATCGTGGCGACAGACCTTCTGGTGGGTATTGGTATCGGTCTTGTCTTTGGACTGTTCTTCGTCATCCGCGCCAACTACCGCTCGGCCGTCACGCTGGTCAGTCACGAAGACGCCTACCTGCTGCGCTTCAACAAGGACGCCACGTTCATCAACAAGATTGAACTCAAGCGCAAGCTCCAGAGCATTCCCGATGGCGCAACCCTGTTCATTGACGGCACACGTGCGCTCTACGTGGATCAGGACATCCTCGACGTGGTGAATGAATTTCGAGCTGCCGCCAGGTATCGGAATATCACCGTGAGCACAAGTAACTTCGACGAAAAAGCGCCGCGTTTGCCGCAACCACAACCGGCCCACTGACCAGACACCTCAAAGCGAGCCCCCCATGACCGAGCGTTTGCCAGAGTCGTCCGTCAACGGCATGAACGAGTACCGCAAGCTGTTGCTTGCCAACAAAGCCTGGGCGCAGGAGAAGCTCGATTTGCGTCCCGATTACTTCATCCGCATGAAGGATGTCCAGTCGCCGGCCTACCTGTGGATCGGGTGTTCTGACAGTCGTGTGCCGGCCGAGGACATTACGGGCACGGAGCCGGGCGAACTGTTTGTCCATCGCAACGTGGCGAATCTCGTCATTCACACCGACATCAACCTGATGAGCGTCGTTGAGTACGCCATTGATGTGCTCGGCGTGCGCCACGTCATCATCTGTGGGCGTTACAACTGCGGCGGGGTGAAAGCCGCCATGTCGCGCCAAAGCTTTGGTCTCATCAACAAATGGCTGCGCCATATCAAGGATGTGTACCGTAACTATGCCCGCGAGCTGGAGTCATTCACTGACCCGGAGGCGCGCTTCCGCCGGCTCGTCGAACTCAACACGATTGAACAGGTGCGGAATCTGGCCGAGACTTCGATTGTCCAGAAATCTTGGCTCAAGCGGAGGAGTCCCTGGCTTCACGGCTGGGTGTATGACATTTACACCGGCTTGCTTCAGGAACTGACCTTGATCCGGCCGGGCGATTTGCCCGACGATATTTACCGTTACGAATTTCCGCCGGAGTCGCTGTAGGTCTCTGTCATGTCATCCGTCATGCTGGTGACCGGTAGCGCCAGTGGCATCGGGCGCTACGTTGCCGAGGCGTACTACCGCGCCGGTCACCGGGTTGTTTTTGCCGACCGGGCTGTGGCGCGGGTCAATGACATCTGTGCCGCCCTCGCTGCGGAAGCCGGCGGGGAAGCTGTCCCGTGGGCGCTGGATGTCCGGGATGAGCAGGCCTGGGAAGCCGCCATTGCCGACACCGTCAGCCGCTGGGGACAGCTCGACCTGGTGTTGAACATTGCCGGTTATCTCCACGTGGATGCGCTGCTGGCCGCGCCACTGGCGGCTGTCCATGACCACCTGGACATCAACGCCAAAGGCGTCATTTTTGGGACGCTGCTGGCGGCCCGCCAGATGGTCCGGCAGCCGCACGGCGGGCACATCATCAACGTGGCATCGCTGGCAGGGATTGCGGCCGTGCCGGGATTGACGCTATACACGGCATCCAAGTTCGCCGTGCGCGGTTTTTCGCTGGCTGCTGCCCAGGAACTTGCCCCCCACAAGGTGTCCGTAACGGTTGTCTGCCCGGATGCCGTTCAGACCCCGATGCTCGACTTACAGGTGCACCGGGCGGAAGCGGCTTTGACCTTCTCCGGGGGACGCATCCTGAGCGTGGCTGAAGTGGCAACGGCTATCGAGGAAGCGCGGCAGCGCCGACCGCTTGAAGTGACCCTGCCGCGACATCGGGGCTGGCTGGCGAAGCTGACCAGCCTGTATCCGCCGCTGACCACCTGGGTAGCCGCCTACCTCCGCCAGCGTGGACAGCGCCGGCAGGCCACATGGCAACAGAAGCCAGGATGATGACTGCCTGATGACCGACCGGATGATGAGCTGCGCACCTGCCCGTCCAACCCTTGCCGACATCGTATCCGCCCGCCGCCGGTCTGTGGCCGCTCACCACCCGGTTTCCCTGCCTGAACTGGCACCAGCCCGGGGAACGTTTCTCCCGGCCCTGCAGCAGAACCCATCCGCCATCATTGCCGAAATCAAACCCAGGTCACCGGCCGAAGGCGTCCTGCAGTCCACGCCCGATCTGGCGCGTGTGCTGACCGCCTATGACGCCCACGCCGTCGCGCTTTCGGTTCTGACCGAGCCGGACTACTTCGGGGGAAGTTTTGACCTGCTGGCCGCTGTGGCGCGCCAGTCCAGCCGCCCAACCCTGTGCAAGGACTTCGTGCTCGATGTGCGGCAGATACATGCGGCGCGTGCCGCCGGTGCGGAAGCCGTGCTGCTCATCGTCAAAATTCTCGACGACGAACAGCTCCGCCGGCTCTCCGCTGAAATCCAACGCTGGAACATGACGCCAGTCGTGGAAGTGCAGACCGAAGCCGAACTGGAACGCGCCCTGGCGCTGAACCCTTCCGTCATCCTCATCAACAACCGCAACCTGGAGACGTTTGACATCTCCTTGGAGACCACGCAACGTCTTGCGCCGCGCGTACCTTCCCAGGTTGTGACCATTGCAGCCAGCGGTATCCGGTGCCGCGCCGACATCGAGGCGCTGCTTCCGTACTGCCCGCGCTTTCTCATCGGGACGCACCTGATGCGCGCGCCGGACCTGGAAGCTGCTTTCGCCGACCTTCTTGGAAAAGCGTATGCCTAAGCATCGTCCACCCAATCATTTTGGTGAAGTCTTTCCACCCGTGCCCTTTGATGCCGGGCGTTATGCCAAACGCCGCCACCAGGTCTTCCGGCAGCTCGGCGAGGACGTACTGCTGCTCTACAATCCGCCGGAGGCACACCGTACCCACGATCTGTTCTACCGCTACCGGCCGGATAGCGACGTGTATTACCTGACCGGCTTTGAAGAGCCGGAGGCGGTCGTGTTGCTGGTGGGGGGACCCTGTCCCAGGTTCATCATGTTCGTCCGTCCGCGTGACCCGGAACGCGAAATGTGGGATGGCCTCCGGGCCGGCGTTGAAGGGGCCGTCACCTGCTACGGCGCGGACGAAGCCTTTCCCATTGAAAGCTTTGACGCTGAGATTGGGCGCTACCTTGAGCACGCCCGGACGCTCTACTTCAAGTTCGGTCGGGACGAGCAGTTCAACCAGCGGGTTCTGACGGCTTTCCGCGCCGCTGCGCGGCGGCGGCATCGCCAGGGTCCGGCGCCGGGCGTCATCCGGGACACCCTGCCGCTGCTGGGCAGGATGCGGCTGGTCAAAGATGCCGATGAACTGCTGCGCATGCGCCGGGCGGCCGACATTGCCGCCGAAGCCCATCTGCGGGCCATGGAGCGGGCGCGGCCGGGGCAGTACGAATTTGAAGTCGAGGCGGAACTGGAATACGTCTTCCGCAGACGCGGCGCGCTGGGCAGTTCCTACACCTCGATTGTCGGCAGCGGCCCCAATGCCACGATCCTGCACTACAACACGAACAACAGCCGGCTCCGCGACGGCGACCTGCTGCTCATTGACGCCGGGGCGGAATATGGCTACTACGCCAGCGACATCACCCGGACGTTTCCCGTCGGACGGCAGTTCACCGCCGCCCAACGCGACATTTACGACCTGGTGCTTCAGGCACAAAAAGCGGCTATTGATGCCGTCCAGCCGGGCGCGCGCTTCAATGCCTACCACGAGGTCGCCCTCGACACCCTGATTGACGGACTGCGTCATCTCCGGCTGCTGAGCGGTTCGCACGACGAAATCAGGGAACTGCGAACCTATCTGAAGTACTACATGCATCGCGCCGGCCACTGGCTCGGCAGTGATGTCCACGACGCCTGCACGTACTTCACCGACGAAACCCGCAACGGCCAGCACCTCTATGAAAAGCTGCGCCCCGGCTGCGTGGTCACCGTCGAGCCGGGACTCTACTTTGCGCCGGGTGTCAACGACACGCCGGAACACTACATTGGCATTGGCGTCCGCATCGAAGACGATGTGCTGGTGACACGTACCGGGAACGAAGTGCTGACGGCCGCCGTCCCCAAGGAAGTGGCCGACATCGAGGCCATTCGCTGTGCCGCGCTGACCCAGGAGAAAAACTACGCATGAGTGAGCCTTTGTTCGACCGGGTGAAGTTTTGCAGCAGTTGTGGCCGCCGCGCGACGGATGGCGATGTGGCCGCCCTTGGGACGCGGATTCGTCCGCTGTTCCAGAAACAGCTTGAAAAGGAAGGCTTTGGCGGCTGTGTAGCGATCAGCAGCCGTCCCTGTTTTGCCAAGTGTCCCGACAACGGGATTACCGTTGCCTTGAGCACCAGCGACGACAGCCTGCCCCAGGAAGTGTACATTGTGACTTCGTTGCGCGACCTGGATTACGTGTATGCCCGCCTGCTGGGCGAAGTTTAGTGTTTGTGCGAAACCCCTTTTTTCCGAAACCCCACGTGATGAGACAAACCATTTCCTGCCTGCTGCTTTCCCTGTGTCTGGGCTGGACACTGTGGGAAACCCCGGCGGTTGCCCAGTCGAAGTCCAAACCCAGCGACAAGTTCCGCCAGCTCGACGAACTGTTGCCCACCCCCAACGAATACCGTACGGCCTCTGGCGCGCCGGGACACAGGTACTGGCAAAATCGCGCCGACCACGTCATCAGTGTTGAACTCGATGACGAGCGCCAGCGCATCCAGGCCAGCGAGACCATCACCTACACAAACAACTCGCCCGATGAGCTGCGCTACCTCTGGTTGCAGCTCGACCAGAACATCTTTGCCAAGGACAGTGACGCCTTCCGCGCCCAGACTTCGGGCGGACTGGACCGCGTGCCCTTCTCTGTTCTCGACAGCCTGCTGCGCCGGCCCGAATTCGACGGCGGTTACAAGATCACAGCCGTAAAAGACGCCAAGGGGCAGCCGCTCCGGTACACCGTCGTCAAAACCATGATGCGTGTGGATTTGCCCACGCCGCTCAAGCCCGGCCAACAGGTGAGCTTTGCGGTGGACTGGAACTACAACATCAACGATGCCGTGAAGCTCGGCGGGCGCTCCGGGTACGAGTACTTCCCGAAGGACAAAAACTACATTTACGAAATTGCCCAGTGGTTTCCGCGCATGTGCGCCTATACGGATTACCGTGGCTGGCAGCATACGCAGTTTCTGGGCGCCGGTGAGTTTACGCTGGAGTTTGGCAACTACCGTGTGGCCATCACCGTGCCGGATGACCACATCGTGGCGGCGACGGGCGTCCTTCAAAACCCCAGGCAGGTGCTGACGCCGGAGCAGATCGCACGGCTGGAGCGCGCCAAAACGGCGACAGCGCCGGTGTTCATTGTGACCCCGGAAGAAGCCCGGCGGGCGGAGCAGGGGCGTCCCACGGGCAAGAAAACCTGGATTTTTCAGGCCGAAAACGTCCGCGATTTTGCCTTTGCCTCTTCGCGGAAGTTCATCTGGGATGCCATGGGGCACAACGTCGAGGGTAACCAGGTCATGGCGATGTCGTACTATCCCAACGAGGGCAATCCCCTGTGGGAAAAGTATTCCACGCACGCCATCATCCACACGCTCAACGTCTATTCACGCTACACCTTCACCTATCCCTACCCGGTGGCCATTTCGGTCAACGGCCCCGTAGGCGGCATGGAATACCCGATGATCTGTTTCAATGGTCCGCGTCCGCTTGAAGATGGCACGTATTCGGCGCGCACCAAGTACGGTCTCATCAGCGTCATCATTCACGAAGTCGGCCATAACTTTTTCCCGATGATTGTCAACTCCGATGAGCGGCAGTGGACGTGGATGGATGAAGGTCTCAACACCTTTTTGCAGTATCTGGCCGAACAGGAATGGGAAGAAAAATATCCGTCGTTCCGGGGTGAACCACAGTACATCGTGGATTACATGAAGAGCGAAAACCAGGTGCCCATCATGACGCAGTCGGATTCGCTCCTGCAGTTTGGCAACAACGCCTATGCCAAGCCGGCGACGGCCCTCAACATCCTGCGCGAGACGATTCTGGGGCGGGAACTCTTTGACTATGCCTTCAAAGAGTACGCCCGGCGGTGGAAGTTCAAGCGCCCGGAACCGGCTGACTTCTTCCGTACCATGGAAGACGCTTCCGGCGTGGATTTGGATTGGTTCTGGCGCGGTTGGTTTTACTCCACCGATCACGTGGACATTTCGATTGAGAACGTCCGCTGGTATCGCCTCGATACCCAGAATCCTGATGTCGAGAAAGGACTTCGCCGCCAGGAACGTGAGTCGCGTCCGGTAACGCTTTCCCAGGAACGCAACAAGCCGCTGCCGAAGCGGGTGGACCAGTATCCCGACCTGAAGGATTTTTACAACCGGTATGACGAACTGGATGTGACTGAGATGGATCGGGAAATGTACCGGCAGTTTCTGGCGACGTTGACCGACCGCGAGAAAGAAATCCTCAACGCCGGTTTGAATTTCTACTTTGTGGATTTCAAAAACATCGGCGGTTTGGTCATGCCCATCATTCTGGAAGTGACCTACACGGACGGCACGAAGGAAGAAATGCGCTTTCCGGCTGAAATCTGGCGGCTCAACAACTTTGAAGTGTCCAAGCTCATTGTGACGCCAAAGGAAATTGCGAGCATCACGCTGGACCCGCGATTGGAAACGGCGGATGCTGATTTGGCGAACAACGTTTTCCCGCGCCGTCCAGTCAAGTCACGTTTCCAGGTTTTCAAGGAGCAGCGTCAGGGGCCGCCCAACCCGATGCAGTTGGAGCGCAAGGGGCAGAGCAAACCCCAGAGCGATAACCCCCGGCCGTAAGCCTGCTCGGTCTGACCCGTGCAAAGCATCTGGCGGAGAACATCCGCTCCGCACCCGGTGCGGAGCGGATGAACATTCTGGAGCGGGTCAGAAAAACCGCATCGTGTAGGTAAACCGCACCCCACGTCCAATCTCCGGCGCGAACGCTTTGATAAATGACAGGTGATTGCGGTAGAGCCGGTCGCCCAGATTGAACCCGGTGACGGAAAACACA